>Ga0208716_1000318_pt1 | contig 20562 bp, 17 predicted proteins | sample NGESurdeep092012_8_FD_184482 | JGI IMG/M metagenome (GOLD analysis project Ga0208716, IMG submission 184482) | Arctic peat soil microbial communities from Barrow, Alaska - NGEE Surface sample 415-3 deep-092012 (SPAdes) | ecosystem: Environmental > Terrestrial > Soil > Wetlands > Peat ...
TATTCTTGCTGATTAAGGATATTCGCCAGATTCTCCATACAGGTTCGTAGCTTTATGACTACCTTTCAGCCGACCTATCCACAGAAAGGAGAAGAAGGGAGGAACCGCAAACCTTTGTTCAGTCCCCCTCTCTGCGTGCGGAGAGGGGCTAGGGGAGAGGTACTACAAGCGTGGATAACCAAGGTAGCTGCTCGACCTAAAGAATTTCGAGCTACCAAATAAGGGCTACAGCACTAAAGTTCGTCAGTGTTTTCACGTATGGGCTTAGTCGTCCGCACTGTGCGGTATTCGTTAGCGATATAATTGGCACATGGTGTCACAAATACAACTGGCATCGATTAGCCAGCAAGGAACTCTGAACAAGGAGTCTAAGAAATGGTACAGTTGAAGACAGTTGTATAGAACTAGAACCCTCTCCCCTAATGGCTTTTGGCAAACTAAGTCAATTTATAATCACCACATCAAATTGACACATTCAGAACTTTTGATGAAGTTGTTATAGGAGAGAAATGCCTGGGCATAATGTTTCTTCTTTTTTGGTTTTAACTGCCTCCGTAAATTCCCTGAAGCCTCTTGCTAGTGTCCGTTTTCAAGTTTCCAAATGTTTCTTGAATTAGAGTGTTATAGACAGAATTTCGAAGGGCACAATCAGTATATCAAGAGTTCAACGCGCATTAACTAAGGAGAAGCACATGCTCAAGATTTTCAAGAAACGTTCTGCAAAGGGTTTCACCCTGATCGAATTGTTGGTTGTTGTAGTTATTATCGGTATCCTCGCTGCAGTTGCCCTGCCCAACTTGATCGGTCAGACCGACAAGGCTCGTATGACAGAAGCTACCGCTACCCTGTCTGGTATCAACACTGGACAAGAAGCCTACTACTTTGAAAATAAGGTGTACAGCAAAATCGGTACTGTGACACCTCCATTCACATTCACTGCTGCGACTGTACCACCTACCACCAAAGCCCTAAGTGGTAGCATAGCTTCTATAGCAACTAATGCTGGTGCTGCTGACGACAAGTTGTTCCAAGATAATCTTGGAGTCGAAACAGCTGCTGCTGGCTTGACGACTCGTTGGACCTTTGCAACTGATAAGATTGATGCTGTTGCTGCTGTTGCTGGTGGTGCTGCTGCTGTTCCTGCTATGTGGAATGCTGGAGCTACAGGTAAGACAGGTACTGATACTGTCAATCTTAATGCATACATGTTAAAAGGTATCAGTGGAGTGTTTGTGGATTCTGATAGTAAGCAATAATTTGTAGACAGATTAGTTTTAAGCTCCAGCTTTCGCTGGAGCTTTTTTGCATATATCCAAGATTCACCCCCCCCCTATGTCCCTCTCCGAGAAGGTTTTGCCTACCAGGGGGGATGACCACTCACCGCTCAAGTTTGCTTTTAGGATGGGGGTTCATATTCCGCGCGAATGAGAAATGCTCTAGATTGAGATAAAAAACACTCTATATAATGTCAATGTTTGATAAGGGAGAGATTATAGGGATTAAATAAACTCTCTATGACACCAATCATAAGGCTTTGATATTACCTTCATATTTACTACATAAAAATACGTAGATTCCCTCATGAAAAACATTTTACCGATGGGTATTATGAGCTCAACAGGACATAGGCACTCAGTTAGATGGCTATCAAATCTCTTTTCAGAAAGCGCAAGGGCTTCACCCTTATAGAACTCCTTGTTGTGGTTCTCATCATTGGAATTCTAGCTGCGGTTGCTCTGCCTAATTTGATTGGCCAGACAGATAAAGCTCAGTTGACAGAAGCTACTGCCACTTTGTCCGGTATTAATGTGGGACAAGAAGCGCATCGCTATGAGAATGATGGCTATGCCAGTATTGGAACTATAAATCCTCGCCCCACTCTAACAGGAACTACGCTTCCGACTAATCCCGGTGCATCTCTCAGTGATAGAAGATTGAGCAATGGCGTTACGAATTTGGCCTTGAATCCAGCAGGTAATGAAGCCACGTTATTTATCAGTCAGCTTGGTGTGAAAATAGATGCGGCTGGTCTAGCGCAACGTTGGATTATTTCCACACATCAAGTCACGACAGGTTCTTTTAGTGTTGCTAATCCAGGTTGGGAAGCAGGAGCAACAGGTGTAGCTGGTCAGAGATCCGAAAATTTGAATGCTTACATGCAGAAAGGGATCAATGTTACTTTTCTAGATGCTGATAAGAGCGTGAACTAGATAGGGCTTGCTGAAAAAAGCAGAAGATAGATTAGATAAGACTTTCAAGCTTTTTTTGACCAACCAAGTGCAAGGTTATAGCATCTACAGGCTCAAAATCCTTGCACTTCCGTGGGAAATCGCTGGGTAAATTTGGGAACCAAGTGATGAAACCTCTATTGTGCAAGCTGTGTGAGCATTAGATTCGCTCTGTAGACTTTTTCAGCTGGTTGACTGACAAAACATGGTTCACTAAGCTCTGAATCCCTTGGCTGATAAGCATTTCAGACGATACAAAACCACGATCCTTGCTTGAAAGCCTAAACCCCTTACTGGATAAGGCTTTTAGCAACATCCAGACAAACTTTTGTCAGTCAATCAGCTTTTTCAGGAAGCCCTGGCGATATATGTTTTGTTCATCCGTTTGGGGACGGCGGATTTGAATGCGGCAATCAATAACCATCATGATAGGGAGGGGCGAACGGCCGTTCGCCCCTCCCTTATTGATATCGCCGACATGCCCCCATAGACACCATCATTGGTTTGGATAAACGATGGAATCTCCTATAAATGGTTCATATTGACCGAAGCACTTATATCACTTATGACAGATATATAATATAGAGGGCATCCAGCAGCAGGGAAATGGCCATGCAAAGTACAACACCACCGAGAAGGCTTGCGCCACCTGTGCAAGAGATCTCCGCTATCAAAGATCTCGATAGAGCCCTCAACCTTGAGCCAGCAAGAGCCAAGCTAGTGGGGGCTAATGGGCAGGAAATACTTCTTCCGGAGTTTATGTATCAACTCTTGCGCGATCTCGCTCATGCGCTAGCGACTGGACATTCAGTGTCTATCATGCGGTCTGATCACCTGCTGACAACGCAAGAAGCGGCTGAAGAACTTAACGTGTCACGAGGGTTCATTAGCAAACTCCTTAAAAGTAATACTATCCCTCATGTACTAGTCGGTTCCCATCGGCGTATCCGCTTTGAAGATCTGATGCAATATAAAAAAGTGCGTGATGCCAATCGGCGAGAAGGATTAAAGCGATTAACCCAAATGAGCGAAGAGCTGGGTTTATACGAGGAGGATGAATTTCCTCCGCAGGATGGCTCTGTTTAAAAATGGCTATATTTCCTGCTGTAATCGATGCATGTGTTCTTTTTCCAGCATTGTTACGTGATATTTTTCTGCGAGCTGCTGAAGCTGATTTGTATCGTGTGCATTGGTCACAAGAAATTCTGGATGAAGTCACACGCAATTTGGTGAGACAACACAAGATAAGCCAATCTCAGGCCCAGCACCTCAGCAGTGAGATGAACAAGGCATTTCCTGAAGCCATCGTTGAAGTACCCTCCAGCTTACTTGGTGCTATGAATAACGATCTAAAAGATCGTCACGTTCTTGCAGCAGCCGTAGTAGCCAAAGCTCAGGTCATCATCACCGCTAATCTCAAGCATTTTCCAGAAGAGGCGCTTAGCCCGTGGGAGATCGAAGCGCAGCATCCAGACACTTTCTTAATTCACCTTTTTGACTTCGCTCCCGAGAAAATGATTAAAGTTGTTCAGCTCTCTGCTCAAGACCGCCGTAATCCTGTGAGTGAGCGAGACCTTCTCTCCAGGCTGACCAAGACGGTTCCTAACTTCGCTCAAGCCGTTAGTACGATAAGCCAAGCAAGTGATGTGGAATTGTCTTAACGCTGAAAGTTAATCCAGCCCTTGCGCTAAAACCTGGCTAATCGCTTGGCGGGTGTTGGTGCGAAATTCTACAACATTGACGCGACGCAGCATGAAGAAAGCCAGCACTAATCCCACTGCTTCCAGGACAAACACCAATCCATAGGCTAGAACAGGTTCGGTGAAGAGTCTGCGCCCTACATCCAGCAAGGCTCCCCCGGCAAGGGTAGCAAGCGCCTGAGACATAGCTTGGGCCAATCCCCAGGCCCCAATAAAGGTCCCCGCCGTTTCAGGAGCGGTGAGGTCTAGCATTAAGCTGACCGCCGCATTGGTAGTTACGCCAAACCCAAACCCTAAGATCACCATGGTCGCCTGGAGTAAAGTTTGGGATTGGGTAAATCCGGCCAACAGCACCAAGCCAAAACAGAAAGCGACCGACAGGCACCCTATAGCAGCAGTTCTTTGCTTCCCTAACCGAGGCACAATCAAAAATCCAGTGACCGCCATGCCAATCAGCGTTCCGGTCCCCCAGAAAGCATTGAGTTGCGTACTTTGGGAAACCGTCATCCCAAAGACTTCTCCGGCGTAGGGTTCCAGAATCGGTTGCTGCATGAATAGGCTTATGGTCATCACCATCAAAAAACTAAAAAAGATCCCCGTTTGACGGCTAGCGGTCAGCACTTTCAGGGCAGTGCCGAGCGTAATTTTGTCTTCCCGGTCAGCCAAGATCGAGCGGGAAGAATAGCGTGAATATTTTTTCTCCACTCCAAAAGTGGCAATCAGTCCCAGCAGAAACACAGTGCCGGGAACGATCATAAACAGGCGATTGATCGTGTCCTGGAGCGTTTCCAAGGTGACGCCATTTAAGAGTCGTCCACTCACTACCGCACCCAATACAATCCCAACCATCAGCATGGACCAGACAATACCGACCAATTTAGGACGATCATCTTCATCAGAAATATCTACCAAAAGAGCGGCAAAAGGCGTGGAACTACAGCTGATACAAAGACCATAGAGGGCAAACATCAAGGCCATAAGTCCGACCCAACCGATGGAAGCTGGAGTCCAAGCCCAAGCGCCACGGGAAGGTTCCATCAATCCCAAATTATTGGATAGTTGCCAGATGACCTGCACCGCGAGAAATGAGCAGAGGGCGAATAGAGCTGAACCAATCCAGACGTACCCAGTGCGGTGATACCCAAAGATTGTCTTGGAATCGGACATTTGCCCAAACATGACTCTGGCAGGCGCAATCAGTTGGTACATAGCCAGCGCACCACCAGCAACCGTCGCCGGGATCCCGAGGAGATTCTGGTCAATGAGGATCCGATTCAGCACGCCCAAGGTCAGGATGGACATCGTCCCCAAACCCATCTGAAATAAGCCCAACCGGAACATCGTCAAGAGCCTAATCCGAGGAAGGTCGGACGATTTGCTTGGGACTTCTAACCCCTCTAGGTTCGTTGGGCTTGACATAGGAGCTAAACCAATGACACAGGATCCCTTTCTACTCGATTTCTGCGAATTTTGCTGACTCCTAAGCCGCATCTTCATCCGCAACATCAAAGACACGACGGAATACCCGTTCGACTTTATAGCCTGTATCAATCGTCTCTAGAGGGTCCTTGCGCAGACGGTGACGCAGAGAAAGAACAATGACCCGACTAATGTCGTCCACCGTGACTTCTTTTCTGCCTTCTAGACTGGCTAAAGCTTTAGCAGCCCGATTCGTGACAATATCTCCACGAAGACCATCCACATCCAGCTCAGAACAAACTTGAGAAATCTTCACTTCTAACTCTGGCGCAATATGAACTTGCTGCAAATTCTTTTGGGCTTCTACCAGGCGTTTCTGAAGTTCTTTTTGCTCTCTGGCATGCGCTTTGGTGAACTGAGCGGGGTCTTGGTCAAACTCAGTGCGTTGCCGAACAATCTGCACCCGCATTTTAGGATCTTTGACCGTGTGGATTTCGGCGTGCATCCCAAAACGGTCGAGGAGTTGCGGACGGAGTTCTCCTTCTTCTGGGTTGCCAGAACCGACTAGGACAAAACGGGCGGGATGACGGATAGAGATGCCTTCCCGTTCCACGGTATTCCAACCAGAAGCCGCCGAGTCTAAGAGCACATCTACCAAGTGATCATCTAGCAGGTTGACCTCATCCACATAGAGAATGCCCCGGTTTGCCTTGGCTAACAGACCCGGTTCAAAAGCTTTGACCCCTTCCGAGAGGGCTTTTTCAATATCAATGGTGCCGCATACCCGGTCTTCCGTCGCGCCCAAAGGGAGGTCTACCATCTGTACTTGACGACGAACCACAGGTAGCGTTTCGCCCTTCTCCTTTCGTTCCCGAACCCAATCGCTCATCAGGTCTCTATCGGTGGGATGAGAGCTAAAGGGGCAGTCGGCGATCACTTCGATTTCAGGCAGGAGGTCCGTCAAGGCGCGGATCGTAGTGGTCTTTCCCGTTCCCCGATCTCCCATAATCATCACCCCGCCAATTTTGGGGTCAATCACATTGAGCATGAGGGAAAGTTTCATTTCATCCTGCCCAACAATGGCCGTGAAGGGGAAGACGTAACGCTTGGTAGAAGTACTGCGAGCCACAAAGATTCCAAGATGCTGCTTTTAGATTTTACCTTCAGCTTTGTACCAGATGCGGCTTTCTAGTTTCTGGGTCTTGCCAAAATGTCTAAGCAAACACCCCCGTTGCACCGCCAACGAGTTCGGCTACAGTAAAGATAGATTACAAAACGTCATAAATAAATCCTCATGCTTCCTTATTCAGAGCGTGTCCTTTATGTCCGCCTCCCCTGCAATCCGATTTTTCCGATTGGAGTTGTCTACTTAGCGGATCATGTACACAAGCAATTCCCCGGCATTGAACAGGAAATTTGTGACTTGGGTGTAGTCCCTCCCCTGGATTATCAAAAATTTCTAGATCAGAAAATAGATCAATTCAAGCCAACGCTTCTAGTTTACTCCTGGCGCGACATTCAGCTCTATGCTCCTGTCGATGGTAGAGGGGGAAATCCACTACAAAATTCATTCCAGTTTTACTATTCTTCAAACCCTCTAGAGAAAGTCCAAGGAGCTTTTGGCGGTCTTCGTCTCGTTACGGATTACTACACTGAACTCTGGCGCAACTTGGGATTGATCAAGCATGGTTATTACCGAGCGAAAGAGTTTTGTCCGCAAGCCCGGTTGATGCTGGGGGGCGGAGCCGTCAGTGTCTTTTATGAACAGCTTGGCGCTAGTTTGCCTTACGGGACTATAGTTTCCGTAGGAGAAGGAGAAGCCCTACTCGAAAAGATTATTCGTCGGGAGTCTCTGGACCATGAGCGCTGTTATATTGCCCATAAAGAAAAGCCCCGCCCCCATTTATTAAATGAGCTCCCTGCTCCAATTGAAAAGACCGCAACCAACTATGACTATATCGAGACGATCTGGCCAGAGTTTAACTACTATTTAGATGGAGATTTTTATATTGGTGTACAGACTAAACGCGGATGTCCCCACAACTGCATTTACTGCATTTATACCGTCATCGAAGGGAAGAGAGTACGGGTCAATGAAGCCGATGAAGTGGTTGCCGAAATGCGCCAGCTCTATGACCGAGGCATTCGCAACTTCTGGTTCACCGATGCTCAGTTTATTCCTTCGAAGAAGTACATTCCAGGGGTAATTGAACTCCTTGAAAAAATTAAAGCTTCTGGCATGACTGACATTCATTGGGCAGCCTATATTCGGGCAGATAACGTCACGCCCGAGGTAGCAAAACTGATGGTAGAAACGGGGATGAACTATTTTGAGATTGGGATTACTTCCGGCTCTCAAAAGTTAGTACGCAAGATGCGGTTAGGCTATAACCTCAGAATTGTTTTAGAGAACTGTAGATCACTGAAAGAAGCAGGATTTAATGACCTTGTTTCTGTGAACTATTCCTTCAATGTCATTGATGAGTCGGACCAGACTATCCGGGAAACCATTGCCTACCATCGCGCTTTAGAAGAAATCTTTGGAGCCGACAAGGTAGAACCGGCGATCTTCTTTATTGGCCTACAGCCTCATACAGGCTTGGAAAAATATGCTTTTAAGCAAGGAGTGATTCGTCCTGGCTATGATCCAATGAGTATGATGCCTTGGGATGCCCGCAAATTCCTATGGAATCCCGGCGAGATGGGTTCTTACTTTGGAGAAGTCTGTCTAGAAGCCTTCCGGTCCAATCCTCAAGATTTTGGACGAGAAGTGATGCGGATCCTAGAGAAAAAAGTGGGTCGGGCAGATCTCGCAGAAGCGCTGGTAGCCCCTGTGGAAGAAGAAGCTACCTTAGCTCGCGTGTGAATTGAGCGTCCCAGAGGGGCTATATTATTTCCTCTGACCCTCTAGGCGTGTGTATATGACTTTTCCTATCGGTATCAATGGCTTTGGCCGCATTGGACGGATGTTTTTGCGGGCACTGTTAGCTCGTCAATCCGACCTCGAAGTGGTGGCGGTCAATGACCTGACTTCTCCAGACAACCTGGCCTATCTCCTCAAATACGATTCGGTCCATGGTCCCTTCAAAGGCACGGTGGAGGTCGATGGAAGTGACCTTGTAGTCAATGGCAAAAAAATCAAAGTCTTATCCAAAAGAGATCCGGCTGAACTGGGTTGGGGCGACTTAGGCATCCCCCTCGTTGTAGAATCCACGGGCTTTTTCACCAAGCGCGAAGGAGCCGCAAAGCATATAACCGCAGGAACGCAGGTGGTGCTGATCAGTGCTCCTGCTACTGACCCAGACCTAACCGTTGTCCCAGGGGTGAATGACGCTGCCTGGGATACCAGCAAACACCGTATTGTTTCCGTTGCCTCCTGCACTACCAATGCCTCTGCACCCCCCATAGAAGTCCTACACCGCCACTTTGGGTTGGAAAAAGCATTGCTGAACACTGTTCATGCCTACACCAGCACCCAGGCCGTTCTGGATAGCCCTGGAGGAAAAGGCGATTTCCGTAGGGGTAGAGCAGCGGTAGAAAGTATTATTCCTGCCAGTACAGGAGCCGCCAAAGCGATTGCCTTGGTCTTACCGGAGCTAAAAGGAAGACTGGATGGTCTCGCGGTGCGGGTACCCGTGCCCGATGGCTCTTTGGTAGATATCACTGGGACGCTAGAAAAGCCCGTTACCGTGGAGTCCATACACGCTGCCTTCAAAGAAGAAGCTGCCTCCAGCCGCTATCAGGGCATCTTGGCCATCAGCGAAGACCCCTTGGTATCCAGCGATATCATTGGTACTGCCTACTCCAGCATTATTGATGCCACTTCTACGATGGTGTTAGGCGACCGTTTCTTTAAGATTTTGGCCTGGTACGACAACGAATACGGTTATGCCAACCGGGTGGTCGACATGGCCGAACGGTATGCTAAAGCGATGTAGGTTAATGAATGGTCATTGAATAAGAGCGGTTTGAATGTAGAAGTTCAGGCCGCTTTCAAATAAGATTTTTTTTATTTTACAAAGCACTCTAATCCGAAACAATATCACAGAATAAAGTAGCGCTGTAATATAGAAAACGAAGGGGGAAATCAGCGCATGACGATTGAAATTAAAATGCCTCCAGAACTGGAGTGTCAGTTACAACAGGCTGCGGATCAAGCAGGCGTAACGCCAGATGTTTATGTTGTTCATCTCCTGCAGCAAGATCTCAAGCAAGCCAACTCCTATGACGGTGTCCAAAGACTGCCTCGGGACCAGGCTGAACTCCTCCAGCGAATTAATCGTAGTCTGTCTTCCGTTGAGTGGCAACGCTATCATGAACTCCAGGAAAAACGCCGTGCTGAGATATTAACGGCAGAGGAACAAACCGAGCTGATAACATTTGCTGACCAAATTGAAGAGATCAATGTACACCGCATGCAAGATTTGGTGGCATTGGCTCAAATTCGCCACAAAACAGTCAATGACCTTATCCTTGAACTGGGGTTAAAACCAATAGCTCATGACTGAAGGCCGCCTCACGCCTAGTCAGCGGGTAAAGGTTGTAGAACGGGCGCGCAACTGCTGTGAGTACTGTCGCGCACAGGAGCGATACTCTCCTGATCCATTTTCAATTGAGCATATTGTGCCTCTGTCCAAGGGAGGAACAAACGATCTAGAGAACCTGGCGTTTTCTTGTCAAGGCTGTAATAACCGCAAATACGTTAGTGTCGAAGCAATTGATCTTGTGACGCAAGTAACTGTTCCCCTCTATCATCCTCGCCATCAAAAGTGGGCTGAACATTTTATCTGGAATGAAGATTACAGTGAGGTCATCGGCCTAACATCAACTGGACGGGCAACGGTCGAAAAACTACAACTCAATCGGCTTGGACTCGTAAACCTTCGCCGCGTGTTGTTTGTAATTTTTGAACATCCACCAGATTTTTGAATTGCTGGAATACTGGCTGACCAAATTAAGCACGGTGAGCGTTCATCAGGGCTAAATCACATTTCCTTTCTTGCCGCATGAGTCGATAGAAATCTGTCAAAGCAATTACTTGCAGCGTTATTCCGTATTGGCTGGATTATCAAGCGTGAAACAGGTGGCTCACATAGAATTCTTTCACGTTCTGGTTGGGCAGATATTGTGTTTTCATTTCATGACAGAGAAGAAATTGGTCCGAAAATGCTGGCACGGATTGCCAAAGGCACTGGTCTAAAACCAGAAGACTTGTGCTGGAGAAGAGTGCTATCGAGAGTGTAAATAATTTTGTGTAATGGGTGCATCATTAACTAATGGCAGAACAATCCCCGCTTCACTCAATGTAAAAAGTGACGAATTCCGGTTAGGACCATAATCAAACCGAGTTCATCACAGGCTTTAATCGAGTCTTGGTCACGGACACTCCCTCCAGGCTGCACAATAGCCCCAATTCCCTGAGCAGCAGCAGCGCGGACGGTGTCATCAAAGGGAAAGAATCCATCACTGGCGAGGACAGCACCTTGAGCTTTTTCTCCCGCTTGCTGCAGGGCCAATTGGGCAGATCCAACCCGATTCATCTGACCGGCCCCAATACCCACCGTCTGGCCGCCACTCGTGACGACAATAGCGTTGGATTTGACATGTTTCACGCAACGCCAAGCAAAAAGAATTTCGTTTAGATCCTCTGGTGTAGGCTTTTGGGTCGTGGCCACTTGCCAAGTAGATGGATCGATGGGGACTTGATCACAGGCTTGGCTAAGAATCCCTCCGGCAATTGGTTTCAGGTCACGTTCCGGACCATAGCTCAAATCAGGTAATTCCAAGATGCGCAGATTGGTCTTTTTGCTCAGAACCGCTAAGGCTTCTGGGCTATAGCCTGGAGCAACCACACATTCCAGGAAGGTAGTCGTTAGGGCCATTGCCGTAGCTTTATCCACCGTTTGGCTAAGGGCAACAATCCCACCAAAGGCAGAAACCGAATCGGCTTCATAGGCTTTGGTATAGGCCTGATGGAGGGAGTCTCCCAACGCCACGCCGCAGGGATTCATATGTTTGATAATCACTGCCGCCGCTTGGGAGTCTGTTAAAAATTCAGCCACCATCCGGCGAGATGCCTCTAAGTCCATCAAATTGTTGAAACTCAGCTCTTTGCCTTGATGCTTATGAGCCGTTGTCCACCCTTGAGGCCCAGTACTATACCAAACAGCAGGTTGATGAGGGTTTTCGCCATAGCGTAGCGCTTGCAGGGGTGCCGCTTCGATACTCAAAGGCGCTAGCTCAGTCATCTGCGTGGTGAACCAAGTACTGATGGCACGGTCGTATTGAGCAGTTCGTGTAAAGGCTTGCATGGCACATTGGCGGCGAAACTCCAGACTGGCAGTGCCTGTTTGGTTCAGTTCTTCTAGATAAGCCTCATACTGGCTAGGGTCGGTCAGTACAGTCACATATTGGTGATTTTTGGCCGCTGAACGGGTCAACGAGGGTCCACCAATATCGATGTTTTCAATCGCTTCGTCCCAGGAAACCTCCGGTTTGGCGACTGTAGCCTCAAAGGGATAAAGATTGACCACGACGAGTTCTATCGACACAATACCCTGAGCTTCCATTTGGGCTAAGTCAGAATCCCGGTCCGTACGGCCTAAAATGCCGCCGTGCAGCTTGGGATGCAATGTTTTAACGCGGCCATCCAGAATTTCCGGAGAGCCCGTATAGGCAGAAACTTCTGTCACCGGGATACCCGCTGTCATCAAAGCCTTTGCCGTACCACCGCTGGAAATCAGGTGGAACGAATATTTATCGACCAACGCGCGGGCCAGTTCCACGAGTCCCGTCTTATCCGAAACGCTTAATAGGGCCTGGCGGAGCTTAGTTCCTGTGGTCGTCATAGCTTAAACTCTGGGAAGATACCCCAACTATTTAAGCGCATCTCTAGGCTACATCGAAAAATCCCAGGGCTCTCAGCGCTTACAAATGTGAACTTAGCGAGCTATGACATCGAGTCGGATTCCCTAATTTCAAGCGCTCTAATCAAAGGTTCCGTTAAGCTTAAGGGCATGATGTGCACCTAGTTTTAAGGACAACCGCCGTGAGCACTTTACTCCTAGATGGCAAAGCCCTGGCCCAGAAAATTCAAGGACAACTCACAGAAGAAGTACGCATCCTCTCCCAAAAGGCAGGACGCGCTCCAGGGTTAGCGGTGATTTGGGTAGGGGACAATCCAGCGAGCAAAGCCTACGTCGGGAATAAAGAGAAAGCCTGTACCAAAGTGGGGATTGTTTCTTTTAGCGAGCATCTGGAGGCAGACACTCCTCAAGAGAAGCTAGAGCAACTTATTGATCAAATGAATGACGATGAAGCCATTGATGGAATTCTGGTGCAACTTCCTGTACCAGAAGGCTTAGATGGGTCAGCCCTAACCCAACGGATTCATCCTGATAAAGATGTGGACGGATTACATGCAGTGAATTTGGGGAAACTTGTTCGCGGAGAAGCAGGACTGCGGAGTTGTACCCCCTCTGGCGTGATCGCTATTCTGCAGGAAGCCCAAATTCCTCTGGCCGGAAAACATGCCGTAGTCGTCGGGCGTTCTGTCCTCGTCGGTAAACCGATTGGATTAATGCTCTTGGAAAAAAACTGTACCGTTACTTATACCCATTCCCAGACTCCAGATCTGGCAAAGCTAACACAAGAAGCGGACATCCTCATTGTTGCGGTAGGACGTCCTGAGATGATTACGGGCCATATGGTCAAACCAGGCGCTGCAGTCATTGATGTAGGCATCAATCGAATCACGGACTACGAAGGCAATACTCGCCTAGTCGGAGATGTGTATTTTAAATCTGTGCTATCTGTAGCGGGCTGGCTCACTCCCGTTCCCGGAGGCGTTGGTCCGATGACGGTGACGATGCTTATATCGAACACGGTGGAGAGCTTTAAGCAAAGCATCAAGTAGGGAACAGAAAATTAGGAACTGGGAGAAGTTTGGGGCGCTTGTCAAAGAGCACGGGGATCAGACCTAGGTCGAGGTGGTGACTACAAAAAAGAAGGCTGTTCTTGGTGAACAGCCTTCTTCGTCCAGATGTTATTTCCAGATGTTATTTAATAAACAACATTTCCTGGTAGGTTGGCAACGGCCACAAATCATCTGCCACTTCACCTTCCAGAGCATCGGCATATTCACGAACCTTATCCATCAAAGGACGGATAGTTTTCGCAAAGTACTGCATATGTTCTTCTGGGGTGGAGAACTCGTGTTTGCTTAAAGCTCCATTTAATTTGCTCACAGTATCCATCATGAATTTAGCGAGCATAGCCACTTTTTCAGCACTTTCCTTTTCAAGATCAATCCCGACTTCCTTTAATCCGGCAATGGTGGCAGAAAGTTCAGATAAATACCTTATGGCTGCAGGGTAAATAACCGTTTTTGCCATACTGACCATAAGTTTTGCTTCTACCTCAATCGAAAGAAGGTATTGCTCTGCATATACTTCGAAACGACTTTCTAGTTCAACGGGAGAAAGCACCCCGATTCTGTCGAACAGTTCTTCAATGTAGGCCTCTTTTAAAACAGGCAAAGCATCGGCTGTAGTTGGTAAGTTTGCTAAACCCCGTTCCTCCACAGCCATTTTGTGCCATTCAGCAGAATACCCATTTCCGCTAAATACAACAGCACCGTGTTTATCCATTACCTCTTTCAACATAGCTTGTATGGCAGCATTGAGTTCCGCTCCTTTTGCCAACTCACTCTCTAACTTATCAGCAACCCAATTTAGAGAATCTGCCAGCATCGTATTCATTGCTACTAGAGGGCCTGAAACCGATTGACCAGAACCTACTGCTCGAAATTCAAAGCGGTTTCCTGTAAAGGCGAAGGGTGACGTACGATTTCTATCTCCTGGATCCTTGGGGAAAAGAGGTAAGGTATCTACGCCTAAGTTCATCAAGCCCTTGCTTTTAGAGCCCTTTACGTCTCCCTTGCTAATTTGCTCAAACACGTCTTCTAATTGCGAGCCTAAGTAGACAGAAATAATAGCAGGCGGAGCCTCATTAGCGCCTAATCTGTGGTCATTACTGGCCGTAGCGACTACGGCCCGCAAAAGGGGACCATATTTGTGAACACCACGAATAACAGCACTGCAGAACACCAAAAACTGCACATTGGAGTGTGGAGTATCGCCCGGATCTAACAAATTGCCTTGCGTGGCATTGCCGACAGACCAGTTAACGTGTTTACCAGAACCATTAATGCCTGCAAATGGTTTTTCGTGCAGTAAGCAGACAAAACCATGTTTTTTTGCCGTTTGACGAAGAATCGTCATCGTTAATTGTTGATGGTCGGATGCTACATTGGCTGCTTCAAAAAAGGGTGCAAGTTCAAACTGACCAGGGGCTACTTCGTTATGTCTTGTTTTCGCAGGAATTCCAAGCCTATACATTTTCTCTTCCACATCCTGCATGAAGACTTGAACACGCTCTGGTATAGCTCCAAAATAATGGTCATCAAATTGTTGACCTTTGGCAGCAGGTTTTCCAAAAAGAGTCCGGCCTGTCAACAATAGATCAGGGCGGCTATTGGCAAAATTAGCATCTACCAAAAAATATTCCTGTTCTGCTCCGCAACTAGAATTGACAGGAGCAACTTCCGTATGTCCCAACAGCTTTAAAACTTTGCTAGCTGCTTTGTTCATGGCAGCATTGGAACGTAAAAGCGGTGTTTTCTTATCTAATGCTTCACCGGTCCAGGATATGAAAACAGTGGGAATACACAAGGTTAAACCATTGTCTGTTTCCATAACATAGGCAGGACTGGTTACATCCCACGCTGTATATCCTCGAGCTTCAAAGGTAGAGCGAATCCCTCCACTTGGAAAAGATGAACCATCAGGTTCACCTTGCACAAGGACTTTACCGGCAAATTCTGATATGACCGATCCATCACCTTGTACGGATATGAAGCTATCATGCTTCTCGGCCGTAGCATTCGTTAATGGGTAAAACACGTGCGCATAATAGAGGGCACCTTTAGAAGTAGCCCAGTCTTTCATCGCTAAGGCAACAACGTCAGCGATAGAGACATCCAGCTTCTCCCCGAGTTCAATAGTCCTTTTTACCGATTTAAAAATGCTTTTTGGGAGACTTTCTTGCATCTTGCTCAGCGTAAAAACGTCTGAGGCCCACATCTCTTCCAATCGTTTTGGAGTTTTGGGCGGTTTTGGCTCCCGATTGGTAATTTCATAGACCGCCTGAATGCGCGACTCATTTCCGCTCATAGTTGCTTCTCCACTGTTGATGTTTGAGGATGATTGGATCGTGAAGATCATAGGGGATTGTGATCTAGCGAACTGTGTAATAGATGGCAGAAATGTGCCATGTCCTAAGGATAAGTTCAGCCTGCTCCATCCTCGCCCCGTATTTCTGGTATTAGCTTTAGCGGCTTTACCAATCCAGATCAAGCTCTGGCAAGCGGTTCTTCAGGCTGTACGGCTCATCAATTACTGGATCAGTAATGTTCAATTCCTCACGCCATTGCTTCAAAGGTTTATCCCAACCGTCTTCCCAACGCTGAGCAATCAGCGGTTTCATTTGGAGTGCCATCGCCATGCCTCTCGCGGTCTGCTGCGTTAAATACGGGAGCTTTTCTGGTTGGCGCTTGAGGGCTAAGCCAAGACTAGCAACCTGAAGCAGCACACACATGGGATAGCCAATCTGAACCGCTTGAATGGACAGCACGCCCAACTCTCCACCCGTGGGACCAAAGCCCGTAATCAGGTGGACCAGATCATGGGTTTTGCGTAAACGCATAGTCACCCAGTCCTCATCAGTTTCGATATCGCGACGACGGTAAAAATTGGGGTCATAGCCCAAGGTCTTCATCACCGTGGCATAGGTTTGGCCAAGGGAGCCACGTGGCAACTGAGACAGGGCTTCTAGATCAATTTCGGGCCCCAGATAGCGAGCTTCCATCATGGCGTGGGCTTCGGGGATTGCTCTTACCCGTTCGACACACACGTTCATTGGATCGCTACTGCGAAAGTTATCTTCGATATCAAACACATTCTCTGTTTTTTCACCCATCGATTTGAGCAAATCTGTGACAGAGCTGAGATTGCGAACGGTGCGGCTGAGTTCTTCAAATTGTTTCAGCATAAGGTTCTCCTGTCTTGTGTGTAGATGATTTGTGATCGTAAAGCTGCGACGCACACCCTATGGCCTAGGCAAGACCGACAGTACTCAATCAGTATCTATAGCTACTCCAGTATCCTTGTCCCATGCGGTAGTTTATTCCGGTGCTTAGCTCGACTCCGATTCGAATAATTTCTAGCTTGATTGCAGAGGTTGTGGCCTTTCCCCATTGTCCCAATGTATAGACTCAGACCAGCATAGAGGTACTAGACTATGAAAAAAGTAGAACAAGCCCTAAAATCAGCATCTTTAAACGGTTTCAATGCTCAAGAAGTAGCCCTCGCAGAAGAAGAGCGAGAGAAATCAAAGAAACTAAAAAAGAAGCAGGCACAGGAGAGCAAGTTACACGAAAGGCTGGGGGAGTCAGAACTATCTTCAAGCGCAAAGATGATTGCGGAAACCTATGAAAAAGAGCTTTCCAAACTCAGTGTTGAGCTAGTCAAATTACAGTACTGGATTAAGCATGCGGGTCTCAAGGTTGTAATTTTATTTGAAGGACGCGATGCTGCCGGTAAGGGCGGTACTATCAAACGGATTACAGATTGCTTAAATCCTCGTGGTTGTCGGGTGGTTGCTTTGGCAACTCCTTCTGACCGTGAAAAGACGCAGTGGTACTTCCAGCGCTACGTAGAACATCTACCGGGGGCTGGGGAGATTGTAATTTTTGACCGGAGTTGGTACAACCGTGCTGGTGTGGAACGGGTGATGAACTTTTGCAATGAGTCCGAATATCAAGAGTTTATGCACTCCTGCCCTGAATTTGAACGGATGTTGGTGCGCTCTGGCATTATTGTTCTCAAGTACTGGTTTTCAGTGAGCGATGAAGAGCAAGAACACCGATTCCAAGGTCGTATCAAAGACCCCATGAAGAGATGGAAGCTTAGCCCCATGGATCTGGAGTCTAGGGATAGATGGGTGGAGTATTCCAAAGCTAAGGATGAGATGCTTTCGCACACCAATATTCCAGAAGCTCCCTGGTTCACGGTTGAAGCCGATGACAAAAGACGTGCCCGTTTGAATTGCATCCATCATATTTTGAGCAAGGTTCCTTATCAGGACATGACCCCTGATCCCTTGGAATTGCCCCCAAGAAAGCCTGCTGGTGACTACACGCGCCCCCCCAGAAATGAGCAATTTTATGTCCCCAATTGCTATCGATAGAAGCGATCCGTTGGGCCAAGGTTGGTGATGCCAAGTTTTTCTGCCAGCCAGTCACCATCTGATGGCGCTCAGACTATAGATCGGTGGGAATCTTCGCCGATTCGCTGGGAAGTCTTGCTTCGCGGATGAGGTGGGCATAGGTTTCTGAAGGTCGGTCCCCGAGATGGTCTTCGACCAGTCGGTTGGTGCCCGCCGCAAAGTCGATGGAGAAAAGGCCGAAACGGGGGGTATAGGAACCCCATTCGTAGTTATCCATCAACGACCAGTGCATGTAACCAGCAATGGGAACACTTTCTGATAGAAGCCGCAGGACCTGCTGAACATGTACCTGCAAAAATTCGCTGCGGAGGAGCTGGTCGGGACGATGACTGGCAATGCTGTTATCCGGTCTACGGCGCATCGCCATCCCATTCTCAGCGATCAAAACTGGGCGAGGCGCAAAATCCTGTGCGTAGTACGTGCAAAAGAAATGTAATCCTTCTGGAAGGCTGCGCCAGTCCCACCACTTGCTGATAATGCCGCTCATCAACCAGGAAGGCAAACCTCGGGTCTGGAACTCGAAATCAGAGAAGGTTGGCAGGCGGAAGCTGTGGGCCAAGAAGGGATCGTAGTAGTCAATGGCGACATAATCGAAGATACAGTCCCGTGGAGACACTTCCAGTTCACGGAGGTAGAGGTTTAAATGTTGGCTATGGAAGCTACGGTAGCCGAACCAATTGGAGATCCAGTGGGCAAGGCGTCCCACTTGGTAGGGAAGATCGTGGCGAAAAGGTAAATGGGCGGCTGCCATCGCAGATTCAAAGCGTCTGGCCTGGTCGTAGATGTACTCATGGAGTTGGGTAGGTGCAACCTGCCTTTCCCGGAGACTGAGCAAATCCCAGAGGACCTTATCGGACCAGTACAGATCGCTGGAGTAGGTGTTGAGCGATACCTGCGGCTGGGGCCAGCCCTCATGCTCGTAGAGATCGTGGATGCTGTTATAGGCACGTACATGGGCTGCCAGAAGATGATTGTAGGCTTGCAGGACCCTTTGGGGCCCGTGCAGGGGACCGGCAGGAAACTGCCGACTAATGTAGGTATTGAGGACCAACATATTCGGTTCGTTGATGGTGATGAACCAGCGCAGCGGGGGCTGATGGTAGTGGTCAGTCAGACGACGGTTGATATAGGTGACCGTCGTACACACATAGGCAGCAAAGAGATCGATGATAGAAGCCTGTAGCCAGGCATCGGCACCGAGCCAAGCCGGATGAGTGAAATGGTGGAGCGTGACTACGGGCTCTAGGCCCTGGTCGCGGCAGGCGGCAAGGCGCTTCGCATAGGCATCTAAGGCAGCAAAATCAAAGGGGGGAGCAGACTCGGGCTGATGGCTGTTCGAAGGTTGGATGCGGGCCCATTCCAGTCCCAGACGAAAAGAGTTCAGTCCCATGCCCTGACAGGTCTGAAAATCTTCTTCATAGCGCGTCCAGAACTCCGCCGCCTTGCCTGTATGCATGACCGCGCCTTTAGCTTCACTGCGCGACCAGTTATTCTGGGGCTGGCCGGGACCATTGTAACCCCCTTCACTTTGGTAGCCAGAGGTTGCTACGCCCCAAAGAAATGTCTCCGGTAAACCGGACCCCGTATCCGTTTGCAAACCTTTTACGTGCTCAGTCTTCATCACCTTCGATGATCTCATGCTCTTGCACTTGGGCCAAGACGAAATTGACGATATCTATGGCGGCCTGGGGACGCCCGAACTTGCTGGCCTGGTGGCGCATAAAAGCTAAATGATCAGGCTGGCTAAGTAGGAACTGGACCGCAGGAGCGACCATTTCTGGCAACCGCAATTGGATGCCTACGCCATAGGCGGCGATAGCATCGGCATTCCATTCCTCTTGTCCGGGGATCGGGTCAATGATCAGTAGGGGCGTTCCCCGCGCAATCACTTCACTGGCAATCAGACCACCAGCTTTGGTAATTACAAGGTCGCTGGCTGCGATCAAGTCATCGACATAATTGATGCGCTCCAGTAACCGTAGCCGCATATGAGGTCCATCGGCCAGATTGGCTAGGGCAGGTGCTAGGGAATGGTTCCGACCCGTCGCCACCACCAAGATCCCAGGCATTGAACTTTCCAATAGTCCCGTCACCATCACCCGCACACGACGTGGCTGCAACCCCCCACCAAAAAGCGTGATCACGGGGACGTCAAGCGGCAGGTCGTGCTGGATACGCATTTCCTCTGATGGTTTCGGATGGAGGATCTCCAGGTTTACAGGAATCCCTGTCACCTTTAGAAGCTTAGGATTAATTCCCTGTTTGATTAGGATACTGGCTGTCAATTCACTCGCGACAAAGTAGCCATCTACCCCGTAATTGATCCAAGTGCTGTGGGCCACCGCATCGGTAATCACCACATAGTGCGGCTGCGGAAGCTGATCATTTTCTTGCTTCAAAAGTTGCAACAAACGGCTCGGGATCTGCTGAACACAGATGAAAGCATCTGGGGCCGATGTCTTGATCAACTGTTCGAAGTTCTTAAAAAAAGGACGCTCGATCTTGCTGAGCAACAGGGTATTGCTCATGGAATCCTTGAGATCGGAGACATCGCTGCCCTCGTAGATCAGTCGGTAAAGCCGGGGTGCTTTCTCACTGAGCTGCTCATAGGCCCGAGTTAAGGTTTCTCGAAGAATCGGACTCGCATAGGCTAGGGCATCCTCAATCTGAACCTCAACCCCAGGATGGAGCGCGAAGGCCTCGCCCAGAGCATTCGCCGCATGGCTATGACCTGAGCCCAGGGAGGCATAAAGTATTAAAATTCGGGGCATGGAAACTGGCCTTGGTGGTGGATGCAAGCTATCCGCAAGACCCCTACGCGGAGTCTAACATAACGCCCTATCGAATCCCTGGAGTTTTAAACTAATTTC
>Ga0208716_1000320_pt1 | contig 20335 bp, 19 predicted proteins | sample NGESurdeep092012_8_FD_184482 | JGI IMG/M metagenome (GOLD analysis project Ga0208716, IMG submission 184482) | Arctic peat soil microbial communities from Barrow, Alaska - NGEE Surface sample 415-3 deep-092012 (SPAdes) | ecosystem: Environmental > Terrestrial > Soil > Wetlands > Peat ...
CGCGCGATCTGATTCAGGGACGCGTTGAGGTCCGACTCGGCCCGGGAGGCCTGTCCGGAGATCCGGTCGAATTCCTCGAGATCCTCCGACACGCGCCGCCTCTCCATCTCGACCGAGGACAGAAGCAGGTCGAGCACGGGATCGCCGGTCCTCGAGGGGAGGGTCGCTGCGGCCGCCGGCATCACGATCGCCAGTAGGAGGGTCGCGATGAAGGCGGAGCGAACCGGGAGAGCAGCCATCTTCGCCACTATACGGAAGTCGCGGCGCCCGCATCGGGGCGGAGGGCCCGAATCAGTGGCCGCGGTGATTTCCGTTCGCGGCGGCGAGGGGCGTGAGAGGTCGCCGCTTGAGGATCGCACGATCGAGGGCCTTCTCGACCTCGGTGGCGACTTCGCCCTCGGGGAGGCCGTTGATCTGCGCGATCTCGGAGACGATGAGATAGCGGGCGCGCTCGTACATCTTTTTCTCGCGGAAAGAGAGCGCCTTCTGCTTCTGGACCCACGTCAGGTTCTTGAGGACGTCGGCGATGTCCGTCAGGCGGCCCGAGCGCATCTTGTCGAGGTTCTGCTTGTAACGGCCCTTCCAGTCGCCGGTCGGCGGAAGGACGCCGTTCTCCAGGACCCGGAATACCGAGCCCACGTCCTTGCGCCGCGTGAGCGGGCGCAGGCCGATGCGGTCGGAGTTTCCGACCGGTACCATCACGCGCGAATTGTTCCCGAGAAGGCGGAGCTGATAACAGGGGGCGGGAGAACCTTCGAGGGGGGACTCCTGGATCGTCTCTACGACGCCCACGCCGTGGTTCGGGTAGACGAGCCTGTCTCCGATCTTGAATGCCACGGAATCGCCTCCTTCGGGAAAGGGAAGAGGAGACTACTCCCCCGCTCCCGGGCGGTCAAACGAAAACGTTCGATGACAATGCCTCGCGGGCAAAATGGCTGAATTTCGCGCGATTTCAGGGTGCTGATGGTGCCGGAGGAGGGATTCGAACCCTCACAGCCTTGTGGACCGGGGGATTTTGAGTCCCCTGCGTCTGCCATTCCGCCACTCCGGCGCGCCGCGAAGAGTCTACTGCCAGTCGAGTCGGATGTTCCGGTGGAGATGCGCGAGGGCGCAGCCGGCGATCGTCCCGAGGACGTTCCAGAACACGTCGTTCACGTCGGCCGCGCGCGTCGGCAGGAAGAGCTGAACGGTCTCGATCCCGACGCTGAACAGCGTGCCCGCGAGGAGCGCGTCCACGTGGTTGCGGGCCGCCGAACGGCCCGGCCCGTCCAGGAACTTCCAGAGCAGAAACGCCCACACCGCGAACATCGCGAGGTTTCCGACGATCCCCACGATGGCGTACAGGAAGGAGTTCGAGAGATACCCGCCATGCCCGGTCCGGGCCGCGAGGCGCTGGATGTCCTCGAAGGGCGCGAGATTCGTCCTCACCTTGCCCCCGCCCTGCACGAGGAGCGTCACGCCGAGGAGGACGCACGAGTAGGCGACGAGAAGCGCTCCCTGCAGCCCCTTACCAACGCGAATCGTACGCACGGGTCGCCGCGTCACGGAGCGGGCGCGTGTCGGAACCATTAGACTGAGAGTAACCCGAAGAAGCGTTGACGGGAGCGTGCCGCCTCCCGACAATGCTTTCGTGCCGAAGTCTTCGCCGTCCCTGCCCGCGCGCACGACCGCGGTGCCCACCCATGAGGGATTCTTCGTCTCGGAATTCCTCGGCGAGACGGTGCGCGACGTGGGCCGGCACCCGGTCGGAAAGATCTCGGACTTCGCCGTCGCCACGAGCACGGGGGCCCCGTTTCCACGGGTCACGGGCCTCCTGATCCGGGACCGCTTCGAGACGTTCGTGCTGCCCTGGGAAGACGTTGCCATCTTCCAGCGCAACGCCGTGCGCACGCGTCTCGTGCGGGAGGACCTCCTGCACCGCCCCGCGCGGGAGGACGAGATCTTTCTCGCGCGGCACCTCCTCGACAAGCAGATCGTGGACATCAACGGCGTGAAGGTCGTGCGGGTGAACGACCTCAAGCTGGACGTGCTTTCGGGAGACCTCGTCCTCACGGCCGCCGACGTGGGTGTGCGCGGCCTCGTGCGGCGGGTCTTCGGGGCCGGCATCACGCCCCGCGGCGGCAGGCTCTTCGACGCTTCGCTGCCGGCGCGCCTCATTCCCTGGGACTCGATGCAGCCGCTGCATCCGCGGCTCGAGCGGCTCGAGACCACCCTTCCGCAGGAGAAGCTCCAGCGGCTCCACCCCGCCGACATCGCGGAGATCCTGAGCCAGGTTTCCGGCAACGAGCGCACCGGAATCTTCCGGAAGCTGGACGTCGAGACCGCAGCCGAGACGCTCCACGAGCTCGAGCCCGAGATGCAGGCCGAGATCATCGAGGACCTGCCGGAGGCGCGCGCCTCGGAGATCCTCGAGCAGATGCCCGCGGACGAGGCGGCGGATGTCCTGGGCGAGATCGAGGGCGAACACGCGCGCGACCTCGTCCAGCTCATGGAGAAAGGGGCGGCCGAGGACGTCACCGAGCTCCTCGTTCACGACGAGGACACGGCCGGCGGACTCATGGGAACCGACTTCGTCACGTTCCCGCCCACGCTCACGGTGCGCGAGACGATCCAGCGGCTTCGGCCGGTCGCGCGCGACGCCGAAGCGCTCTTCTACTTCTACGTGGTGGATGAGCAGGAGCGCATCCTCGGCGCGCTCTCCGTCCGCGATCTCCTCGCGGCCGACGACGACACAATCCTCGAAAACGTGATGGCGACGCCGGTGCGAACCGTCACGCCCGACGTCTCGGCCGGCGAGGTGGCCGAGACGATGTCGAAGTACGACCTTCTCGCCCTGCCCGTCACCGATCCGGAAGGCGTCCTCGCGGGCATCATCACGATCGACGACGTCGTCGACCGCCTCCAGCCGCAGCCCCGCCGCGGCCGCAGGAGGCTGCGCTGATCGCGCCGGCCGCGGCACCCGCCGCGCCGCGGCCGGACGTGAGGAACTGGCGGCGGCGCCTCACGATCTTCTTCGCCATCCTCGGGCCCGGGATCATCACGGCGAACGTCGACAACGACGCCGGCGGCATCGCGACCTACTCCATCGCGGGGGCCCACTTCGGTTACTCGCTCCTCTGGACTCTCGTCCCGATCACGGTCGCGCTCATCGTCGTGCAGGAGATGTCCGCCCGGCTCGGCGCGATCACGGGGAAGGGCCTTGGGGAACTGATCCGCGAGAACTACGGGCTCCGGTCCACCTTCTACCTCCTCGTCGCCCTCCTCGTGACCGACATCGGCAACACGGTCGCCGAATTCGCCGGCTGGGCCGCGGCCCTCGAGATCTTCGGCATTCCCAGGGTGATCTCGGTCCCCATCGGCGCCTTCGTCGTGTGGTGGATCGTCGTGAAGGGGAATTACAAGACCGTCGAGAAGATCTTCCTGATCGCCTGCTCGATCTACCTCACCTACGTCGTGTCGGCCCTCTTCGCGAAGCCCGTCTGGACCGACGTCCTGAAGCAGACCTTCAACCCGCGAATCGAATCGAGCGCCGCGTGGATCCTGATGATCATCGGCATCGTCGGGACCACGATCGCGCCCTGGATGCAGTTCTATCTCCAGTCTTCGATCGTCGAGAAGCGCATCGGCCCGGAGGAATACAAGATGTCCCGCTGGGACGTCATCGTGGGCTGCATCCTGACCGACGTCGTCGCGTTCTTCATCATCGTGGCGTGCGGCGCGACCCTGTTTCCGGCCGGAATCCGCATCGAGGGCGCCGAGCAGGCCGCGCTCGCACTCAAGCCGCTCGCCGGAAAATGGGCGGGGACGCTTTTCGCGATCGGCCTCGCGAACGCCTCGCTCTTCGCGGCGTGCATCCTGCCCCTCGCCACCGCGTACTCCATTTGCGAGGGGCTCGGGTTCGAAGCGGGCGTCGACAAGACCTGGGCCGAGGCGCCGCAGTTCAACGCGCTCTTCACGGGCATGATCGTGATCGGGGCGGGGATCATCCTCATCCCCGGCGTCCCGCTCTTCCCCGTCCTCTTCCTCTCGCAGGTCCTGAACGGGCTCCTTCTGCCGTTCGTCCTCGTCTTCATGTGTCTCCTCATCAACCGGACCGACCTCATGGGCGAGCACGTGAACGGGCGCGTATGGAACTGGATCGCGTGGGGGACCTGCGCCATCATGATCGGGTTGACGATCGTTCTCGTCGTCACGACGATCTGGCCGGGGCTTTTCCCGTCGAAATGAGCGGCGGGTACGCCCGTTGCTTGTCCAAATGGGGCCCGGGCGTGCGTCACATTACGGGGACGCCCTTCGTCCGGGCCTAGACTTCGCTTGCCAGAGGAGGATCCATGCGTCGTTCCCTCGTCTTTTCCCTTCTCGCCTGCGCCCTTCTCGTCGGTGCCGTCCCCGCTTTAGCGCAGGACCGCGCCGGCACTTTCGAGATCTCGCCCTTCGCCGGCGGCTACTTCGGCGGCCGGCTCTACGGCAACAGCGTCGTCACGACGACCCCGGGGACGACGACGACGGTCGGGTTCCTCGAGCCCGACGACGACCTCACCTACGGCGCGAGGCTCGCGTACAACGTGACCCGCCATTTCGCCTTCGAGTTCGACTGGACGTCGGCGCGCACCGACCTCCGGACACCGAACCAGTTCGGGGTGTCTCCTCGGAACCTGCGCGTCGGGCGGCTTCGCCAGAACGTCTACGAGGCGAACATGCTGTTCAACTTCGGCCGCCGGCGCGCGGTCGGCTACTTCGGTCTCGGCGCCGGGGCCGCGACGCTCGACCGGACCGACGCGGCCGTCGACCCGATGTCCCGCACCCGCCTCACCGCGAACGTCTCGGCCGGCGCGAAGTTCTTCTTCACGCCGCGCGTCGGGCTGCGGCTGGACGGGCGCTACCGCGTCCTCGACCAGCAGTCGGACTCCGGCAGCCGCTCCTGCGACCACGACGGGGGCTGCTCGGACCGCTGGAACCGCTGGTCATACAACGGCGAGCTCACGGGCGGCCTCGTCTTCGCCTTCTAACGGGAACTGCTCAGGACGTTGTTCACGGGGTCTTCGGGCGGCGCGACATCGATCCGGCGCGCGCCGCCTTCCCCGAGCGCGATCGACACCCGCCACGCGCGCCGCGGCATGAGCGGCGGGCGCGGCCACTCCACCGCCAGGATCGCGCTCCCCCGCTCCTCGAGGCCGAGGTCGGCGATCGAGGCGCCCTTCGGGATCCGGTAGAGATCGGCGTGGACGAGAACGGGCGGCTCCCCCGAAGGCCCGTACTCGTGAACGAGCGCGAAGCTGGGCGACGACACGTCCTTGGGGTCCAGGCCCAGCCCCGCGGCGAGGCCCTTCACGAAAGCGGTCTTGCCGGCGCCGAGCTCGCCTTCCAGAAGCACGATGGCGCCGGGCGCGAGGCGGCGCGCGAGGTCGGCGGCCAGATCGCGGGTCTCCTCCTCGGCAAACGTCACGTGCGACGTCACCCGCCGGTGCTCTCCCGCGCCGCGAAGAACGCCTCCGGGAGGGCCTCGATGACGTCGGACGCTTGGAGCGACTCCTCTCCCTTGGCCTCCCGGACGAAGTCGCCCGCCGTGCCGTGAAGCCACGCCGCCGCGCAGGCGGCGTCGAAGGCGTCGAGGCCCCGCGCGAGGCACGCCCCGACGACGCCGGTGAGGACGTCGCCCGTTCCCCCCGACGCCATCGCCGGGTTACCCGCGAGCACGGGCACGACCCGGCCCGAGGGATCAGCGACGAGCGACCGAAATCCCTTCAGGATCACCACGGCCTTCGCCCGCGAGGCGATCTCGCGCACGGCCGCCTCGCGGTCCGCGTTCACGCGCCCCGCATCGATGCCGAGAAGGCGCGCGGCTTCCCCGGGATGCGGCGTGAGAACGGTGGGGGCCGCCCGTCTCGCGAAGAACGCGGCGTCGCCCGCGAGGTTGAGCGCATCGGCGTCGAAAACCGCAGGAAGGCACGAATCGGCCGCGCGCTCCACGAGGTCCCGGGCGGCCGCCGATGCGCCGAGCCCCGGGCCGACCGCGAGCGCGTCGAAGCGCGCGATGTCGACGCCCTCTCCCGCGGTCATCGTCTCGGGACTCAGCACGTGCACGGCGGCGCGGACGAATTCCGGCGCGAAGACGGTGACCGTCCCCGCTCCGGACCGGTGGGCGCCGCGCGCCGCGAGGGCGGGGGCACCCGCCATTCCTTCCGAGCCGCCCACCACGAGGAGACGGCCGAAGCTCCCCTTGTGCGCGGCCGCTTCGCGGCGTGGAAAGAGCAGCGCCACGTCCCCCGCCGCGACGACGTCACCCCCGCCGCGGCTCTCGTCCTCCAGGAGCGGCAGAAAGCCGATCCCGGCGACGGCGATCCGCCCGCAGAGAGACGCGGCCGGCAGATGGACGTGACAAGGTTTCGGGTACCCGAAGGTGACCGTCAGGTCGGCGCGGACCGCGGGAGCCCACGGGAGAGGATCGTCGGCCGAAAGGCCCGAGGGCATATCGATCGAGACCACGAACGATTTCCCCTCGGCGACGAGGCGCACGGCGCGCGCGGGGAGCCCGTCGGGCGAGATGGGCCTCTTCAACCCGGTCCCGAAGAGAGCGTCCACGACGACGGTCGCCGCGCGGAGAGGCTCGAGGTCGCCCTCCTTCGTGACTTCCCGGATAGCTCCGCCGGCCTGCTCGAGCCGCTGATGGGTCCGGCGGGCATCGGCGCCGAGATACTCCGGCGCTCCGAAGAGCAGCGTCTCGACGTTGGACGCGACGCGGGCGATCTGGAGCAGCCGCGCCGTCTCGAACCCGTCTCCTCCGTTGTTTCCCGGGCCGGCGAGGACAACGACGCGCACGCCCCGCGCGGGCCGGCGCGCGACGACGCCCGCGATCTCCCGGACGACGGCGTTGGCCGCGCGCCTCATCAGGACGAGTCCGGGCGTTCCCGCCGCGATCGTGCGCGCGTCGAGGGCGCGGGCGGCCTCCGAGCCCAGGACTCTCAGACGGCACTCCGCCCAAGGAACGTCGAGAGCGCCCGTCGTGTCGCGGGCGCGAGATCCGGGTCGGCCCCGAACAGGGCCTCGACGCTCCAGAGATCCGCGACCTCGTCGATGTCGGGCACCGTCGAAAGCAGGCGCACGCGATAGCCCTTCGCCTCGACGGATCTCCTGCTGTCGGCGAGCGCATGCGGCGACGACCACCGGACGTCGGCAGGAAAAACGGCGGCCGGATCGACGTTTCCCCCCATGCCCAGAAGCGAGAACCCGCCGTCCGGCGCCGGCGCGTACACGACGTCCGAGTTTCCGGCGAGGGCGCCAAAGGCCTCGGAGAGATCCTCGGCGGTGAGCGTCGGCGCGTCGCTGCCCGCCACGAGCACGTCGCGACGCCCTTCCATGCGCGCGCGCACGACGGCGCGGGCGAGCCGTTCCCCGAGCGTCCCTTCCCCCTGCGGTATGAGATCCCAGGGAGGGCGAAACGTCGCGAGCAGATAGGGCCCCGGTTCGAACTCGGCGTAGGCGAGCACCGCGTCCCACCGGGCTGGCGACGGCAGGCAGGTGGCGAGGTCCGACAGGAACGCTTCGTACAGCGACGTCGCGGCGGCCGCGCCGATCTCGCGGGCGAGACGCGTCTTCACGCGCCCGGGGACGGGCTCCCGGGCGAACAACACGAAGCGCGAGACGGGCGCGTTCACGGTCTCACTTCCGGGGCGTGCTTTCCTCACCGGCGAAAGCCGAGATGAAGACGGACTTCTGGAGATAGCTCGTGGAATTCGTGATGTCGTCGCGAACGGCGATCGAGAGCTTCTGGCCGCCCGGGATCATGATGAGCTTCACGTCGTAGACGAAGTCCTTCCGGGAGAGGGCCTCGAACTTCTTCGCGTCGAGGTCGATCGGGACGGGCTGCGTCGTCAACTCGGACTGCTTGCCCGCCGAGTCGATGACCACGAAGTAGAACACCACGCGGCCGCGCACCTTCGTCCCCTCCGGGAGCATCGCGAGACGCGCGTATGGGATCCGGATGACGACCGGCACCGCGAAGTTCTCGCGGTCCGCGGGCACGGGCTTTCCGACCTCCAGGCCCACGGCGAGCGGATTGTCGTCGCGGGGGAAGAAAAGGGCCGACGTGACCGCCTCGCGGACCTTCGTCTCGACGCCCTTCTCGAGATAGCTGCGGCGCGCGCGCACGGTGAACCCCTTCTTCTTCACTTTCACCTCGACCTTGTGAGGGCGGTCGAGGCCCGAGCGGATGCTCCGGTAGCCGATCGAGTAGTACGACGTGTAGTCCTTCTCGATGTTCTTGAGCGCGACGAGGACGTCGTTCTTGTTCAGAATGGCCACGCCGCCGGTCTCCTCGGCCATGAGGCTGAGCATCGACTGGAGGTTGTTCCGCTCGAGAAACGTGTCGAGGCGCTGGCTCTGGGTGCGGTTCTCGGCCGATACGTTCGAATCCACCGAGAGGCCGGATGCGTCGATCGTGTAGACGGAAACGCCCGACGCGTTCGCCGCCTGAATGACACTGAGGTACTTCGTGGTCCGGTCGAACTCGAACAGCGAGGTGGAATGCATCGTCGCGTCCCGGTACTTGTCCGAAATGTATTGCCAGAGCTCCGCGCCCGGCGACTGCGGAAGGCCATCGGAAACGTGGATCAGGATCTTGCGTCCATCGACGCCCGCGAGCTGGTCGATCGTCGTCTTCATCGCGTCGATCGTGAAGTTCAAGTCGTTGTCGAGCGCCTGGCAGTAGCTGCGCACACGGCCCGCGGCCTGGTCGGCGGTGGTCGAGTCGTCGATCGCCTGAATGACGTCGCGCCGGTCCGACATGGCCTGCTGGCCGAGAGCGCTCTCCTCCTCGATCTGCTTGAGGACGTCGGAGAGGTCGCGGCCGTCGTTCGTGAACTTCCTCCGGATCTTCAGCGATCGGTTCCACACGACGATCATGCCCTCGATGTTGTCCTTGACGCTGTCGCGGACGAACGTCTCGACGTTCCGGAGGACGCGGTTGCGGCTGAACGGAGCGAGGTGGAGGTTGTCGATGAAGAGGACGATTCGGGTCTTCGGCGCGCTCGCGACCGGCAGAGGCGCGGGCGCGGCGCCGGGCTGGGCCGGGGCCGCCGCGGCCGGAGCCTCCTCGGCCGGGAGGAGCATCTTCCCCTGCTCGATCGGGGAGAAGTTCGTGATGAGCTGCTCGAGGTTGTCCTCGATGACGATGAAATCCTCTTTCTTCAGGCCGGTGATCCGGTTTCCCTTCCCGTCGGTGACGACGACGTCGAGGTTCGTGACGCTCACGACTTCTCCGCGAGCCACGTAGGGGCCGGCGGGCCTGTCGGGAGGAGAGGCCTGCGCCTGCGCCCGCGAAGCCGTGAGCGTACCCGAGACGAGAATCAGGAGGGGAAAAAGGAGACGAGAGGAGCTCGCGCGAATCACCATGGCCGGATTGTACGGGTCACGCGGATAGAATCCCGCTCTGATGACGATCCGCTTCCGGCGCCACCTCACCGCCGGTCTCCTCGTGCTCGTGCCCCTCGTCGTCACTGCCTCCGTCGTCAGGTTCGTCTTCAACACGATCGATGGCGCCAGCCAGCCGCTGACCGAGCGCCTCGTGGGCCGGACGATCCCGGGCCTCGGGCTTGTCCTGACGGTTGTCGTCATCTGGTTCACGGGCCTTCTCTCCTCGAACTTCATCGGGAAGAAAGTCCTTGAACTTTTCGGCCGCGTCTTGGAGAATCTCCCCCTTGTCAAGACGGTCTATACGGCCTCGAAGCAACTCGTCGAGGCTGTGTCGCCGGGCGGTCGTCGGGCGTTCCAGCGGGTCGTGCTTGTCGAATTTCCTCAGAAGGGAACCTTTGCGTTGGGATTCGTGACAGGGAACGGGATCGGAGGTCTGGAGGCCGGGACCCTTTCGGTTTACGTTCCGACGGCCCTGAACCCCACGAGTGGTTTCCTGATATTCGCGAAGGAACGCGATATCCTCGACCCCCGCCTCACGGTGGAGGAGGGGATCAAGCTCGTCGTCTCGGGCGGAGTCGTCAGGCCTCCCGGAAACGAAGGGAACTAAGGGCCTTCGCGGGCGGTCCAACCGAGAGTCGGCCCGGAACGCCGGACGACGAGACTGGAAAGGAGTGAACGGGCGATGACGGGAAATTTCTCCGGCAGGGGACGGACGGTTCGGCGAATCGCCGCCGCGAGCCTCGCCGTACTGTCGCTCGGCGCCGCGAGCTGCGACAAGTTCAAGAGCAAGCAGCTCATCCGCGAGGGCAACGCCTACTTCAAGGAACAGCTCTACGAGGACGCCCTCAAGAAGTACGAAGCCGCTCAGGCGCTCGACCCGAGCGAAGTCCGCCTCGACAAGTTCGTGGCGATGGGCTACATGGCGCTCTACAACCCCGGCTCGACCCACCCGAAGGACCAGGAAGCCCTGAACCGGTCGATCGAGCACTTCAAGAAGTACCTCGCCGCCAAGCCCGAGGACGACAAGGCCGCGAAGTTCCTCGTCACGACCTACATGAACGCCCAGAAGTACGACGACGCGATCAAGTACTTCAAGGAGCTCGTCGCCAAGCACCCGCAGGACTCCCAGGCCGTCCAGACGATCGCGATGCTGTACGCGAAACAGGGCGACTACGAGAACTCCATGGAGTGGCAGAAGAAGCGCGGCGAGCTCGAGCCGAACAACTCCGACGTGTTCTACACGATGGGCGTCACGGCGTGGGACAAGTCCTACAACACGATGGGGATCGACGCCGCTCCGGACAAGGGCATCACGAACGAAAAGCGGAAAGAGATGCTCGATTTCGGGATGGCGCAGCTCGACAAGGCCATCCAGCTGAATCCCGACTACTTCGAGGCCATGCTCTACAAGAACCTTCTCTACCGGCAGTACGTGCGGATCGAGGCGGATCCGGCAAAGGTGGCCGAGCTGAACGCGAAGGCCACCGAGTGGCAGCAGAAGGCGCTCGAGATCCGCAAGAAGATGCAGGAGAAACGCCGTCTCGAGCAGGCAAACAAGAATCCGCTCGAGGCGCTGTAGGGAGGCAGGAGAGGACGCATGTTCGAAGCCTCGCTCATCGAGTCCGCGAAGCACAAGGGCGGCGGCCAGCGCTGGTACACAATGCCGCTCTCGGTCCTCATCCACTTCGTCGTGATCGGGACCGCGCTCGGCCTCTCGATGTGGTACATCGAGGACATCCCCGAGCCTCCGATTCCAGTGCAGTTCTACTCCATGGCGGCTCCCCCGCCTCCTCCGCCGCCGCCGCCTCCGAAGGCCGCGGCCGCGAAGCCCACGGCGCAGAAGGTCGAGCCGGTCAAGCCGAGCCAGATCACCTCGCCGCTTGTCGTTCCCGACACGCTTCCCCCGCCGACGAGCGTCCCGGAGCCCGATAACGCCGGCGTCGAAGGCGGCGTCGAAGGCGGCGTCGAGGGCGGCGTCGCGGGCGGCGTCATGGGCGGCGTCCTCGGCGGCGTCAAGGGTGGCATGCTCGGCGAGAAGGGCGAGGAGCCCCTCCGGGTCGGCGGCGAGGTCAAGGAGCCGGTCGAAATCTCGCGCGTGAAGCCCTCGTATCCCGAGGCGGCGCGCAAGGCGCGCATGCAGGGGGTCTGCATCCTGGAGGCCATCATCACGAGGTCTGGAGACGTCGAATCCGTTCGCGTCCTGCGCGGCCTCAACCCGCTCCTCGACAACGCCGCGATCCGCGCGGTGCAGCAGTGGAAATACAAGCCGGCCACATTCAACGGCCGGCCGGTCCCCGTTTACCTCACCGTGACCGTGACCTTCACTCTTCAGTGACGGAGCGGCGAGACCTGACGAAATAGAATTAGGCATCCGAAAACAAAGCACGAACCGAGTCAGAAATTCAAGGAGGACGATTCAAATGGATATGAGTGTTGGAGGCCTCTGGACCTCGATGGGCCTCCCGGCCAAGGGCATTTTCATCCTTCTCTGCGTACTCTCCGTCTACTCGCTGGCCGTTTCGGTCGAGCGCTGGCTGACGTTCCAGAAGGCGCGGCAACAGTCCGTCAAGTTCGCCCTCGAGGTCGGCCAGTACCTCAAGCAGGACAAGCTGAAGGAAGCCATCGACCTCGCCAAGAAGTACAAGCACAGCCACGTCGCGAAGGTGGTCTCGGCGGGCCTCCTCGAATTCGCATACGAGGCGCACGGAGCGGCTTCGCAGGGGCACGACACGGTCGCCGCGGCCGAGCGGGCGATCGAGCGCGCCGCCATGATGACCACCGCGGACATGAAGAAGGGCCTCGGCGGCCTCGCCACGATCGCGACGACGGCGCCGTTCATCGGCCTCCTCGGAACGGTCATCGGCATCATCAACGCCTTCCGCGGCATGGCGGCCTCGGGCGCCGGCGGCCTCGGAACGGTGTCTGCCGGTATCTCCGAGGCGCTCGTCACGACGGCCGTCGGTCTCTTCGTCGCCATTCCGGCCGTCTGGCTCTACAACCTGTTCCTGAACAAGGTCGAGCGCTTCCAGGTCGAGATGTCGAACTCGGCGTCCGAGCTGGTCGACTACTTCATGAAGCGCCAGGCCGCGAAATCGGCGTAAGGACGCGACCGGGAATCCCAGGAGGAAGTTTCGATGGGAATGGATAGCTTCGGCGGCCGGCAGGACGTGAAGAGCGACATCAACGTGACGCCGCTCGTAGACGTGTGCCTCGTCCTCCTCATCATCTTCATGGTCGTGACCCCGATGCTCCAGAAGGGCAAGGCGGTCATGCTTCCGCAGACCGAGCGGCCCGACAAGAAGCCCGAGTCCGACAAGGAGCTTCTCATTTCGGTGCAGGCCGACAAGACCATCTTCATCGACACGAAGTGGTTCCCGGACAAGGAATTCGCCGCGAAGATGAGGGAATTCGGCGAGCGCTCCTCGAACAAGGACGTGCTCATCAAGGCCGACCAGCGCCTGAACTTCGGTGACGTCAAGCACGTCATGGGGATGGTCAAGGACGCCGGATTCGAGCACGTGGGTCTCATCACCGAAAAAAAGGCCGAGAAGTAAACGAGAAGTAAGAGCCAAGGAGTCAGATCATGAGCATGGACTTAGGAGGACACGGCGGACCCAAGTCGGAGATCAACGTGACTCCGCTCGTGGACGTCGTCCTCGTGCTTCTCATCATCTTCATGGTCGTCCAGCCGCTCCTCCAGCGCGGCTATGAGGTGCAGGTTCCCCCGAACGCGCCTCCGCAGCAGCCCAACACGCCGCCCCCGACGGACCAGATCATCGTGTCGCTCACGGCGAACCGCGAGTACTACCTGAACAAGGAAAAGGTGGAGCCCGCGAACATCGCGGTCCGCCTCCAGGAAGTCCTCCGCAACCGGAGCTCGAAGGTGGTCTTCTTCTCGGCTGAAGACACCGTCAAATACGACGACGCGATGAGGCTGATGGACATCGTCCGCAACAGCGGAAGCGGCGACAAGAAGGTCAACATCGGCATCGTCATGGACTGGGTCAACCCGTCCGCGGCCGCGACTCCCTGACCTTGACTCCCGGAAACTCCGCCCGACCCCCGACGTCCCCGGTTCCGCCGGGGACGCGGCCTGTCTGACCCTCCCTATCTCTCACCTCGACGAAAGGACGTTCACCGCGATGACCACTCTTCCGTCCCCGGCCCGCCGCGCCGCCCGCTGGCCACGGTTTGCCCCGGCCGCTTGGCTCCTCGTGGCGCTCTTCAGCGCGACGACCGCCCGTGCCGACGAATCCGAGCTCATCCTCCCGGACCTCACCTCCGTCACGTTCCTCGGGATGACCGGGAGGGCCCTCCTCATGCTCGGGCTCATCGTGTGCTTCCTCGGCCTCGCCTTCGGGCTCTTCATGTACGGCAAGCTGAAGAACCTGCCCGTGCACAAGGCGATGCGCGACGTGTCCGAGCTCATCTACGAGACGTGCAAGACGTACCTCATCACGCAGGGCAAGTTCATCCTCGTCCTGGAGCTCTTCATCGGGGCGATCCTGGTCGTCTACTTCGGCGGCCTGAGGCATATGGAGGCCCTGAAGGTCGGGGTGATCCTCCTCGCGAGCCTCGTCGGGATCGGGGGGAGCTACGGCGTCGCCTGGTTCGGCATCCGCATCAACACGTTCGCGAACTCGCGCACGGCCTTCGCGAGCCTCAAAGGCAAGCCCTTCCCCACCTACGCCATTCCGCTCGCGGCGGGCATGTCGATCGGCACGATGCTCATTTCCACCGAGCTGCTTCTGATGCTCGGCATCCTCCTCTTCATCCCGAGAGATTTCGCGGGCCCGTGCTTCATCGGCTTCGCGATCGGCGAGTCCCTCGGCGCCTCGGCGCTCCGCATCGCGGGCGGCATCTTCACGAAGATCGCCGACATCGGATCGGACCTCATGAAGATCGTCTTCAAGATCAAGGAAGACGACGCGCGCAACCCGGGTGTCATCGCGGACTGCACGGGCGACAACGCCGGCGACTCCGTGGGCCCGACGGCCGACGGATTCGAGACCTACGGCGTCACGGGGGTCGCGCTCATCTCGTTCATCCTCCTCGCGGTCCCCGACGCGACGACGCAGGTCAAGCTCCTCGTGTGGCTCTTCGCGATGCGCATCATGATGATCGTCGCGAGCGTCGCCTCCTACTGGATCAACGACGCCCTCGCGAAGGCGAAGTACCGCGACGCCGACAAGATGAACTTCGAAGCGCCGCTGACGTCCCTCGTCTGGATCACCTCGTTCGTCTCGGTCGCGATCACGTTCGTCGTGTCGTACCTCCTGATCCCCGAGCTCGGTGACGGGACGCTTTGGTGGAAGCTCGGCGCCGTCATCACATGCGGCACGCTCGCCGGCGCCATCATTCCCGAGCTCGTGAAGGTCTTCACGTCCACGGAGTCGCGCCACGTGCGCGAGATCGTCAAGGCGTCGCGGGAGGGCGGCGCCTCACTGAACGTCCTCTCCGGTCTCACCGCGGGAAATTTCGCGGCCTACTGGATGGGCCTCGCCATCGTCGTCCTCATGGGGGGCGGGTACCTGGTCTCGACGGCATTCCCGCCCGGAATCATGATCGCGCCCGCGACGTTCGCGTTCGGCCTCGTCGCCTTCGGCTTCCTCGGCATGGGTCCCGTCACGATCGCGGTCGACTCGTACGGCCCGGTCACGGACAACGCCCAGTCCATTTACGAGCTGTCTCTCATCGAGAACGTGCCGGACATCAAGGCCGAGATGAAGCGTGACTTCGGCTTCGACCTCGACTTCGACAAGGCGAAGCACTTCCTGGAGGAGAACGACGGCGCCGGGAACACCTTCAAGGCGACGGCGAAGCCCGTCCTCATCGGAACCGCGGTCGTCGGCGCCACGACGATGATCTTCTCCATCATCATGATCCTGACTCACGGGCTGAAGAGCGACATCGACAAGCTCTCGATCCTCCATTCGCCCTTCCTCCTCGGGCTCGTCACGGGCGGCGCGATCATCTATTGGTTCACGGGCGCCTCCACGCAGGCGGTCTCGACGGGCGCCTACCGCGCCGTGGAGTTCATCAAGAAGACCATCAAGCTCGACGCCTCCGTCGAGAAGGCTTCCGTCGAGGACAGCAAGGCGGTCGTCGCCATCTGCACGAAGTACGCGCAAAAAGGCATGTTCAACATCTTCCTGGTCGTCTTCTTCTCCACGCTCGCGTTCGCGTGCCTCGAGCCTTTCTTTTTCATCGGCTACCTCATCTCGATCGCCGTGTTCGGCCTCTACCAGGCGATCTTCATGGCGAACGCGGGGGGCGCGTGGGACAACGCGAAGAAGCTCGTCGAGGTGGAGCTGAAGGAGAAGGGCACGCCGCTTCACGACGCGGTCGTCGTGGGCGACACTGTGGGCGACCCCTTCAAGGACACGTCGTCCGTCGCCATGAACCCGATCATCAAGTTCACGACCCTCTTCGGCCTTCTCGCCGTGGAGCTCGCGATCGGACTGTCGCGCTCGACGAGCCTCGCGCTGTTCCTCGTCTTCTTCGCCGTGTCCGTCGTCTTCGTCTATCGCTCCTTCTACGGGATGCGGATCGAGATCTCCCCGACGGCGATGTGAGGAGAGACCCATGGGCACGATGACGAGGTCCGGGACCACCCAGCCGGCGTTTCCGAAAACGCTCCCCAGGCGGCTCGGCCTCTTCGACGCGACCACGATCGTCGCGGGCTCGATGATCGGCTCGGGCATCTTCATCACGTCGGCCGACATCACGCGGCAGGTCAAGAGCGCGAGCCTCCTCATCCTCGTGTGGGTTTTCACGGCGCTCGTCACGGTGGCGGGCGCGTGGAGCTACGGCAAGCTCGCGATGGCCTTTCCGAAGGCCGGCGGACAGTATGTATACCTGCGCGAGGCCTGGGGCGACATGGGCGGGTTCCTATACGGCTGGGCCGTCCTCCTCGTGATCCAGACGGGCACGATCGCGGCCGTGGCCGTCGCGTTCGCGAAGTATCTGGGCGTCCTCATTCCGGCCATTTCCTCGAAACACGTGTTCTTCAAGGCAAAATTCCTCAGCATCACGCCGCTCGAGGTCGTCGCGATCCTGCTGATCGCTCTCCTCACCTGGTGGAACACGACGAGTGTCGAGAACGGCGCCCGCCTCCAGAATGTTTTCACGGCGGCGAAGGTCCTCTCCCTCGTGGGCCTCCTGTCCGTGTGCTTCCTGGCCGGCGGGCAGCTCGGGAACGTCTCGTGGGCGCTTCCCGCCGCCGGGGATCTCAAGATTCCCCTCCTGTGGGCGTTCGCCGTGGCCACCGTCGGCTCGCTCTTCTCGGCCGACGCGTGGAACAACGTGACGTTTCTGGGCGAAGAAGTGCGCGACGCCGAGCGCAACGTCCCGAAGGCCCTCGTGTACGGCACGGGCCTCGTGACGCTCCTCTACGTCCTCACGAACATCGGCTACCTCAACGCCCTCCCCCTGCCGGGGATCGCGGGAGCCCCCGAAGACCGCGTCGCGACGGCGGCCATCGGCGCCGTCTCGGGCTCGGCCGAGGTGGGCACGCCGGCCCTCATCATGGCCTGCGTCATTCTCGTGTCGACGTTCGGCTGTCTGAACGGCCTCATCCTGTCCGGGTCGCGCGTCCTTTACGCGATGTCGCGCGACGGCCTTTTCCTTCCCGCCTTCTCAGAGGTGGCTCCCCGCACGATGATCCCGGTCAATGCCCTCGTGGCGCAGTTTGTCTGGTCGGCCGTACTCTGCCTCTCGGGCACCTACGGCGACCTCCTCGACTACGTCATCACGACCGTCCTCATCTTCTACATCGCCACGATCGTCGGCCGCTGGAAGCTCGCCCGCACAAACCCCGCCCTCGCGCCGCGGTCGTTCCTCGACCGCATCGTGCCCGTGCTCTACGTCGCCGCCACGGGCTACGTCACGGTCGCCCTCGCGCTCTACAAGCCCACCTATACGGTTCCGGGGCTCGTCATCGTGGCTCTCGGCGTCCCCGCGTTCTTCCTGTTCCGGAGAAAGAGGCCCGATTCCGCCTAGACGAGGAGCGAGAAGACCTCGTTCGAGAGCAGCACGCCCTTACGCGTGAGACGCACGCGCCCGGAATCTTCTTCGAGCAGCCCGGCGAGAAATGCACCTTCCATGCGGGTGGCGGAATCGGGGGAAAGGCTTTTTCGGATTGCTTCGAATGAGGAAGAGGGGACGCCGGAGGCGAGGCGCAGTCCGAGCATCAGCCCCTCTTTCCTTCTAAGAAAATCCCCGGTCTCCTCTTCCTCCGAAGCCTGCGGCAATTCGCCCGCGCGGGTTCGCTTCAGATACTCGGTGAGCATCCCCGTGTTCGCGTATCGCCTCCGCCCGTCGTACGAGTGCGCCCCGACCCCGAAGCCGAGGACCGGTGTAAGCGTCCAGTACTTGAGGTTGTGCCGGCTCTCGAACCCCGGCCGCGCCCAGTTCGAGAGCTCGTAGCGCGGGAGGCCCGCCGCCGTCAGGCGCTCGTCCACGGCCTCCCAGCGGTCCGCCATCTCATCGTCGTCCGGGAACAGCTCCGGCCGCTCTTTCTTCAGGGAGACGAGGCGCGGGGCCTTCTCCAGCTCCAGAAGGTAGACCGAAAGGTGGGAGATTCCGCACGAGACGAGCCCGTCGACACTCGCGAGGAGGCTGCCCTGGGATTGCCCGGGGATGCCGATCATGAGGTCGGCCGAGACGTTTCGGAAGGTCCGGACGGCGTCCGTGACGGCCCGGCGGGCGGCCGCGGCGCCGTGCCGGCGCTCCAAGGGCACGAGTTCGGCGTCCACGAGCGACTGCACGCCGACGGACAGGCGGTTGACACCGAGTTCCCGAAGGCCCTGGAGCCGGGAGACATCGAGGTCGTCAGGATTTGCTTCGGCTGTGATCTCCACATTCGAAGAAATTCCGAAAATTTCTTCGAGTGTCCCGAGCACCCGGCCAAGGCGAGCCGTTTCGACGTAGCTCGGAGTTCCCCCTCCGAAGTAGACCGTATCGAAGCCGCCGAGCCGGGCCGCGGCTTCTCCCCTCCTCGAGCGGATCTCCCTCTCTAAACCTTCAAAGAAATCTTCTTCTTCTCTCTTCCCTTCCAGCGCCACGAACGAGCAGTACGTGCAGCGGTGCGCGCAGAAGGGAACGTGGATGTATGCGCCCGGTGACCGGGACTCGTTCACGCGCCGTTCGTCAGGAGCTGCTTGAGGCGCTCGTCGCGCGCTTCGGCGTCGGGGTCCCCGAGCCGCGCCGCGAGGAGCCGCTCGACGTACTTCCCGAGAACATCCACTTCGAGGTTCACGAGGTCCCCCGGCTTGCGCTTGCCGAGCGTGGTCGCCGCGAACGTATGCGGGATCACGGCCACGTCGAAACTTCCCTCGCGAAGCGCCGCGATCGTGAGCGAGATTCCGTCCACCGAAATCGAGCCCTTTTCGACCGCGTACCGCGCGAGCGCGCCGGGAAGCGAGAACCGGAACGTCCAGGACTCGCCGGATCTCCCAACTCCGAGCACCTCCGCGGTTCCGTCCACATGGCCGGCGACGACGTGGCCGCCGAGGCGGTCGGAGACGCGGAGCGCGCGTTCGAGATTCACGCCCGTACCCGGAGAAAGACCCCCCAGGGCCGATCGCGAAAGCGTCTCTCGCGACACGTCGAAACAGAGGGGCTGCCCGGGAGCCGCCGGGGGTACGACCGTCAGGCAGACTCCGGAAACGGCGATGCTCTCCCCCACGGCCACGTCCCCGAATTCCGGCGGGCGCTCGACGGCGAGCACGGCACCGGCCGTCCCGGACCTGAGCGACACGACCCGGGAGACGGCGGAGATGAGGCCGGTGAACACGCCGTGATCCTACCCGACGACGGGCGCGAGGAGCCGGCCCGAGATCCTGAGGTCGGCTCCGATGCGAACGGCTTCGAGGTCCCCAAGGCGGCGCGCGTCCGCGAGCGATGCCGGTCCCACGCCCGCGAGCGGCGAGTGGGCGGAGGCTCCCCCGACGAGAAGCGGCGCGACGTAGGCGGTCACCCGGTCCACGAGGCCCGCGGCAAGGAACGACGCGGCCGTCACTCCCCCGCCCTCGACCAGCAGGGACCGCACCTCGAGGGCATGAAGAGCCCCGAGAAGAGCCGCGAGATCGACGCCTCCGTCCGGTGCCGGCCGGGAGAAGACATGAACGCCCCTCTCGATGAACGGTGCGAGACGCGGATCGCGGGCCGGCACCGCGGTCACGAGCCAGACCTCGCCGCCGGCCGCGGAGAACACCCGGGCCGTGGCCGGCACGCGGAGGGCGCCGTCGAGGACGAGTCGCCGATGCGGCGTGATGGCCGAAGAGAGGGCAAGGTGGCGGGTCAGGAGCGGGTCGTCCGCGAGGACGGTCCCGGCGCCGACGAGGATGGCGTCACACTCCTCGCGCAGGAGAAGAGCGTCGTTCCGGGCCGCTTCGCCCGTGATCCACTTCGACTCTCCAGTGCGCGTCGCGATGCGCCCGTCGAGCGACGCGGCCCATTTGACGTGGACGAAGGGACGCCGGTCGCGGATGGACTTCAGGAACGCTTCGTTCAGCGTCTCGGCTTCGTCCGCGAGCGCGCCGACCAGCACCTCGACCCCGCGCTCCCTCAGGCGGCGAATGCCACGGCCCGCGGTCCGCGGGTCCGGATCCTCTGTCGAGCACACGACGCGCGACACGCCGGCCGCGATGAGCGCCTCCGAACAGGGAGGGGTACGCCCAAAATGGGAGCACGGCTCGAGGTTGACGAGCAGCGTCGCTCCCTTCGCGCGCGCGCCCGCGGCCGCGAGAGCGACGGCCTCGGCGTGCGGGCCTCCGGCGCGCTCGTGCGCCCCTTCCCCGACCACCGTGCCGGCCGCATCCACGAGCACCGCCCCGACGCGCGGGTTCGGCGCGGTCGAGAAACGCCCCCGGCCGGCGAGCTCGAAGACCCGGCGCCAGAGGACGTCGAGCGGGGCGCCGTC
>Ga0208716_1000322_pt1 | contig 20265 bp, 21 predicted proteins | sample NGESurdeep092012_8_FD_184482 | JGI IMG/M metagenome (GOLD analysis project Ga0208716, IMG submission 184482) | Arctic peat soil microbial communities from Barrow, Alaska - NGEE Surface sample 415-3 deep-092012 (SPAdes) | ecosystem: Environmental > Terrestrial > Soil > Wetlands > Peat ...
CACCGAACTGAGTCACCGAACTGAGTCACCGGTCTGACTCATCGATCGGAGTTACCGATCTGAGTTACCGATCTGAGTCATCGATCTGAGTCATCGATCTGAGTCATCGATCTGAGTCATTGATCACAGTCACCGATCAGAGTCGTCGACGGCCAACACCGCTCGGCGCTTCAAACTGACCGCTCGGCGCGACCCCCACGCCCGCACACCGAGACGTCTGGCCCGGTGGTCGCATCGCACCCCGTGGGGTCTGACGGCCGGCCGATTGCGCTCCTAGCCTGTGAGTTCTCCGGGCGGCCTGCCGCCCTCGTGAAAGGACTGTCATGGCTCAGGTTTCGACCCACTCAACATCTCCCACGATCGCGCTGGCACCCGCATTTGGCGCACACTTCGCCGACCCGGGCCCGCTTGGCTTGGCAGGGTTCGCCCTCACCACCTTCATGCTCAGCTCCTTCAACTCAGGGATTGCACCCAAGTCCGCCGAGGTCGTCGTCCTTGGTGTGGCGCTGTTCTACGGCGGCATCGCGCAGCTGTTCGCCGGGATGTGGGAGTTCGCCAAGGGCAACACGTTCGGCGCACTCGCGTTCAGCTCCTACGGCGCGTTCTGGATGGCGTTCTGGTACCTCGTCTCGCACGGCAAGGACCTGCCCACGACCGGGACCGACGCGGCCAAGGGCATCGGCGTGTTCCTGCTGGCCTGGACCATCTTCACGCTCTACATGACGGTGGTCGCCTCACGGATATCCGGAGTGCTCTTCATGCTGTTCGCCGTGCTGCTGGTCACCTTCGCGTTCCTCACCGTGGGCGAGCTGGGCAGCTCCCCGAACATGACCAAGATCGGCGGCTACCTGGGCCTGGTGACCGCCTTCGTGGCCTGGTACGCATCGTTCGCCGGTGTCCTCAACAACACCGCCAAGAAGGTCATCCTGCCGACCTGGCCCCGCTGACAGAGAAGCCCCTCTGACAGAAACCAAGGTCTCGCCCAGCTGCATTGGCTACAACGCAGCTGGGCGATCTTGGTTTCATCGTCACTTATCCCTGAGCCGCTCAATCCTCTGCTGGGTGTAGTAGTCGGCAGCCATCTGCTCCACATCCGCGGCTTGAGCGGCGCCCAAGCGCTCGTCAAGAATTCTGTTGAGGGTTTCGGCCCCGTCCTGCCAGAGTGACTCCATGGGCACTTCGAAGTAGGCCGCAATCGCCGCAACCTCGTTGAGCCGCAAGGACTTTGCCCCTGCCTCAAGCTCGGCCACGGTCATCTGATTCATCCCAAAGCAATAGCGGAACAGGTCCGACCCGAGTTGCTGCTGACTCACGTCACGACCTTCCCTGAGCAAACGGACGTTTCTCGCCACGGTCACCTCAAGGTCGATCGGCCATCCCGCTGCAGGCTGCTCATCCCGATCCATAGTCAAAAGCCTACGCATCCCGACGACGTGGCGGCTTGAGTTGTCATAATCCGTTCAACGGCAGCCGAGTCGTCACCAACGTCGCTCACCACTGGTGACAACCAGCGGATACCGATCAGCCCGGCCCGGACGCCCAAAGCACGCGCAAGGCCACCCGGCATACAGTCCTGACGTGGAACTCATCCCCCGTCCCTACGGCCACCCTGACGTCGTCGCACTGACCCTTGAGGTGCAGGCGCACTACGGCGAGCTCTACGGCGGGCCGGGCGACGAGAGCTTCGTGGAGGTCGCCGACTTCGAGGCACCCACCGGGCACTTTGTGGTGGGATACGTCGACGGCGTGCCTGTCGCCATGGGCGGGTGGCGACGCCTGGGAGACCGGCCTGGCCTCCCCTCCCCGAACTCTGCAGAGATCAAGCGGATGTATGTCGCACCCCCCGCCCGTGGACGCGGCCTGTCCCGCGCGGTCCTTGCGGAGCTCGAAACCAGTGCCCGTGCAGCCGGGATCGACTGGCTGGTCCTGGAGACCGGTCGGCCGCAGGCGAGTGCGATCGAGCTTTACCGGTCATCCGGCTACACGGAGGTCGATGGCGAGCCGTACGGCCATTACGTCGACGAGCCCGACGCGGTGCACCTCGGCAAATCGCTCGGCTGACCTTACCGACCGCTCGTCGCCACAACTGCCCGCCCGACGCCCGAGAACCTCGGGGGCCTTGATGTGCGAGCGATTACCGGCTTGAGTGTGGCCATAACCCCGTTTGTGATCTGGAGGATGTTGTGAGCCAAGAGACCCTTGAGAACCTGTCGCATGAGAGCCGCTATTTTCCGCCCAGCGCCGAGTTCTCCGCTCAAGCCAATGGCAAGGCCGAGCTGTATGACGCGGCAGCCGCCGACCACGAGGGCTTCTGGGCCGAACAGGCGCGGTCGTACCTGACGTGGACCAAGGACTTCGACAAGACTCTCGACTGGACCGACGCACCGTTTGCCAAGTGGTTCGTCGGCGGCGAGCTGAACGCCTCATACAACTGCGTCGACCGCCACGTCGAGGCCGGACGTGGCGACAAGGTCGCGATCCACTTCGTGGGCGAGCCCGGGGACACCCGGGACATCACCTATTCCGACCTTCTCTCCGAGGTGCAGCGGGCGGCAAATGCCTTGCAGAACCTCGGAGTCCGCAAGGGTGACGTGGTCGCGATCTATCTGCCGATGATCCCCGAGGCCGTCATCACGATGCTCGCGTGCGCTCGGATCGGCGCCCCGCACTCGGTCGTCTTCGGCGGCTTCTCCGCGGACGCGCTGCGCACCCGGATCGGCGATGCCTCGGCCAAGGTCGTGGTGACCTCCGATGGAGGATATCGCCGTGGCAAGGCAACGCCGCTCAAGCCTGCGGTCGACGAAGCCATCAGCGGTGAGAGCACGGTCGAGAAGGTCCTGGTCGTCAAACGCACCGGCGACGACGTGGCATGGGACGACAGCCGCGACGTGTGGTGGCATGAGGCACTCGCCGCCGCAGACGCGTCCCACCCGGTGGTCGGGCACGACTCCGAGCACCCGCTGTTCATCCTCTACACCTCCGGCACCACAGGTAAGCCCAAGGGCATTTACCACACCACGGGCGGCTACCTGACGCAGGCCGCCTACACGAACGCCGTGGTGCATGACGTCCACCCCGAAAGCGATGTGTTCTGGTGCACCGCCGACGTGGGCTGGGTGACCGGCCACAGCTACATCGTCTACGGACCGCTGGCACTCGGCGCGACCCAGGTGATGTACGAAGGCACCCCGGACAGCCCGCACCAGGGCCGCTGGTGGGAGATCGTCGAGAAGTACGGTGTCACGGTCTTCTACACCGCACCCACCGCGATCCGCACCTTCATGAAGTGGGGCGACGATGTTCCCGGCAAGTTCGACCTGTCCTCCCTGCGGCTCCTGGGATCGGTCGGTGAGCCGATCAATCCCGAGGCCTGGATCTGGTACCGCCGGGTGATCGGTGGCGACGAGTGCCCCATCGTGGACACGTGGTGGCAGACCGAGACCGGTGGCATCATGATCAGCCCGCTACCGGGAGTAACCCACACCAAGCCCGGCTCGGCCACGATCGCGGTGCCCGGCATCGCCGTGGACGTCGTCGACGATCTGGGCAAGCCCGTCCCCAACGGCTCCGGCGGCTACCTCGTGCTGACCAAGCCGTGGCCGGCCATGCTGCGGGGCATCTGGGGCGACCCGGAGCGCTACCAGGAGACGTACTGGTCGCGCTTCCCCGGCCTTTACTTCGCTGGTGACGGCGCGAAGAAGGACCATGACGGCAACATCTGGCTGCTCGGCCGGGTGGACGACGTCATGATCGTCGCGGGCCACAACCTTTCCACCACCGAGATCGAGTCCGCGCTGGTGTCCCACCCCAAGGTGGCAGAAGCCGCCGTGGTCGGCGCCAAGGACGAGACGACCGGTCAGGCCGTGTGTGCCTTCGTCATCCTGCGTGGCAACGCCGATGAGGGCGAAGACATCGTGACCGAGTTGCGTAACCACGTAGCCAAGGAGATCGGCCCTATCGCCAAGCCGAGCAAGATCATGATCGTTGACGAGCTACCCAAGACGCGCTCCGGCAAGATCATGCGCCGACTGCTCAAGGACGTGGCCGAGAACCGCGAGATCGGCGACGTCACCACGCTGGCCGACTCGAACGTGATGGCCCTGATCAAGACCGGTCTCGCGGCCGGTTCCGGCGAGGGGTAGCCGGGAGGAGCTCCACCTCACGGAGTCATTGTGAAATGAAGTGAAGTGAAGGGTATTGGGTGCCGCAGGCGCCCGATACCCTTCACTTTTCTCTTGCCCTCCCGCCATTTGTTCACGAACCAGCTGAGCCTGAGCCAGAGCCTGGAGCCGATAGACTCACAGTGGTGCGCCGGGAAGTCTGGTCGGCAAGATGATGATCGCTGCCCCCGAACAAGGATGTCCATGACCGACACAGGCCCCTTCGCCCAGCTTCTGCTGCTTGTGTCGCTCGCGGCTGCCGCTGCGGTGCTCTCCAACCGGCTCACAGCGCGGCTGCGGGTTCCGGCACCAGCACTGTTCCTGGCAGCAGCCGCCCTCGCCGCGGCTTTGTGGCCTGGCCTTAACGCACCACCCGAGCGCACGGTCGAACGCATCGTCACGGTGGCGCTGGTGTGCATCCTGTTCGACGGCGGCATGCACATCGGCTGGCGACGATTCCGGGCCGCCGCCGCTCCCATCGTCGTGGTGGGGGTCGGGGGGACGTTCCTGACGACAGCGGCCGTCGCCGCCGTCGCGCACTTCGGATTCGGATTCAGCTGGTACGTCGCACTCCTGGTCGGCACGGCCATTGCGCCGACCGACCCTGCGGTCGTGTTCTCCATCCTGGGACAGCGCGAGATAGCCGGCCGCTCCTCGACGATTCTGGAGGGCGAGTCCGGGGCAAACGACCCGGTCGGTATCGCCCTGCTCGTGAGCCTGCTGGCCGCTGGATCTCTCAGCGGCGGTGCTCTCGCGCCGGGTGCGGGCGAGTTCACACTTCAGATGGGTGTGGGGGCGGCGTTTGGCCTCCTGGGCGGACGAGCCCTGCTGTGGTTCATGCGCCGTGTCTCGCTGCCGAGCGAAGGCCTATACCCGCTCCGAACCCTCGCGTGCGTGCTGGTTCTGTATGGCGCGACAACCCTCGCGCACGGGTCAGGCTTCCTGGCGGTCTTTGTCGCCGGCATCGTCCTGGGGGACGAACGAGCCCCATTCAAGCGGGAGGTCGAGCGGTTCCATTCAGCACTCGCCAGCCTCGGCGAGATCGTCGCGTTCGTGGTGCTGGGCCTGACCGTGAACCTGCATGACCTCACCCGGATGGACGTGTGGGTGCCAGGCCTGGTGCTCGGCGCCTCGCTGGCCCTCATCATCAGACCGTTGTTGGTGGGCCTGTGCCTGATCCCGGCCAAGCTGAACCGAAATGAGCAGGTCTTCGTACTCTTCGCCGGGCTCAAGGGCGCGGTGCCCATCCTGCTCGGGAGCCTTCTGCTGGCCGCGAACATCCCGGGCGCCGACAGGCTGTACGGCATCGTCATCGTCATCGTCTCGTTCTCGGTCCTCGTCCAGGGCAGTCTCGTGCCAACGGTTGTCCGTGCGTTGCACCTTCCGATGCGCGTGCTGCAGCCCCAGCCCTGGTCGTACGGGGTACGGCTGGCCGAAGAACCAGAGGGCGTGCTGCGTCTCACTGTCGAGGCAGGCTCGCGCGCGGAGGGACAGACCGTCGAACAAGTCGCCGAAGCAGCCAGCGATATCGGGGACGCTGCCGATGTCGATGGCGGGGACACTGCCGATGTCTGGGTGAACATGCTCGTCCGTGGTCACGCCTTGGTCTCCGTCCGCGGCGACACCCGGCTGACAGCGGGCGACGAGGTTCTGATCTCGGCAGAGGAACGCTGGCACCCGCACCTCGAGAGCCTGTTCCGCGCGTAGAGAGCCCGTTCCCGGATCGTCTCGCACTGTTTCGGCGCGACACTGAGTAGGGTCGTGGGGACACATCACTGAAGGTGAGGTTCGATGACCAGTCAGAACGACGACGCCTTGGAGCGCACCCTTGGCCAGCTCGTGGCCGACGCAACCCAGGACATCTCGTCCATCGTGCGCAGCGAGATCGCACTGGCCAAGGCCGAGATGAGGGCCGACGCCCAGAAAGCCGGCATCGGCGCCGGCATGTTCGCTGCGGCTGGGACCTTGGCATTCCTGGCGCTGATCCTGCTGCTGATCGCGGCGGCATACGGTCTGGTCGCATTAGGGCTTGCCCCCTGGCTCGCGTTCCTCATCGTGGCCGTCGTCATCCTGGTCATCGGCGCAATCCTGGTGCTCGTGGGCAAGCGAAGTATCGACAGCGTCAAGGGCAGGCCCGAACGCGCCATCAAGAGCACTCAGGAAACCATTGCTGCCGTCAGACCCAGCAGCAACTAACACGCACCACATCGTGACCACATCCATCAGCGTCGAAGCGAGATCTCCGCATATGAGCAACGATGCGTCGTCCGTGCTCGTCGAGGGACCGTGGGAGCACCGGTTCGTCGCCGCCAATGGCGCGCGCTTCCATGTGGCCGAGATCGGCCAGGGCCCACTGGTCGTCCTGCTGCACGGCTTTCCGCAGTTCTGGTGGGCCTGGCGCGATCAGCTGATCGCGCTCGCCCAGGCTGGCTACCACGTAGCCGCCATCGACCTGCGCGGCTACGGGGCCTCCGACAAACCACCCCGCGGCTACGACACGTTCACCCTTGCCGCCGATGTCGCGAGCATCGTGCGATCGCTGGGAAAGGGCAACGCCGCGATCATCGGGCACGGCTGGGGCGGCTGGATCGCCTGGTCGATGCCGACCATGCAGCCAGCCGTCACCAGAGCCGTCGCAGCCCTCGGCATGCCACATCCGCTGGTGCTGCGCCGCGCGTCGGTGCGCAACCCGGCCCAGGTCAGGGCCAATGCCTATCTGGCCGGCCTGCAACGGCCCTTCGTGCCGGAGCACCAGATGAGCAAGGGTCCCGCGTATGTCGAACGTCTGCTGGGTGCCTGGTCGGCACCCGGTGGGCTGTGGCCGCCGCACGACCTGGCGCTGCGCTATGCCGAGGCGATGGCTCTGCCGTTCGTTGCCCACTCCGCCGCCGAGTATTACCGCTGGGTGGTCCGCAGCCAGTGGCGACTGGACGGCCGGCGGTTCGCGCATTGTCTGAAATCCGCTATCACGGTGCCGGTGCTCCAGCTGCAGGGTGAGGAGGACCGGGCCGTCGTGCCGGCTCTCGCCCCGCGGTCAGCGACATACGTCGAGGGTCTCTTCGAGCAGCATTTCATCGCGGATGCCGGACACTTCCTGCCCGAGGAGGCACCGGCGGAGGTCAACGCACACCTCGTGCGCTGGTTGAACAGCCTGCCCTGACCTACCCCGCGACGCATCCCCCGGTGCCCACAGGCGAGGAGCTGCTCGCGGCGTTGAGAACGGGGCGGGCCTCGTCCAGAGTGAGTGCGTATCCGGTCTTGTCGTCGTCGAGCGACTTGGCGAACACGATCCCGACGACCGCACCGGCGGGCGAAAGCAGAGGCCCGCCGGAGTTGCCCGGCTGGACCCTGGCATAGAGCGAATAGACCTGCCGGACAACACCCGGGCTGCCATAGATGTCAGCACCCGTGGCCGTCACGATGTCACGCACCCGGGCGGCGTCGAGACGGTAGGGCCCATTCAGCGGGAAGCCGGCGACCGCAGCGCCCCCGGAACGCTTGAGGCTCGTGCCCAACGTCGATGCGGGGGCCGAAAGCCCCGGCACGGAAAGCACAGCGAGGTCACGTCTGGGGTCAAAGACAACCACGTGGGCGTCGTACGAGCGGCCGACGCCCTGGATCCGCACGTTCTCAGACGTCGTCCCGGCAACGACATGGGCATTGGTCACGACCCGCTCGGGTGCAACAACCCACCCGCTGCCCTCCTGCTCCCGGTTGCACGCTGAGGCCACGCCGGTGATCTTGACGATGGACTTGGCAGCCCGGGCCACACCGGGGCCAAACGCCAGATGATTGTCCGGTGGGGAGATGGGAGCGATCGGCTCTGCCCGGACACCCTCGAAGACCCGGGGAAAGCCCTCACGGTCAAGAACCGACTGGAACCCGGCAAACAACCGCCCGGTCTGCGGCGGCACAAAACGGTCAATCGTCTGAATGATCCTGGAGGTGCCGATCGCCTTTGCCAGCGGTGTGTCAGTGCCGCCTCGCACTGCGCCGGCCAAGAACCAGACGAGCACAGACATCGCCAGCACCGTGGCCACGGCGCCCAGGGCGGAGTCGACCACCCGCGCCGGTTCGTCCGACAGCCCGCTGCGCAGGCGAGCACCCACGGCGACGGCGATCGCCTGACCCATCGCTGCGAAGACAAACACCCCGAGCACCAGCACCAGGGTGCGCCACACCACGCTGCTGTCCACTGCGTCCCAGTGCCGCAACAGCTCGGGCAACAGCCACATACCTAGTGCCCCGCCGGCCAGGAAACCGACCAAGGACATCACGCTGACCACGAAGCCGTGTCGGTAGCCGATGAATCCATAGCTGATCAGGACGACGGCCAGGAGGACGTCGAGCCCGTTGGCAATCATGGTGCGCCCTCGAGCGGCCCGGTCGGCTGCGGCAACGCCCGGTCGGGAGCTGCGATGAGATGAGGGGGCAGCAGTCGCCGGTCAGCCTTGTCCCAGGACCGCTCGAGACCGGCCAGCTCGATGACCTTGGAGAGCAACCCGGCCGTGAATCCCCACACCAGCAGACCGTCGACGTCAAACGCCGGGCCGACGAAACCGCTGGGGTGCGAGACCGTGAACCGCCGCGCAGGGTCGGTGAGCTCGGACAGCGGCGCCCGCAGTACCCGGGCGACCTCGAGATGGTCGACGACGCTGATCGGACTCGGCTGAGCCCACCAGGCAAGCACCGGGGTCACCACGAAGTTGCTCGGCGGCAGGTACAGGGCCGGCAGCTCGGCGACGACCTGAACGCCCGCCGGATCAAGGCCCACCTCTTCCTGCGCCTCCCGCAGAGCAGCAGAGACCGGCCCGGTGTCAACGGGATCGATCGCACCACCCGGGAAGGAGACCTGGCCGGCGTGCGAGCGCATGCTGTGCGACCGCTCGGTCAGCACCACATCCTCGCCGCCCTCGGGGCTGGGTCCGAACAGGATCAGCACCGCGGACTCCCGACCACCCTCGTCGGGGGGCAGGAACCGGCTGAAGAAAGCCGGATCCTGTTGACCCAGCTGGGTCACAAGATGCGCCATCCACTGCGGCTGCTGCACCGCAGACGGCCGGGCTGCGGGATCGGTCACGCGAGGGTCCTTCACTGCTTGACCGGGGTGAGCTCGTACTTCAGCAGCTGCGCCGCCTTGACCGGATCGGTCTCACCGTCGCCATAGGACGGGCACCAGCCGGCAACCGGGCAGGCGCCACACGCGGGCTTGCGGGCATGGCAGGTGCGCCGTCCGTGGAAGATCAGCACGTGGGAGAGCATGGTCCAGTCCTTCTTAGGGATCAGAGCGCCCACGGCGTGCTCAACCTTCACCGGGTCCTGCTCCGTCGTCCAGCCGAAGCGCCTCGCGAGCCGCCCGAAATGCGTGTCCACAGTGATCCCGGGGATCCCGAAAGCGTCGCCCAGGACCACGTTGGCGGTCTTTCGACCGACCCCGGGCAGGGTGACCAGGTCCTTGAGCCGCGGAGGGACCTCACCCCCGAACCGCTCGACCAGTGCCGTCCCGATCTTGATCAACGAGTCGGTCTTGGCACGATAGAAGCCGGTGGACTGAATCATCGTCTCGAGCTCGGTGCGATCGGCGGCGGCGAAGTCCGCGGCGCTGCGGTATCGGGAGAAGACCGCCGGGGTCACCATGTTCACCCTGACATCGGTGGTCTGCGCGGACATCACCGTGGCCACCAGAAGCTGCAGCGGGTTCTCGAAGTCGAGCTCACATTTCGCATCGGGATAGCGCTCAACCAGCGTCCGGTAGATCTTGCGCGCACGACGGGTCAGCGCGACCGGAGTCTCGGGGTTTGAGGGGTCTGACACCCTGCAAGACTAGAGGGCGTAGTGGAGGGTCCCGACCCGACATACAGGCTCTGGCAGACTGTCCAGCGTGGACATTGATGTCGTGAGACAAGCACCCCTCTTCGCTGCACTTGATGACGAGGCCGCAAACGCCCTGATGGAGTCGATGACGGCATCGCGTCTCGAGCGTGGCGACGTCCTCTTCCGCGAGGGTGACCGCGGTGATCGGCTCTACGTGATAGGCGAGGGCAAGATCAAGCTGGGACTGACAAGTATCGACGGCCGCGAGAACCTCCTTGCCATCCTGGGACCTGGTGAGATGTTCGGCGAGCTGAGCCTGTTCGACCCCGGCCCCCGGACCGCGACTGCCACCGCCGTTGCCGAGACGCAGCTGATCGCGCTCGGCCACGAGGACCTCGCGTCATTCCTGTCGGGTCGCCCAGCCGTCGCATCGACCATGCTGGCAGCTCTCGCCCGGCGTCTTCGTCGCACCAACGAAGCCCTGTCCGACCTCGTATTCACCGACGTGCCGGGCCGCGTGGCCAAGGCCCTGCTGGATCTGTCGAGCCGTTTCGGCCGCTCCTCCGAGGAAGGCATCCTGGTCGCGCACGACCTGACCCAGGAGGAGCTCGCCCAGCTTGTGGGCGCCTCACGTGAGACGGTCAACAAGGCGCTGGCCGACTTCGCGACACGAGGCTGGATCAAGCTTGAAGCCCGCGCGGTCGTGCTGATCGACGTCGAGCGCATCCAACGCCGGGCTCGCTAACAGCGCTCCGCCCTCTCCCGTCATCCCACCCCCGAACCCCCCGGGACTCGCCTTATTGCCCCGAAACCACCATTCACGGGTCTGGGCTGGCCATCAACGCTGGTTTCGGGGCAGCCAGCGGGTTGTACTACGGGTGGGTGCGCAGGTAGTCCAGCTGGGCCTGGACGCTGAGCCTGGCGATTGGCCAGAGCTCACGGGAAACGTCCGCATAGACCGTCTCGACCACACCGTCAACGTCCGGACCCCTGACTGCAACGACAGCGCGCACCTGCTCCAGCCGTTCCGACCGGTGGTCGAGGTAGTACCGCACGACACCGGCCGCGTCCGACAGGGTGGGGCCGTGGCCCGGCAGGATCTGGGTCACCTCGCGGGCGCCGGTCATCGCCTCGATGCGCTGCAACGACTGCAGGTATGCCGCGAGCTCACCATCGGGCCACGCCACCACCGCGGTGCCATGACCCAGGATGGTGTCGCCGGTGAGCAACGCGTTCTCGGAGGCCAGCAGAAACGACAGCGAGTCGCTGGTGTGCCCGGGGGTGGCCACGACCAGCAGGTCCAGACCGTCGACGGTCAGCCGGTCACCGTCGCCGAGACCGTCGTGTCCCGCGCCGATGGCTCGAACGGGCGCTCCGGTGAGCTCGGAGAAGCGGCGCGCCGATTCGGCGTGATCCAGATGGCCATGGGTGAGCAGTGTCAGCGAAACCCGAGCCCCGCGAAGTGCCACGACGTCCAGCACCCGTTTCAGATGCTGCTCGTCCAGCGGTCCGGGGTCGACAACGACGCAGTGCGCCGCCCCGGGCTCCATCAGAACCCAGGTGTTGGTGCCCTCCAGCGTCATCGCGCCCGGATTCGGCGCGAGCACGCAGGTTGCCCGCGAGGTGACGTCGCCACCGGCCCACGCGGGAGTCAATCCCCCGCCAGCCGGAGGTGTCCTCATCTGGGCAGGGTGCAGCGGAACACCAGTCCATCGTCGGTCTGGGTGAGCACCGGGGTGATCGGCTCCATGTGGACCTCGGCGGCCAGGAACTCGGCAACGGAGGACGCCGCGGCAACCTGCTCGACGCACGCCCGGGTCGGCGGCAGCATCAGGGCCGAACCGCTTGCATGGTCCTTGAGCAGTCGAACCGGATCGGTCCAGTCGGCGTGGTCGGCCTCGCTTGTCTGGTCATCGGCGATCTGTCCGGCGGGCAGCAGCGCAGCGAAGAACCTTGTGTCGTAACGCTTCGGCTCGAACTCGGGAGTGATCCAGTGTGCCCGCGCCCGCAAGAGATCCGAACGCAGCACCAAGCCACGACCGATCAGCATCTGGGCCAGAGGTAGCTCTCGCGACAGCAGCGCCTGACGCTCGGCCTGCCAGTCCGGACCACTGACGTCGCCGACCACGGAGTTGACATCGGGCCCAGCCAGCAACACCCCGCACTCCTCGAAGACCTCGCGGACGGCCGCGACCACGAGCTCACGCGCAATGGCCTCGTCGGCGATGAGCAGCCGCCCCCACTCCGCCGGCGAGGGCCCGGCCCAGGGGAGGTTCGGGTCGGCATCGCGCGGGTCCACGCCACCGCCCGGGAACACCATCATCCGCGGGGCGAACTCCATGGTGGACGATCGGCGCAGCATGAAGACCTCCAAGCTGCCCGTGCCCTTGCCTGTACCGTCCGGGTCACTCCCGCTCGCGCCACCACTTTCGGTGGCCCTCCGGTCCCGCAGGATCATCACCGTGGCGGCGGATCTGGCTGCGACCACCTCAGGAAGCCGGCCCTGCAGCCAGTCTCTGGCCCGGTCGGTCGGTGTCCCCGCGGCGAAGTCGCGAACCTGGGTGGGGATGCTCAGTCCCGAACAGTCACGATGATCTCGACCTCGACCGGGGCATCGAGCGGAAGAACCGCAACCCCGACCGCCGAACGCGCGTGAACGCCGGCGTCGCCAAAAGCCGTGCCGAGCAGCTCGGAGGCACCATTGATGACGCCAGGCTGACCGGTGAAGGCCGGGTCGCTGGCCACGAAGCCGACGACCTTGACCACACGGGTCACCTTGTCGAGGTCACCGACCAGGGCCTTGACTGCGGCGATCGCGTTCAGGGCGCAGATCTGGGCCAGGTTCTTGGCGTCCTCGGCGGGGACTAGTCCAGGGCCTTGCCCGACCTTGCCCGTCGCCGCCAGCGCGCCCGACACCATGGGCAGCTGGCCCGAGGTGAAGATGTGGTTGCCGTCGCGCACGGCGGGCAGATAGGCGGCCACCGGCATGGCGACCTCCGGGACGGTGAGGCCGAGCTCGGCCAGACGGTCCTCGACAGCGGACACGCCCTATTCCTTCTCTCGCTTGAGGTAAGCCACCAGACCGTTCCCGTCGGGGCCTGTCACGACCTGCACGAGCTCGTAACCGTCCTCACCCCACTGGTCGAGGATCTGCTTGGTGGCGTGCGAGATCAGTGGAACCGTTGCGTACTCCCAGGTAGCCATGAATGCAGCCTAGACCGGGTTGGCTCGCTACCCACATGGACCATCCACGCCCTGTCTCCACTGCTCTCCCGGGACATCCGGCGTTTAGGCTCTTGGGTATGGCACCAGACGCGGGGTCCGCCCGCGACACCGACTGGGACGGCGTGCGACTTCACATCGTCACCGGCAAGGGGGGTACCGGCAAGACAACCGTCGCCGCCGCCCTTGCCCTTGCCCTCGCCGCCGAGGGCAGGCGGGTGCTGCTGGCCGAGGTCGAGGGACGCCAGGGCATCAGCCAGACCTTCGACGTCACCCCGCTGGGCCTGACGGAGGTCCGCGTAGCGCACGCCGCCAATGGCGGTGAGGTATTCGGGCTCTCGGTGGATGCCAAGGCCGCCCTGCTGGAATACCTCCAGATGTACTACAAGCTCGGTCGTGCGGGCGGGGTGCTGGAGAAGTTCGGCGCGATCGACTTCGCCACCACGATTGCGCCCGGCGTTCGCGACGTGCTGCTCACCGGCAAGGTCTATGAGGCGGTCCGCCGTCCCAGGGACCACCGGGCAAAGGGCCCAGGGGCCGCACCCGCCTACGACGCCGTCGTGGTGGACGCCCCACCGACCGGCCGGGTAGTGCGCTTCCTCAACGTCAACCATGAGGTCGCAGACCTGGCCAGGGTCGGGCCGATCCGGTCCCAGGCCAACTCGATCACCGCGATGCTGAAGTCTCCGCAGACGGCAGTTCACCTGGTGACCCTGCTCGAGGAGATGCCGGTCCAGGAGACGGTCGACACCATCGCCGAGCTGAGGGCCGTCGGTATGCCGATCGGCGGCGTCGTCGTCAACCAGGTGCGCGAGGAGATCCTGACCCTGGACGTCCTGGAGGCAGCAGCGCGGAATGCGATCTCCCGCGAGGACGTCGCGGCAGACCTGAAGCGGGTCCACGTGCGGGCCACCGACGCCATCGTCGACGGCCTGCTGTCCGAAGCCAGGGACCACGCCGAGCGCGTCACCCTCGAGCGCACCGAGGCTGAGGTCATCGCGGGTCTGGGCAGGCCGACATACCGGTTGCCGTCGCTGCCCGAGGGCGTCGACGCAAACGGCATCCGCGAGATGGCCGAGACACTCATGACGCAGGGGATGGCGTGATGGGGCGCGTTCTCGACATCGACGCCCTGATCGGCGATCCGCAGACCCGGATCATCGTGTGCTGCGGCGCGGGCGGGGTCGGCAAGACGACCACCGCGGCGGCGCTGGGACTGCGGGCGGCCGAGTCCGGCCGTCGGGTCGTCGTGCTGACCATCGACCCTGCTCGGCGCCTGGCGCAGTCGCTGGGCCTGACCACGCTGGACAACACGCCCAGGCCCGTCGCCGACATCGACGACACCAGCGGCGGCTCTCTCGACGCGATGATGCTGGACATGAAGCGGACCTTCGATGAGGTCGTCGAGGCACATTCCACCCCGGTGAAGGCCGAGCAGATCCTGGCCAACCCCTTCTACCAGGCCGTTTCCAGCTCCTTCGCCGGAACCCAGGAGTACATGGCGATGGAGAAGCTCGGGCAGCTCAGGCTCGAGGCGGACCGTGACCCGGACAACCCGCGCTGGGACCTCATCGTCGTCGACACCCCGCCATCTCGTTCCGCCCTCGACTTCCTGGACGCGCCCAAACGCCTCGGGTCCTTCCTGGACGGCCGGTTCATCCGGTTGCTGGCCGCGCCGGCGAAGGCGGGCGGCCGGGCATACCTCAAGGTCTTCAGCGCCGGCGTGAACATCGTCACCAAGACCCTGACCAAGGTGCTGGGCGGTCAGATGCTCAGCGACGTCCAGACCTTCGTCGCCGCCCTCGACACGATGTTCGGCGGGTTTCGCAAGCGCGCGGACCATACCTTTGCGCTGCTGAGCGACCGTACGACGACATTCATCGTGGTTGCCGCTCCGGAACGTGATGCGCTGCGGGAAGCCTCGTACTTCGTGGACCGCCTCGACGAGGAAGAGATGCCGCTGGCCGGGCTGGTGATCAACCGGATGTATCGCGTCTCCGCACCCGGCCTGTCCGCTGCCCGTGCGCTCGGAGCGGCCGAAGAGCTGGGCGACGAGGAGAGCGGCAGCTCGTCAGACGTCACCCAGGGGCTGTTGCGGATGCACGCGATTCAGGCCGAGATCGCCGACCGGCACGAGTCCCTGGCCAAGAGGTTTGTCGCCGGGCACCCCGGCATACCGATGGTGGAGGTGCCGGCTGCGTCGGGGGACATCCACGATCTGGTGGGTCTGCGCGCGGTGGGCGGCGCACTCGCCGGCCACTGATCCGTCAAATCAGCGTGCAACAACGCGGCACCGAGACTGCGCGTCTCGGTGCCGCCGGGGCAGACTCGTCAGGAGGCGCGGCGCTGACGCAGACGGTCAGCCTCGAACAGCGCCCGCCAGGATGCGACGCCGGGACGTTGCTTCAGCAGCGCCCTGCGCTCTCGCTCCGTCATGCCACCCCAGACCCCGAACTCGGTTCGGTTGTCCAGCGCGTCGGCAAGACACTCGGCGATCACCGGGCAGCTCATGCAGACCTGCTTGGCCTGCTGTTGGGCAGCACCCCTGACGAACAGGGCGTCGGGCTCCGCCGCGATACAGGCTCCCTGCAGCGCCCATTGTTCAACCCAAGTAACTTGGCCGGTTGAGACGTCCTCGCGGTGCGTCATCGTGAGTGTCATGCTGACCTCCCCTGAAGATCGGTGTCATGCGGTGTGCCGGACATGGTCGTTCGCTTATGTCTAAAACACTATGAAGAGACTGATTTGACGGATATGACGCTTTGGGGTAGTTCTGGGCGACCGAAGTAACTAGTCACTTCTGCTTCGTTGCGTGCGTTCCGCACAGCACCGCGGCTACCCTTGGCGCATGCAGGAACGCGGCAGAACCTTCACCAACGTCTTGAGCCTCCTAGCGGCCTTCGTGGCGACCTCTGTCGTGCTCGGCCTGCTGGGGGCCGGCCTGATGATGCCCACCGTGGCGGCAACCGGGTCCGCAGCCCGCGCCGGTGTCGCCGTCTTTGACGCGCTGCCCGGCGAGTTCACCCAGAACCCGCTGTCCGAGCAGTCCCGCATCCTGGCCAGCGACGGCTCGCTGATCGCCACGCCGTACGACGAGAACCGCATCATCGTGCCGCTCGCCCAGATCGCCCCGGTCATGCGACAGGCCCAGATCGCCATCGAGGACAGCCGTTTCTATGAGCACGGTGGTGTAGACCCCCAGGGCGTCGGCCGCGCTCTCATCTCCAACCTGCGAGGCGGTAGCACCCAGGGCGCGTCCACCCTGACCCAGCAGTACGTCAAGATCACGCTGCAGGAGAACGCCCTGCGCAACCAGGACCCGAAGGCCGCCAGGGCTGCCACCGCCAAGAACTACACGCGCAAGCTGCAGGAGCTCAAGTACGCCGTCACGCTGGAGAAGAGCCTCACCAAGGACCAGATCCTCCAGGGCTACCTCAACCTCGTGTACTACGGAGGCCAGGCCTACGGCGTCGAGGCCGCGGCCCGCCACTTCTTCGGCGTAAAAGCGTCCCAGCTCAATCTGCCGCAGGCCGCGACCCTCGCCGGTCTCGTCCAGGCCCCGAGCGCGACCGACCCGATCAGGAGCCCGGCCAAGGCACTGGCCAGACGCAACGTCGTGCTCGACCGGATGCACACCCTGGGCCTGATCACCGACAAGGCCTGGCAGGACGCCAGGAAGTCCAAGATCGTGATCCACACCAAGCCGGCCCAGAACTCCTGCGCCCTCTCGCCCTACCCCTACTTCTGCAACTACATCAAGGAATGGCTGCTGCAGCTGCCGGCGCTGGGCAAGACCCGTGCCGAACGCTCCAGGCGAATCAACCAGGGCGGGCTGACCATCCAGACAACGCTCAACCCGAGGATTCAGGCGACTGCCCAGCAGGAGCTCGTGGCCAAGGTCCCGCCCGGCAGCAAGATGCCCGACGGCAGCGGGGGCCAGACGGACGTCGGGGCCGCCGCCGCGGTGATTGAGCCGGGCACCGGCAACGTCCTGGCCATTGCCCAGAACACGAGCTACGCCGTAAAGAAGTCAGATGGCAAGACGTCAGTGAACTGGGCAGTCGACGCCAAGTACGGCGGGTCCGGCGGGTTCGCGTTCGGCTCCACCGCCAAGATGTTCGCCGTCGCCACGGCGCTCAACTCCGGGATGCCGATCGACTCGACCATATTCGCGCGCGCGGCCTCCCCCACGAGTCCGGCGATATTCACCCATGGCGACTACCCCCCCGGCGACCAATGCTCTGTCGTCCCAGGCACGTCATGGGCGGTCCACAACGACGAGGGCACACGAAATGGTGCGCTCAGCCTGACCGACGCGACGGCGTTCTCCGTCAACACCGCGTTCGCCGGACTCGTGGCCTCACTCGGGGCCTGCAAGGTCCGGGACATGATGACCAACCTCGGGCTGCACCAAGGTGGCACCGGCAAGTGGATCAGCTACAGCCCGGTGACCCACCAGTCCGCTGGCCCGGCCTCAATCACGCTGGGCGGTGACAGCGTCTCGCCGCTGACGCTGGCCTCGTCCTACGCCGCAATCGCCTCGGGCGGTATCTACTGCGACCCCTCCCCGGTGCTCACCATCACCACCAACGACAAGAAGCTGCTTCCACTGCCCAAGGGCCAGTGCCGGAGGGCCCTGTCGCCAGGGGTGGCAAACGGTGTCACCCAGATCCTCAAAGCCGTGATAACCAAGGGCACCGGGTTCGGCAATGCCCTTGCCGGTGGACGCCCCGTGGCCGGCAAGACCGGTACAGCGGGCAACTCCACACCCGCCGGCGGCACCAACGAGAGCTGGTTCGTCGGCTACACCCCGCAACTGACCACCGCGGTCTGGGTCGGCACGCCCGATGACCCCCACAACGCAGCCAGGATGGAGAACCTCACGCTCGGCGGGCAGACCTATGGCGGTGAGATCTTCGGCGCCACCATCGCCGCGCCGATCTGGAAGCAGATCATGGACCGCGCTTCAGCCGGTCTGCCGTTCCTGGACTTCGGCAACCCCAGCGCCCAGGTGCAGTCGGGCGACGTCGTGCCGATTCCCAACGTGGCCGGGATGGCCGTGAGCGACGCCGTCGCGGCCCTGACCGCGGCCGCGTTCAAACCGGTGGTTGGCGCCGCTGTGGCCTCCAACGTCCCCGCTGGCCAGGTCGCCGGCACCCAGCCCGCGACACAGGCACTTCGTGGGACCACGGTCGTGATTCTGACCTCGGCCGGGAACGCGCCGACCCCACCCGCCAGCGCGCCAACAACGGGCATCACATTCCCGACACCCAATACCCGAAATCCCGGTGGAAGGCTGCCCAAGTGCCGGCCCGGCGGTCCCATGCCCTGCAAGTAGAAGGTGCTGGGTAGGACTTCGAAAGGGACGACTGCAGGGTCAGCTCCCGCTGAGGGCCGACTTCACGATCGCGGCGACGCGTCCGCCGTCCGCCCGCCCTGCCACCAGCGCAGTGGCGGCCTTCATGACCGAGCCCATCTGCGACATACCGGTGGCACCCGTCTCACTGAGGGCTTGAGCGACGAGCGCCTCGAGCTCGGCGTCGGACAGCTGTGCCGGCAGGTAGGCCTCCAGGATGACCAGCTCGGCCTCCTCTTTGGCGGCCAGCTCCGGGCGCTTCGCCTCGTGGTACGCCGTGGCCGCCTCGCGCCTCTTCTTGGCCTCCCTGGCCAGGACCTTGAGGACCTCGTCGTCGGACAGCTCGCGGGCGGTGGTTCCGGACACTTCTTCGTTGGTGATGGCGGTCAACGCCATCCGCAGTGTCTCCGAGCGCACCTTGTCATGCTCACGCATCGAGGTGTGAAGATCGTCGCGCAGGGTGGACTTCAGCTGTGACGTGCCCGGTTCGGTCATACAGGCAGTCTGACACTGCCCAAGGCCGCGGTGTTTGCGAGGATGGACCCGTGAGTCATACAAGAGCCACGTGGCGCGCCGTCGCAGGTCTGGTCGCCATGGGTGCCGGGGGCCTGGCCTACGCGTCCCTGATCGAGCGCAACGCCTTCACGCTGCGCAGGGCCAGCGTCCCGGTGCTGCCGCCTGGTGCGCCCTCCCTGCGCGTCCTGCACATCTCGGACATTCACCTGGTCCCGCGCCAGTCGCGCAAGATCGAATGGATCCGCTCGCTCGCAGAGCTGGATCCGGACCTGGTCATCAACACCGGCGACAACTTTGCCCACCTCGATGCCGTCCCTGCGGTACTGCGAGCGCTGGAGCCGTTGCTCGCGGTCCCGGGTGTCTTCGTGCTGGGCTCCAACGACTACTTCGCGCCCAGCCTCAAGAACCCAGGGCGGTACCTGACCAGCGCGCACGCCCGGACGGACGAGAGCATTCCGCTGCCCACTGCCGATCTGGTGGACGCTTTCACCCGCGCCGGCTGGGCGGACCTGTCCAACTCTCGCGCCACCCTGTCGGTGGGCGGGCAGGCGTTGGAGTGCGTGGGGGTTGACGACGCTCACCTCGACTACGACCGGTACGCAGCGGTCGCCGGCCCCGCAGACACCTCCACCGCATTGACCATTGGAGTCACCCACGCCCCCTACAGGCGGATCCTGGACGCCATGACAGCCGACGGCGCCGGTCTCGTAATCGCCGGCCACACCCACGGCGGACAGCTGTGTCTGCCGTTCTACGGCACGCTGGTGACCAACTGCGACCTGGACAGGCGACGCGCCAAGGGGGTCTCGCGGTGGTGGCCCGGGGCTGGTGCCACACCGTCCTCGCAGGCGCCGGCTGATGCGGCCTGGCTGGAGGTCTCGGCCGGCCTGGGGACCTCGCCTTACGCCCCGGTGCGGTTTGCCTGCCGACCCGAGGCGACTCTGCTGACCCTGACGGCCAAGCCTGCGAGGGCTGAAGGCGGACCCGATTCGGTGCCGGCAGCCTCGCTCGGATAGTCTTTTGCATCGCTGGCCGCATCACGTTGTGGCTGGTGGGCCACGGGGTGTGGCGCAGCTTGGTAGCGCGCTTCGTTCGGGACGAAGAGGCCGCAGGTTCAAATCCTGTCACCCCGACCAGGCACAAGAAGGCGCCCCGCTTGCTTTCCGCAGGTGGGGCGCTTTTCGCTGATCAGTGGCG
>Ga0208716_1000323_pt1 | contig 20234 bp, 15 predicted proteins | sample NGESurdeep092012_8_FD_184482 | JGI IMG/M metagenome (GOLD analysis project Ga0208716, IMG submission 184482) | Arctic peat soil microbial communities from Barrow, Alaska - NGEE Surface sample 415-3 deep-092012 (SPAdes) | ecosystem: Environmental > Terrestrial > Soil > Wetlands > Peat ...
CCAAGGCGCAGCCAAGGAACAGGCTCAGACCTCCGGAAGTAGGGCTGGGAAGACCGTGTTGACATGGCGTTTTCGGATGAGACACGCCGCCTGTAATCCGTTGAGATTGCAGGTTGAGCCGGTAGTTTCGGGGGATGTTGCAGCAGGCCGAGTTGGATGGGATGCCGGAGCCGGGTGTGCTGCGTCGGATGGTCGGGGCGGGCCAGTGTGTGGTGGTCTTCGGCCGGGTGGTTCTTTACCGCTTCGACGTCGCGGACATCGGTATGCGCAACCTGGCGATCGTGGCGTTGACCGACGCAGGCCGCCGTGTCGATGAGGTCGCCGAGGTGTTCGGGTTGACCGCGACGTATGTGTCGATGCTGCGGGGTCGGGCGGCCCGGGCGGGCTCGGCCGGGTTGGTGCGGCGGCGCGGCCGGCCGCCGAAGCTGGATGCTCGCCAGCGGATGCAGGCCCGGCGGTGGGCGGGCCAGGGGCGTTCTCAGGAGTGGATAGGCCAGCGCTTCGGGGTGGCTCGTTCGGTGATCGGGCGGGTGCTGGCCGACGCCGGTCCGGTGCCGCTGCAGCCGCCGTTGAGCTCCGCGGAGGCGGGCAGGACTGACGCCGATCAGAGCGACGCCGAACAGGAGTTGGTCGAAACCGGGCTTGTCGAGACTGAGCTGGCGCAGGTGGAGCTGGCCGAGGCTGAGGTGTCGGCGGCGAAGCGCGCCGCGGGTGGCTCGGCGCGGGTTCAGGTCGGCAGGCATGCGTGCCGGTACGCCGGCGCGATGCTGCTGCATGCCTACCTGGGTCGGGTCGGTGCCGGGCAGGTGTTCGCCACGGTGCGCGGCGGGCCGGCCCGGCGGTACGACGACGTGGCGGTGCTGAGCACCGCGGCGCTGGGGTTCGCGTTGGGCATCGACACCATGGAGGGCGCCAAGCACCTGCGCCGCGCTGAGGCCGGCGTCGCGGTCGGGCTCTCGGCGATCCCGGAGCTGCGTACGCTGCGGACCCGGCTGGGCGCGCTGGGCGATGGCACCGATCCTCTGGCGCTGCAGCGGGCGTTCGCCGCCGGGATGCTCAAAGCCGACCCGGCGGCCGAGGCCGTCTACTTCGTCGACGACCACTTCGTGGCCTACGCCGGCGCCCAACCGGTCGCCAAAGGGTGGAACACCAAACGCCGCCACGCCCAACCCGGCAGGGACGACACCCTGGTGGTGGACGCCCGCGGCCGGGCGGTGGTCTTCGGCTCCGGCGAGCCGACCGGGCTCAGCTCCACCCTGCCCGGGGTGCTGGCCCAGCTACGGGAGGTGCTCGGCCCGGACTCCCCGATCCTGCTGGGTTTCGACCGGGGCGGGGCCTACCCGTCCGCGTTCACCACCTGCCGGGCCGCCGGCGCGCACTGGGTCACCTACCGGCGGGCCCCACTGGTCGCCACCACCGCCACCCCCACCCAGGCAACGATCACCCGCGCCGGGGTACAGACGCAGGTGATGCTGGCCGACGAGAATGTCCAGATCAACGGGTATGGCCCGGCCCGCCAGCTCACCCTGTTCGAACACGACGCGCCCGTCCTGCAGGTGTTGACCAGCGAGACCACCGCCAGCGCGGCAGGGCTGCTGTACTGGCTGCGGGCCCGGTGGCGGATTGAGAACATGTTCAAGTACGCCTCCGCCCACAACGGCATCGACGCCCTGGCCGACTACGGGATGGACATCGGCCCGGACACCCGCAAGGTCACCAACCCAGCCCGGGTCGCGGCCCGCAAGGCCGTCACCAACGCTGAGGCCGAGCTCGTCGCCGCCGAACGCGCACTCCCCCAACTGCTCAACGGCGAGGGCACCCCCAAACAGAAGAACACCGCGCTACCAGGAGCACACCAACGGATCCAAGAGGCCACCGCCGCCCTGGAACACGCCAAGACCGCGCTACGCCCCATACCGGCCAAGGTGCTGGCCACCGACCTGGACCCCGACGCCAAACGAGCCCGCCCGCGCCTCGCCCGCCGCGGCTTGCAAATGGTGCTGCGGTTGCTCGCGTTCAACGCCGAAGCGTGGCTGGCCGAGCACTTCAACGCCTACCTGACCGACCCCAACGAGTACCGCGCCATCCTTCGCAACCTGCTACACCTCGGCGGGATGGTCGACTACACCACCACCGCAGTCACCGTCACCCTCGACCGACCAGATAGCCCCCAGGTGGCACGCGCCCTCCAACTACTCACCGAAGAGCTCAACGCCACACCAGCAACCATCCCCGGCGACCGCCGGCCCCTGACCTACCAGGTCGCCGAGACCTAAATCTCAACGGTGATCGCCTTCCTACTTCCGGAGGTCTGAGACTTCGGGGTACCGATAATGACCTGACCATCAGAACGAACTGCGCCCCGGCGAACGTGTATCACTCCGGTCTTTAGGTCGATATCTTTGCGACGCAATTCCACAAGTTCCCCGAATCGCAGCGCGCACCAAGCGGCGAGCAAAGTCATCGGGCGGTATTTCGCTGGCATGGCAGCGACCAACACTTCGAGTTCGGGCAGGGATAGCGGCTTGCTCTGATGGATGCGCTTAGCGGTCCCTGCGCCCCTGATATGGCAAGGGTTGACCGGGAGAAGGTTGTCATCGACGGCGGTCGACAGTATGGCTCTTAAGAGCCCGTACGAGTGCGCCCTCGTCGTCGCGTGTTTCTTATCGAGGCTGTTGTGCCAGTCGCGCACCATCTCGGGCTTGATGTCTTCGACCGACAAGGCATTCCACTGCTGGAGTTGGTTGTCGAGCAGTGCCTGATAGTGCGATCGGGTGCGCGGCTTGAGGTCGCGGCCGCTAAGCCAGACGGCGGCATACGAGGCGAACGTCGCGGGCTTGTTGGCCTCGGCCATTGCGCGGCGCAGGTTCGGGGGAGTCCAGGTGCCAGCGACCATCAGGATGCGTTCGGCGGATAGCCACGCCTCTGCATCCCCCTTGGTCTCGAAGGTCGTCAGTGCAGGATGTCGCGCCACGTCTGGGCCAATGTAGGACGCCTGATACCGCTTGGACGGCAACCTGCGGACGTATCCGAAACCTCGTCGGTTCGCTTTGCCGGCCATCTCAGTATCCCCTCGTCGTGCGATCTGCATGCGATACCGGAGTCTAACTACGTCCTAATCTGTCCGCCAGTGTCACGCGATACTGTGTCGAGTATCCGCAGGTCAGAGCCTATTTCGGCAGGTCAGGCCCAAGACGTCAATTTCTCCGTGATACTGATTCGATCCCAGTATCGCCCACTAGTACTAAAAGGGCATCTGAGCAGCGGAAACGTGGCACAGGCTTTTTTGTATCAGATGCTGTAGTGGTCTCTTTTTGGTCGAATGGTGCCCCTGATTGACTAATTGCGTGACTACGGGTGACCGTTTCCGGGGAGGAAGCGGTCCTTTTGTGTCCGTGGGGGTCCGTGGCTGTTCGCCGCCGCCCGGTGCTCCCACCTGGTTCTGCGTCGCTTCGAAGCGGATTCGGAGATACCGGCGGGCCTCAGCGGCGAGCGGCACATTGCCTGGTTAAGTTTGAAGCCCGCAGACGTGTCAGGACCCCCAGCTCCGATGCTGGCAGCTCGGGTAGGGTGCGCCCGGGCTAGGGAAGTAGCCCCTGCCTGGGTAGGGGCCCGTGACCATGAGCCTGACGGATCTGATCATGTTTGCCTCAGTGGCGCAGACAAAAGGAAAGTCGACAGGCAAGGGAGCGCAACGGTGGGCAAGGCGAATCGGCAGCGGCGTCGGATGAAGGAGAAGGAGCGCAAGCGCACCACGGCCAGGAACTCCGGCGAGACGTGGCCGGCGAGTGAGCGGCTGCCGACTGAGGAGCGGGTCGCGCTCGAGCTTGCAACAGCCTTGCGCGCCCTGGCTTACGACGACAGGAGGGCCTTTGCGGCGGCGTCCGCACGGGTGGCCGACCAGTCGAGATCGGCCAGCGCGCGCAGTACTACCGAACGCCTGCTTGTCGACTACTTGCAGTCCGTCGTCTCCGGAGCCTGGCATCGAGGATGGCAGCCTGTCGACCTGGTGCGCGTCGTGTCGCACCAGCTGAGCAAACGGCATGTCAGCCTGGCGGGTGACGCGATAGCAGCCGAGATGCAGCACTACATCCCGACAAGCATCGACCCACGATGGACGTCCCAGCTGTCTGATCTTGCGGCTCAGGTCTGGTGGCGACCTGACCAGAACCACGTGCAGGCGTGGGCACAGGCGCAGGACATGGAGTGGTCCACGGTCGTTTCCTGTGCACTGGAAGTTCTCGACCTCATCGCCGGCTTGCCGGATCTGGAGAAGCTGATCCCGATCCCCGGCGCTGCGCGGCCGACCGGCGTCACGGCGCAGCCGCAAAGGGCCGCCATCGATGAGCGGGTGCTCAGTCGGATCCGGGCGTTGCTGGCCAAGGCCGAGTCAAGCACTTTCCCGGCTGAGGCCGAGACGTTCACTGCCGGTGCACAGGCGTTGATGGCTAGACACAGCATTGACCACGCATTGCTCGCGGCTCTCGACCAGAGCTCCTCCGAGGAACCGACCGGCCGCAGGATCGGGATCGAGAATCCGTACGCGGAACCGAAGGCGATGCTGCTGGGGGTGGTGGCGGAGGCGAATCGATGTCGAACGGTCTGGAGCCGCGAGCTCGGCTTCAGCACTGCTATCGGATTCCCAGCCGACCTGGAAGCTGTCGAGTTGTTGTTTACGTCTTTACTCGTCCAGGCCATTACGGCGATGATGCACGTCGGCTCCCGGGCCGATGGTTCGGGTCGTTCACGTACTCGGTCTTTCCGCCAGTCGTTCCTGACTGCGTACGCCTCACGGATCGGCCAGCGGCTCGCGGAAGCCACCGGGGCGCAGACCACCAAGGCGGCCACCGAGCCTGCGGGCAGGAACCTGCTCCCCGTGCTCGCCGCACGCGGCGAGGCTGTCGACGAGGCGGTCGCCGCCATGTTCCCGGAAATGACTAACCATGTGGTGGGGTCGGTCACCAACAGGGAAGGCTGGTTCTCCGGTCTCAGCGCGGCCGACCGGGCCGCCCTTCACGACGACCGGGAGCTTCTCGACTAAGGATCGCTCTACAAAAGGATCCGATGGAACGGACCCATCGCGCAGACACTGCCGAACCCGTCTCCGATTGAGCCGGGCGCACGGTCGACCGCCGTGCTGTTAACCGGGCGGAACGAGCTCGCTCGTGCGCAAAGCCGCGAGCCTTGGCCGTGGCCGTGAGAACGTCATCCATGTTCTCCGGGATGGCACCCAGGCGCGCGATGAGGTCTTGATCAAGTACACCCTGTACCGGCTGCTAGACGCGAGCGGTGCAGCGCGGTTGTGGTTACCCTGATCATGGTGATGTTTGCGATCGCCATGCCCCGTTATTGCTTTCACCGTCGCGCGCGAGCAGGCGGTGCACAAAGTTGAGTCGCATCCCTGATACCGAGGGGAGAACGGGTGGGTGAAGTGCCTGGCGAGGCAGGTCTGGATCTGGAGTCTTTGCGGCTCGACGTCTACGAGAGTCGTGACGGGTGGTGGAACCCTGAGCACGACGTCGTGGTCCCGCCGCAGGACTGGGAATTCCTGGCGACCGGGCAGGCGTTCGTGACCCGCAGCGTCAAAGCCGCCGGTGTGTTCTGGCTGGCCTGGGCACCACGTAGTCGGACGCGGCAGCATCGTCGCTTGCTGGGGTTGTGGGCGCCCGCGGCTGCCATTCGGAGAGCGCAGCGGTCCGAGGCAGACACCGCCTCAGCGCGGGCAGTGAGGCGTGAAGCCGGGGCCCGCAGCCGGGCGCGGCAGGAGGCCCGCTACCAGGACGAGCTCGCTGCGGCCATTGTCGAGTACCTGCACTTCGCTCCGAGACACGAAGCCTTGGCGCAGACCATCGCTCGGTCGGCTGCCGAGCGCGCTGCTGTGGTGGGCAGCGGCCGGGTGGGGCGCACCCGCATCCTGGCGCTCGACGAACGCGCTGCGCTGGCAGCGCGAGCGCAGATCCGCCACGCGCACACCGACTACCATGACCGGCTCGATGAATTCTCGGTCCTGGGCGAGGACGACGATCTCTACCGAGACATTAAGGCTCAAGCCCATGATGCTGTCGACGCCTTCATCCACGCCCACCGCCAGGAGCTGTCCTGACCTCGAGAACCGGCGCAGGGCCTTGAGGCGAACGGGGTCGACCTGTGGCGCAAGGTTGCTGCGTTCCCGAGGTCGGGTCCTCGGTCTCGGGAGCGAGCGCCAGCCTGCCAAAGAGGGCCTTGGTGGGTAGGCCGTCCGGTCACGGTGCATGCCGGCCAGTCATCGCCGGCTGCAGCTCAGCGGAACCCACCGGACGACGACATCTTGAGCGCCTCATTCGCGCCGTCGAGGTTGAAGAACTCCGGATCCCATCGTCCGCCGATCCACTCGCTCCGGTCGTCATGATCGGGATGCTGGGGGTCGGCCAACGCCTCGAGGAAGTCTGCGTAGCCGGGCCAGCCGCCCACGTCCTCAGGCGGGCACGACCTTGCACCGTCCAGGCAGCGGGACGTCGCAGAGCCGGGGCCGGCCGGGAGGATCTGTTCGACCACGATCTCGTGCTCCCAGGAGTCACCGAAGTCGTACTCGTAGATGAACCGATCGCCCTCTTTCGCCAGGGAACCGAGCCGTGGCTTGCGTTCATCGTGGACAGGATCGCCAAACACCGGGACGTAGTCGGGATCGGGCGAGCCGTAGCGGATGCCGCCGATCTCAAACTGATGCATATGGTTGTTCGACCAGCCCATGACGGCCTGGATATCGCCATGGACCCGGGACAGGGTGACGCCGCTGGGCACTTGAACGCGACGCCAGACAAGGGGTTCGACACCCAACAACGTGATGGTGAGTTCGTGGACCGTAGATCGTGGAGACATGCGGACAGTATGTCGGGCTGCTCCGTCAAGTGGCCATTGAATACTGTTGGAACGTCCGTTGAACGGAGGATGTCCCCCTCGTCGTTGAACTTCGGTGCCGGCCCGATGATCATCAAGCCACGTTCACAGTCTCTCGTCGAACCGTTCGAGACCGTAGATGGTCAGGATCTCGTTGGTGGCTCGGCCTGAACCCGTCCTGATCGTGCACCCAACGGCTTTTCAGTATGCAGGTGATGCGGACCCCTCAGCACCCGGAGGGATGTCGGCCATCTATCGGGATCTCGTCGCCGCCGACGACCGCACCAAGTCAGGTCGTCACCGACGTCGTCGCTGCACTGGACCGAGGAAGGAACTGACATGCGTCCGTGGCCATGAGAAAGTCCCCGCTGGTGGCCAAGCCGTACGGCTGATTGACTAACAGCGGGACTACGAGTGACCGCTTCCGTGGTCCGTGACTGTCCACCCACTTGGTCTGCCGGTCTGGTCGAAGGCGTTGCCTCGGAAAGGATGTGGGGTTGCGCCACATCCTCGGGGGAGAGCGAGCGAACACCGTCTCGGACGTGCGGAACGCTCTCAATCGATGAAATGCGCCCGTGCATGGGCGTTGGGCCCACGACAGCTACAACGTCACGTGTGGGGTAGTCACACGATGGGCTCGGGTCTCACCCTGCCCTGGGTGTTGCCCGCGCTGCGGCTTAGGTTCTGGGCCAGAGCGAGTCCAAGAGTGTTCCGAGAACGGCTTCTTCGTGTACCGCGAGACCTCGGTGGCGCATGGCTGCACCGAGTTCGGCGTCCCAGACCGGCAAAACCTCGGATCCAACCAGAGGCAGGCAAGCGGGGGACTCGAGATAGTCATCGGCCGACATGCGCCAGGGCTGAACGTCAAACATGGCGACCAGCTGATTCGTCATGGCGACACCGGGCCAGTCGAAGTCGCCGTGGTAGCGAATGTGGGCACCGGACCCGGAAAGTCGACGTAGGACCTCCAGCACGACCAGCGTCGAGCGTCCACTGGTGCACACGACCGTGATTCCATCGAGGCCGCGTTCGGCAATGGCCTCGAGCACGCGAGGGTTCTCGCAGACGAAGACCTCCTGGGCGGGAGCCATCTCGAGTCCCCGGCGAAGATCCCACCACGTGACGTGGATCGGGTCCCCGGAGTCGGCGGCGAGCCGGTAGCGCAGGGCGCCGGCCCAGCCGTCAAGCACACCAAGTCCACGTGTGAGGCAGGTGCTTGACACCGAATCCGTCATGACTCCCACGGCCTCCCAGAGGCCGCGCCGTTCTGAGGCAGACGTTGGGGCGGGGCGATCAACCCGCAGGGCAAGGGCTCTCAAAACCAGCTGACTTAGCCTGCGGTCATCGTCGAGGGCGTGCGCGTCATGCGCAGCTGCGGCGGCCAGTTCGGTGCGAGCCAGGTTGGGACGCGAAGGGTCTTCGAGGCAGGTGGCAAGCACCGACAGCGTTCGAAGTATCAGTCCCGATGGATCAGGGTCTCGCATCAGCAAACCATCTCGGCGCAAGGTCGCCAGCCATACCTCGGTCCATGGCTGGACCTGGTCTGGGTGTTGCTCCAACCAGGAGTGAGCTGCGGCGAACGGCGCCTCACGCTGCTCTCCTCTAGCGTGGCGTTGTGCCGGTCTGTCGACAAGTGGGCGACCCAGCACGCGCTCGGCCGCCTGAGCGAGTCCCTCGTCCGACCTGGCCCGTAGTCGCTCGTCCAGCGATGACAGATCGACCCGGCAGGTGTCAGAGGCGAGAACCCGGCCGAGCATCCCGCCGAGGGCGTGGCGCTCGCTCCGGTCCAGCCGTGTGACCACGATCCTGCCCCGAGCCTGCAGTCCGTTGCGTTCCAGGCGGTCCGCCACCTGCACCCATACCCGGGACAGGACATCCGCAGACCACCAGTCCGGCGGCTCGGGATTCACCTCACGCACCCACGGCGGTGAGCCGGTGCCCGTCCCAGCGGTGTTCGTACTGGGCGATACCCCGCTCAGTCGGGCTTCGTAGCGCTTCGTAGATCGCCAGCTCGGGAACCGTCGCGTGGTCGCCCCAAAGGCGCTCGCTGGTGATCACGAAGTCGAGATCGAGATCGACGAGCAAGCCGAACAGCAGAGGATGGGTCCGCACATCAATCTTGGGGAAAGCATCATCCAGAAGCACGAACCGGGGCGCGTACGGAGCGGCCCCTGCTACGGAGGTGAAGTGGGCCGCGGCAGCGGCGAAGAGCGGCAGGTAACACAGGACCTTCTGCTCGCCCTGAGACAGAGGCGACTTGCGGTGCAGCGTGGTCCAGTCCCTGGCTTCCGGGCGGTGGTACTGGATACGGAAGGTGAACCAACGCCGATAGTCCAGTGCACGAGCCAAATGCTCGGCGTATGACTCCTCGGGTGCATCGGCCCGGGACACCTCGATGAGCTGGTGGAGAGACTCACGCAGTTCGCGTCGCTCATCTGCAAGCAGTGCTCCCAGTGGCTCGCCCAGCAGCTGAACGGCTCGTTTTGCCTCAGACGGTATGTCGTCACGCAGCTTCCAACGGAGCCTCACCCTGATGCCTTGGGAGGTGGTGACCCCGTGCAACACCTCGTTCATGGCGGTCACGAGCTCCTCAGCCTTGAGGCGCACCCCGCGCAGAGCGTCGCCCAGATGGCCAAGGACATGGTCCTCGAAGAGGCGACGTTCGCGCTCGGTCAGCAACGCGCGGTCCGCAGCCACAGACACGCGCAGCCGGTCGGCGAGTTCGACCAGCGGCAGCTCGGCGGAGTCGTCCTGGCCGACAGCCGTGAGCACGCCATGAATCTCAGCAACACGAGGTTCGAGGGTGGCCGCTGGGCCACTTTGCAGGTCCCTTGAGGCGGCGAGCACCGCATTGGCGTCGACCTTGCGAGGTAGTGGCTCCATGCGCAGTATTGCTGCAGCGGTCCTGGTATCGGCTTGGCCGATGTCGCTGGTCTGCAGACCAGGGCGCTCAGGTCCCAACACAGAGGCAACCAGCCCGGGCACCTCCACCAAGGCTGCCAGCGCGATTCGGGCCGTCTCGAACACAGGCTCGCCGGCGTGCACTGCTGCGAGGTTCCCCTGGACCTGTGTGCGGGTGGTGCCGATCGACTCGTTGATTGTGTCGACGGTCGACTGCAGCTCTGCGCAGCGTGATGTGGCGGTGGCGAACACTGCCCGAAGGTCGGCCAGTCGCTGCTCTAGCTCGATGACTGAGGCGCCGACTGCGGAGCGCAGCTCGTCGTACTCGGCCGCGACCCCCGTCGCGAGCTGCTCGGCGTCGGCGGCGTCGCGGAGCCGCTGCCGGGCCTCCGTGTCGTCGCCGCGAGCCTGGTCAGCGAGCTCTGCCCATTCGGCGAGGCGGCGGGCGAGCTCGGCAAGTCGAATCTCGTGACCGTCAAGTCGTGATGCAAGGGATGCCAGGACCTCTCTGCGAGCAGCGAGTCCGGTGAACGTGGTTGGCAGCGAATGGGTTGCCGCAAGCTCCTCAAGAGCTGACTGGCGCGCCACGGCCTGCGCCCGCGCGGAGGTCCCGGCGGTACGCGCGCGCTCCAGCTCCCGCTGCACTCCCTCGGCCGTCTGCTCCGCCGCTTGCTCGTTCACCCATGCGCGAAGAACCTGCTCGTGGCGCGGTCGCGAAGCCGTCCACGTGTCGAGCCCCCCCAGCTGCGCATGCGCCCCAGCCTGTGCCTCTCGTGCCACGCCGAGCTCTGCGGCGACCGCGGCCAGCTCCTCGTCCAGACGTTCAAGCCGACGTTGTCGCTCCGCGGCGCGCGCAGTGGAGCCGATGTACTGCGCACGTTCCTTCTCGGTGCGGCCCTCGGCTGGTCCGGAATGCCAGCGACCATCGCGGGTGACGCCGACCTCGGCTTGGTGATTGTCCAAGCCGATGCACGCGAGCAACGACTCGATGACGGCGCCGGGAACGGCACAGCCGTCCGGCAGGTCGGGGCGAAGGACCTCGGCGACGGTGGATCCCGTCGACGCCGCACCCTCTGGCCTGGCAGTCCGGGATGAGACCTGCAACGTCACGTCCCGCCGCGCGTCGTCAATGACTCGGCCGTCGGGCTGCACCCAGGCATCGAGCAGTCCGGCACCCTCGAGCGCCGCTTCGAGCGCCGCGCGTTGTTGCTCCGAGAGGGTGTCCCGGAAGTCCACCAGACGCCATAGAGGAGCCCCCGCGAGCCCAACCCGGCTGTCGCGCAACCAGTTCGGCGAGGGCGGGCTCGGGTCAGCCTCGGCCTCAACTCCTTCACGCTGTTCGCGCAGGGCGACCGTCCTTTGCTCACCGTCCCGGATCGCAGCGGCCGCGACGCCCAGCGCCTCTTCGACGCGGGCCCGCACCGGAGCGACGGCACTGCGCACCAGCGCCTCCAGTCCGGCAAGGTTGTTTGCCGTCAGCTCGGGGAGGATCAGATCCACGGCGTCCTCGTCGTGTAACCAAGACTGAAGTCGCTCGGTGAGCTCCTGCTCCTGGCGAAGGCTCGTCTCGGACGCGGCACGAACTACTTGTGCCACATCTTCAGCGCGCTCCTCCACCTCGGCAACCCGCTGCTCGGCCGTGGTCGCCCTTGACCGCGCTTCCTCGGCATCCCGCTGAGCACCCTCCACGACCACGACGGCGGCGCGAAGCTCGCCCAGCGCCGGCCTGACTTCGCGAATGCGACTGGTCATGTGCTCCGCGGCTGCAGCAACGGCGGAAGGCCCCGCCACGTCGGCGGTCACGGCCAGTCCGGACGCAACGGCGAAGCGAGCAGCGCAGCCCGCCTTGGCGAGCGACTGTGCAGTCTCGGTCAGCTCGCCGTTGAGTCGGGCGCTGTCGGCGACGACACCGTCACGAACACGCTGCTGCCTCTTGGCGCTCGCCAGCGCGCGGGCGCTGGCCTGGTCGGCCACTTGCCGCGATCGGGTGGCTGCCGAGTCCAGGTCGGCAACCCGGCGAGACAGCTCCATCATCCGCAGCTGTGCGCGTGCCTCCGGGCCCTTCTCCAGCTCGCCGATCCGTGAGCGTGTGGTCTCCTGCTCCTGGGTGACAGCGGCCAGCTCGGCCCGGGTCGAGGCAAGGCCCGACCTGACCTGCTCGAGCTGCCTCTCCGAGCTGCGCAGCGCCGAGCGCCACTGTCGCAGCTCACGATCCGCCTCGACCACTGCCTCGGCGCGGGCACGCAACACGCTCTGGGCATAACCCGCGTAGGTCCGGACGAAGTCGGCGACAGCGGTGGCCGCACGGTCACGCCGGGCGATCTGCTCGCCAAACGCCTCCAGCTCGTCGAACGTGTCCCCTGCGGTGCGGATGGCCCCGTCATCCACCTGCGGCAGGGCTTGCTCGAGCTGTTTGGCCAGACGTTCGGGCTCGATGTCCTCCCCTACCTGGGGCTGACGCAGCCAGTAGAGCAGTCTCAGCAGATCGGCGTACTGGTCTGGTGGCAACCCGAACAACAACTGGCCCACATGGTCACGGTAGCGCGGCGCCGACTCGAAGAAGTGGCCATCGGTCTCTACCTCCGCTCGACAGCGCTGCATGCTCAGGGGGCCTGACTCGTCCTCGAGTTTCAGGTCGTCTCCGACCCGCCGGGGGGAAGTGAAGAACCATGCCGTGGCCTGCCGCGCCGAATCCGAGGCGCGGATGCCGACCCCGCAGGTCACCGTGATCGTGTGCCCGTCTTCGTCCTGTCGGGTGAACTCGACCCAGAGGTACCCGGTGCGGCTCGCTCCGGCATACCCGTCGGTCATCAGCCACAACAAACTGGTGTGATGACGCCCTGAGGCGGTCATCCGGAGTTTGTCGCCGTCAAGGACGAACGGAAGCAGCATCTCCAGAGTCTTGGACTTGCCGGCACCGTTGGCGCCACGCAGCAACAACCGTCCGCCCGCGAAGGTGAAGATCTGGTCGTCGTACTGCCACACGTTGAGGATGCCGCTACGTGACAGCCGGAAGCGGGCGGTATCGGGCGAGCTGGTCACTGGTCCTCCTCGTCGGGGCCGAACAGGGATCGTTCGCCGCTGTCGGACGCTTCGGCCAACGTCGTGCGCGTGGCATATCGAGCCGCTGCCGCATTAACGGCCCACGAGCCGCCGTTATCGAAGGGTCGGACCAGGCCAAGCTGGCAGAGCAGGTTGAGCGCCTCGTGCACTGCCGCTTCGGGGTCCTCTCGCTGGTCGCGCCGCAAGCCCTCCCGCCACAACAGCAGGACATCCGAGGCTGCAGTGCGCACGGCAACGTCGGGTATGACGCGCCACACCGCACGCTCATCAGCACCCGCGGTCGGGTCGGCCGGCCCAGGGGTGTGGTGACCGTCGCGGGCGAGCCCGGCAAGCTGCTCGAGCAGCAGCAGGGCAAGGTGCTTGGTCGCACCCTTGCCGGGGAACAAAATATCGGTGAGCTCGTCCTGCGGGTCGACGGCGAGCGCACCTTCGGCCCGCAGTTCGAGGTCGAGTCCGAAACGATCGCGGAACCACTCTCGCTCACGGTTGCGGTTACGTCGCCACCAGTCGGCGTGGGCCTCATCGAGGTCGTCGACCGACATCAGGGGTGACTCGACAAGAGTTCTGCGGATGGCCGTGCGAGCTCCGCCAGCCGCCGAGGGCAGCACCGCGGTATCGAGAAGATGCTCGGGCGAGGTGGCGGACGAGAGCGGGGCCGAGATCAGCAGCGAAAGGATCTCGCGGTGCACGTCCAGTAACGACTGGGTGCGCTGGTCGGCCCAGTGATCCAGATCGCCGTCGCGTTCACTGAGCACTCCGAGGCGTACAAGCACGGTGAGGGCCGCGTGCAGAGCCCTGCGGTCGGCGGAACTGTCGAGGTCGACCGCAATCGTGGCATCCGCCGCTGCCGACCGCACCTGGGAGACCAGCTCATCCACCAGGAGCTGGGCCTTGCCTCGGGTGAGTGCCGCGATCGTAAGGCAAAGGAGGGCGTACGCCCGAGGCGCGAAGGGCGCCCCAGATCGTTTGTGCAGAGGTCGGGTGCTATCACGGCCGAGCCCGGCCTTGAACAGGCGAGCGGCGCCCGGCTCGACCACAAGCCGGTAGCCCAAGCCTTCTGCGAACAACCTGACGAGTTCGTTCTGGTGTCGACGGACCAGCCGCAGCTCTTCGGCGAACGGGCCCCCTGCCGTCATCAACGGGTGCAGCAGCAACGCCCGCGCGGCCTGAGTGCGTTCTGCGACGGCAAGGTGGTCGACCGCGGGCGCCGGACGCTCGATGCGCGTGGTGGTCACAGGCCACCTCCAGCCGCAAGATCGCTCTCCTCGACCGGCTCAATGGCCAGGGTCCGGCCGACCAGGGACATACGACCGGTCGGACTGGTGATCAAGCTGTCCCGACCCGGGGTCGCACTTACACGGAGTAGGACCCCGGTGCCGGTCAGACTCACGCAGCGGTCAGCGCGATCCCCGCCCACCAGACTGCGGGCATACAGGTCAAGCAGGACGTGACGCGCCTCGTCCGAGAGGCGGACGCGATCCAGGTCTCCAGAACGCTCGGCCAACTCGGCCAACGCGTCACGCCGGCGACGCTCGGCGCCCTCGCGCTCGGCGAGTCGCGCGGACTTGGTCGCAGTGAAGTCCTCCCGTCGGCCGGTGCCTCCCGCGACTTTGCGCTGACCCTGCTTACGCAGCATCACCGGCACCTCGGCGGCAGGGGCCAGCCACCACGAGGTTGTTGGTGGCACGGGGCTGTCGTCGTCATCGGCAACGAATCCCAGGTGACGACAGGGATACAGGCCGAAGGCTGACGCCCACAGAGCGTGTGCCGTGGCATCGTCGGCCGAGTCGAACCAGCGGGCGAGACGCACCAAGTCGGCGTACCGGCTTTGCTCCCTCTCACTGCTGGCGGCGATCCGGCGCAGGTTGACCAGCAGGGAGCGCATCGCTTCGCCAGCCAGTCGGCGCACCCCGTCGGCGTCGCTGCCGCGGGCGCTCTCTCCGTTGAACCACACGTGCAGTCCCTGCCAGTCCTGCGGCGAGAGCCCCGGTGCCCGACGCGCGACCTGCCCGTCAAGGTCCAGCAAGCGTTGACCAGCGTTTGCTCGCTCGCACAGGATTGGCACGCGCGGGGCAAGCCGCCCGAGGATGTCCGCGATCTGTGGCATGTATCGGGAGATCTCGTCGACGAAACGCTGCAGGTAGTCCAGCAACGCACTCTTGAACGCCTGGAACTCACCGCGGTCGAGGTCGAATCGGGAAAGCACCTGGGTCAGATAGGTATAGAACTCTCGCGTGCTCTGCACAAGGCGCTCGAATTGGGCGAACAACGTGCCGATCTCACGGGCAAGGAGGTCCGGGTCAGCTGCAGCGAGGACGTCATCGTCGTAGGTGTCGAGGGACGTTAGCCCGGCCTGGATGCCACCGAGCATCTCGCTGGAGACCTCGCGCGCGCTCTCCGAGTAGCCCAGCAGGTCCTCGATCTGACGATGCACGAGCTCGCCGCGCTGGGTCAGCTGGTAGCGGGCGCGGTTCTGCAGGTAGTCACGCAGGCTCCTGGCCTCGGTCTCGCGGGGGCTCCGGGCGAGGTTTCCGTGTTCAACGAGATAGGACAGCCGGGTGTCCGTCGTGTCCGGGTCGAGAGTGATCCCCTCTTCGGCCAGTGCAGTTGTCACCTCGGCCGCGGACCGGTCGGACAGCAGGCCGGAAAGGCCACCGGTGAAAGTGCGCATGATGGCTATGTACTGCGCGGACTCCTCGTTTACCGCGTAGCGCAGGGCTTCGAGGCGGACGCGGTCGACCGGCGGCGCGAGACTGCTGCGCTGCTCGGTCTGGGCCTCGGTATCGGACATTGGCGCCAGCCTACGAGGCAGGACCGACAAACGGGTATGTCATCAGGCCGCGGTGCGCATGGAAGGCCACCGGAGACACTCAGAGGAACCCTCCCGCCCCTGAAATCTTGAACGTCTCGTTCACCCCGTCGAGGTTGAGAACTCCGCATCCCGGTGCCGCCGATCCGGCTCGCTCTGGTCGTCATGACTGGGACGCTGGGATCGGTTGTCTGCAGAGACGGTGAACATGACTGGAGCGATCGTATCAATAGTGATACGTTTGATCCATGTCGAGAGGTTCGGCGATGGCCAGTCTCAGCCCTGTGGCCAGCGACCAGTGGGGGATGCTGACTGCTGCTCATGCCCGGCGTCTGGGGGTGTCTCGGGTCGATCTGAATCGCCTCGTCAAAGATGGCACGCTCGAGCCCGTACCTGGAGCGGCGCGGGTGTATCGGCTGACTGGCGTGCCGGAGAACCCGGACCAGGACCCGGTGCGCGCGGCCTGGCTGCAGCTCGGAAAGGGGCAGCTGTGGGAAGAACGAGTCCGCGACGTGGACGCCGTGGTCAGCCATCGCAGCGCCGCACACGTTCGCGGTTTGGGTGACCTTATCCCGCGGGTCCACGAGTTCTACGTTCCGACCCGGGTGCGGCTGCGACGGAGCGACCTGAGGCTGCGGGTGCGGCCCAGGATTGAGCGCAGTGACTGGAGCCTGTCGGGCGGGCTGCCGGTCTGCACGATCGAGAAGATCGTGAATGACCTTCTTGCGGACCGTGAGGATGAGTCTGCCGTCGCGCAGGTCGTCCGGGATGGGATCCGCGATGGGCTGCTTGGTCGCGACGAGCTTGAGCGAGTCGCCGCAAGGTGTGGAGTCGATTATGGATATGGGTCGGCTACCGAGTTCGCCGCGGTACTTGCAGGAAGGCAGGAGTGAGAGTGGGACCTTCCGAGGCTAACGGCCCAAGTGCTGGCCCCCCTGTTTTCCCGTATGGGTCGGCCGCGTCCTCTAGTGACTAACCTAGACTCCACTAGACGCTATAGTGGAGGGTATATTCGTCACTAGAGGAGACGACATGGCTGTCACGCCGATCGCTGTTGGTCGCGGACTGCGTGAGTTGGGTCTGCATGCCTCGACTTGGCGGAAGCTGCAGAGGCTTACGACGACCCAGGTTGCCGAGCGGGCGGGTATCTCTCGGGACACCCTTCGTTCGATTGAGCACGGCACCGGGACCGCTAGCACCGAGAATCTACTTCGAGTGATGCGCGCGCTGGGTGTGCTCGACGCTTTTGTCGCATCAGTTGACCCTTACACCACCGATGTTGGCAAGTTGCGCGCGGACGAGGTGCTACCGGAAAGGGTTAGGGGGTGATCGTTGATGGCGAAGCCGAACGGTTACGGTCCGGTTGAGGTCACGGTGGAGATTGACGGGCTCGAGTTGGTCGCGGCATGCTCTGGGTTCACGAACGAGGTGAGCAAAGCGCAACCTTCAGGTACTCCAATGACTACCTTCGCAACCCGCACGCCTACGAACTGGACCCTGCGCTTGCCCTGAGGTCTGGGGTGTTCCAGACGTCGGGCGGCAAGGGCATGTTCAACGCCTTTTGCGACAGTTCACCTGATCGTTGGGGGCAGAATCTCATGCGTCGCCAGGAGCGTGATCGCGCCAAGACTGCGAGCGTGACGCCGCGCACGCTGCGAGGAGCCGACTTCCTCCTGGGAGTGCGGGACGACATTCGACAGGGCGCAATCAGGTTCCGTGAGCCGGGTTCCCGCGATTACTTCTCTTCGCACGAGAACGCCGTCCCAAAGGTGATCGAGTTGTCCCGCTTGTTGCAGGCCGTTGAGCGGTACGAAGCCGGCGCACCGCAGGACCATGACCTTAAAGACCTCATCGACGCCGGCGGGTCTCTCGGCGGTGCCCGCCCTAAAGCCGCCGTGATCACTCGGGCCGGCAACCTCGCTATCGCGAAATTTCCCCGGAAGGGCAGCGACGACTGGGACGTGATCGGCTGGGAGAAACTTGAGTTGAACCTGGCCGGTAAGGCTGGGCTCAATGTCGCACCGTCCGAGCTCATTCGGGTCAGCGGTCGTAACGTCCTACTGGTGGACCGATTCGAGCGGAACCAAGGACGACGGATCGGTTTCACAAGCGCGCTCACGATGCTCGAAGCATCCGACCGTGACCAGCGCAGCTACCTTGAGATAGCTGAAGTTATTCAAACCAAATCGAACACGGTGAACTCCGACCTGGAGCAGCTCTACCGCCGAATCGTCTTCTCGATCCTGACCGGTAATACGGACGATCACCTGCGCAACCACGGGTTCGTCCGGGCAGGTCGAGCATGGGCGGTGTCACGCCATGGCGTGGATACCGGGGTCGGCGTAGGCATCGGTTTCGGTGGCTTTGGCTGACAGCCACACTCCGATGCCCGGTCGTAGGTCGAGGTCGGCCACGGCTGCGGGGGTGACGTCGACCTGTATGCGGATGCGGTCGGTGAGCTGTTCGAGGGCGGTGATGGTTCCCTTCCAGATGTTGCGGGGGCTGGCGTCGGCAGGTCGGGCGGTGTGGATTGTGATGGCCGAGGGGCGTAGCCCGACGAGCACCCGGGGCCTGGACGAACCGGCCTGATCCAATGCCGGGAGGTCGTCGACGTTGTAGGTGACGGTGAATGTGCCGCCGTCGTCCAGGTGCACGAGGCCGGTGGCCGGCTCAAGGGTGCCGCCGTAGAGGTTGAGACCGACCAGGCGTGCGACGTACTGGGTCGCCGGTTGGGCGGAGACCTGTGTGGGGGTGCCCGCCTGGACGACGCGTCCGTTCTCGATGACCAAAAGACTGACCTAACTGCGTGGGGCCCATTTGGTCAGGTCGAAGATCTCGGTGAGCTGGTCTTGGGTTTGGGTGGTCTGGGTGAGCATTCGTCGGGCTTTGGGGCGGCCGCCGGTCGAGTGGTAGATCAGGACGGTTTCTTGGATGCCGGCGAGCTGGTCGAGTAGTTCCCGCACGCAGAGGTGTAGTCCGCCGTGGTCGGCTTGGCGGCGCATCAGGTGGGCGATCTGCAGGGCGAGGACGCAGGTGAAGGTGTGTACGCGGATGTTGTGATCGGTCCAGTGGTGCATGGGCGAGAACGAGACGACGTGGGGGTCTTTGAGCTGGCGGAAGCTGGACTCGGCGTCGGCTTGGGAGCGGTAGGCGGCGACGACGTCGGCGACGGACCAGTCCTGGCGGTTGGTGATGAGGATCCGTTTGCCGAAGATCTCGGCTTCCAGCGCGTCGCGGGCGACCTGGTCGATTTGGATGGTGAGTCGGTGCTCGGCGGGGGTCGCGCCGGTGAGCCGGCAGTTCAAGACGCGCCGTAGCCACGGGTCGTGGGTGAGCGCGGCGATCTGGGCGTTGACCTTCTCGGCTGGGCGGCGGGTTTTGCCGCGGGCCAGGGTGTCGGCTAGTTCGGTGAGCTTGCTGACGGCTTTGGCCAAGGTCTGGGCGAATCCGGTCTGTTGGGCGGTGTGCAGGGTCGGTGAGTGAGTCAGGATCACTCGCCGGTCGGTGCCGTAGACGACCCGGCGGGTGTCCAGCGCGGTCAACGCGTTGAAGCGGTCTTTGTCCACCAGGGTGCGCTGGTCGGCGGGTAGGGCGAGCAGGTCAGGTGCGTCGCTGGGTGGGATGGACCCGACGTAGGCCAGGGCGGCGTCGGCCAGATGCTCGAAGTTCGCCACGGAGTTCTGGCCGGCGTCGAAGACGACCGTCATTTCCGCGGGGGTGGGGGCGCCGGTGTCGGCGGCGAGGGCGGCGTGCCGGGCGCAGAGTAGGTCGATCATGGTGGCGAACTGGGTGACGTCGGGCCGGTTTCCGGGGTAGGCGTGTGAGACCAAGGGCACGCCTCCGTCGCGGGTGACGACCAGGCCGAGGCCGACCAGGCGCAGGTCGGCGCGTTTCTGTTTGGCCTTGCCGCGTTGGGCGATCGGTGCCTTGTCGTTGCCGGTGTCGATGTAGGTCGCGAAGTTGGTCATGTCCAGTGCCAAGGAGCTGGTGTCCAACCCGTAGGTCTGGATCATCGCCAACGCGAGCTGGTGCTCGATCTGGGCGACTTGCTCCAAGCCGATGGCGTGCATCGCGTCCCAGAACCGGCGGTGGTCCAAGACCGACGCGGGGACCTGGGTGAACCGGTCAGCAGCAGTGGTCTTCCACCAATGGGCGAACCCCAGCTTCGAGCGGGGTGCGACCAGCCGGTTCAACGCGGCCAGGGCAAGGTACTGCCCGACCGAGGCGCCCGCATCCGAGCGGCGGCCGCCGACCACGTCGTCGATTACCCCGACCACGTCCAGGCGCTCCAGGACACCCCATACCGCCGCGACGTCACCAAAGCCCAGATGTCGGGTGCGGGCCGGGGCCACGGCCTCCTCGCGGGTATCCAACAGGGCCTCGATATCGGCCGCCGAGCCCAGATAACGTTCGGAGACCATCTTCGGTTTGCCGTCCACCCGCGCCATCTGACGCAGGTACCAGTACGGCTTCCCGCTGACTACCTTCTTGTACAAACTTGCCATACTTTAGGTCATACACTATCTCGACCCTACGGGACAGCCGACACGCCGAGAAACCCCAGGTCAGCCCGGGTGCCACGCCC
>Ga0208716_1000326_pt1 | contig 20190 bp, 16 predicted proteins | sample NGESurdeep092012_8_FD_184482 | JGI IMG/M metagenome (GOLD analysis project Ga0208716, IMG submission 184482) | Arctic peat soil microbial communities from Barrow, Alaska - NGEE Surface sample 415-3 deep-092012 (SPAdes) | ecosystem: Environmental > Terrestrial > Soil > Wetlands > Peat ...
CTCGCCGCGCTCTTGCTCGACGGCCCGGCAAAGGCGATCGACGTGCTCGACATCAACGGCACGATCGTCCCGGCAACGTGTACGCAGGGGTCGACTCGGTGGCGAACCGGATTATCAACGACAGCCGCTGGATACCTGGCGCACTGCTCTATCGCCTCGCACCGATTCGCGCGATCGCGACCTGGAAGGCGCCCACCTACACGGTATGTGCCGATGGAGTGACGACCACGGTCAAAGCCCACATGGTGGTTCTTGCGAATTCCGGCGCGTACGGGCGCGGCCTGCAGATCGTTCCGCCTGCGCGGCTCGACGACGGTCTGCTTGACGTGATGATCGTCGGTGACGGACCGCGCCGGGCCGTCGTCTCGTTCATGCGCGAGGCCAAACACGGCACCCACATCAATCGCCCCGAGGTCAGTATGAACACGGCCCGCGAGGTCACCCTCAGCGCCGATCGTCCACTGCCGGTCTGCGGTGACGGCGACGAACTCGCGCATTTGCCGGTCACCGTGTGGTTGCGTCCCAGGCGCGCTGCAGATCCTCGCGCCATAGTCAGGCGCCCGACCGCGATGGCGTGGTCGGGCTCTTCATCTGCACCGAGCCACGCGGGCATCTTTGGTGATTCAGCCCCAGCCTTGACGATGCCGCAGACCCCCTCCACCGACGGGCTGGTGCAGGGGAATGTGCCGAGGTCGCCATTGTTCGCTCAGCTTGCGACCGGTCCGCTCAAGCTCACCGGCCTCCCGCCCCAGATCCTCGCGGGGACGCTGCAGGCTCAGGCCGAGTTCGTGGTCGGGCTGCTGCATCAGGAGCCCGCCGCCGTCCAGCTCATGCTCACTGCCGGCGGGCGGCGCCTGGTGACGCAGGACGCGGATCGGTGGATCGTCGACCGGGCGACCCGGGTGACCGTCCCAGTCGGCGCCACGATGGCGATGCCGGCCGAGACAGCCGACGACCTCGTTGATCGCGCCGACCGGTTCATGTACACGAGCAAGCAGGGAGGGCGCAACCGCGTCACCACCGATGCGGACGCACTCAACGGCTGAGCAGACAAGAGCGATCGTCGGCACCGCCGTTCCCCGGGAGAACCACCGTCGCCACCCGACCCCTGCCATGAGAAGAATCGGCGACTCAGGAATCACCGAACGGCTGGGCCGTCCGGGGTGTTCGGCCGATGTTGACGCCCGGGATGTGCGACACGCTGGTGAGCGGGTCATGTAGTCACTGAACGGGCAGGGAGTCGAATCGCAGTGAGACTCACTTATCGAAGGGTGGCCGTCGCCGGCGTGATCGCCCTGCTGGGTCCGTCGGCTTCCGCGGTGGCCAGCCCCGTAGCCCCTGCGGTCGTGCACCACAAGACGGCCCGACTGTGCAGCACGGTCACAACGCCCGGGCATGTGACGTGTTTCGCCATCCAGCAGACGGACACGGTCCAGCCCGCCGACCTGAGCGAGAACGCCGTTTCGCCTAACGCGACTCCGTCCGGGTACGGACCGTCGGCCCTGGCCGCGGCCTACAAGCTGGACCAGACGAAAGGCAGCGGGCGGACTGTCGCCATCGTCGATGCGTACAACAACCCGAATGCGGAGTCGGACCTGGCCATCTACCGCGCCCAGTACAGTCTTCCCCCCTGCACCACGGGCAACGGCTGCTTCAGGAAGGTCAACCAGTCCGGCTCGGCCACCAACCTGCCGCCCGACAACGCCGGTTGGGCGGTTGAGATCTCGCTGGACCTCGACATGGTCTCAGCGACCTGTCCGAACTGCCACATCCTGCTGGTCGAAGCCAACGGCACCTCGATCGCGGACCTGGGCACCGCGGTCAGCACCGCGGCCCACACCGCGGGGGTGGTGGCCATCTCCAACAGCTACGGCACCCCTGCCGGCTTCGACGCTGCCGACAGTAATTTCGGCTCGTACTACAACCAACCCGGTATCGCGGTGACCGCGTCCACCGGTGACGGCGGGTACGTGGGAGGGTCCTACCCCGCGTCGTCGTCCCACGTCACGGCAGTCGGCGGCACCAGTCTGAGGACGGCCGCCAACACCCGCGGCTGGACCGAGACAGTGTGGTCGGGCGGCGGCTCCGGATGCTCCACCTACAACACGGCTCTCGCTGCAGCCTTCTCCATCAACACCGGTTGCGCCACGCGCGCGATGGCCGACGTGTCCGCGGTCGCTGACCCGCAAACCGGCGTGGCGGGCTTCAACTCGGGCTGGCACGTGTACGGCGGGACGAGTGCGGCCGCGCCGATCATCGCCTCGGTGTACGCCCTCGCCGGCACCCCCGGTGCCTCGGACCACCCGAACGCCTACCCCTACTCGCAAACCTCGAGCCTGTACGACGTGACCTCGGGCACCAATGGCGCCTGTTCGACGATTCTGTGCAGCGCAGGAACCGGCTGGGACGGCCCGACCGGGCTCGGCACGCCGAACGGCACCGCCGCATTCGGCCAACCGCAGGCAAAGTCGAACTACACGCGCCTCGCCGGCGCTGACCGCTACAGCACTGCCGTCGCCATTTCGCAGTACGCCTTCCAAACGCAGTCCCCGGGAGCACAGTTCGCTGTCACGGTCGCATCAGGCATCAACTTTCCTGACGCCCTCGCCGCCGGGCCGGTTGCCGCCGCACAAGACGGTCCACTCCTTCTTGTGCCGCAGGACGGAACCCTTCCCGCCGCCATCAGCAACGAGCTCGCCACGCTCACCCCCCGCCTTGTCAATATCGCCGGCGGAGCCGCGGCTGTGAGCAGCCTCGTCGAGACCCAGCTCAAGAGCTTCGGCACGGGCACCGTATACAGGTGGGCCGGTCAGGACCGGTATGAGACCGCCGCGAAGCTTGCCGGGATCACCAACGGCCTTGGCAACACCGTCTTCATCGCGACAGGTGCCTCGTTCCCCGACGCGCTGGGCGGCTCGGCCGCCGCAGGGCGACTGGGCGGTGCGCTCATGCTCACCGACCGCTCCGCGCTGCCGAACGCGACCGCCTCAGCACTCACTTCCGGGAGGCCGACCGAGGTGGTCATCCTCGGCGGTGAGGCCGTCATCGATGCCGCGGTCATCGCACAGGTCAAGGCCATCGTGCCCGGCGCCACGGTGCAGCGGTGGTCAGGCGCCGACCGGTACGCGACGGCTGCGGCGATCTCGTCGAATACCTACCCGCAGGGTGCCACCACCGCGTATCTCGCGTCCGGGGCGGGCTACCCCGATGCTCTCGCCGGCGCCCCCGTGGCGGCCCGGGCCGGCGCACCGTTGCTCCTCACATCGAGAGACTGCGTACCGGCCTCGACCCTCGCGGAGCTGACCCGTCTTGGCGCCACCAAGATTGTCGTGCTCGGTGGCACCAGCGCTGTCAGCGATGCAGCGGCGAACCTGACGCGCTGCTCGGGCTAGCGGAGCGGACGCCAACATGCTTGAAAGAGGACGTGTGGCGGTCGCCATATTCGCCGTCGGGGTTCTGTCGACGCTCGTGCCGATGCCGGCGCTGGCTACCGCAGCCCCGGTCGTCTCGGTGACGTCCCCGTCCTATCGCGCCACCGGTGGCGCGGTGGTCAGCGCCAGTGTCCGGGCGTCGATCAAGAAGTGCTACAACACATCGCAGAACGTGTGGCTCACCTTCGATGACGGGTACACCAGCCAGGCGAACCTGAGCTCGATCCTGAACACACTCAGGGCGAACAACGTGCGCGGACGTTTCTTCCTCGTGGGGTCCTGGGCCAGAGCGAACCCCTCCATGGTCAGGCAGATCAGGGCTGCCGCGCACTACCTGGAGAACCACACGAACACACACCGAAGCCTGGACCAGATCAGTGATGCCGCTGTGTCCTGGGAGATCGCGTACGGGCAGCAGGCGAACACGTCCCCGAAGCTGCTCCGGCCACCATACGGCGATGGCGTGTACACGACCCGGCTGTACTACCTCGCGCTACGACAGGGCTACCGACTGTGCCAGTGGGGCACGGACACCCGCGACTGAGCCGGCACATCCGCGCCGGCGATCGTCAACAAGGTTGTCCACGGTGACCGATTGACACCCCCGCCCGTGCGGGCAGCACAGTCCTGATGCACCTGAAGAACACCCAGACACGGTATGCGCTGCCGACCATCATCAAGGCATTACGCGCCAAAGGCCTGACGTTCGAGAAGCTGAGCTGAACGGGCGGGTTCAGAACTCGCCGTTGACCAGCCCCATCACTTCGATGCGCCAGTCATCGAAGCTCATCGGCGGCTCACGGTCCAGCAGCTCAGCCAGCGTGTGCTCTCGGGTCGGCTCGGCGCCCAGGGCCACCGCCGCGATGTGCTCGGCCAGCTGGTCGTGCGGCAGCACCCGGACCGCGATCCCGGTCGTTGACTTGTCAGCCTGGATGGCATGGGCGAGGACGCCGAGCAACGCCGATCTCGCACTCTGGTCATCGGGCGCCGACGCCTCGACGAGAGTGTTTCCCCCGACGAGGACGACTCGACCCTCGTCGGACATCGCCGGCAGGAGAGTCGAGGATGCCGCGAAGCGGGCGAGCAGCCCATCCTCCAGGAAGTTGCGCACGCGTTCGACGACCGTGCCGCCCCGCGCCGCAACGTGAACCGGCAGCTGCACGTATCCATCCAGCGAGCCGGGCGGAATCCCCGCAAGTGCCGCCTCCAGCTTCCTGAGATCATCGACCGGGATCGCCTGGGCACCCGCTTGCCTGAGGGCTTCAGACACCGCAGCCACCGGTTCGGCTGCTCCCGTCACCAATACCGTCGAGACCATGGTCACTCCCTTCGCCGTCGCTGTAGCAGAGGCTAGCGAACGAGGCTACCGTTGACTACCGGAAGGGCCCGGCCTGCGACTCCGGGAGGTCTGCAAGGCCTGCAATCTCGGTAATCCAGGCGTTCACGGCTGAATCGTGACCTGCCACAGCCGAGGTTCGAGCCTGCGCGCCACCCCGCATAGGGTTTGACGACATGGCAGGTACACCAAGAGTCGAGGACGCTGCTGACTCGCCCGCGGCGACGCATCGGCCCTTGGTGGTATTGGACAAGGTCAACAAGCATTTCGGCGAGCTGCACGTCCTCAAGGACATCGACCTCACGATTGGCGAGGGCGAGGTCGTCGTCATCATCGGCCCCTCCGGCTCGGGCAAGTCCACCCTCTGTCGCACGATCAACCGGCTCGAGACATTCGAGTCCGGGACGATCGAAATCGACGGCGTGCCACTGCCTGACGAAGTCAGGGAGCTGGCCAGGCTCCGCGCTGACGTCGGCATGGTCTTCCAGTCGTTCAACCTGTTCGCGCACAAGACGATTCGTGAGAACGTCACTCTGGGTCCGATCAAGGTTCGCGGCCTTGACAAGGACAAAGCCAACGAGCGGGCCACCCTGCTGCTAGAGCGGGTCGGCATCACGGAGCAGGCCGACAAGTACCCCGCGCAGCTGTCCGGTGGTCAGCAGCAACGTGTCGCCATCGCGCGAGCATTGGCAATGGACCCAAAGGTCATGCTTTTCGACGAGCCGACCTCGGCGTTGGACCCCGAGATGATCAACGAGGTCCTCGACGTCATGACCGGTCTGGCAAGGGACGGTATGACGATGGTCGTGGTGACCCACGAGATGGGCTTTGCACGCCGGGCCGCCAACCGCGTGGTCTTCATGTCGGAGGGCCAGATCGTCGAGGAGAACACCCCGAAGGAGTTCTTCAGGAACCCGAAGTCCACCCGGGCCAAGGACTTCCTGAGCAAGATCCTCACCCACTGAGCTTCCGGGCAGATCCCCGAACCCGCGTCACCCGCGCGCCTGCGCGCATCGACGCATCTGCACCAAATCAGGAGGGAACAACGGGGACCCAACAAATACGGACCCAACAAATACAACGAAGGGCCTACCTGGCGAGAGGTAGGCCCTTCGTTGTGCTTCCACTGTACTCGACCCAGAAACCATCCCCGACCACTCTCACAGGTTGATCACGCGGTAACCGTCAGCGACCTCTGAGAACAAACCGGCCAGCGAAGCCGGTCCGACGAACAGCGCGGTGGCCCAAACATCTGCCCACATCAGACTGGGTCCGAGCACGGTGACCGACTCTGTCCGGTCAACGAAGGTCCCGGTCGCCGAATCGTAGAGATGCGCCCCGCGGGCAGCAGTGCCGGATGTCGCCACTCCACCATGGTGAAGCTCCACGACCTCGGCGATGCGAGAGCGATCGCGCGGGTCCTCGATACCGATCCGCCATACCGCTCCAGGTCCGCCGCTGGCCCGACCGTCCGTGCCTCCCACCACGACGTCGCCGCCTGCATTGAGGCAGTAGCTCGCCCCCGGAAGATCGGCCAACCGGCTCGCGGCGCGATCGGCGGCCCAGCCCTTCACCAAGCCGGTCGGATCGAAACGCAACACACCGTCATCACCCGGAAGCCGGTCGGTGAACGCACCCTCGGTCAGCTCGCCTGCCTGGTGGCACAGCGCGATGACCTGCCGGACCAACGGATCGGCCTGCGCCGGGTCGAGCTCACTCCTGCGGATCCGGCTGACCTCACTGTCGTGCTGGTAGGTGCTGAACAGCCGATCTGCTTCGCGCACAAGGTCAAACGCCTCTTCAACACCTCGGGCCACCGTCGGTGAGTCGACGTCCGCGCTCCGAACGTGGATGCTGATCGGCATACCCATGATCTGCCTGACCCACGCACGGCGACTCACAGGTGTGCCCGGTCGATCGCCGACTGCAACGACTGCAGATAGCCGTCGCTGGTTACCGTGGCGCCGGAGACGGTGTCGATCGAGGCAGACTGCCGCTGCACGACCTCCTGATTCAGGATGGGCAGTGCGTAACCGTTGATCTGCGCGTCGCGACGGTTGTCCTGAGGGTACTGAACCGCCTGTGAAGCGGTGATCCTGCCGCCCTGCACGGTGATCTGGACCTGGACGGGTCCCCACCGGGTGTCCGCGACATCGCCGGTGTAATTGGCCGCTCCTGAGCCAGAAGACACACGTTGTCGCACTACCGGGCTGCCCGCGACCGTGCCGCTGTTGGTGCTCGTGTGGTAGCTGAAGAGCAGCACCACGGCCGTGATCGTGGACAACAGCGCGAACACGATGCGTCGCATGGGTCTCCCTTCTGTCTCGTATGTCGTCGCGTGAGCGGTCAGTAGGCGAAACGTTCGATGTGGACATGTTCGCGCGGGACGCCTGCGCCGATGGCAGCCTGCTCCGCAGCGTTCACCCAGCCAGGGCTGCCGCACATGAACACATCGTGGCTGGCGACATCCGGGACGAGCTGGCGCAGGGCCTCGACGTCACCGAGGTGTGCAGCATCCTGGGATAGCCAGCTGGGTCGATCTGAGACCCTGTGGCCGGTCACGACGAAGAATCGTGCCTGACGCAGCCCCGCCAGTGTGATCAGCTCGTCCGCCAGGATGCGTTCCCGTTCAGAACGGACCCGGTAGACCAAGGTGACGTCGCCCGGCCGCTGGTCCAGATCTTCCAGGAGCGCCCTCATCGGCGTGATGCCGATGCCGGAGGCCATCAAGAGAACCTTTCGACGGGTCCGCACGCCTTCGTGAAGCCGGCCGTAGGGGCCTTCGAAGAACACCCTCGTTCCCGGGCGAAGGCTCGCCACCGCCGCCGATCCATCCCCCAGGTGGGCGACGGTGATCCGCAGCGTCCGGCCGTCCGGTGCCGCGGAAAGCGAGTAAGGATGAGCCCGGGTGAAGCCGTGCACGCCCAGGAAACGCCAGTGGAAGTACTGACCAGCCCGTACCGGCAACCCGTTCAGCATCCGCCCTCCCATGACGACAGTGGTGACCTGGTCGCTGTCGGTGCGCACCTCCTCCACCACCAGCCGATGACGGAGACTGCGCCACAACGGCTGACCGACCCGCCAGATGAGCACGCTGCCGGCGGCCGCCGCCCACAGGGTCCACCAGAACACCGTGGCGACAGTTGAGGTCAGGAACTCCTTGCCGGTCCAGAGCTGGTGCGGCAGCGCCAGGCCCAGACCGAGGTAGGCATATAGATGAAGCAGGTGCCAGGGCTCATAACGCAGCCTGGCCCGGGCGGCCGTGACCGAGGTGAGGGTGACCCCGACCAGTGCAACAGTGCCTGCCACGGCCAGGAGCATCCCGGGGTAGTTGACGACGAAGTCGACGGTCGTGGCCCACAGACTCTGGGGCGTGGTGGCCGCATAGCCCAGGGTGATCGCGACGATGTGCACCAGTAGGAGGGTGAACGAAGAGAAGCCCACCCAGCGATGGCGCCGGGCCAGCTCATCCTGACCGTAGGCCCGCTCCACGAACGGGATCCGGGCCATGAGCAGCACCTGAATCAGCAAGAGGTCCGATCCCACCAGACCGGTCAACCGGCCGATGCTGGTCAAGCCGGTGCCCGGTTGTGCGAGGTCCCGAACTCCCCCGCCCCAGACCCAGAGAGCCACGACCACCAGGATCGTGCACCAGGCCACGATCCAACAGGCATCGCGCCACCAGGGTGGCGTGCGCAGCCGCAGGACCGAGGCACGGCGGCCGGCCAAGGCAGGGGGCACGCCGAACGCTGTCCCCCTCGAACCCGCCGGCCGCACAGCCGGTGAGGTACTCATGTGCTGAAGAATCGCCGAAGATCTTGGGAGTTTCCTGAATCAGGCCAGGCCCAGCTCCTTCGCCTCTTCCCAGAGCTCCGACCGCATGCTGGGATGCGCGGCGTACTCGATCAGGTGACGTGCCTGCGTCTTCTCGTCGTAACCCAGCAGCTTGGCAACACCCTGCTCGGTCACCACAGCGGTCTGCTGGAATGAGGTCACCGGCTCGTCCAGCAGTGGCACCACTGCTGAACAGTCGGCGCGCGGGTGCCAGCTGCGCAGGGCGATGAACGCCTGACCGCCGGGGGAATGCAGTGCCCCGACGATGAAGTCAGTCTGTCCGCCATACCCGGAATAGATCCTGGCATTGATCCGCGAGGCATTAGCCTGCCCGAACAGGTCCACCTCTAGAGCGGAGTTGACGCTGGTCATCTGACGGTTGGCGGCAATCAAAGCCGGGCTGTTGGTCTTCTCCGTGCGCAGCATCTGCACGCGCGGGTTGCCGTCCACCCAGTCGTAGAGCCGGCGCGAACCGAAGCAGAAGGACGCGGTGAGGACGTGATCCTCGTCGAGCGCATGTGCAGCGTCGAGGTCCAGGACGCCGTCGGAGAACAACTCGGTCCAGATCCGCAGCCCGCGGCGGGACGCCAGGGCCCTCAACGTGGAGTCGGGCACCGCCCCGATCCCCATCTGGAGCGTTGACCCGTCGTCAATCATGGCGGCAAGGCGTGCCGCGATAACGATACTTTCGTCGTCAGGCGTGCGCTCCTGCACGTCGTCGAGCTCGAAGTCCATCTCCACCGCGAGGTCCACGGCGTCGATGGAGATCTGTGAGTCCCCGAACGTGTACGGCATGCGAGAGTTGATCACCGCGATCACCAAGCCCCCACGAGCGCGGCAGGCATCGACGGCCGCCGGAAGTATGTTGACCTCAATACCCATACTCAGCAGGCCATCTCGCGCTGGAGCGCAGTGCAACAGCACCACATCGGGAGGCAAGGTTCGCTGAAAGAGGACCGGCACCATGGACAGCCTGCTGGGGACATACGACAGAGCTGGGTGGTGACGCATCCCCGGACCGACAAAACTGGTCTCGGCAGTGACCCCCGAGCGAACGGGAATCCCCACCGGTGAGTTGAGCTGATAGAGGCGATATCGCTCGATCGAGCGGTCGATAGCCTCAAGGACCAACCACGGGGTCGTCGCGTTGCCACCCACCACCACTCGCGGAACGCCATCGATGGCAGCAAGACGACGTTGGAGCTGGTCGAGACTTATCGTTTGCACGACTCCTATTGTGCCCGATGGTCGTCCCTGCCGGGTTATCGGCTCGTCCCTCATTCCGGCGGTCGACGCCCCGGTTGGGTTTGATGTGTCACGGCGAAGACGGCGGCCTGGGTGCGCCGCTCCATGCCCAGCTTGCCCAGCACCGCGGTGATGTAGTTCTTGACGGTCTTCTCGGCCAGGGACATGACCTCACCGATCTGGCGGTTCGTGAGGCCTTCCGCGACGTGATCGAGGATTCGTCGCTCCTGCGGAGACAGCAGCCGCAGCCGCGGGTCCGCCCCCGCGTTGCTGGTCCACCCGCGCCGTACCCGGTCGACTGTTGCGGGATCGATCAGCTGCTCCCCGGCGGCCGCCTTGCGGATCGCCTCGATCAGCCCATTTCCTTTGATGTCCTTCAGCAGATACCCGGCCGCCCCGGCCAGAACGGCTGTTGCGAGGGCTTGTTCATCATCAAACGAGGTGAGGATCAACCCTGCGATCTCAGGATCCACCGCCCGCACCTCCCGACAGACGTCGATGCCCGAGCCGTCAGGCAGACGGGCGTCGAAGATCGCCACGTTGGGGCGTAACGCGGGCATCCGGCGGGCGGCCTCGACAGCCGAGCCGGACTCACCCACCACTTCGAAGTCCTCAACGGTCTCGAGAAGCTCGCGCAGCCCGCGTCGCACGATCTCATGATCATCCAGGAGAAATATGCGGATCGTCATCTAGTCGCCTTCCCGTGCCGGATCGCCTTCCCGTGCCGGATCACACCATCATGGTCCATCAAAACCGGTTGAGGTTCATTCCACCCTTTCCAGTGGGGCGCCCAGCGAGAATGATGACAGGGGCCAGGAGACACCACCACCCGGGAGGTCAAACGTGAGCGCGCCGGCACCGCGACCGCTGACCTCAGCCCAGGCTTCGCAACGCCTTCAGCAGGTCGGCCCGAACACCCTCCCGCAAACACGGACGATACCGCTGTGGCAAAGGATCCTGGGGGCCGTGCGCGATCCGCTCGTGCTCGTCCTGCTCGGTGCAGTCGTCCTGACCACGCTGACCAGGGACGTGGCCGACACCATCGTGATCGCCCTGGTCATCGTGGTGAACACCACGCTGGCCGTACGCCAGGAGATCGCTGCCGACCATGCGGTGTCGGCGTTGGCCAGACTCGTGGCCCCGGTGGTCCGCGTGCTTCGCGACGATCGAGAGGTCAGCCGACCAGTTGCCGATCTCGTACCCGGGGACCTGATCGTCCTGGCCGAGGGCGACCTCGTGCCCGCGGACGCCATGCTCGTCGGTGGCGCATCGCTTCAGGTGGACGAGTCTGCGTTGACCGGCGAGTCCCTGCCTGTGGACAAGTCGATCATCGGCGACCCAGGTCCGGGAGTATCGACGGCCCAAGGAGCAGATCAGCGAGCCGATCAGCCGGCGGTGGATGAACGGACCGCTGCTGCTGATGTTGACGGCCTGCTCTACTCCGGGACCATCGTCGTCCACGGCCGGGGTCTGGCCCGCGTCACCGCAACCGGGTCCCGCAGCGCGCTGGGCGAGATCGCGGGCATGCTGCACCCGGAGGACCGAGCCACCCCGCTACAACACCGGATGACCCAGCTGTCCCGATATCTGGCGACCGGTGCAGTGGGTCTGTGCGCGCTGGTAATGGGAATTGGCCTGCTCAACGGAGAAAGCTTCGAGCTGATGCTGCTGACCGCCGTCAGCCTCGCCGTCGCGGCGGTGCCGGAGTCCCTGCCCGTTGTGGTCACCATCAGCCTCGCTCTGGCCGCCCGCCGCATGGCCGCGCGCCACGCCATCGTGCGCAACCTGGCCGCCGTCGAGACGCTCGGGTCGGTCACCCTGCTGGCAACGGACAAGACGGGGACCCTGACCCAGGCCCGGATGGTGGTCACCGGCACATGGTGGCCACCGGACGGAGACGAGGAGTCGCTCCTGCGCGCGCTGGTGCTGTGCAATGACGCGACCCTCGACACAATCTCGGACACGTCGCTGGGCGACCCGACCGAGACAGCCCTTCTGCGAGCGGCGGTGAGTCGCGGAGTCGTCGTCGACCAGCTGAGGGCGTCCTTCCCGCGCACCGGCGAGCTGCCGTTCGACAGCGCACGCAAGCGCATGCTGACTGTTCACCGACATGCCGACTCAGGAGTGTTGGCGATCTGCAAGGGCGCACCGGAGTCGTTGCTGGATGCCGGTGTGCTGCTCGACGGACCTGCCGTCATCGACAACGCCCTGCAGCTCTGTCGTTCCATGGCCGCAACGGGAGCCCGGGTGATCGCCGTGGCACGCCGAAGCGGGACGGACGAGGAGGCCACGCAGTCGCGGGAGGTCACGCTGTCCGAGTCCGGGCTGAGCCTCGTCGGTCTCGTCCAGCTGCAGGACCCCCTTCGTCCGGCCTCTGCCGAGACGATCGCGGCCTGCCGCGAAGCGGGGATCGACGTGGCGCTGGTGACCGGGGACCATCCGGCCACAGCGGCCAATGTCGCGGCACTGGTCGGGATTACCGCGGACCCGCAGCATGTCGTGGCACGGGCAACGCCCGCCGACAAGCTGGTCCTGATCCAAGGCTGGCAACAAGCGGGCCATGTCGTCGCGATGACCGGGGACGGGGTCAACGATGGGCCGGCGCTGCGCCGGGCTGACATCGGCGTCGCGATGGGTGAACGCGGGACGGAAGTCGCACGACAGTCCGCCGACCTCATCATCGGCAATGACGACCTGGCCACCGTCATCGCAGCCGTTGAAGAAGGTCGTCGCGTCTACGCCAACATCCGACGTTATCTCTTGTATGCGCTCTCCGGTGGGGCTTCAGAGATCCTGCTCATGCTGGCCGGCCCGCTCCTGGGCACCCCATTGCCACTGTTGCCGGCACAGATTCTCTGGCTGAACCTGCTGACCCACTCCTTCGCCGGCGCCGCGCTGGGCACGGAGCCCGTGGAGATCGGCACGATGACACGCCCACCCCGGGATCCGCTGGAGGGTGTCCTGGGCGGTGGACTCTGGTGGCGCATCACAGTAGTTGCCGCCGTGCTTGCCGCCGCCAGCCTCAGCGTGAGCCTGGCGGCCGGGAGTCGGCTCGCATCCTCTGCTGCCCTGCTGACCCTCGGAGCCGGACAGCTGGGGGTCGCCTGGGGGGTCCGCGCGCGCACACGGATGCGCGCCGTTGACCGCTTGTCTGAACCGATGCCGCTCGCCATGGTCGGGGCGACCCTGCTGCTTGTCGGGTCGGTGACGATCGCGCCACTGCGTTCCATACTGAGCACCGAGCAGCTTCCCGCCGCTATCTGGGGCCTTGCCCTGCTGAGTGCACTAACGGGGTACGCCTGTGCCCGCGTCCTACGCCCGCAGGCCTTCTGATCGGGTCAGCCGTCTGACTCCTGGGAGGTCACATGGCGGACGCCCTTCACCGACTGGGCGATGGAGACAGCTGCTCCGCGCTCACGGTCCGATCCAGTCCCCGTAACGTGAACCACCCCGTCTGCGACCTCCGCGTACCAGGCCTGCAGACCGGTCTCCGCAAATGTGCGAGATATCTCGGCAACAATGTCCTGGTCAGATCGAGCCATCGCCCGGATCACGTCACTGCGGCTGACGACTCCGAGGAGCACGTCGCCGCGGACCACCGGCACACTCTTCCAAGATGTGGTCGCAAAAGTGTGGGCCAGCTCGGCCACGTCGCTGTCCTCCCACACCGTGTGTGGGTGCACCGTCATCACCTGACGCACCGTCGTCAGCCGTGACTCGGCCGGTTGCCGGGCCGGGCGCACATGTGCCCTGGGGTCCGGCTCCAGATCTGCCTTGAGCAGATCAGCCTCACTGATGATGCCGACCACGCGCCCGGCGCCATCAACGACAGGAAGGCCGGTCACCCTCGCCGTCGCCATCAGCTTCAGCGCTTCTTCCAGCGACGCGTCCTCATGCACGCTGTATGCCGGACTGGTCATGATCTCGCGAACAAGCATGTCGACCACCCTTTGAACGCAACGATTGAACGCAATAACTGGCTACGACAAGCATGCCTTGCCGCGAGCAAGACAGTAACAGTGAGAAACGTCTCACGGTTGGTCACGGTCGGGCAGTGCCTCCCACGCCAGGACCGTCCCCCGCGGCGTCCTCGCCCGCAAGCTGAGCGAACCACCGTGGGACTCAGCGCGCTCTCGAAGGTTGGCCAACCCGCTCTGCACGGCGACCGGCGAGACCCCGACGCCGTCGTCGGCAACCTCAATCTGGATGGTGTCGTCGACAATGATACGAACGCTGGCACTGGACGCCTTGGCGTGTCTGACCACATTGGCCAAACCCTCTCGGACAACGGCCACCAGATCGGCTTCGAGCTCGGCGGTCAGCAGCTCGAGACGTCCCTCGATCGTGAGATCAGGCACGAAACCGAGGGTCTGCGTGGACGCCCGCACCAGCTCCGCGATCTCCTCGCGTAGCTCTGGGGTGGGCTTGGCCCGATGAAGCTCAAAGATGGTCTGCCGGATGTCCTTGATGGCCGCATCCAGATTGTCCACGGCCTCGTCGAGCCTCGTACGCACGGTCGGATGCTCTGCCAGCCGCGACGTCGACTGCAGCGAGAGGCCTGTCGCGAAGAGTCGCTGGATCACGTGGTCGTGCATGTCGCGAGCGATCCTGTCGCGGTCCTCCAGGAGGGCAACACGTGAACGATCCTGCTGGCCGCGAGCCGCCACCAGGGCCAGCCCCATCTGCTGAGCAAGCGCAGCCAGAGGCGGAACGACATCACCGACGAACGGCTCGTCAGCAGCGGCCCAGGCGACGGCGAGCACGCCAATCTCGTCGTCGCCCACGGTGATGGGCAGGAGCGCCGTCGGGCCGTAGGGGTCTGAGGTCCCCAGCTCCCGCACATCGTTGGTCAGACCGTCCACCTCCGGGTCACCAGGCCTGGTGAGCAGGAGAACCGGCTCGCGCGCCGCCACAAGCTCCCGCCAGTGACGTTTGTGCAGAACTAGTCCAAGCGCAGCATCGGGCCGTCCGGCGCCTTCGTTGGACTCCGCCGCATGGACAGCCCGGACCACGAGGTCTCCGTCGTCGTCATACAGGGCAACCATCGTCAGCTGGGCCTGGGACAGCTTCCAGGTGCGCTGAGCCAGGAAGTGCATGGCTGATCTCTCGTCCCTGCCCTCAAGGAACAGCTGGGTCACCGCCCCGGTGGTGGCGAGCCACCGCCGCTGTTGCCGACTCCTCTCGTACTGGCGGGCATTGTCGATGGCGATGCCGGCAGCAGCCGCGAGGGCCACCAAGATCGACTCGTCGTCCGGGCTGAACTCTGCAGCTCCCTGCTTCTCGGTCAGATAGAGGTTGCCGAAGACCTCGTCCCGGATGCGGATCGGAGTGCCCAGGAAGCTATGCATCGTTGGGTGGCCGGGCGGAAAACCATACGAGTCCGGGTGGTCCGCGATGTCAGGCAGCCGCCGGGACCGCCCTTCCCGGATCAGCAGCCCGAGCACGCCGTGCCCACGAGGTGGGTCCCCGATCGCCTTACGTTCCGCCTGGGTGATCCCCTGGGTCACGAACTCGACCAGGTGCTCACCGTCGGGGCCAAGAACGCCCAGCGCGCCGTACTTCGCGTCGACGAGGTCACAGGCAGAGTGCACTATCCGGGTCAGGACGTCGGCCAGCTCGAGGTCTGCGGTGACCGCCATCACGGCGTCAAGAAGCGCAGTGAGACGCTGCTGGGACCGGTTCGACGCCTGCTCACGGCTGCGTAGCTCATTGAGCAGTGTGACCGGGTCGAGCGTGGAAGCGACCGGCCAGGGAGATGCCGCTTCTTCACTGTTGAGATCGGGCTCCACCTAGTCGATTCTAGGGCGAATCGGGCCAACTAGGACTTGTCCGGCGCTGTCACCTCAACGCCGCCTGCGGGCTGTAGCGAGAAGTCAGGGCCGGCGACGGTCAGAACATCGCACCGGGCGTGCTCCTGACAGTATTTGCCCACCGAGTTGACGGTGTCGGGCGCATCGCGACCAACCACCAGCACTGCCGCGCCGCGACTGCGCTCAACCAGCGTCTGCGCCGCGTCACCCTCCACGGTCTCGAAGGTGCACGGGACGCGCCGCTGCCGGTGCAGAGCGCGCAGGGCGACCCCGAACATCGCCACGTCCATCTCGGTACGGTCCTCGGCGCTCAGGCCTACGGGCAGCACCTGAACGAAGCGCACACGGGATCCACGGTGCACGGCTTCGCGCACGGCCGCACCTGCGACCAGGGTCGCCATGCCATCGTTGACCAGACCAGCCACCACATCGGGCGCGAAATCTGGCGGCTGTGTGCCCGCCGGGTCGGGCGTGGTGGATGTCTGCATGAAACCGATCGTCGCGCCTGTCGGACAGAAACGGCAGAGTCGAAAGTCCCTTAACAACATTGACCTTTGCAACATTGCCTTCGGCTCAACAGGGCAGGACCAAGTTCCCTGTGCGCGCTGGCTTCGGATGGCCAGCCGTGGGCACTACCAGGGCTGGCACTGCCCACGGCTGGCACTGCTGCAGCCGACGCTACTCACAGCCACCGACAAGGAGAACACAGGACCAGGCCATGGTTGCCACACTGACCTTTCTTGGTGCCGCAGGCACCGTCACCGGCAGCAAGTTCCTGCTCGAGCAGGATGGGCGCAGAAGTCTGGTGGACTGCGGGCTCTACCAAGGTGAACGCACCTGGCGACGTCTGAACTGGCAGGCGCTGCCGGTGAGCGCGGGCTCGATCTCCGATGTCGTGCTGACCCATGCGCACCTGGACCACTGCGGCCACCTGCCCGCCCTGGTGCGTGAGGGCTTCATCGGGCCAACCTGGTGTACGCCAGGCACCGCAGCCCTGGCAGCCATCGTGCTGCGCGACAGCGCCTACCTGCAGGAAGAGGACGCGGAGAACGCCCGCCTCTGGGGGTTCTCCCGGCACGACCCGCCACGCCCGTTGTATAACGCCGCCGACGCCGAGAAGGCGATTACCTCATTCAAGCCGCTGGACTACCACCAGCACTGCGCCCTTCAATCGGGTGCACATCTGTCCTTCAGCCGGGCAGGTCACATCCTGGGCTCGGCGTGCGCACTGGTCACGATCGGCGGCGGCACGGTCCTGTTCTCCGGTGACCTCGGTCGAACTCGTCACCCGCTGCTGCTTGCCCGGGAGGCGCCGCCGCCCGCACAGTCGTCATCGAGTCGACCTACGGCGACCGCGCCCACCCAGCCGACGGCGCTTTCTCCCACGAGATCCTGGCCGCGGCCATCTGTCGTACCGTCGAGCGAGGCGGTTCGGTCCTCATACCCGCTTTTGCCGTGGACCGCACCGAGCTGGTGTTACACGCCCTCAGCCAGCTCGCCGCGGCCGGCGAGATACCCGCGATACCGGTGTACGTGGACAGCCCGATGGCCTTGGCCGCGCTTGACGTGTATCGCAGCCATTCTGTGGGCAAGGACCTGCGCCCTGGCCTCCCCGCCCGCCTGGTGGATCTCCCAGACCTGCACACAGCGCACAGCGCAGAGGAGTCGATGCGGCTGAACGAGCCGCGCACGCCTTCGATCATCATCTCCGCGTCTGGCATGGCCACGGGCGGTCGGGTGGTGCATCACCTGATGCATCTCCTGCCGGACCCCCGACACACCGTGATCCTGACCGGCTATCAAGCCCTCGGCACGAGAGGGCGCGCGCTGGCTGAAGGCGCAACGGTGCTCAAGATGTTCGGCCGCTACGTCCCGGTTCGCGCAGAGGTGGTCTTCGACCATGTATTCTCCGTCCACGCCGATGCCACCGAGCTGCTCTCCTGGTTGCAGGCGCTGCCCGCGGCCCCCGAAACCGTCTATGTCGTCCACGGTGAACCTGAGTCAGCCCGTTCCCTGGCAACGAAGATACGGGCCGAAACCCCCCTGCTGTTTGACGTGGCTCCCGGAACCGCGATCACCGGCATCGAGCTTCATGACTCCACAACCTCAGCCGGGGTCAAGGTCAAGCTGCCCTGATCCGGACAGTCAGCCGGCGTCGAACGTTTCCATCGCCTCGACCCGGTCGCGCACGCCGCGCCGGATGGTCTTGCCAATCTGGGAATGCGGCAGGTCATCCATGATCACGACCCGACGTGGCACCTTGTAGCCCGCCAGCCGCTCGCGTGCGTAGGCACGTACTCGATCAGGGTCGACAGTGACGCCGGCCACCGGCACAACGGCCACAACGACATCCTCGCCCGTGTCGCCGGCTGCCGGGATGCCGACGACGGCGAGGTCCTCGATCTCAGGGAGGTCCCGAAGGACGTCCTCGACCTCCGAGGGATAGACGTTGAAACCGCCGGTGATGATCAGCTCCTTGATCCGGTCGACAATGCTGATGAAGCCGTCCCCGTCCGCGATCGCGATGTCACCAGTTCGCAGCCAGCCGCCGGGCAGGAGCACCGCCGCGGTCTCCTTCGGGCAGTTCCAGTACCCGGCGAACACCTGCGGGCCGCCGATCAGTAGTTCCCCGGGCTCCCCTATCGGGAGATCCCGCGACGGGTCGCCCTGGTCGACAATCCGAATCCGGGTTGAGGGGAACGGAACACCGACCGTCCCTGGCCGACGGGTTGCCGCGGCCGGGTTGCCCAGGGAGATGGGCGAGGTCTCGGTCATCCCGTAGCCCTCGACGAGCAGCCCTCCGCTGACCGACTCCCACGTATCGACCACAGCGGGCGGCAGCGCCATGGCGCCGGAGATTGCGTAACGGATCGTCGTGAGGTCGACGCGGCCTTCCCTGGCGGCTTCAGCCAGCCGCTCGAAGATCGGAGCTACCGCAGGCAGGAATGTGGGAGGGCGGCGTCGGATCGCCTCGATCATCTGGTCGAGGTCGAAGCGGGGTAGCAGCACCAGGGTCGCGCCCACGCTCATCGAGTAGGTCAGGCAGAGCGTCAGCCCGTAGGCGTGGAACAGGGGCAGCACCGCGTATACGGTCTCCTCACCGTCCTTCAGGCCGGGCATCCAGGCCCGCCCCTGCGCGGCGTTCGCCCGAAGGTTCCGATGGGTCAGGACTGCGCCCTTGGGCGTCCCCGTGGTGCCGCCCGTGTACTGCAACAAAGCGACGTCCTGCGGGCGTGGCTGCGGGTGCGCCGGGTCGAGCGGGCCCGTCGACGACGAGACCCGCTCCCAGCTGAGCACCCCATCGGGCACCGGACCGGTCATCGACGCGCGTGCCGAGCGCGCCCTGGCCAACGGCAGCCGGAGCGCCAGACGCTTACGTCTGGGCAGAGCAGTCGTGAGGTCGACTGCCAAGATGGTCCGTACTGCGGTCTGCCCACGCAGCCCGTCGATCACAGCTGCGGTCTTGTCCCAGCACACGACGACCGTTGCCCCGCAGTCGGACAGCTGATGCTGGAGCTCGGTCGCCGTATACAGCGGGTTGTGCTCCACGACCACGGCTCCCAGCCGCAGCGCGGCGTAGAAGGCCACCACATGCTGTGGGCAGTTCGGCAGCACCAGTGCCACCCTGTCCCCCGCTCGCACGCCCGCAGCGCGGAACGCCTCGGCAGCCCGGCTCACCTGATCAACCAGCTCCACGTATGTCGTCTCGGCGCCGAAGAAGTCGAGGGCGACCCGGTCGCCGAATCGCCGAGCGCTGGCCGAGAGCATCTCGGTCAGGGACTCGGCCGGAACCTCGACCTCGGCGTCCACCCCTGGCGCATAGCTCGCCAGCCACGGACGTCCGTACAGAGGGCTGAGGTCCTCGCCTGGTACTGACGTCTTCGAGCGGTCCGTGTCCACTTGATCTCCCCAATTTGAGCCCACCGCGACCGCGGGATGCAATGGTCGGCGCCGCCACGACGCATATTACTCAGGGACAACGGGCCGGATCAGGGTGCCTGGTTGGCGAACTGGAACTGCATCCGCACGTTGTTGTCGAGCCTCACCAACAGCGTCGAGTCGCTCGCCGACCATCGGTCTGGCACGAGAAACATCCGGTCGTCGCCCTGGATGAGGAGCCGGAGATGTCGGTATCGGTAGTGAAAGGTCTGTCCCGTGGACGGGGGCAGCACCGTCTCGTCGAGCCCGGGCGAGGTGAGGAACAGGCGCTCCTTGGTGTCCAGTATGACGCTGGGAAGCTCGTCCAGGTGCAGGGCCCGGTACTGCGCCAGCCCCAGTCCGGACCACTGTGCCACGGTGGCGGTGGCCCAGAAGATGCTGGCTGCCACCGCGACAAGGGTGAAGACGCTCACCGCTGGTCGAAGCAACACCGAGGGGCTCTGGTTCGAGTCGGATGCGGACTCCAGTTTCGCGGCAGACCCGGACGCACCCAGGGCGTAGGCCGTGATGGATCCGCCCAGGGCGATCACCAGCGGCGTGACCAGGTTGAAATATGGCCAGTCGCGCAGCAGCGGATAGAGGAACAGCAGCACCA
>Ga0208716_1000329_pt1 | contig 20109 bp, 13 predicted proteins | sample NGESurdeep092012_8_FD_184482 | JGI IMG/M metagenome (GOLD analysis project Ga0208716, IMG submission 184482) | Arctic peat soil microbial communities from Barrow, Alaska - NGEE Surface sample 415-3 deep-092012 (SPAdes) | ecosystem: Environmental > Terrestrial > Soil > Wetlands > Peat ...
TGGTGACTCGCTCGGCGAGTTTGTCGAGCGGACGGCCGGCGCCGGCGGCGGCGCCGAGTCGGTCGCTGGCCTCTTCCAGGCTGGACCAGGCGTCCATCCGGAATTGCCACAGACTGTTGTAGGCCTGTGCGTTCACTGTCTCGGCCATGGCCACCGCTCCTTGCCGGTCGGGTAACCCCGGCCGGCGGTGATACCGGTCGGGCACCCCCGGCCCATCATCCGCGGGTCCCGTCACCACAGCCAATGTCAGCCCCCTACAGGCCCCTGAAGGACGACGATCTCAGCGGAGGAAAACACGGTCTTGCTGGGTGATCGCGACCAGCGGGTGTCTGAGTTCAGGGCGTTCACCGTCCAGGCCACGGGAACGAGTCGCGGATCGGTGAGCGGGGATTGCTGGCCCTGCATTTGCCCGTCGTGCGACCCGATCACCGGTGCCGCGCAAGAGATCGCCCGCTACAGGCGGTCATCGGGTAGCTGTCCACGGAGATGCTTGGGTTCCAGTAGTCGTTGCAACACCCAGCGTTCACAGGGAGTTGCGATGGACGAGAAGTCGACACGGCAAGGTCGCCCAGGGCCGGAGCCGCTTTCCGCGGAACGTGAGCTCTACCGTCAGCTGATGGCACAGGGGATGGGCAACTCACAAGCGTGCCGTGAGATCGGTATCAACCGTCGCACGGGCACCAGGTGGCGATACGGGCGAATAGTCGACACGCGAGATGGGCGGGCGGCCCACCACTATCCGCCGATCACGCGCCCGCGGCCGGCGGTGATCTCGGCGCGGTATCTGTCGGCAAAGGAACGGAACACGATCGCGGATCTGCGCCGGGCGGGCCGCACCATGACCGCGATCGCCGCCGAGCTGGGCCGATCCGCTGGCACGATCAGTCGGGATCTGGGCCGCAACAGTGATCCTGACGACGGTGAGTACCGACTGTCACCAGCAACAATGCACCGGCTAACGCAGTCGCGCGATACACAGCACCCTTGCCAGCCACAGCCACAGTGTGAACGGTCCAGCAATACCCGGGGCGTCCCTACCGAACCCCGCAACAGGGTGCCGCCGGTCCACCGGAAGGGCGCGACCTCGTCGCCGGAATGCATGCCATACATGGGGGCGCCGCACCGAGTGTGCCGGCAAAGCCGGCCAACGCCGAACCAAACACCGTGCGATCGCCGTGACGCGGTTCGTGACGCGAAATGCTGATGGCAATGATGCGGGAGTGGTCAGGAGAGGGTAGTCGCGTTACTGTAGAGGCTGGTGGAGGCCCTGGTATCGAACAAGCATACGGATCAGAAGGTTGGGGGTTCGAATCCCTCCGGGCGCGCCCTCCAAATCCGTTGCACCGCAGCCGTTTCAGCTGTTTCGGGTGATCTTGGTGCAAGATCGCATCCCATTAGTCATCAGCGCCCCTGCGGGGCGGCCCTTCCGGGCTGAAAATGGTGGTCCGGTCGCCTGCTGACGTCGTGCTTCCTTGGTCCTTCGAGGCCGTCCATTAGTCGGGCGCTGGGAGCTGCGTGTACGGGCCCTTCAATGTTGCTTCGAGCACGAGGATTAGATTCGCCGTTTCCCTGCAGCTCCCGCGGGCGACCGCCCCGCCGTTGGTTCGTCGAGTGGAGGTGGTCAGGGTGCAAGTGGCGCAGGACGACCAGGAGATCATCGCGCGGGTCGCGGCGCTGGATATCGGGAAGGCCGAGGTGGTGTGCTGCGTCCGGGTACCCGGTGAGGGACCACGGGCGCGGCGGATGCAGGAGGTCCGCACGTACACGACGATGACCCGCTCGCTGCTGGCGATGGCGGACTGGCTGACCGAGCTCGGGGTCACCCGGGTGGTCATGGAGGCCACTTCGGACTACTGGAAACCGCCGTTCTACCTGCTGGAGAACACTTTTCAGACGTGGCTGGTGAACGCCAAGGACGTCAAACACTTGCCGGGAAGACCCAAAACCGATCGGTTAGACGCTGTTTGGCTATGTAAAGTCGCCGAGCGGCAGATGCTCCGCCCGTCGTTCGTCCCGCCACCGGCGTTCCGGGAGCTGCGGGATCTGACCCGGTACCGGGTGGACCTGATCACCACCCGGACGTCGGAGAAGCAGCGGGTGGAAAAGCTGCTGGAAGACGCCCAGATCAAGCTGTCGGTGGTGGCCAGCGACATCTTCGGGGTGTCCGGGCGGGCGATGATGGCCGCGTTGGTCGCCGGGGAACGCGACCCGAAGGTCCTGGCCGACATGGCCCGCGGGTCGATGCGCGGCAAGACCGCCCGACTCGAGGAGGCGTTCACCGGGCGGTTCACCGACCATCACGCGTTCCTGCTGCGGACCATGCTGGCCAGGGTCGACGCCATCGACACCGACATCGACGTCGTGCAGGCCCGGATCGATGAGCAGATCGCCCCTTTCGCCAAGGCGGTGACCCGCCTGGATGAGATCCCCGGCATCGGGGTCACCACGGCGCAGGTGATCATCGCCGAGGTCGGCCTGGACATGACCCGGTTCCCCACCCCGGACCACTTGGCGTCCTGGGCGCGGTTCGCCCCCGGGATCAGTGAATCAGCGGGCCGGAAGAAGGGCGGCAGCAGCACCGGCAAGGGCAACCGCTACCTCGCCCGGGTACTCGGTGAGGCCGCGGTCGGTGCTGGTCGCACCAAGACGTTCCTGGGCGAGCGCTACCGGCGGATCGCCAAACGCCGCGGCAAGAAACGAGCCATCGTCGCGGTCGGCAGATCCATTCTCATGATCGTGTGGGAACTGCTCAGCGACGAGGAGAAACGATTCATCGACCTCGGCCCCGGCTACTACGACTCCCGCGTCAACCGCAACCGCAGCACCCGCAACCACGTCCGCGAACTCCAAGCCCTCGGATACAAAGTCACCCTCGAACCCGCCGCCTGAACCAACGATGCACGTCGTCAACGGCCCAGCCCACAGCTCGGCCGGCGGACCAAGGCGCCGTGGTCACCTTCATTTTCGGATTAGGTCGTCCTCGACGCGAAAGGGCCGGAAACGGTGATCAGCCGAGGCCACCCCACCCGTCGCCACCGTCAGCGGCACGAGCGGGCAAGGCGCGGCGTGACGGGCAAACCGGTATGCGCCGTCAGAGCGACGCCTCCTGATCACAGCGGCGCCGCAGGTCGGCACGGAAAGTCGGATCGGACAAGCTACCCAGCCCATCAAGCATGACCCAACTGAACGACCAACAGGCAGTCCAACAACTGCCGGCAAACCACGCCAAACCGGTCGGCAGCGTCCTAGCGCTCCCGCACCACCCGCCCCGCCGCCCAGTCCGGCTGGTCGGACCGCCGCACCCCGCCGTCAGCGCCGAAGATCAGGAACGAGTCGAAGGTGCGGGCGAATGCCCGGTCGTGCGTGACGGCGACAACTGTGCCGTCGAACGCGTCAAGCGCCAGTTCCAACGCCTCGGCCGAATGTAGGTCGAGATTATCGGTGGGCTCGTCCAGCAAGAGCAGCGTCGCGCCGGACAACTCCAACAGCAGGATCTGCAACCGGGCCTGCTGACCGCCGGACAGCGTCTCGAACACCTGCTCACCGGCGCGGGCCAGGCCGTATCGGTCCAACGCCCGCGCCGCCTGTTCCCGCCCCATCCCGGCTCGGTGCTCTGTCCCCCGGTGCAGGATCTCCAGCAGCGTCCGGCCGGTCAGCTCGGGATGCGCATGGGTCTGCCGGAAGAACCCCGGACGCACCCGCGAGCCCAGCACGGCGCTCCCGGTGTGCGGAACGGCCGGCACATCGTCATCGGAGACCGGTTGGTGTTCCACTCCGGGGTCCGACCCGCCGCGGGCCAGTAGCCGAAGGAAATGCGATTTTCCCGAACCGTTGGACCCGAGCACCGCTACCCGGTCGCCGTAGAACACCTCCAGATCGAACGGCCGCATGAGCCCGGTCAATTCCAACCCCGCGCACACCACCGCCCGCTTGGCGGTCCGACCGCCGGACAGCCGCATCCGGACCTTCTGCGTCAGCGGCACCGCCTCCGGCGGCCCGGCCTCCTCGAACTTAGCCAGACGGGTCTGTGCCGCTTGATATCTCGACGCAAGGCCATCGTTGTAGGCTGCCTTGGTCTTGTACATCAGCACCAGCGCCTTGAGCTTGGCGTGCTCTTCGTCCCACCGCCGGCGCAGTTCCTCCAACCTGGAGTTCCGGTCGTCCCTGGCCTGGCGATAGGTAGTGAACGACCCGCCGTGCACCCAGGACACCGCCCCGGCGATCCCCGGTTCCAACGTCACGATGCGGGTCGCGGCACGCGCCAGCAGTTCGCGATCGTGGGAGATGAGCAGCACCGCCTTCGCGGTTGCGGCGAGCCGCTCCTCCAGCCATTGCTTGGCCGGCACATCGAGGTAGTTGTCGGGTTCGTCAAGCAGCAGCACCTCGTCCGGCCCGCCGAGCAGAAGTTCCAGGACGAGCCGCTTCTGCTCCCCGCCCGACAGGCTGGTCACCGCACGGTACTTCGCCCGGTCGTACGGCACTCCCAGTGCAGCCACCGTCGCCACGTCGAAGCGCGTCTCATGCCCGTACCCATCGACGTCCGCCCAATCTGCCAACGCGTGCGCATACTGCAACGAGACCTGATCCGAATCATCGGTCATCATCTCGAGCTCGACGGCGTCCAGCGACGCGGCCACCGTGCGCACCGGCTCCGGCGACACCGACAGCAGCAGGTCACGCACGGTCGAGGAGTCGCGCACCGAGCCGATGAACTGCGGCATCACCCCGAGGCTGCCAGAACGGACCACACTGCCATCCTCGCAAGGGATCTCGCCCGCGATGATGCGCATGATCGTGGTCTTGCCGGTGCCGTTGGGGCCGATCAGGGCGGTGACGGATCCGGGTCCCGTGCGGAACGAAACATCGGCCAGCAACGGCCTGCCGTCGGGCAGGCTGTAGCTGACGCCACTGGCTTCGATGTGTCCCACGCGGTCAGCCTGGGTGAGCGGACCATCTCCGTCAATTCCGTTACCGTTCGATCCTGGCAGGTTCCGTTGCCGTATCCGGCCCGTTGCCACCGCAGGGCCACACGACCGTGGATTCACCCGAACGTCCGTATCGCGCCGGTTCGGCGCGTGACCGATACCGTACGGGACGTGACTGCCGCTTTGTCCTCGGCATCGTTCTTGTCGTGGTCATCCGATGACGGTCGCCGCCTGGAAACGGTCAGGGTGGTGATCACCGAGCGCGGGCTGCGCGCGAGCGGCTACCTGGTCGTCGTCGGCCGGGCAAGCCTGGGTGCGTCGTACTCCCTGCTCTGCGACTCCACGGGTCGGACCCGCCGGCTCACCGTTCGCAGCGACTCGCTGACCAGCGAACGCGGCCTGTCCCTGACCCGCACACCCGGCGGGCCGTGGCTCGACGGCGCGGGGAAATCACCACCGATGCCCGACCTCGACGTGGCCTTCGACATCGACTTGAATGCCAGTGCGTTCACCAATTCACTTGCCATTAGACGACTCGGTCTGCACCAGCGGTACGGCGAGGAGTCGATCACCGTCGCCGAGATTGCCGTCCCCGACCTCGCCGTCGAACCCGTCCAACACCGCTACAAGACCATCGAGGTGTCGGCCGACGGCGCGCGGATCGACCATCACGGGCCCTCCGGGCATCACGAGATCACTGTGGACCGAAAGGGTTTCGTGGTCAATGTGCCGCGCCTTTCCTATCGCTTAGGCTGACAGGGTGCACGCCGGGGGCAGGGACCGCCCCGCAGACCCGGCTGACCGGTCCGGCTTGAAGGGAATGACCGTGGTCGATTTCGACGAGTTGAAGAATTAGGCGCAGGAGCTCGCGGCGCAGCATTCGGACACGATCAAACAGGGCATCACCAAAGCCGGCGATTTCGTCGGCGAGAAGGTGGGGCACGACAAGGTCGACCCGGTCCAGGACAAGCTCCACGGCCTGGTCGACAAGGTTGCCGGTCGTGAGGATCCTCCTGCCCCGCAGACCCCACCGACAACGCCGGCGTGACGGGGCGGGCATGAGCCCGACGGTCTGGGGTTGTGCTGGGGAACTTCCGGGACCGTCGGCCGGCATGCTCCACTCACCTGAAATGACACATATCCGTGTTATTTCCATCAACTCTGCTATCGTCAGCGGGTGCCGTACGACGCGCAACTGACCTTCGCCGACCACGTCGGCCGTTTCTATGCGCGCCAGTACGCTTTCCCGCCGATGGCGGGACGCCTGCTGGGGTACCTGTTCGTCTGCGATCCCCCGCAGCAGACCATCGACGAACTTGGTGAGGCGTTGTTGGCGAGCCGGAGCGCCATCACCGGCGCGGTGAAGCTGCTCGAGGGTTACCGGATGGTGCGGCGAACTCGGGTCGCCGGTGAGCGGATGGACCGGGTGAGTCTTGATCCGGCGAGTCAGCAGCCGCAGAACTTTGATTCAGCCATTCACACGGAGCATGCGGCGCTGTTCCGGGAGGGATTGGCGCTACTGGCCGATGCTCCGTCGGATCGTCGCGCCCCGCTGGAGGAAATGGTCGCGCTGGCCGAGTTCCTCAGCGAGCGACTGCCCGCGCTGCGGACTGAATGGCAGACGCATCGCGATCAGCTGCTGGCTGCGGGAACGCTGCCCAGTCCGCTCGATCCCCCGCGCACCCCGGAGCAGTCGCCGGGCGAAACCCACCACCGACAACCATCGAAAGGTCCTGCATCATGACTGATCCCGATCTGGCCGCACTTCGCGAGCGGGCCGACAACGGTAGCGCGGAAGCGGCCGACGAACTGATCGAGCTTGCCACCGAGCGCGGCGACATCGACGAGTTACGTCGCCTTTCCGACCGTGGCAACGGCACGGCGACCGACCAGCTCATCGAGCTCGCCGGCGAAAGCGGTGACGCCGACGAGCTCAGGCGCCTCGCCGACCGCGGGAACTCCGATGCGGCCGACCAGCTCATCGAGCTCGCCACCGAGCGCGGCGACATCGACGAATTGCGGCGCCTTTCCGACCGCGGGAACGGCACGGCGACCGACCAGCTGATCGAACTCGCCACCGAGCTGGATGACCTGGACGAGTTGCGCCGGCTCGCCGGCGGGGGCAATACGACCGCCGCCGAGGTGCTCGCGGAACTCATTGCCGAATAGCCGACCGAGCAGTGGGTCACCGAGCAGTGGGTCACCGAGCAATGGGTCACCGAGCAATGGGTCACCGAGCAGTGGGTCACCGAGCAGTGGGTCACCGAGCAGTGGGTCACTGAGCAGTGGGTCACTGGGCGGTGGTCAGGAGCGCTGCCGACAACCCCGCAAACGCGTCCATCACGAGACAGCCCCTCGGCGAGTATCTGCCGAGCGGCCATCTCGTCACGCGGTCGTTGCTACCAGCCGAGGAACCGCGAGCGCACAGGCGCCCCCGCTCAGGTTCCACGCACCGTGGTTTGTGCCGACACAGCGGGGGGTCACCGGCGGAGGTGGCGGTGACGGCGCCGGTGTGCTGGTCGGCGGCGGGTCGTTGCTCACGCATGAGACACGCCAGCACCGGGATCCGTCCGTCTGGTCACCGACGACCGCACCCGCAAACACCGGCGTTGGCGGCCAGCAGGCCCGCCGAGAATGCGATGATCATCAGCAGACTTGCGGACTATGACCTGGGCTTTCATCTGCGCGCAGCGCCACGCCGGGCCGCCACCATCGTCGGGGCGATCACTGTCGCGACCAGTGCGCGGCACCCGGGGCCGCCGACATCGAAATTTCCGACACCGCCATCAGCCCGGCAGTTATCGCGGCGATCAAGGCCCTGCAGGCGGACCTTCGCCTGCGAAGAACCTCGTCCATGTCCTGCCTTCCAGCAATGCGGATCATGAACTGGAGTACGCAGGGATTTCCCATCCGGTTCTCAGCCGTTGCTGCTCAGGCACTCTCCCAGCCTGCGGGGTGCCACGCCGCCGTCTCAGCCCCGCGAGACAGTCGACCCCGCCGACGCCCGACGATCCGCCGCCGCTACCCGAGTCGTCGACTGAGCTGCCGGAAGCACAGCCGGCAGCTCAGTCGGCAGCTCAGTCGCGGCGGCCTGGATCCGTTTGACGGACACCGGGATGGCGGTCCGCATCGGCTGGGCGAAAGAGGCGATCCGGTATTCCTGCAGCATCCTGCGAACGGCCTGCACGTCCTGATCACCTCCGCGCTCCGGCGGCAGTCCGCCGATCTTGTCCTCTACAAACCCTGTGAGCGAATGGATCTCGGCCAATCGTTGGCGATCGCGCGCGGGGTTGTCGCGGACCCGGCCGGCCCGCACGCCCAGGGCCTGCACGTACCGGGTGAGGTCGGGCAGGTGCGCCGCGCCGGTGCGGGTGATGAAGCCACGGGCTATGGCCGCGGCGAGCTGGGCGCGCATGTCGGCCAGCAGGTCGGGGACCGCCGCGCCGGCCGGACCCTCGGCGAGTGCGTCGATCGCCCGGGCCGCATCGTGCGCCGCGCGCAGCGCCTGTTCGGCGGCGACGACGACGTCGCGCACCGAACGATGCAGGTGCGGGGTGATCTTGGCGTTCAGGGCGGCGAACGCCGCCGCAGTCCAGACCGGGCCGCCCGCCCAGTCGAGCAGCGCGTCGATGGCCGCCTCGGTCGCATCGGTCACCAATGACCCGACCGAACCATAGGGAGTGGCGGCCAACGTCAACAGCTGATCGCGGGACAGCGAGTTCCGCAGGTGGGCCAGCGGCGGCGGCGCGTCCAGCATCAGCAGTCTGCGCGTCCCGCCGCGCATTGCCCTGGCCTGATCGGCGGCCGAGGCGAACACCGTGACACCGACCGTCCTTCCCTCGTCGACCAGCGCCGGATAGCCCTCCACCTGGTGGCCGTCGACGGAACTGGTGACGGTCCGGTCGAGACCGCCGGCGGGGAACTCAGTCAATGCTGTGAACTCGACCATTCCGGACGCGGTGGCCACCGCCTTGCGCACGTCGGACTTCAGGGTGTCCTGCAACTCTGGGAGATCCTTCCCGGAGCCGACCGGCCGGCCGTCGGCGTCCACCACGGTGAACGTCATCCGCAGGTGGTCGGGGATCTTCGACAGGTCGAAATCCTGCTGCCTGACGACGATGCCGGTCATCGAGGTGAGTGTGGCCGCCAGCGCCGCGGGCAGCGAACCCGCGGCCGGGAACCCGGAACCGCCGGCCTCGATCCGGGACAGTGCCGCGGCCGCGAAGTCGGGGGCAGGAACGAAGTTGCGCCGCAACGTCTTCGGCAGCGAGCGGATCAGTGCCACCGCCAGATCACTGCGCAGGCCTGGGATCTGCCTCTCGAACGCGGCGGGGTCGACCCTGGCCAGCACGGCGAGCGGGATGGTCACGGTCACCCCGTCGTCCGGGCGCGACGGGTCGAACACGTAGTCGAGGTCGAGGTCGACGCCGCCGGAGGTGAACCGGTCGGGATAGGCCGCGGCGTCGAAACGTTCGGCGCCGGCGGCGATCAGCATGTCGGGGGTGAGGGTGAGCAGGTCCGGCTGGCTCCGCTGGGCCTTCTTCCACCAGGAGTCGAAGTGCCGTCCGGAGGTGACCTGCGGCGGGATCCTCGCGTCGTACAGCGCGAACAGGGTGTCGTCGTCGACCACGATGTCGCGGCGCCTGGTCCGCTCCTCCCACGCCGCGACCTCGTCGATCGCCCGCTGGTTCGCCGCGAAGAACGTGTGCCGGGTCTGCCAGTCCCGCTCGACAAGGGCGTGCCGGATGAACAGCTGGCGGGACAGCTCCGGGTCGATCCGGTCGAACTGGACGGTGCGGGCACCGACCAGCGTGACGCCCAGCAAGGTCACCTTCTCGGTGGCCACCACGCTCGCCCGGCGAGCGTCCCAACGGGGTTCGGAGTAGCTGCGCCGCAACAGCTCTCCGCCGGCACGCTCGACCCATTCCGGTTCGACCCCGGCGCAGACCCTACCCCACAACCGGCTTGTCTCCACCAGTTCGGCGACCACCACCAGCCTTGGCCCGGACCGGGCCAGCGCCGACCCCGGCCAGATGACGAACGAGCTCCCCCGGGTGCCCTGGTACTCCCTACCGGTCTCCTGCTTGAGCCCGATGTGGGACAGCAACCCGGACAGCAGCGCGGTGTGCACGCGTTCGCTGTCGATGTCGGTGGCCAGCGAGCCCCGGCCACCCTGGGTGGCCGAGGCCGCAGTGGCCGCAGTGGCCGCAGCCTTGCGCGGCCGGTCCTGTCCAGCGGAATCGCTGACAGCCGGACGGTTCTCGACCAGCATACCCAATCCGCGGGCGATCTGCCGGAGCTGCGCGTGCAGATCCTGCCATTCCCGGATCCGCAGGTAGTGCAGGTATTCTCGCCGGCACATCCGGCGAAACGCGTTACCCGACAATTCCTCCGCCTGGTCGGCGAGGTACTGCCAGATGTTGAGCAGGGCGTTGAAATCGGACCGCGGATCCACGAACCGGGCATGCGAGGCGGTCGCCCTGTCACGGTCCTCCAGCGGGTACTCGCGGACGTCGACGATGGACAACGCCGCGGCGATCACCAGCACCTCACGCAGGCACCCGAGCTTGTCACCCTCCACGATCATCCTGGCCAGCCGGGGGTCCAGCGGCAGCGCGGCCAGCGACCGGCCGACCGGGGTCAACCTGACCGCCGCAGCCCCACGATCGCCACCCCCCGTCTGCAGCGCGCCGAGCTCGGTGAGAACGGTGATCCCGTCGGTGATCTGCCGCCGGTCCGGCGGATCGATGAAGGGGAAGGTCTCGATGTCTCCGAGGTTGAGCGCCGCCATCTGCAGGATGACCGACGCCAATGCGGTACGGGCGATCTCCGGGTCGGTGAATTCCGGCCGGCCCGCGAAATCGGCCTCCGAATACAGCCGGATGCAGATCCCGTCGGCCAGCCGCCCGCAGCGCCCGGCCCGCTGGCCGGCCGAGGCCTGGGAAATCCGCTCGATCGGCAGTCGCTGGACCTTTGTCCTCGGCGAGTACCGGGAGATCCGGGCGGTGCCGGGGTCGATGACGTACCGGATACCCGGCACCGTCAACGAGGTTTCGGCGACGTTGGTGGCCAGCACGATGCGCCGCCCGGTATGCGCGTGGAAGACCTTGTGCTGGTCGGCCGCCGACAACCGCCCGTACAGCGGCAGGACCTCGACGGCGCCACCACGCCTGCCGGCCAGGTGACCACGTAGAATCTCTGCGGTGTCGGTGATCTCGCGTTCGCCGGACAGGAACACCAGGATGTCGCCGTCACCGGCGGCCATCAGTTCGTCGGCGGCGTCGCAGATTGCCTGGGCCTGGTCGGGTGATTCGTCCCTGGGGCGGGAACTTCCTGCGGATCGCCGCGCAACGGCCTGGCCGTCGTCGTCGGCCAGCTCCTCGTTGTCGATTTCGTCGACACCGTACGGGCGGTAACGGATCTCGACGGGATACATGCGGCCGGAGACCTCGACCACCGGTGCGTCGGCGAAATGCCGGGAGAACCGCTGGGGGTCGATGGTGGCCGAGGTGATGATCAACTTGAGATCGGGCCTGCGGGGCAGCAGACCGACCAGGTAGCCGAGCAGGAAGTCGATGTTCAGGCTTCGCTCGTGCGCCTCGTCGAGAATGATCGTGTCGTAGGCGGACAGCATCCTGTCCCTGGCAATTTCCGCCAGCAGGATGCCGTCGGTCATCAGCTTCACCAGCGTGTTCGGCCCGGTGTGGTCCCCGAACCGGATGGTGTACCCGACGGCAGCGCCCAACTCGGTGTCGGTCTCCTCCGCGATCCGTTCGGCCAGCGCTCGGGCGGCGATCCGGCGCGGTTGGGTGTGGCCGATGGTGCCCCGGATCCCGCGGCCGATCTGCAGGCAGATCTTCGGCAGCTGGGTCGACTTCCCGGACCCGGTCTCGCCCGCCACGATCACCACCTGGTTCGCGGCGATGGTCGCGGCCAGGTCGTCGACCCGCGCAGAGACCGGCAGTGCGGCGGGGAATCGCAGGACGGGAACGGCTGCCCGGCGCCGGGCGATGCGGGCCTCCGCGATCTCGAGCTGAGCCGCGACGTCGGCCAGTGCCTTGTCCCGCTTGGCCCTGTCGGAGATCCGCCGCGCGCCGGCCAGCCGTTTTTCCAGCCGTCGCTCGTCGAGAATCGTCAGCTCACCGAGGCGGGCGGCGAGGTCTGCCGCCGACGGGGCTTCGGGTCCGGTCATCGCCGTTCAGGATAGGTGCCGATCGCGCACCGCCGGCGGACACAGCCCCGCTACCGGAGATCGGCCCATCGGAGCGCCGCGGATCACCGCCGGTGGATCACCTTGGCCTACCCTGCAGGGTCCAGCCAGTGCTCCTGCTTCGCGACCATGTCCCACCGGCGGGCGCGGGTCAACGCGCCGTCGGCGCCCCGCGACCGCGGGACACCCGCCAGCGCATGCATCGCGGTCCCGACGTCCGCGGCCGTCAGCCGTCGCCCGAGGGTGATGTGCGCGGTCCACCGGCCGGGGGCGAAGGTGCCATGCCGATCCACCGTTGCATCGGCGCCGTCCGGGAGCGCGGCCATCACCGCCGCCTGCAACGCCAGCACCGCCGCGTTCGGCACCACGAGGCGGGTCAGCACGAACCTGGTCGAGCCGAAGACGAGCAAGCCGCCGATGGTGATCGGAACCGGCAGCGCACCGACCGCGTCACGCAGTCGCGATTCCACTTCGGGATCGATCTGCGAGGTCAACGCCAGCGTGACGTGCGGACGGTTGGATTCGCCCCTGGAATCGGCGCTGTGCCGGGCCTGACTGGGCACGCCGGCCTCGGCCAGCGCCGTCCACTGGCGACGGATCCACCGATCGGATTCGTCGTCCAGCACGACCTCCACCGAATACATCAGCCCTCGCGCACCTGGCCCGGACCGCCGACACCGGAGACGGGATCCGCGGCAACCCCTGTCCCGGCCCCTGTTCCGGCCCCTGTTGCTGCCCCTGTTCCGGCCCCTGTCCCGGCCCCTGTCCCGGCCCCTGTGGCGCGGCCCCTCTCCACCGACCGCGCAATATGTCCGGCGCCGGACATCGCTGCCCGCCGCCACGGCGCCACACCCTCGATCTCGATCTCCAGCGAGAAGCTGAGCACCGTTCGGATCACCACCACCAGTCCCAGCACACTGACGTTCTCCAGCGTGGGCTCGACCGCCACCGTCTGCACCAGGTCGGCGGCGACCAGGATCTCGAGACCGAGCAGCAGCACCCCGCCGAAGGACTCCCGCAGGGTCTGGTACCCCTGCCGACCCGACGCGGAACGACGCCAGACAACGGCGGAGTACACCAGCGACCAGATCAGCCCGGCGACCAGCACCAGCGCACCCACCGCTTCGAAGGCCCGCGCGACGTGCTCCATCACCTCGGTGAACGTCACGACCTCCGCTCTCCCGCCCGCTCGACCATCACGATCTCCCTAGCTGCGACGACGCCAGCGCCAGCTGCCCTCGGCGAGGACCTACCGTCAGTACCACACCTCACGGCCGGCGGCCCCGGAGCACCGCCGAAAGACCGGTCTCGCGCGGTCTCACGGCAGCGTCGGCGGGGTATTCACACACAGTCGCGGCGACCCACGTCCGACGGAAGGGACCACCACCATGATCGGACGTCGAGCGAAATCCCCGAGGGACGGCGGCGGGGACGCCGCCACCTCGCCGACGGCCGGTCAGGTGATGTCGCCGGCGGTCCCCGATCCCGGCGCAGCGGGGCTCGACCACGACCCTCGTCGTGCGCTACAGCACGGCGTCATCTCGCTGTCCCGCTGGACGGTGCGGTTGCTGATCATTGCGGCGGGTCTGGTCGCGACCTTCTGGGTGATGGGTCAGCTGTGGAGCATCCTGCTGCCCGTGCTGTTCGGGCTGCTGCTGTCCACCGTGCTGTGGCCGCCCGTCCGGTACCTGCGACGGCACATGCCCAACGCGTTGGCCGCGCTCATCGCAGTGGTGGGCCTGCTGGTGGTGTTCAGCGCGTTGATCGTCGCGCTCGCCCCGCAGGTTCGCTCGCAGGGCCAGGACCTGGTCAATCAGGCCTCGGCCGGCCTGGATTCGCTGCAGCAGTGGGTCGCCGGGCCGCCGCTCAATCTCGGCGACGACGCGATCGGTGAGTTGATCGACAGCGGCGTCAGCCAGCTGCAGAGCAACGGCCAGGTCGTTGCGGGCTATGTGCTGAGCAGCCTGGGCGTGATCGGCAATGCGGTGGTCACCCTGGTGCTGGCGCTCGTGCTCGCGTTCTTCTTTCTCAAGGACGGTCCCAGGTTCCTGCCCTGGCTGCGGAAGTGGACCGGCGAATCCACCGGCCGGCACGTCGAAGAGGTTTCCGGCCGGGTATGGACCGCTCTGGGCCAGTACGTCTGGTCGCAAGCCGCGGTCGCGCTGGTGGACGCGGTCTTCATCGGCCTCGGCGTCTGGATTCTCGGTGTGCCCTTCGCACTGCCGATCGCGGTGCTGACGTTCTTCGGCGGCTTCGTGCCGATCGTCGGAGCGTTCGTCGCCGGTGCCATCGCCACCCTTGTCGCACTGGTGTCCGGCGGCATCTGGACCGCGGTCGGTGTGCTGGCCATCGTCTTGGTGGTCCAGCAACTGGAGGGCAACGTGCTGCAGCCGATCCTGGTCGGCCGTAGCCTGAAGATCCACGCCGCGGTGGTGATCGCGGCCGTGGCCCTTGGCGGAACGCTGTTCGGCATCATCGGTGCCTTCCTGGCCGTGCCGGCGGTGGCGGTCGTTCAGGTGATCGCCCAGTACATCCGCGGTCAGATCGGCCGCGCCCCGCCTGGTGAGCCCCCGGTCGGCACCTCCGGGACCTCAAGCGGAGCCGCGGCCGACGACCGAGATCGGGTCATCGCGCCTTCCGAAAACGCTCCCCCGGTGCAGTCCTGACGGGTGGAGTCCTGACTGGTCTGACGTGTGGAGTCCAGATCAGTGGAGTCCAGATCAGTGCAGTGCCGAGCAGGAAAGGCCAAACGGCGGCGGTGCGCATCCCGGGTCGGCAACCACAGCGGCCGCACAGCGAACGCACGGGTAACCCCCGGCTCGACGGGCCAGTCTTCATCATGTGAAGGCCCCGCTCACCCACCGAGTCCGTACCGGCGTCACCGGTGAAGGGCTGCGCTTCGCCGCCGTCGGCCTGGCCGCCACGGGTGCGCAACTCGCGCTGTATGCCTTCCTGGACAGCTCGGTGGGTCCGCAGTTGGCCAACGTGCTGGCCTGGCTCGCCTCAACCCTGGTCGCCAACGCGGCGCACCGCCGCTACACCTTTCGACTGACCCGCCGGGCCAGTGAGAGCGACCATCTGGTCGGCCTGGTCAGCAGCCTGGCCGCACTCGGGCTCAGCTCCCTGGCATTGTTGCTGTTGGACGAGCCCACCGGACTGGACGGGGTCGTCGCACTGGTCGCGGTGAACGCTGCCGTCGGCGCCGTTCGATTCCTCGCGCTGCGGTGGTGGTGGCTCGGCCGCGGCCTACGTCGCCGCGCTCCCGGCGCTGGAGTCGGGCGCGCTGCCGTGCTGGCGCGGGCCTGACACCGCCGGAGCGGCCGACGACCGCCCGGCAGGGTTGGATGGGCGGATGACCGCCGAATCTCTCCGCACCCTGATCCTCGTGCGGCATGCGAAGTCCGCCTACCCGCCGGGTGTGGCGGATCACGAGCGGCCGTTGGCCGCGAGAGGGGAACGCGAAGCGGCGCTGGCCGGTGCGTGCATCGCCGAGCGGTGGACCAGCATCGATCGGATTCTCTGCTCGACGGCGGAACGCACCCGGCAGACGGCGGCGGTGGCCGGGCTGGCGGCAGTGCCATCAGCGCCGGTCACCTACACCGACGACATCTACGACGCCTATCCGGACGAACTCGAAGACCTGATCCGAACCGTCGATCCCGCTGAACGCACGGTCGTGCTGATCGGGCACGCCCCTGGCCTGCCGGGTCTGGCGGAGGATCTCGCCGGGTCGGGTTCGGATGAGGCGGCGCTTTCCCGGATGCGCGGCAAGTTCCCCACCTCGGCGATCGCGGTGCTCACGGTCGACGGTGACTGGGCTGAGGTCGGGCGCGGTGCCACCACCGCGCTGGTCGACTTCGTCGTTCCCCGCAGCTGACGGCCCCAGCTGACAGCTCAGTTCACAGCCAGAAGGAGGACTCATGTCCGCAGCACCGCAGCGCATCGTCTTCAGGGGCGCCGCCCCGTCGGTGGACGAGTCGGCCTGGATCGCCCCCTCCGCCACCGTGATCGGCGCGGCCACGATCGGGGCGCAAGTCGGCGTTTTCTACGGCGCGGTGGTGCGCGCCGACACCTCGACCATCAGCATCGGCGAGGGCAGCAACCTGCAGGACGGCGTGGTGGTGCACGCCGACGCCGGTTTCCCGGCGACGGTCGGGGCGGGCGTCAGCGTCGGTCACCGGGCGGTACTGCATGGGTGCACGGTGCAGGACGACTGCCTGATCGGAATGGGCGCGGTGGTGCTGAACGGGGCGGTGGTCGGCGCCGGGTCGATGATTGCGGCCGGCGCCGTCGTGCTGGAAGGCACCCAGATCCCGTCCGGCTCGCTGGTCGCGGGCGTTCCCGGAAAGGTGCGGCGGCCGCTCACCGAGGAGGAACGGTCCGGGATCGTCAGCAACGCCGAGCGGTACGTCGCTCTCACCCGCGAGCACGCCGCGGAATTGGAGGACCTGTCCGGCTAATCCTTTGGGGGATCGCTCTTACGGGTTACGGCGGGCTGACTCTTGTGCACAACCTTCCAAGAAATGAGACTCTCCAGCTCCTCTTGACAACAAATTCGAATGAGATCACTCGGTTGATGAGTGAGCGCCTGCGCTCCGTTCACTTGCCTATCAGCGACCGACGGCACCCGAAGCCTCCTCTTCCGCGGAACTCGAGTTCCCGCTCCCTGCATGGTGTTCGGCAAAATTCGACTGTTGTTGACCCTCGACTCCGACATCTTCTCCTCGCAGGGATGGTCGCCAATACCACATTGCGAATGACGGTCATGTGCGAAATGCTTCGGCTGGGTGGGAGCTACCGCGAACGCGCGATGGCCAAGGTCGCCGGGATGACGGGTGGGCACAATGCAGCGGGATGGCCGGGGTTCTCTGCGGCAAAAATTCGGGAAATGCGGCGTTGCCCTCCTGACGGTGACGGCATTGATGGTCGTGCCGTCCGTGGGCTCGCCCGCTGGTGCCGCGCCGCCGCCGGCAGGAAAGCTCCAGTCCGCTCCCGCGGCAAAACCGGAGGGAGGCTCCACCGCTGCTACGGTCCCCGCTGACGTCACAGCGCTGATCGCCGCGGGGCCCGCGGACATCATCCTGGGGGTGGACCCAACGCCCGGCACATCAGTGATGAGCGCTGCCGGCGGAGTGCAAGCGGGCGCCGCCAAACTCTCGTCGGCCGTCGTCCGTGCCGCAGCGGTCTACTCCGAAGAAAAGCAATCGGCCCTCGCCAGCGCGGGTGCGGGGGTGCACACCGTCAGGGATTTCGACTCCCTGCCGGTGCAGGTGGTGCGGGTCGACACCCCCGAAGCGCTTTCGGCTCTGGCCACGGCGCCAGGGGTGACCTCGCTGGCCGTGCCGGCGACCTATCAGTCCACCGTCGATCCCGATCTGGCGCTGATCAGGCAGCCCGAAGCGCAACAAGCGGGGTATTCGGGCGCCGGAGTCGTGGTCGCAGTCATCGATACCGGAACCGACTACACAAGGGCCGGGGTCGGCGGCGCGTTCGGTGACTGCAGTCAGGGCCCCGGCACTAGCTCCTGCCGCATCGATCATCTCTCGGATGTCTCCGGCACAGGTCTGCGTGATGCCGACCCGGATGGACACGGCACGAATGTCTCGGGAATCGTTGCCAAGACGGCTCTCAGCGCCCACCTGGACGTCTACGGCGTATTCAACGTCGGCGGCACTTCGGCCGCGGACGGCGACATCCTGGCCGCTCTCAACTCCATCACCACCGATGGCCCGGCCAGGAATGTCAGAGCAGTGAACATGAGTTTGGGTAACGGATCCAGGCAAACCACTGAATGCACAGACTCGGTCTATTCGAGCGCATTCTTGAATCTCCGTGCTCTGGGCATACTACCGATCGTCGCGGCCGGGAATGACGCTTTCGCCGCAGGCCACTACGAACCCGGCGTCTCGAGTCCGGCCTGTGCGACCGGAGCAATCCGGGTCGGTGCGGTGTACGCCCAAAACTCCTCGAGCGTCACCTTTGCGCAATGTTCGGACCACAACCCCACTACTGATCAGATTGCCTGCTTCTCGCAGGGAGGTCCGTTGGTCTCGCTGCTGGCACCCGGACTGTTCGTGAACGCGGCCGGTATCACGGAATCCGGTACTTCTCAGGCATCCCCGCATGTGGCCGGGGCGGTGGCTGATCTCGTCACAGCGAATCCCAACGCCAGTGCTCAGCAGGTCGCCCGTGCGTTGACCGGCACAGGACGATCGATCACCGACCCCCGTGACGGCGTCACGGTCAACAGACTGGACATCGCGGCAGCAGCCCAAGCGGTGCAGGTGCCAGGCGCCGAGATCAGTGATGCGCATTGTGCCGACAATTCCCTACCCGCCAACGACGACGGTTCAACCGGGAGCGTTCCCCTGCCGTTTGCGACAGACTTCTACGGAACGACATATCAGGGCCTGTTCGTCAACAACAACGGAAACGTGACTTTCCTGCAGCCGCAGAGTCAATACACCCCATTTGTCATCGGGGCCGATACGCCGCCGATGATCGCGCCTTTCTTCGCCGACGTCGACACTCGCGGAGCCAGCTCCGGGCTGACCACTTACGGCGTCACCAGCTACGGCTCCCGCGCCGCATTCTGCGTCAATTGGGATCGGGTCGGGTACTACAGTGCGAAGACGAACAAACTGAACAGCTTCCAGCTGCTGATCGTCGATCGAGGCGATGTCGGCGCGGGCGATTTCGACATCGTCATGAACTACGGTTCCATCAACTGGGAAACCGGCGATGCCTCTGGCGGTACCAATGGCTTCGGCGGCACAGCCGCGGGGGCCGGCTTCTCCGCCGGTGACGGAGTCGCGGCTCATTTCTTCCAATTTCCGGGGAGCCTGACCCACCTGGGACTGGTGGACACCAACAGCCAGACTGGTCTGGTCAACTCCAGTCGGGGGAGCCTGCAGTCCGGCCGATACGTGTTTACCGTCCGCAATGGGCTACCACCAGGTTCAGGGACATTCACCGGCACCGTCAAGGACAACGCGGGCGCACCCCTGGCACTCGCCCCGGTTCAAGCATGTCCCGTTGCGGGTGGGTCGTGCGTGGTGGGCGTCACCGGCGGCGACGGCCACTACACCATTCTGGGTGTCGGCAGCGGGGCATGGAATCTGACCGCCCTGCCACCATCCGGGTCGTCGCTCGAACCGGGTCGTGCAGGTCCGTTGACCGTCGGGACGGGTGCGACGGTCGTGGCCGATATCACCCTGCTGGGCCCGCTCGGAATTCCTGACGGCACAACTATCACCGATCGCGGGCAGGTCGGTGGAGTCCCCGTCATCTACTGGACGGACGACCTTGCGCTGGACACCGCGGGGTGCGTCGGCGGAACCGGCACGTACGTCATCCGACAGGGAATCAGCACGCTACGTTCCGGTCCGCTGACAGAATCTCCGGCCGGGTCGGGTCGATATCACGCCACGATCGCAGCCTTGTACCCGGATCACGGTGACGCGAGGGTGACGACGTCGATCGCGTGTCCCGGCGGTGCCAGCGACAACGTCGAGTTCACCATCTACATCGATCCGTCCGGCGAGGTCGTGGATGCGTCCGGTCGTCCGATTTCCGGCGCCACGGTGACCCTGTTGCGCGCCGACACCTCGACTGGCCCGTTCGTCGCCGTCCCGGAAGGCGCAGCGATCATGAGCCCGAGCAATCGGAGCAATCCGATCGTGACCGGCTCGGACGGCATCTTTCATTGGGATGTGTTGGCCGGCTTTTACACCGTCGAAGCGTCCAAGCCCGGATGCATGGCTCACGACACGCACGAGCCATCTGCCATCAGCGCGGTCTATGAGGTTCCACCGCCGGCTCTCGACATCCACCTGGTACTGGACTGCGGCGCTCCCACCGCGCCCGGTGCCTTCACCTCGCTGGCACCCAACCGGGTGCTGGACACCCGCACCCAGTTCGGCGCTGCCGGACCGGTCCCCGCGCAGGGCAGCATCTCCGTCCAGATGACCGGAC
>Ga0208716_1000332_pt1 | contig 20009 bp, 19 predicted proteins | sample NGESurdeep092012_8_FD_184482 | JGI IMG/M metagenome (GOLD analysis project Ga0208716, IMG submission 184482) | Arctic peat soil microbial communities from Barrow, Alaska - NGEE Surface sample 415-3 deep-092012 (SPAdes) | ecosystem: Environmental > Terrestrial > Soil > Wetlands > Peat ...
CACTACTGGCCAGCCAGCGGCTGGTTCAATCTGAGACGTATGACTCCAAGTCTTGAAACGTTTGAATCTTCTTTGGCTTGGTGCGCGTTCCCTGCGACGGGTGGGCAAGTCCCCCTCCGGACACTTCTCTTAACATCAAGATACCTCTCTGAGCAGCGCAAACGCGATTCCCATCCTCGGCCATAGTGACCCGGCTGCCACACAGCCCCAAGACAGCGATGGCGCTCTCCGTGAGATCAGTGAACACGACCTCAAGGTCGTAGCGCGCAGGCAGAACCTCGGCGAACCTTGACAGCGTCCTAAGAAACAACGGTTGGTCATGCACCCTGAGCGTCCCTCGGCTGGCGCCGCCGGCTTGGCGCGCTCACTCTGACGCGACGAGGATGCGTCACCAACTTTGCTGCAAGCGAACTACCGGATCTGGCACCGATGGGTGTGCGTTCTGGTCCGGTGAGATCGGGCTCCGGGGGAAGGTCTAGGCGGAGTGACCAGCGATCACGTGCTCCGCTGTCCGTTCGTCGTACCAGAAGGGGCTTCCCCGGGATCCCTGACGCCAACCACGCCAAATTCGTTCGTATCTGACGCCTTGCGCCGCACGATGAGACCGCGCCAGGAAGTGCCTGGCGTCAACCGCCCTTCGCGACGGCGGGGAGTCGTCGCGCGGTCGCTCTGCCGATCGCGTGCTCACGAAACAGGTCGGCGGCGGGTGGCAGCCGACGCTCGGTTGACCAGGTCAGGCCGATCCCACGGAACGCAAGGGGGTCGGCTATTTCCACGTAGTGCAGCGGCCCGGTCACCGCGTCGGGCGATCCCTCGCGCAGAGCCGGCACAATCGCAACATTAAGCCCTGCAGCCACGAAACCACGCACGGTTGGCAGGTCGTCTCCCTCGAAGTCCAACGTCGGCCGGAACCCGGCCTCCTCACACAAGTTCTCGCATAGCATGTTGCCCACTTGACAGGCTCCGTGAGAGACTCATAACGTAAAGACCTGGCAAAGTCATAAGATTGTGACATTTGTGTCATTTCCGGCATTTGTGCCCTTTGCCGCTGTTCCAAGGGGAGGCCGATGACTGCGCAGACAACCAGGTTCGAGAGATTGCTACAGGCTGTGCCTGATGCCCTGGTGGGGATGGATCAGAAGGGCGTGATCCGGTTTGTCAATTACCAGACCGAATCACTGTTCGGCTATGACCGCGACCAGCTGATCGGCCAGCCTATCGAGACGCTGGTGCCCGAGTCTCTCTGGCAGATCTACACCGAGCACCTGCAGGACTACTTCGCCGACCCCAGGACTCGGTCAAGTGGACTCGAGCTGGAGCTGAGCGGACAGCACCAGGACGGTACCGAGTTCCCGATCAACATCAGCTTGTCCACCATCGACACCGGAGACGTCTTGTTGGCGATCACGGCGGTGCGCGACGTGACCCAACAGGAGCAGGCGGTCAAGAACGCAGCGCTCATATCGGCGATCGTCGAGTATTCGGATGATGCGATCATCGGCGGCTCGCTCGACGGCACCATCACGAGCTGGAACCTGGCCGCGGAGGGGATGTACGGCTACTCGAGCAAGGAGATCGTCGGCAAGTCCGGCAGGCTTCTGACTCCTGACGATCGAGCCGACGAGATCAAGACGATCCTGGCCAAGGTCAAAGCCGGAGAGCATGTCGAGGGCTTTGAGACCGAGCGTGTCCGAAAAGACGGAACGGTGTTCCCGGTCTCGATCACTATCGCGCCGATCCGCGACGAGAACGACGCAGTCGTCGGCGCCTCCGCTGTCCACCACAGCCTGACCGAGCAAGGGCAGGCCTTGACGGTCGCCCAGCGCCTGGCTGCGATCGTCGAAAGCTCGGACGACGCGATCATCGGCAGGACGCTGGACGGCATCATCACGAGCTGGAACCCAGCCGCGGTGATGATGTTCGGCTACTCCAGCAAGGAGATCGTCGGTAAGCCCATCGACCTCCTGAGTCCCGAGGATAGAGCCGGCGAGATGGTCTCGATCCTGGCCAAGATCAGCGCCGGCCGCCCAGTCGACAACTTCGAGACCGTCCGTGTCCGAAAGGACGGAGCGGTGTTCCCGGTCTCGCTCACCGTGTCCCCGATCCGCGACGCTGACGGCGCGGTCGTCGGCGCCTCCGTGATCGCTCGGGACATGACAGAGCGGGAAAAGGCGTTCGAGGCCGCCCAGCGCATGGCTGCCATTGTCGAGGGTTCGGACGATGCCATCAGCGGAGGCTCGCTCGACGGCATCATCACGAGCTGGAACCCAGCCGCCGAGCGAATGTACGGCTACTCCGCCGCGGAGGTCATCGGCAAGCCCGCCAAGTTCCTGACTCCCAAGGATCAAGCAGGCGAAGTCAAAGCCGTCCTGGAGCAGATCAGAGCCGGCCGTCATGTCGAGCACCTCGAGACCAAGCGTGTCCGAAAGGACGGAACGGTGTTCCCGGTCTCGCTCACCGTCTCCCCGATTCGAGACGCTGACGGCGCGGTCGTCGGCACCTCCGTGATCCACCGCGACCTGACCGAACAGAAGAGCGCGTTGGCGATCGCACAGCGAATGGCAGCGATCGTCGAGTACTCGGAAGACGCAATCATCGGCAGGACGCTGGACGGCATCATCACGAGCTGGAACCCAGCCGCCGCCAGGATGTTCGGGTACTCCAGCAAGGAGATCGTCGGCAAGCACATCGACCTCCTGACACCCGAGGATCGAGCCGACGAGATGATCTCGATCCTGGCCAAGATCAGCGCGGGCAGGTCCGTCGAGCACCTTGAGACCACGTGTATCCGAAGTGACGGAACGGTGTTCCCTGTGTCGGTCACCATCTCGCCGATCCGCGATGAGAAGGCCACGGTCTTCGGTGCCTCCGTGACCTGCCGCGATGTGTCCGAGCTGAAGCATGCGGCTGAATACACCCGGAGCCTGATCGAGGCTGCCCTGGACCCGCTGGTGACGATCAGCCCCTACGGCAAGATCACCGACGTCAACGAGGCCGCAGTCAGGGCCACCGGCACGCCCCGCAACAGGCTCATCGGGACCGACTTCTCCGACTACTTCACCGACTCTGACCAGGCCAACAGGCTCTACCGGCTGGTCTTCACGCGCGGGATGGCCGTGGACTACCCGCTGACTCTGCGCCATCGGAACGGCACACTGACCGAGGTTCTGTGCAACGCCTCGCCCTACCACGACACGAGGGGAAACGTCCTCGGCGTGTTCGCCGTAGCCCGCGATGTGACCAGACAGATGCAAGCGCAAAGGGAAGCTGCCGAGCAGCGCGCCGGGGAGCTGGAGCGGCTGGAGGTGCTCGAGCGGTTCCAGCGGTTGGCTGTCGGGCGTGAGCTCACGACGATCGAGCTGAAGCAAGAGATCGAGCTACGCAGGAAGTCTGGCCCGGCCAGTGGAGGCGGTCCGGATGCTCAGCGCTGAGCCGTGAGCGCAGCGGACCCTTGTGCAGCCGAAGGCATCCCGACGGCAGCCGGGGTCGCGCCCAAGGCAGAGTCGACGAGTGAACGCGTTAGCCTCGGTCAAGGCCGCGGGCGTGTCGTCCTGCGGGAGTGAATAGGTGCGTGTCATCGTCCTGTCATGACTACGTCTACCGTCTACGGCTGGAGCGACGACCAACCCTGCCCACCGTGGTGCGTCACTGGCGATGGGCATCTGCAGCACATGTTGCTGCACCGGATGGATGACTTCTGGCACGAAGGACCTGACGTCATCGTGGCGACCCAGTACACCGACGGCAACCGCATCCCGCTCGAGATGCATGTTCGGCTCGATCAGCGAGAGCAGGTCGACGAGCGAGGGCACTTCCGGCACCCGATCCGCGTGGATTGTCAGAACTACAGCCTCAGCCCCGCCCAAGCCCGCGAACTCGCAGCCGTGCTGCTCCAGATGGCTGGCGAGGCCGAGCACGCAGCAGACTAGACGCCGGCCCAGACGCTCCCACGGCCGACACCAACGGCTCGATCACGTTGATCTTCTGAAGATGTCCGTAACCGTGTCCTCGCGCAGCGCTCGCAGGCGCGTGGTCCAGATTCCTGGCGTGCCGACACCGATGGGCCTGCCGTCGACGCTGGTGATGGGCAGTATTCCGGCCACCGAGCTGGCGAGGAAGGCCTCGTCGGCAACGAAGAGATCGTTCGGGGTCAGGTGGTCCTGACGGACAGCCAGCCCAAGCTCGGGCCCGCCCGAGGAGATGACCCACTCACGGGTCGTGCTGACGAGGATGCCGCAGTCGAGCGACGGCGTCGCGAGCCCCACCCCCTCGACCAAGAAGAGGCTGGCTGAAGTCGCCTCGGCCAGGTTTCCGTCAGTGGTCAGGAACAAAGCGTCATCTGCGCCGCGTCCGTGCGCCTCGAGCTGCGCGTAGACGAACTCGGCCCTGCTGGTCGTCTTCACCATTGCCAGCGGGCTGGCCGGGTCACGCCGCACCGCCGAGATGGCCAAGCGGAGACCTCGGCTGAACAGTTCTGGCGGCGGCGGATCGACCAGCCACGCCTGGATGACCAGGTTCGGCCTGACGTCATCAGGCGGGAGAAGGGCGCGCCCATCGACGGCCCCACGGCTCACAGTGACCCGGACCGCGCACTGGGTATCGGAGCCGTCCAGCCGGTTGGCCCTGCAGAGGTCCGCTATGGCCTGTCCCAGGAGGCGCTCAAGCTCGTCCGGAAGAGGCATGGCCATCACCGCAGCCGAGGCCTGAAGCCGGCTGGTGTGAAGCGGAAGCTCGAGCACTCGTCCACCGACCACCAGGAGCGTCTCGAAGATCCCGTCGCCGACCTGGAAGCCGCGGTCGGTGACGGTCAACAAGACTCTCTCGGCCGGCTCCAGCCTTCCGTTGATCCAGACGGTGCCGGGCCGGTTCATGCCGCCACCTGCCCTATCGCCCGGTCGCGCCCGCCGACCGATGGCGTCCACGGCGTAGGCGTGCAAGTCATGACCGTACCCCTCCCCCATTGCCTTCACGCGCCGTTGATGGTGCCTGAGAGTTCTTCATTCAACGTTGGACATGGTGACGTCCGCAGCGTCTCGCCGGTCGCTGGCGGGGGTCGGCTGGTGTGGCTTCGATGGCGCCGATGCCAGTGATTCGAGATAGCGGGTGGCCCAACGTTGCACGTCGTGGTTGGCGACGCGCCTTCTGAGGGCCTTCATCCGGCGTCGCCCTTCGTCCTCGGGGGCGTTGATCGCGCACATGATCGTCTGCTTCAGGCCTGCGATGTCGTGCGGGTTGCAGGTGTAGGCCTCGCGGAGCTCGTGCCACGCGCCGGCGAACTCCGACAGCACCAGGGCGCCGCCCAGGTCGTGCCGGCAGGCAACATACTCCTTGGCGACGAGGTTCATGCCATCACGCAACGGCGTCACAAGCATGACGTCGGCGGCCAGGAACATCGCGGCCATCTCGGCTCGAGGATACGACTGGTGCAGGTAGTGAACCGCTGCCGAGCCCAACGAGGAGTACTCGCCGTTGATCCGTCCGATTGTGGCCTCGACCTCTTCGCGAAGCACGCGGTAGGCGTCGATGTGCTCACGGCTCGGCAAAGCCACGAGCATGAGCGCCGCCTCGGGTGAGGCGATCGCCTTATCCTGCAGCAGCTCTTCGTAGGCCTTCAGCCGTGCCCGGAACCCCTTGGTGTAGTCCAGCCGGTCGACGCCCAGCAGCAAGATCTCAGGGTTGCCGAGCGAGGCACGGATCTCTGTCGCGCGGGTCATCACCTCGGGTGTGCGGGCCAGGGCGTCGAGCCCCTTGAAATCCACCGAGATCGGTATCGCGCTGGCCCGGACCTTCCGCCGAGCCGATGGGTCGCCGCCGGGCGGGGTGAAAGTGACAGTGTCACCCTTGGTCGAAACGCCCAGCAACCGACGGCAGACGCGCAGGAAGTTCTCAGCATCTGCGGTGCGCTGGAAGCCCAGAAAGTCCGCGCCCAGCAAGCCCTCCACCAAGGCCCGACGCCACGGCAGCTGCGCGAAGAGCTCGACGGGCGGGAACGGGATGTGATCGAACCAGCCGATACGCACATCGGGTCGCAGCGCTCGGACCATCGCCGGAACCAGCTGTAACTGGTAGTCATGCACCCAGACGGTGGCTCCCCGCGCAGCCACCTCGGCGATGGCCAGGGCAAAGCGATGGTTGACCGTTTGGTAAGTGTTCCACCAGTTGGGGTGGAAGGTCGCCTGGACGATGACATCGTGGAAGATCGGCCAAAGTGTGTCGTTGCTGAACCCCTCGTAGTACTCCTGGATCTCCATGAGCGACAGGCTCACCGGGCGCAGATACAGCCCGTCCTCGCGGAACGGCCCGGGAGCCGGGCCGGACTCGCCCGCCCATCCCACCCACGCCGCGTCTCGCCCCCGCATGACCGGTTCCATCGCTGTCACCAGACCCCCCGGACTGCGTCGCCAGCCGTTTTCGCCATCGACGACGCGGTGAACAGGCAGGCGGTTTGCGGCAACCACCAGATCGAACGTTGGCCCAGCCACGGTCACGACTATCAGCTCCCTGCGTCGAGGGTCTAAGGAAATGCTACGGGCTCGGCCCCGCCCGGGCCATATCTCCGTCAGTGGGTTCAAATCTCCCCCCGGACACCCCTCTCGAGCGTCGTCTCCCAGCCCTCCATCTCCCTGCCCTGGGTCTGGCAGACCTCTGGCGTCCAGCGCGTTGGTGGACAAGTCTGGAGCCGTGGCTGATTCGCGTCCCGTCGACGTCTCCCCCGCAGAAGCCCGAGTGGCGCCCGGCAGTGTCCGGCTGCGCGTCGACCCCGCGCTGCGCTTCCTTCTGCCGCGCCGTGCTCGAGACGGCGGCGAGCTCGACCTGCCGCGCGACCCGACTGCATCGGTGGGCCACGTCGTCCAGAGTGCAGGCGTGCCACTGACCGAGGTCGGGGACCTGCTCGTGGCCGGGACGTCAGTTTCCTGGCGTAGTCGGCTGCAAGAGCAGGACCGGCTCGAGGTCGTCGTCCGGGCCCGGCCGCAGCCCTTGCAGGGGCCGGCGCTCTTTCTGTTGGACGTGCACCTCGGCGCACTGACCCGCAGGCTGCGGCTCCTGGGTGTCAACGCGGCGTACGACAAGGATGCTGACGATGACCATCTCGTCGAGCAGGCCGATCGTGAGGACCGAGTACTGCTGAGCCGCGACCGTGGCCTGTTGATGCGCCGGGCGCTGCGCCGTGCGGCATTCGTGCGCGGGCAGGACCCCGACGACCAGCTGGCGGACGTCATCGAGCGGTTCCGGCCGCCCCTGCAGCCGTGGAGCCTGTGCCCGCTCTGCGGAGGGACGCTGACGCCGGTCTCGAAGGCTGAGGTGACAGACCAGCTTCAACCCGGAACCCTGCGAACACAGCAACAGTTCTCCCGGTGCCGGTCCTGCCGACACGTCTACTGGCATGGCGCTCACGACGCCAAGCTGCAGCAGATCGTCCGGCGCCACACGTGAGGTGACGTGGGTCGCTGTTGGCTGACGGGCGAGCCGCGTGGGCCGTTCGAGTCTTGTTCACCGCCTTTCGTTGGCGCATCCTTGGGCTGGTCAGCCGACCGACGGAGTCCTTTCCGCTAGTGGAAGCGAGCGTCCGATGCCTGTTCCCGAACTCGTCGAGCTGGGTCCCCGCCCTGCGGCTGTAGTACGAGCCAGCATGGCTGCGAGCGACCTGCCGCTCTTCTTCGCGCGCGCCTACGGTGCGGTGGCAGCTGCCGCAGCAGGCCAGGGCCTGGAGGTTGCCGGCGAGCCGTTCGCCTTCTGTCCCAACACGCCGACGGAGGTTGTCGAGGTGGCCGCCGGGTTCCCAGTCTCTGGTGCGGTCCAACCGGCTGGTGACGTCGTGCCCATGGAGCTGCCCGGGGGGCGGGCAGTCACGACGGTCCACGTCGGACCGTACGACACCCTGCACGAGACCTATGCGCAGATGCGTGAGTGGATGGCCGCGCAAGGACTCACCCCGGGCCGATCACATGTGGGAGGTCTACCTCACAGACCCGAGCACGGAACCAGATCCCGCGAGCTGGTGTACGCGAATCTTCCAGCCAGTCAAGGACTGAGGCGCCGAGCTCGTCTCGCTGAAAGCTCACCCCAAGGCCGCCTGACAGCCGCCAGTCAGGAACGACCCTCAGCAGCCCGGCACTGCCGGCAGGTCCTCAGCGAACCGTGACGGACGGCATACGCAACGCAGCCTCGGCGGGCAGCCCAAGGGCGGCAACGACGTCGGAGAGTCCCGGGAGCGTTGCCCGCATCACTGCTCGCGGGTCCTCGGTGTTCTTGGCACGTCCCAGCCGGGCCAGCGGAGGGACATGAATGGCCTGGCGCACCGGGGCATCGGCCGGCAGGCCGGCGCGGGAGCGGGCGATGCGCACCGCGTCGTGTAACCCGCCGAGCTCGTCGACCAGGCCGATGCCGAGCGCATCGCTGCCCGTCCACACCCGACCGCGCGCGATGCCCTCGATCTCGGGCACAGGGCGGCCCCGCCCCCGCGCCACCTTGGCCACGAAGTCGTCGTAGATCGCGTCCATCGTGGCGGCCAGCCGCTCGCGCTCATCGTCGGTGAAACCGCGCCGCGGCGAGAACATCAGCGACCGGTCCCCCTGCGACACCGACCCTGTGGTCAGCCCCAGCCGATCGAACAGCTCTCGCACGACCATCTTGCCGCCGAAGACGCCGATGGATCCGGTGAGCGTCGAGGGCAGCGCCACGATGACGCTGGCCGGACAGGCGATGTAGTAGCCGCCAGAGGCCGCCGCCTCGCCCATCGACACGACGACCGGCTTGCCGGCGTCACGTACGCGGCACACCTCGCGCCAGATCGTGTCCGACGCGACAGCCGAGCCTCCCGGGGAGTCGATGTGCAGCACGACCGCACGAACGTGCTCGTCGTTGGTCGCGGCGCGCAGGGCTGCCCCGACCGAGTCACTGCCGACCTGGCGTCCCATCGAAGTGCGTCGCGTGCGCCCTGACACGATCGCGCCGCGGACCTCGACGAGGGCGACATGGCCCTTACCGCGCGACGGCACATGCAGGCGGCGCTGCGGGCGCCACCGATCGGCGAACAGAAGCTCGGCATCGGTGCCGACCCGCGAGCGCATCGCTGCGTAGGCCTGGTCGCGGTAGCCGAGAGCGTCGACCAGGCCGGCCTCGAGCGCCTCAGGCGCGGTGCGCGGCCCGGTGTCGGCGAGCTGGCGCACGCGTACGGCCTCGATCCCCCGTCCCTTGGCGATCGCGGCCACGGCTTCGATGAAGACTGACTCGGTAAGGCGTTCGAGCGCGATTCGGTGGGCCTGCGTGTACTCAGTGCGCATGAAGCGGTCGGCGGCGTTCTTGAACTCGTAGCGCTGCTCGAACTGCGGCTCGATGCCCAGCTTGTCGAGCGCGCCGCGAACGAATGTCGTCTCCACCCCGACGCCCAGCAGCCCGAGTCCCCCGCCGGGCTGCAGCCAGATCTTGTCGAACCCGGTCGCCAGCACGTATGCGGCCATTTCGCCGGTGCCTTCACCGAAGCTCTCCGCCCACGCGAGGGTCGGTTTGCCGCTGGCGGCGAAGGCACGCACACCGAGGCGCAGCTCCTGCATGGCCGCCCACGGCAGCGCTCCGCCGACCTTGGCGATCAGGCCGACAACGTGAGGGTCAGCTGCGGAGTCGTGCAGCGCGCGCAGGATCGGGCGAAGCTGGTGGCGGCCGCGAGCGCGCAGCCGGGCGATCGGGTCGTCGACGTCCGGCGCCGCGGGAAGCTCGGCGAGGTCCAGTTCCAGCAGCAAGGACGGTCGGTGACCAGGCAGCGCGGGCATGCACTCCACCCTAGGCGCGGCCTGCTCGCACTGACAGTACTTCGACAAGCCAGCGGGAGATTAACCCGAAGCAGCTACTGACGAAGCTCACCGGGAAGCAGGCTGAAGAGCATGGTGTCGCGCCGGCCGCCTTTGAAAGACATGTGAGAGCGCATGACGCCCTCCTGCACAAAGCCGCAACGTGCCGCGACGCGCTGGGAAGCGTCGTTGTCCGGCCCACAAGTCAGCTCGATCCGGACCAGCCCCAGCGTCGTGAACCCCCACGTCGCGAGCAGCCGGACAGCGGTCGACGCAACTCCGCGTCCCCGAGCCTGCGGGGTGAGCCAGTAGCCGACGGCGGCACTTCCCTGTTCGCGGTTCAGTGAGTACAGAGAGGCACAGCCGAGTAGCTGTTCCTCCTCCCGGGGCGACACAACAGCGAACTGCACTTCCTCCCCGCGAAGACGAGCCAGCTCCTGGCCGGCGAAGTAGCCGCGGGCATCTTCCTCGGTGAAGGGAGTGGCCAGGGGCCACGAGAACCGCTGGATGACCGGGTCGCTGAAAGCCATCACGTTGTCCGGCACGTCCGCCTCCCGCCATGGGCGCAACAGCGCGACGTCGTCGGCGAGGGGCGGCGTTGGGTAGTGGAGCTCAGGCATGGCCCGAGCGTAGGCCAACGGCAGCCAGCCCCTCCAGGACAATGTCTGGGACTGGCCCTGCCCAGCCGGCCTACTCTGCGGGAGTCTCCCAGGTCGCAGCGAGCTGCTGGATCTTGGCGGCAGCCTCGTTCACGTCCATCCCGCCCGCGACTGCGGAGCCGAGCAGGAAGGTAGTGACTGGCGCGGCCGGCCGATCAACGTTGTGGGCGGCCACCCGGGCGACATCCAGGATCATGTCGATGTTGACGTCTGCGGGCAGGTTCAGCTCCGCGCATACAGCGTCGATCCAGGTTTGCATCATGGGCCTTGCTCCTTCTTCATGGATGGCGGATTCACTGACGGCGGGCGCGCCGGTCCCGGGTAAGGGTGCCACCATTCTTGACAGGGCCCGCGATGATCGTGCCTTGTGAAGGTCGCCCGGGGTGTCGATGTCCTCGACCCAGGGACTCTCGGCCGCACTGAGTGGGCGCTCCTGAACGTCGATAAGAAGCATCAGGTCCCTCATGGACCGTCCATGGGGGTTGCCGAGCTCGCCCAAGGCACGACGAACCGCCTGGGTGCGGACAACCGCGCACAACGGCTGCCGGAATCCCGACGCGTCCACCGGCACCAGTGCAGCCGCGTCGCAGGACGCGAACTCAGCGATCAGATGCTCCACGAGTCCCCCGGCCCATGGCATGTCCACAGCGAGCAACGCCGTGACTGGCGTACTCACCGCTTCCAACCCCGAGGCAATACCGGCGACCGGTCCACCATGGACGGGCCACTCCTGCCGGAAGGTGACGGGCCGCGACGTTGGGCGTTCGGGACCGGCGACCACGACCGGGACGCCTGCGGGAAGTGAGGAGAGGAGCTGATCCAGCACAGACGTGCCGCCGATGGTGATCGCGGCCTTGTCATCGTTGCCGAGTCGGGAACCACGTCCCCCTGCGAGCACAAGCGCGGTCCAGCCGGTTGTCGGCACAGCGGAAATCATGATGATCAGCCTCGCATGACCAGACCTCTCAGGTCTCGGCGCGCTCCCGAGGCATCAGGCTGTACAAGGGGTTCGCGATCGCAAGGTGCCCCTTGTAGGTGCCGATGCGACCCTCTGCCCGCAGCTGCACGCCAGGCTCGATGCCGGCGATCGATCGTCGCCCATAGAAGAGGAGGGTCACCCCACCGGTCTCGTCGACCAGCTCGCAGCGCAGGGCGGGACTGCCCGAGATCGGAGAGACCTGAACGGAACGAATGCGACCTTGGACGACTGCTGTCTGACGGTGCGTGGCGTTCTGAATAGCCACCCGATTCCCCTGATCCGTCGCCTCAGCCGGAGGTCTCACGACCGTCTCGCGTAGCGCCTCCTCCTCGCCGGGCGACATAGCGCCCTCTCCGGTTCCCACCTGCGGGCCACGTCCGGATCCACCGCGTCGCAAGAGTGTCGTGGGTTTGGTGGCGTCGTAGGGGACGATCGTCGCCACCGCACCGGGCACGGTCGAGACGGCCGCCGCAATGTCGTCCGCGGTCCGGTCGTGCAGCATGCGGCCGAGGAAGGCGCCGTAGGAACGCCGGGGCAACAGCATGGTCACCTGCGTGGAGGCACTTTCGGCGACCAGCCGCTCGGTCAGCTCGAGGGCGGCCCGTGGCAGCCGACGGTCCGGGCAGTCCACGACCTCCAGCGAAAGGTCAAGACCGGGCTGGGCGTCCCACGCCCTGCGCAGCTCGGCGGCGTGGCTCGAGTCGATGACGAAGTGCACAACATGAAGCTCGCTCGGCCGCAAGGTGTGGGCATAACGGATGGCGCGGATGACCGCGAGGTCCACCGAGTCGACCAGGACGACGACAACACTGCGAGCTGCGCGGACCACTGGTTGGGCACTTGGCACAGCCTCGAGCAGCTCGGCCTCCCGGTCGTAAGCGCGGTGCAGTCGTAGCAGCACAATGACCATTATCGGGAAGATCAGGACGACCAGCCAGGCGCCCTCTGTGAACTTGGTGACGGCGAAGATGAGGACGACCAGGCCCGAGACCGCACCCACCACGTTGTTGAGCACCACCTTCGACTTCCAGCCGGGACCCCGGAAGGTCCTGAAGTGCTTGGCCATTCCGAAGCCGGCCAATGTGAAGCCGGTGAAGACGCCGATGGCGTAGAACGCCACCAGCCTGTCGACGTGCGCGCCGGTGCCCAGGAGCAGAGCCAGCGACGCAACCGTCAGCACGACGATCCCGTTGGAGAAGGCCAGGCGGTGACCTCTTTTCGTCATCCAGCGAGGCAGGAACCCGTCGGCCGCAACGAAGTTCGCAAGGAAAGGGAACCCATTGAAGGGCGTGTTGGCTCCGGTGTACAGGATCAGCATCGTGGCGAGCTGCACCAGAAGGAACCCCGCGTGACCGGCCGCGCTGTCCCCCAGCACCGCCTTGGCAACCTGGGAGATGACTGTCGGCGAGCCGCTGACGTAGGCCACCGCGTGGGTCTGGTGGGCCAGCCACGAGACTCCGGCGACGAGAAAGCCCAGGATGCAGCTCATCACCACCAGCGTCTTGCGGGCGTTCAGGCCCCGGGGGGTCTTGAAGGTGCTGACACCGTTGGAGATCGCCTCGAGCCCCGTCAGCGACGACCCACCGTTGGCGAAGGACTTCAGCAGGATGTAGATGGCGCCGAAACTGAGCAACGTGGTGCTGTGGCCCATCGGGAAGGCGCCAGCTGCGTGGGCCGGGTCGTACTGCGGCAGGTCTCCGAGCACTTCCCGCACGATGCCACCGATGATCACGACAAACATGGAGCCGGCGAAGAAGTATGTCGGGAAGGCGAACGTTCGACCTGCCTCGCGCAGCCCGCGAAGGTTGCCGTAGAAAAGGATCAGCACGACGGCGACGGTGATCTCGAGGTTGTAGGGCACGAGAGCCGGAATCGCAGAGGTGACCGCGTTCGTCCCGGCTGCGGACTGGACGGCCACGGTGACGATGTAGTCGACCATGAGCGCGACCGCTGCCACCTGGGCGACGACCGGGCCGAAGTTCTCCCGTGCCACGACGTAGGATCCGCCGGCCTTGGTGTAGAGCATGACAACCTGCCGGTAGCACAGGGTGACCAGCAAAAGGACGACAAGAACGACCAGCGTCATCGGCAAGAGCAAGGTGTATGCCGCAAGCCCGAACATCGGTATCAGGATGAGCAGGATCTCCTCAGACCCATATGCCGAGGACGAGATGCAGTCACTCGAGAGAACACCGAGGGCGAGCTTCTTGGACAGCGTCTCGTGCTCGATCTGATCCGTGGTCAGCGGCGGGCCCAAGGCCCGTCGCTTGAGCCGATACCCAAGACGCTCAGGCAGATCCGCCGAGCCTGCCAACGCCGCAGGCGCGCTGGGCGCACCATTGATCTCTGCCGCCTGGGTCGCCATTTCCTGAGCGTAAGCCGTGGGTGACATCAATCTGACCGTCTGGCGTTAAGGACTCGTCAAGTTTCTGACACCAAAAGACCGTCGTCTGATGCGGCGAAGCCCGCGGGCGGCCATGCTGGTGTCGCCCGCGGAACATGACGTCATACCCAAGGAGCCCAACATGAGCACCCATCAGATCACCGAGGGCAGCGTCGTCGTCGGCGTGGATGGTTCTCCCTCCAGTGAGTCCGCCTTGCGTTGGGCGGTTGCCGAGGCCCAGCGAACACGACAGACCCTGCACGTCGTGCATGCCCTGGACAACGAGGTGGTGCTGACGGACAAGCAACAGCTCGGCACCAAGGAGGCCCCGGCGAGCAGCGACCCCGTCCTCACCACCGCCGTGGACGTCGTCCGGACGTTGGCGCCCGAGGTGCAGACAGTTCCACACAGCGTCACCGGTTTCGCCGCGACCACGCTGGTCGCGGCCTCCAAGATCGCCGGCGCCGTCGTTGTCGGGTCCCATGGCCGCAGCGCCATACCCACCGTTCTTCTTGGCTCTGTCTCGCAGCAGGTGGCGATTCACTCCAGCTGCCCTGTGGTGGTCGTGCGGGAGAATGTCAGCCCGGAAGGCGCCGCATCAGGACACGTGGTGGTCGGGGTGGACGGCTCAGAAGCCTCCGGGCCCGCGCTCGCCTATGCGTTCGCCTACGCGGCATCGACAGGGAGCAGCCTCACCGCCGTCCACACCTGGTGGTGGGAACCGCTGGAGGGGGTCAGTCTGGGCGAGCCCTGGATCGGCGACTGGGCGCAGATCGCGAGCCAGGAGGCGGCCCTGGTCTCCGAGGTGTTGGCCGGCTGTTCCGAGAAGTACCCCGATGTTCCCGTTCGCAGCCACGTCGTGCGGGGTGATCCGGTCGTCGAGCTCCTCGACCAGTCACATGGCGCCAGGCTGCTGGTCGTGGGATCGCGCGGGCGTGGCGGGTTCATCGGCCTGCTGCTGGGGTCGGTCAGCCGTCGCATCCTGAAACGGGCCACCGGCCCGGTCGCGGTGGTGCGCTCAGCCGGCGTGGACTAGCCAGCCACGTGAGCGTGCAAGAATGCGCTTCATGACATACGTCGCCGCGCCGGACCGCTATGAGTCGATGACCTACCGCAGGGTGGGACGAAGCGGAGTCAAGCTCCCCCTCCTCTCGTTGGGGCTGTGGCACAACTTCGGGGACGAGAACTCTCGGGACACGCAGCGGGCGATCCTGCGCCGGGCCTTCGACCTCGGTATCTGTCACCTCGACCTTGCCAACAACTACGGTCCGCCCTACGGCTCGGCGGAGGCCAACTTCGGAGCGATCCTGCGCCAGGACTTCCTGCCATACCGTGACGAGCTCTTCCTCTCCACCAAGGCCGGCTACGACATGTGGCCCGGCCCGTATGGCGAGTTCGGGTCCCGCAAGTACCTGCTGGCGAGCCTGGACCAGTCCCTGAAGCGGATGGGCGTCGACTACGTCGATGTCTTCTACTCACATCGCCCTGACCCGGAGACCCCGATCGAAGAGACGATGGGAGCGCTGGACGCGGCGGTTCGCTCGGGCAAGGCCCTGTACGCAGGTATCTCGTCATACTCTCCGGAGCGCACTGCCCAAGCTGCCCGGATCCTGGCCGAGCTCGGCACGCCACTCTTCATCCACCAGCCGTCGTACTCGATGCTCAACCGCTGGGTCGAAGGTGGCCTGCTCGACACCCTGGAACAGGTCGGCGCCGGGTGCATCGCCTTTTCGCCGCTGGCGCAAGGGATGTTGACCGACAAGTACCTCAACGGTATTCCGTCCGGCTCACGGATGGCCGAGAACTCATCGCTGTCGAAGGATCTGCTGACCGACCAGAACCTCACGCACATCCGCGCCCTGAACGAGATAGCCCGGCGGCGCGGCCAGTCGCTGGCCCAGATGGCGCTTGCCTGGATAGCCCGCGACGAGCGAGTCACCTCGGTCCTGGTCGGTGCTTCGTCCGTCCGGCAGCTTGAACAGAACATCGCTGCCCTGGACAACCTCGAGTTCAGCGCGCAGGAGCTGGCCGAGATCGACAACCATGCGGTCGATGGTGGTATCGACCTGTGGCGTAGTCAGGCTGTGAGCTGATGTCGGACTCCATGACCGGCTTCCCGGGCAGGGCTCACCGTCTGATGAAGTCGCCCACCAGCTGAGCGAACCGCTCAGGCTCGTCCAGGTGTGGGAAGTGTCCAGCACCCTCGAACAACACCACCCGGCTGTCGGCGATCACCTCGTGTGCGGTGGTCGCGTGCCAGGCAGGGATCATCCGATCCCGCGTTCCCCAGACGATAAGAGTGGGAATCTTGATCTCCATCGGCAGGTGATTGTGGGCGCTCACGGTCTGTCCGCCCGGATCGATGACGCCTCCAGTCGTGGCCAGAAAGGCTCGTCGAGTGTCCGCGTCAGCAAGGGACGTGAAACCACGCCAGATTTCCGTCGTGTCCGGGCCCGCCCGCCAACCCGTGCTGCTAAGCAGCCGTCCGGCGGCTTCGACTCGTCCGCGCACCCAGCCGGATGCGATCAGCGGCAGCACCACTCCGGCCCCCGGCAGCGTGGCCGCGCGCAACAGCGGGCTCACGGACCGTCCCAGGCCGCCACTGGAGACCAGGACAAGACGCTCGACCCGCTCCGGAAACAGGTAGCAGAACTGCATCGCGATACCGCCACCAAAGGAATGCCCCACCAGGGTCACCCGATCGATCTCAAGCCGATCCAGCAGATCCCGCAGCGTGGCCGCGTGCGCCCCCAGCGAGTAGTCCCCCATCGGCTTGGCCGACGCGCCGTGGCCGAAAAGATCAGGCACCAAGACGCGGTGATCGATGTCGAGCTTCTCGACCAGATGAGCCCAGTTGCGATGCGAGCCAGTCAGTCCGTGAATGAACAGAACAGCCGGGCCATCGCCGCTGTCCAGGTACCAGAACTCGTGGCCGCTCAGCATCGCGGTGTGTGCGCGCCTCTTAGCCACGGCCACTCCTTCAACTCTACCGACCGGTAACATACGCATGCGCAGTTTACGCGAGCGATTCTTGGCCCGCCATACGTCGAAGGCGCAGGATGAGAACGTGACCCGAGGCGAGAAGTACCTGCTCGACAACCAGCAGGTGGAGGCCGGACAGCGGTTCGACGCGCTGTCGGTGTTGTTCAATCCCTCCACGTTCCGGCACACGCAGTCGCTCGGGCTCACGCCGGGATGGCGAGTCTGGGAGGTCGGCGCGGGAAGCCCGAGCGTGCCGGCCCACTTCGCAGAACAGGTGGGCCCGCAGGGACACGTTCTGGCGACCGACATCGACACCTCGTGGCTGGAAAGTGCAGATGCCACCTACGAGGTCCTGCGTCACGACGTCGGCCTGGAACCACCGCCGCCGGGTTTCTTCGACCTGGTGCATGCCCGGCTGGTGCTCGTGCATGTGACACGGCGCGAGCACGCACTGGACTCGATGATCGCTGCCCTCAAACCCGGCGGCTGGTTGTTGCTGGAGGAGGCCGACCCTGGGCTGCAGCCGCTGGTCTGCCCTGACGAGTCGGGTGCAGAGCAGCAGCTGGCCAACAAGATCAAACACGGCTTCCGCGAACTGCTCGCTGAGCGCGGCGTCGACCTTGCCTATGGGAGGAAGCTACCGAGGCTCCTGCGAGACGCCGGACTGGGTGAGGTGCAGGCTGACGCCTATTTCCCGATGGGCGGGCCTGCCTGCACCGAGCTTGAGCGGGCCACGGTGGAGCAGGTCCGCCACGCCCTCACCTCAGCCGGAATCGCCACCGAGGCTGAGGTCGACGAGCATCTTCTCAACGTGCTGACTGGCCGTCTCGACCTTGCCACCTCCCCGATGGTCTCCGCATGGGGCCGAAAGCCGATGACATCATGAAGCTCAAGCTGGACCTGCATGACATCTATAACCACGGCGGAGACATCGACCGCGCACTTCGCGCAATCATCGATGAGGCAGTCCGGAAGAAGGCGCCGCTGGTCGAGATCATTCCCGGCAAGGGCTCGGGCGCCCTGAAGAAACATGTGCTGCGCTTTCTGGATCAGAAGGAGATCAAGGCCCTCTACCACCGGGTGGAGAAGGACTCGAACAACTTCGGCCGCGTCTTCGTCCACTTCCGCTGGAAATAGGGCAGCGGCCGGCCTGCGTGAGGCCGCAGAGCCGCTGGAAGTCGACGGTCACCCGGAACACGAAGGATCTCAGGCTGCGCCAAAGTTGGCGACATAGGATACTCGTCATGTCGATGAAGCGGGAGCGCACTCCCCGGACTTGGGCGAACCGCTTTGGGCTCAAGTCCGCCGGAGCATTCGCCATGCTGACTGCCGTCGCAATCGTCTTGACACTGAACGCTTTCGCTCAGCCAGCCTCAGTTGGGTCACCAGGCAAGAGTGTGGCCACCAAGACGACCTGGAACGCCGCGCCGGCCCTGACCACGCCCCACGAATCGGGGGGCATCAGCCGGTCGATCACAGTTGTCGGCATCGGCGACTCGGTAACCTCGGGTACCAACTGCAACTGCGAAAGCTTCGTCGGGCTGTATGCGACGGGCCTCGCCTCCGAGCGAGATTTGAAGACCTCTTCGGTGAACCTGGGCGCGGCCGGCTGGACGAGTTCCCAGCTGTTGCAGAACCTGACCCAACCAGGGGCGTTCCGCGATCAAGTCGCCAAGGCCGACATCTTGCTGGTGACGATCGGGGCGAACGACCTCAACCCGCTGGAGACGAAGCAGGCCGCCGGCTGCCCGGCGACCTGCTACGGGCCGTTGGTCGACGCCGTCGGACACAACGTGGAGCTGATCCTTGCCGCTGCGCGAGCTGCCCACCCGGATCACCCCCCGACGATTCTCGTGACGGACTACTGGAACGTCTTCCAGGACGGAGACGTGGGCACCGCCGAGAACGGCTGGTCCTTCCAGAGCTGGAGTGACGTACTCACCCGCGCGTCGAGCTCGCAGATCTGCAACGCTGCGCGGCGGGCGGGCGCAACCTGCGTCGGTCTCTACGGGCCTTTCAAAGGAAACGGCTCCAAGAACCCGACCTCCCTGCTGGCCGCTGACGGCGACCACCCCAACGCGGCGGGTCACCAGCTGATCGCATCGACACTGCTGGCCAATACGCCTCAGCCAATTCCCTGAATCATCCACAGCGGCAATGCCGGCCGGTGCCACCCGCGCATCCCCGCGAACGAGACATGACAGTCTGAACACATGAGACAGATTGCTTTTCCGCAGGTGGGTGCCGAAACCGAGGGCGCCCCACCACGGTTGGCCAAGTTCGCCTGGCTGTCGATCGCGGCGGCCGTGCTGACCATCGGGCTGAAGTCCGGGGCTTACCTGCTGACCGGGTCGGTCGGCCTCCTGTCGGACGCGGCCGAGTCAGGCGTGAACCTGATTGCGGCTGTGGTAGCTCTGGTCGCCCTGCACGTTGCCGCACGACCCGCTGACGACAACCACAACTTCGGCCACGGCAAAGCGGAGTACTTTTCTGCAGGCATCGAAGGACTGATGATCTTCGTCGCGGCAGGGTTCATCCTGGTCAGCTCGGTGCAGCGTTTTCTGCATCCCGCTGCGCTGGAGAGCGTCGGGCTGGGGCTGGCGATCTCGACCGTGGCCACCGCGGTGAACGGCGCCGTGGGCATGCTCCTGCTGCGGGCTGGCGCGACCCACCGCTCGGTCACCCTGACCGCGGACGGCAAACATCTGCTCACCGATGTATGGACGTCGTTCGGCGTCATCATCGGGGTGCTCCTGGTGGGGCTCACCGGCTGGCAGCGGCTCGACCCGATCGTGGCGGCGATCGTAGGTGTGAACATCCTCGTGACCGGGTTCCGGTTGGTGTCCCAGTCGGTGACCTCTCTGCTCGACGCCGCAATGCCGACTGAGGACCTCGCGCGGGTGACTGCCGTGCTCGACCGCATGCGAACAGCGGACCTCGACTTCGCCGACCTTCGCACCCGGGAGTCAGGCCGGCACCGTTTCGTCTCGCTGACCGTCCTCGTTCCCGCCAACTGGACGGTCGAGCGAGGTCACGCTCTGGCCGACGACGTCGAGCTGGCGATCTCGAAGGATCTGCCCGATACCGATGTCCAGACGCATCTAGAACCACAACGAGCGCCCTGACCCGAAAATGAACCCATACCCTCCTACGCGACGTCGGGGATGGGGTCGAAGCGGACGGTCAGGCCCAGGGCGTTGGCTTGGCGGATGATGCGT
>Ga0208716_1000333_pt1 | contig 19994 bp, 20 predicted proteins | sample NGESurdeep092012_8_FD_184482 | JGI IMG/M metagenome (GOLD analysis project Ga0208716, IMG submission 184482) | Arctic peat soil microbial communities from Barrow, Alaska - NGEE Surface sample 415-3 deep-092012 (SPAdes) | ecosystem: Environmental > Terrestrial > Soil > Wetlands > Peat ...
ATTCCTATCTCAACAGTGCAGAGTATCTAGAGAACTTTGGAGAAGATACGGTTCCCTACTATCGAGGCTTTGAGACCCAAAAAGGTCAGAATACCGATGCCTTCAACCGGATGATGCGTCTGTACGATGGCTATGCTACCAGCGATAGTGACCGGGCACAGATAGGGCAGGTGGCCCGTTTGACAGGTAATCTTGCTCAAACTGGTTATTAAGCGAGAAAAGCCCTAGAGGACACCAAATCCTCTAGGGTTCCCTCAAAGCCTAAAAACCGCCTTGGGTTTGTCATCCGAGATGTAATTTAAGCCAAGAGATTTGATTTGAGAGACACTAAGGAGTCCTTATGACCGTTGCAGAACAATATTTGTCCATGGCTAGAGAAATAGGTGGAAGTCGAATGGTTGTTCCCAATAAGCTGACGACTCCTTCTCCTTATGCTCAGCCAGAAGCTTATGGTCGAGACCGATTGGGTACGGCTGCTCTTGCTGAGGCTCCCAAAGTTGTGTTGCGGGTTCCTTTTTCGGAAGCTGAATTCCAGGGTGCTCTGTATGCCGTCTATAGGCAAATCTTTGGCAATACCTATGTGATGGAGAGCGAACGTCCGGTCATTGCCGAAACTCAACTACACAATGGCGAACTGACCATCCGAGGCTTTATTCGAACTTTAGTTAAGAGTGAAGTCTATAAGACTCGTTTCTTTTACAAGACTTCTCAAAATCGGGCGATTGAACTGAGCCATAAGCTCTTACTCGGTCGCGCCCCCCATGACCAAGCAGAGATTGCTCGTCATCTAGACATCTATGAAAGCCAGGGCTATGAAGCAGAGATGGATTCCTATCTCGATAGCGAGGAGTACGTAGAGAATTTTGGTGAAGATACCGTTCCCTACTATCGAGGATTCAACTATCAGGTGGGTCAGTATTCTGTAGGCTATAGTCGCCTTTTCTCTCTTTATGATGGCTGGGCTGGCAGCGATACCGACCGGGCTAAAGATGGTCTAAAGGCTCGTCTCAATCAAAATATTGCCTTGAATCAACCCATCACAATTGTTCGTCCTAGCGCCTTGCGTAATGTTTGGACAGACGCTGGTTCAACCTTTAGCAGTGTTCCTCAGAAGAGTACCTCAAGCATATTTGTTTTGGCTCCGTTCCTGGAAATGGCTCGTCAGCTAGTGCCTCAGCCTCAGGGGGGGCGGATAGTGGGTGAAATCGGAGGAGACCGAGCCCGGCTCTTAGCCAATGAATATACCCGGCCCTCTCCCTATCAGCAAACAGAAACCTATGGCCAGGAGCGCATCCGGGCGGTTGGGGCTTTGGAAACACCCAGGGTTGTGCTGCGGGCTCCTTTTACTGAAGGTGAATTTCAAGGAGCTTTGTACGCCATTTATAGGCAAATCTTTGGCAATACCTATGTGATGGAGAGTGAGCGTCCGACCGTTGTTGAATCTCAACTGCGTAATGGCGAACTGACCGTCCGAGGCTTTGTTCGAGCTTTAGTTAAGAGTGAGGTCTTCAAGACTCGTTTCTTCCAGAAGGCTTCTCAAAATCGGGCGATTGAGCTGAGCCACAAACTTTTACTCGGCCGCGCTCCCTATGACCAAGCAGAAATTGCTCGTCATCTAAACCTCTATGAAAGCCAGGGCTACGACGCGGAGATGGATTCCTATCTCGATAGCGAAGAGTATCTGGAGAATTTTGGCGAAGATACCGTTCCTTATTTCCGGGGATTCAAGTATCAGGTCAGTCAGAGTGCAGAAGCCTTTGGCCGGATGATACGCCTCTACGATGGCTGGGCTGGCAGTGATACGGACCGAGGAATCGGTGGACAGGTTGCTCGTCTAAATGCGGTTATTCCTCGCTCCGGTTCCAACTTAGAACCCTTCATTGTTATGGCCAATGCGCTTAGAGGTGGAGCTGTCTCGCCTGTGGGACGTTAGTAGTGGTAGGAAAATTGTGGACCTATCCGTACTGACTCAAAAAGTTCAAACCGCTCAAAACGAAGAAGACCTCCGGATTGCTATCGAGCAGTTGATAGCAACCCGAAGTGCTGAGGTCATTCCTGTATTGATTCGTAGCCTGCGCTGCACCAACAGTGCCATCTGTGACGTGATTGTGGAAGGTCTGGTTGGCTATGGTGAACAAGCTGTTCCGGTGATTATCCAAAACTTAGATGACCATGATTATGCTGCCCGCTATCAAGAGATTCGTGCTTTAGTCCAACTGGCCCATCCCGACAGCTTTGATACCTTTGTTTGGGGACTGACAGAAGATTTTGCGCCCAGTGTGCGTCGGGCCTCAGCGAAAGGATTAGGCGTTTTGCAAGACCCTCGGGCGATTCCCGTTTTACTCTCGGTCATCGCTGATCCTGACTGGGCTGTGCGTTATGCGGTCGTAATTGGCTTAGAACCTTTTGCCCAAGATCCAGCCGTACAGCAGGCTCTAGTCTGCGCCAAAGAAGATACGGACCGAGTGGTGCAGCTGAAAGCAACTGAAATTCTCAAAAAATTGGGCGTTTAATTCCCGAAAAGCTTGAAGGCATCTCCTTGGATATTGGCCGGTTCCATAGGGACGAGCGGCTGTTTGCTCTCGAAGCGGAATAGGTACATCAGCAGGCTGGTTTTGCCCATTTTCAACGTGTAGAACGTATTGAGATGGGTTCTGGGGTCCCTTACGTCCGGTTTACTCAGGTTAAAATCAGCGATGCGGTCAGCCAGAAGGGAAGACGAACTTTGGCTAGAGACACTCACCTTTAGGGGAGCGCCAAGCGCACTGTCTTTTGCAGCATCGCTTTGGCGGTTGTCCGACTTGCTGCTGAGAGATTTAGCTGTTTGGGTTGTAGCAGGAGTCGAGGGTAGAGGTTGTGCGGCTTGCGCTCCCAGCTGGTAGTCTGTGTATTGGCTACCAATATCCACCAAACCGTTGAAAGTACGTCGTGAAAATCCGACAGGCACCCAGAAATTCATGTTGATTTCCATACGGGTCCGTAAGGGCAACCAGTAGGTTTCGACGGGCTGAAAATCTAGGGTCATATTGGCCACTCCCCAAATCCCAGATAGATAGAGTTTGACTCTGCGCGGTAGGGCTGTTTCCGGGTCTAGCCACAGTTCGCGTAAACGACCTTTATTATTGGCTTTGAGTTGTAGATAACTGACAGGTTTGCCCCCTAATTCCCTCGTTTCCATGACGACAGGGGTATAGGTTTCCGGGGTGGCATCCAAATCAATGCTTATATGGGGTGCGAGCTTGTCGGGTTGTTGCACATAGAGAGAATACAGGCGTAAGCGGTCACCCTGGTCCACTAGCTCCACTTGCGAGGAATTGAGGGTGCGCAGTTTGTCCCCATCCAGAATTTGGGCTTCCCAGCTACCATCCTCCTGAAAACGGAAGTCTGCCGTAGCGATGCCCTCTTGCCAATTGCTCGTTTGGATCTGTTGGGTGTAGCGTTTCAGGGTTGGAGCAGGAAGCTGCTGTAAGGCTTGATGATAACGGCTAAGAAGCTGGATCGAATCTTCAAGCTGAGCGGCTGAAACTGACCCACCGCTCCAAGCTAGAAACCCTGTCAACAAGAACAGTGACCCGTATTTCAAGGTGAATCGGAAACGTTGAGCCATGTAGAACAATATAGGGGTTAGATCCAGGTTATCCCTACTGAACCGAAAACTTATAGCCCCCAGGAACTCTCTTCCCCGTTATCGTCTTCGTTGTATTCCCTCTCGTCACGGTCCCTTCCCAGATCTCTGGTTTCTCAGAAGTTTTTTGGAAGTTGGAAATGTTTGCTCCTGTCCCCACTTTCGAGAGGGTATAGGCTGCGGCTGCGTTTAGGAGGTCCTGGGGGGTTGGTTGGGTATTCACTGATTCTGGGGTCAGACTATAGCCAAGGTCTTCTCCCGCAGATTGCAGCCCCTCAACGGCACCGTCAACTTCTTTTTGACCTGAATTGGGTTTACTAGGTTGGTTCATCATACGGACCCTTCAAAGATATTTTTTCTACCCTAGCAAGTGGCTTACACCTTTACCAGTGTTCTTCAGGACAGGCCTGCCTGCAAAGCGCACCTTCCCAGCAATACTCCCCAAAGTTTGTTTGTCCAAAGCTAGTGCTAGGCTGATTTTTCGTCTACAACGGAGGAAGCGCGCATTCCATCATCTTACTTAATGAGGTCTCAGCTATGGCCCAAAACGTCATCAGTCATCTAATTCATGACAGAAATGCCCGTGGTCACGCCAAGATTGGCTGGCTAGAAAGCTACCATACTTTTTCCTTTAGCAACTTCTACGATCCCAACCGGATGGGCTTTCGGGCCTTGAGGGTAATCAACGAAGACCGGGTTATCCCTGGCGCTGGATTTAGCACCCATGGTCACAAAGATATGGAAATTCTGACCTATGTTCTAGAAGGGGCTTTGGAGCATAGGGATAGTTTGGGTACGGGGTCTGTGATTTTGCCCGGAGATGCCCAGATTATGAGTGCTGGCAAGGGTATTACCCATAGTGAATTTAATCACTCACAAACAGAGCCTGTGCACTTATTGCAAATTTGGATTCTTCCAGATCAGCAAGGATTGACCCCCAGATATGAGCAACGCGCCTTTCCTCTGGAGGAGAAGAAAAACAAATTATGTTTGATTGCCGCCAAAGACGGTCGTGAAGGGGCCGTCACAATTCACCAAGATGTGGATATCTACGCAGCAGTGCTGGAGCCTCAAAATATGGTCACCTATGAAGTGAAACCGAAGCGTTATGCTTGGCTACAGATCGCCAAGGGTAGCGTAACCCTGAATGGCCAGGCCCTCAGCGCAGGCGATGGGGTGCAAATTAATGGGGAAGAATCCCTCACCATGGTTACGGACGCTGAAGCGGAAATCTTGCTTTTCGATCTAGCCTGAGATAAGGGATCGATGCTGCTCATAAGCCCTCAAGCTATGCAAAAAGAGCATCCTGCGATAAAAAGTAAATATCACTTAGGTCTGTAGGATGCCTGTTGTTTCTAAAGACAATCATATAACCACGGTGATGGCGATCTTTCCCACGGAGCCTGAGTGGCAGCAGGGACTAGTGGATACGATCAGAGACTTCATCACCGCTGCGATGTGTCCGGCATCAGAACGAGGGAAGCCGCAGCCGGGATTTATTTCATCTACCATCCATAGGAGTTTAGACGGTCTAAGGGTGATCAATTACGCCCAGTGGAAGAGTCAGGAGGAATATTTCGCTTTTATCAAAAATGCTGATGTGAAAGTAAAAGCGGCAAAGCTTTCTGAATTCCCGAAGCCAGATCTGCATCTCTACGAAATTTTTATCAGTGAGCCTGGAGGCAGTGAGATCGAGCTTTCTACCGAGACAGAGGGACTGATCAATTTCGGCATTTTCAAAATGAAAAAACCGGAGAATCAGGCACGCTTCGTGGAATTGGCCAAAGAAGCCGTGGACATGGTGGCTGGGCAACCGGGATTGATTTCGACTCATTTCCACCGCAGCATCGCGGGGGAAGGGGCGCGCTGTGTAAACTATGGACTGTGGAAGACCCAAGCTGAATATGCTGCGATGGTGGACGATCCACCCTTTGTTGGTCCGATTGTTGAGATGCTAGAACTGGCAGAAAACGAGTTCCAGAAATCGCTGTATAAAATTGTTTTCACCGAGAGTGTCCCTTTTGGGACTGGGTAGCGGAAAACTTTTGTGAAACCCATCGCTGCCATCATCGGTAAGCAACCATGAATAGTCGGCGAAAGGGGAATAAAACGCGACCATCTTTCTGACGAGGATAGGCCTGAGTGTAGCCATCGAGCAACATTTGTTGGAAGCGTTGCTTTTGTTCCTCGGTTTCTAACATCTCCAAAAAAGGACGCAAGCCAGTTCCACGAAACCAATCGACGATGGCTTGAGGGCTATCCATCAGGTTATAGTACTCCGTTTCCCAAATATCAAGGCGTGAGGCCAGCGGTTGGAGCACATCGTAATAAAATGAGGGCTGTTCTTCCGTGAGTGCGTTGCGCGGTGCTTCCATGCGATCACACCAAGAGGAATCCTTAGCGACCTCAAGCGTAACTTGATGCAGCGGCGACTTATAATGCGCGGGTATTTGGGTACTGTTGCCCGGTCCACAGCCCAAATCAATGATACGAGCAGGAGACGAAACATTGGTGCGTACGATTAAATCTAAGGACGGTTGCGTGCGCTCACTAGCAAATTGCAGATAGAGGTCAGCGTCCCAAGTTGGCATACTGCAGCCTTACTTCAGTTTTCGCCCCATCATACCGCGCGCTTAAACAGCAGCCCCACATCAACCCTTCCCGAGCAGTTTTTCTGGAGTGACAAGATGGATCTGGGGATTCGCTGCGGCTCTAGCTTGGAGGGCAGGAGTGAATCCCTGACGGGTAAAAATAATATAGTGGCGGGTCGTACTTCCCTTACCTCTTCCATAGACAGTTTTGGCTGAAGTCTCGATCAGACGGTCCAAAACGTTCTCTCCCACAGGATTTTTCCACCATTTGCATTCACCGTAGAAGGCGGCTCCGTCCAGTAGTTTACCTGCTACGTCGATATCAAAATCTCCGGTCCAGATGCGACCGACTTCCTGGGCTGGAACTTCTAACAGCTCTTGCCCATACCAGCGCATGTACTCTTGGCAAACCCGCTCGAAGATCCCTCCCATATAATCATCCAAGAAGGGCTCAATCACGCGTTCATAAACCACTTGGGCATGACCAGACTCTAAAGCTGACCGATTTGGCAGAACGAAGCGATACCAAAAAAAAAGAAAGGGATCATCTAGATAGTATCGATGTTGGCGTTGACGTTCATCAGCATCAAGGGACCGTGGGATCTGAACGAGGCGTAGTCCTTCCAGCTTCTTAATGTAGGGAGCGAGTTGACTACCGTCTTTGAGGTCCCGTACGCGCCCAAGAATGTCTCCCCACTCGGTGCATCCATCAGCAATAGCGCGGAGGATGCTGGCGTAGCGGGATACACTCGTCAGCTCCCCTTGCAGTAAGAGATTGGGCTCATCATGAAGCGCTGCCCCCCGGTCAAGAATTACCTCGCGAATATTGGTAGACAGGGACGCCGATGGATCACATAGAGAAAGATAGTAGGGCATACCCCCGAAGACCCCATAGGCGTATAACTGTTCGATCGGTGACCAGTCTGGGAAACAGCAAGCGGCATCACGGTAGGTCAGGGGCGCAACATCCAGTTCTACCGTCTGCCTCCCGCGCAGAGGATTACGTTCTGCTAACAACTCTTCCATGAAAGAAATTTTGGAACCGCAGAGGACTAAGTTGATTGGGCTCGCCTTTGCTTGGATCCGGTCCCAAGCTCTTTGGAGAATGGAGGGTAAACCCGGCTGTGACTCGCAGAGGTAGGGAAACTCATCTAGGATTACGGTCAACCCCGGTTGCTTGTTCTCCGCAACTTGCTGGAGGTAGCTGAAGATCCCATCCCAGTCATTTAGACTATCTAGGATTGGATCAAAGCCCAATTCAGCCTTAATTACCTGCTTGAAGAGTATTTGATTATCTAAATCCGTGAGCTTACTCGCCTGGTAGTAAATGTGCTGTCGGCCCTCAACACTTTTCAAAAGCAACGTTGACTTACCAACGCGCCGACGGCCGAGCACCTCACATAACGAAGGCCGGGAGCGGTCATACTCCCGGTGTAGGATCTTTAGCTCTTGTACCCTGCCGACAAACATGATCATCGCCATCAACATAGTCTAGATTAACATAATTTGAATTAGCCTAATCTAAATTATGTTATTTAATGAAGTAAAAGATAGCGCAGGCAAGTAGCATAATCAGAATTTAACCAGCGGCAGAGGTGGAAATCTTATATTTTTGGATAGTACCGTTACCCTGGTAGAGACTCTTGTATCCATATCGGTAAGATTTCTATCTATGGTCTATTCTCATCAAAAATTTGCTATCCCTGAAGACCTTTATGACCCCAAGCTTTTTAATAATCGGGAATTGAGCTGGTTGGAGTTTAATAAGCGAGTTCTGGCAGAAGTGTATGATGAGCGGAACCCCCTTTTAGAGCGTTTAAAGTTCTCCGCGATTTTTAGTAATAACCTGGATGAATTCTTTATGGTGCGGGTTTCAGGTCTGGAGCAGCAGAAGGCTGCCCAGGTCACTAAACGGACGCCCGATGGTCTGAATCCAGAAGAACAGCTGGAGGTGCTGAGTGAACATCTTCATCCGGTAGTCAGCCAACAGGCCCGTTACTTTGAGGAAGTGCTCAGGCCCCTTCTCGTAGAAGAAGGCATCTATATTTTGGACCATGACCAGCTTGACCCTGGGCAAAAGCAATTGGTGCGCCATTATTTCGAGGAAATGGTTTTCCCTGTGCTTACCCCCTTGGCTGTAGATCCTTCTCATCCCTTTCCCTATCTATCCAACCTCAGTCTCTCCTTGGCGGTCATGGTGCGTGACCCAGAGGGAGGAATGGAGCATTTTGCACGGGTGAAAGTTCCCCAAAAAATCTTGCCTCGTTTTGTGGCGATTGGAACTCAACATCACTACGTTCCTCTTGAACAGATTATTGCCGCGCACTTAGACGAACTCTTTCATGGCATGGAAGTCCTTGGTAGCTATCCGTTTCGGATCACACGAAATGCAGATATGGCCTTGGAGGAAGAAGAGGCGGATGATCTACTGCTGATGATTGAGCAAGGACTAAGGACGCGAAGATTTGGAGATGTGGTGCGGTTGGAGGTTCCTCATGACATGCCCCCCTCCTTGTTAACCTACCTGATGGAGGCGATGGAACTGAGTTCTCGGGATGTGTATCCCATTCATGGACTCTTAGACCACGATAGTTTATTCAGTCTCTGTAATCTGCCCTTTGCTCATCTGAAGTATCCACCCCATGCCCCTGCGGTTCCGACCCTTTTGCAGAACAAAGATGCGAGTATTTTCTCTCTGATCCGACGAGGTGATCTGTTTGTCCATCATCCCTATGACAGCTTTGCTTCCTCCGTGGAACGCTTTGTTGCAGAGGCCGCCGCAGACCCAAAAGTCTTGGCGATTAAACAAACGCTTTACCGTACCTCTGGAGATTCTCCGGTGGTGCAATCGCTGATTCGGGCTGCCGAAGATGGTAAACAAGTGGCTTGCTTGGTAGAGCTTAAAGCCCGCTTCGATGAGGAGAACAATATCAACTGGGCCAAGGCTTTGGAAAAAGCAGGAGTCCATGTAGCCTATGGACTGATTGGCCTCAAGACGCATAGTAAGTTAGCTCTGGTCGTCCGGCGAGAAGGTTCTGGCATCCGTCGATATGTGCATATCGGGACCGGAAACTACAACTCCAAGACCGCCAGACTGTATACAGACTTCGGCTTATTTACCTGTGACCCTGCCATCGGCGCCGATGCGACAGACCTCTTTAATTTCTTGACAGGCTATGTCCGTAAGCATCAATATCAGAAACTTTTGGTAGCCCCGATTAGTCTGCGGTCTAGTTTGATAGATCTCATCCAACGGGAGGTGCAACTTCACCATCCTGAGCGTCCGGGCCGGATTATTGCCAAGATGAATTCCTTAGTAGACCCAGAACTGATCCGAAATCTTTACTATGCCGCTCAGCATGGGGTCCAGATCGATCTGATTGTGCGTGGGGTTTGTGTGCTCAAACCTGGGATCGCTGGGGTAAGTGAGAGTATCCGCGTGACCAGTGTCATCGGGCGCTTTCTGGAACACTCACGGGTTTTCTATTTCCAAAACGGGGGCGAAGAGGAACTCTACATCGGTTCTGCGGATTGGATGACTCGCAATATGGACCGTCGGGTAGAAGTCGTCACTCCGATCCAGTCTGACATCGTCAAACAAAAGCTCTTAGCCAGCCTCCAGATCTACTTAGAAGATAATTACCAAAGCTGGGAACTCCATGACAGTTCCTATACACGGCGCTATCCCGAGCCCGGAGAAGAACCTAGACCTTCCCAAGCAAGGCTGATCCGTGTGGCTGAGGAAGGTTAGGAGAACAAGCAAGAAACGATAACAGACTGTTAAAATAGAAAAACACTTCTGACCTCTGACGTGTTTAAGATCCTCCGCAACCTGAGCAGCGTCGTTCGAGCAGATATCCAGGCAGCCCTCGATAAAGATCCTGCAGCCCATAGCATGCTGGAGATTTTGCTTTATCCGGGTTTTCAAGCATTAACGATTCATCGGATTGCTCATAGTTTATTTCAAGTTGGTGTTCCCTTTTTCCCTCGATTCATCTCTTATCTCACCAGATTTTTGACGGGCATTGAGATTCATCCAGGAGCCCGTTTAGGCAGGGGGATTTTCATTGACCACGGCATGGGAGTGGTGATTGGAGAAACGGCCATCGTTGGCGATGATGCCTTGATTTATCAGGGAGTTACCTTGGGAGGGACAGGAAAAGAACTGGGTAAGCGCCACCCGACGCTGGGAAAAGGCGTGGTGGTTGGTGCTGGCGCTAAAGTATTAGGCAATATTGAGATTGGGGATAATGTGCGTATTGGCGCAGGTTCTGTAGTACTGCGTTCCGTTCCCAGCGATTGCACCGTAGTTGGTGTGCCTGGGCGTGTCGTTTATCAAGGAGGGAAACGCATTGATCCCCTCAACCATGCTGAAAGTCCCGACCCGCTCGCTGATGTGATTCGCAGCTTAGTGGAACGGTTAGATCAAGTAGAAACCGAATTAGAAACTTTGCGCTCCGGAAAGGAGCCTTCGGCACTGCCTCCTGTCCGTCCTGTTCTTCTGAAATCTGACAAGCGGACGGTAGCTAGCTTTCTAGACGACTTTTCCCATGGTTCAGGAATTTAGACCCTGTGGCCGATGTCTCCCTCTTACAATATGCAATCCCACCCATAGCCGGTGCGATTATTGGCTATTTCACCAATGACATTGCGATTCGGATGTTATTCCGGCCCTATCAGCCTGTCTACGTAGGCAAGTTCCGTCTCCCGTTTACGCCGGGATTGATCCCGCTGAATCAATCTCGCTTGGCCCTCAAGGTCTCTACGATTGTTATGGAGCGACTGTTGACTCCGGATGCCTTGCAGGACTTAGCCCATCGTTTGCTTAAGCGGGAACGCCTTGAGGCAGCAATCCAATGGCTTTTAGCTTCTGCGCTGGAGCGTTTGGAAAGCCCCGAAGCTCAAGGCCGGACGACCCAACTATTGGCTAATTTACTCCAAGAACTCTTTGGTGAATCACTCCCTAGAATCATAAAAGTGCTCTCTCGTCGCGAAGATTTCCTGGAAGAACAACTGGATGCTGTCTTTAATCGGGTAGTCATGCGGTTAGAAATCAATCCAACCCAAGCCGATAGACTCTCAGAATTTTTACTTTCCAATACCTTGCCACCTGATGCCTTACGTAAAGGGCTCATCACTTTTCTGACCGATAGTAGTATCGAGGCCTTAGACCAAGGACTAAGAGAAAAAACAACCGGAGCCTATTGGCTCGTTGCTAACCTGGTCGGGGCAAAAACTCCCCTCGTTCGCCTGCGATCATTTCTCGTCGATAGTCCAGAAAATGCTAATGCGCTCTTAGCGGAATTACTCAGTTCCGTAGGCATTAAAAAGCGCCTGAGTGAATTGCTGCAAAGCCTCACCGTCAAGACGTTACCTGCCCAAACGGTCACTCAGCTTCGTGAGAATTTGAACATGAGTATCCGGGATTATGTGCGGACGGAAGGTCCTGACTTAGTGCACGGTTTGGGAGCATCGATTGATTGGGAAGGGGTATCAACGCTCGTCCTCAAACGCTTAGCAAATTCTGATGCACTCTCAGATTCTATGGGGCAAATGAGTACGGAACTAGCCCAAATTGTGGAGCGCTATCTTGAAAAAGATATGGAACAGTTGGTGATGCGGGTGATTCCGATTTTGAATCTAGACCAAATGATTATTGAACGCGTGCAGTCTACTTCCCCTCAGGAATTGGAGAGTGCTATTCAGACGATTGTGCGTAAAGAACTGCAAGCTATTGTCTATCTTGGTGGAGTTTTAGGTTTTTTGGTAGGTTTAATTCAGTTATTCTTCATCGGACGATAGTGTCAAAAATTACCATCGGTTTGACGGGGGGAATTGCCACAGGGAAAAGTACGCTGGAACGTCTTCTGCGCGCGCGCGGAATTCCCGTGTTAGATGCTGATTGGGTGAGTCGAGAGGTGGTAGTTCCAGGGACTCAAGCGTTGGCGGCTCTCATCAAACGGTATGGCGTTGATATTCTCGATTCCCATGGTGCCCTTAACCGTAAAAAGCTGGGGCGAATCGTGTTTCAAGATGCGGAAGAACGCCGCTGGCTGGAACAGTTGATCCATCCTCTGGTCCGCACACGCATGAGCGAGTGGCGGGATGCGGACGAGCAGGTGAAGGTACTGTCGATCCCCCTCCTTTTTGAAAGCGAGATGACGGATCTGGTTGATCTCGTTTGGGTAGTATCCTGTGCTCCCGTTATTCAACAATTACGATTACAAAGAAGGGATCAACTGACCGCCGAAGAAGCCCAAGCCCGCATTCAGGCCCAAATGCCCCTTGACCAAAAAATCGCTTGGGCGGACTGGGTTTTTGAGAATGAGCATTCTCCAGAGCAGTTGGCCTACCAGTTAGACCAAGCTTTGGCAAGTCTTCCGTTAGAACCCCGTTAGAACAAGGTGGCTAGTGGGATAAGATATAGTTAGCGCTCCTAAATAAGCGCATATGAAGGGCGTATCTACTGCGTCTCTAAAGGGAGGACAGAATGCTGCATCGTAAGATCGACCAACTCTCCCGAGAAGGTACCGAGGTTTGGATTTATCTTCGTGACCAGGGAGTCTGGTTGGAGCGAGCGAGAATTCTAGACTTGCAAGGGGACCTCGTCACTGTCCGCTACGAACTTGAAGATGAAGATGAAATCTGTTCCTGGGAAGAGATGATTCGCCTAGAAAGTATCGGGACTATCAAGCGCCGTCTATCTTCTGTCCCTACGGGAGCGATGAGCTTGGCTGACTTAAATGTGTCCGAAGATTGCCCCGAAGCCGAACGAATAGACTGGAAAAAGACAGAGTAATTAATTAGAAAAGCCCCTCAATGAGGGGCTTTTCTGTAAATTGGACTGGTTCTCAGTCTTTCTTCTTCATCTGCTCAGCAACTTCTGCGGCAAAGTCTACCTCTTTCTTCTCTAAGCCTTCGCCTAGGACAAAACGAGCAAAGCGACGGACTTTGATATTCTCTCCGATGGTGAGCATCTTTTGTTTGATCAGCTCATCTACGGTGATGTTGGGGTCTTTGATAAACGGCTGATCCAGCAAAGCTCGCTCTTTCAGGAGTTTATCAATCCGTCCGAGAACAATCTTTTCCCGAATCGCTTCTGGCTTGCTCGCCAAGTCTTCACGACCCATTTCAATCGACTTTTCCCGCTCCTTGATTTCAGCAGGCACTTCGTCCACCGAAACGTATTCCACGGTAGGAGAAGCGGCGATTTGCATGGCGATGTCACGAGAGAGCTGACGAAATTCATCCCCACGGGCGACAAAATCGGTTTGGCAGTTGACTTCGACCAAAACGCCAATCCGGTCCCCGGTGTGGATGTAGGAGGCAACTAAGCCTTCTGTTGCCACTCTGCTCGCCAGTTTTTCGCCTTTGGAAAGCCCCTTTTTGCGCAGGACTTCCTCTGCTTTATCCAAATCGCCGTCTGCTTCAACCAGGGCTTTTTTGCATTCCATCATTCCGACTCCGGTTTTTTCCCGGAGTTCCTTTACCAATGCAGGCGAAATTGCAGCCATGATTATGCTTCCTCTGAGGGTTCACTTTCAGGGACTTCCGATTCCTCTTCGTCCTCTGCTTCTACTTCGTCGTCACCGACGGCAAAAGCCATTTCATTCTCGTCTTCGGTCGCTTGGGCACTGCCGCCACGACCTTCGATGATGGCATCGGTCAGCCGTCCGACGATCAAACGAATAGACCGAATCGCATCATCATTGGCAGGGATCCCGACATCTACCATGTCAGGATCACAGTTCGTATCCAATAAGGCAATCACTTCGATGCCTAGACGACGAGCCTCTAGGACCGCATTGTTTTCCCGGCGCTGGTCTACGACAAAGAGAATATCCGGTAAGCGGCGCATTCTCTTTATTCCGCCCAAATATTTCTGAAGACGCTCCATCTCCCGGCGCAAAGAAGAGGCTTCTTTCTTGGGGAGGCGGTCCAACATGCCATTCTCAGACATGCCTTCCAAATCTTTAAGGCGGTCAACCCGAGTTTTGATCGTGGTCCAATTGGTCAACATGCCCCCCAACCAGCGTTGGTTGACCCAGTACATGCCACAACGGGCTGCCTCTTGGGAAATAACCGAGGCTGCTTGGCGCTTGGTGCCTACGAAAAGAACTTTTTTGCCCTTGCTGGAAGCTTGCTGTAAGTAACCATAGGCTTGTTCTAGATATTGGGCGGTCAGGGTTAAGTCGATGACATGAATCCCATTGCGCTCGGTGAAGATATAGGGCCGCATTTTAGGATTCCAGCGGCGGGTCTGGTGTCCAAAGTGAACCCCAGCCTCTAGCATTTGCGAGAGGGTTAAAACACTCATTTGTTCTCCTTCGGGTTAAACGTCCCTCCAGAAACCCAAAAGCACCCGAATGCTCTGGAGGTGTGAAATATCAGCTTTCCTAACTTAACACGAGCTGAGGACTGTATTGACCACCCCGAGGCCTACGAACAGACTTCTTTTTCGCAAGGTTTCATACGGTAATCAGTGAAAACCAGGCAGGGAAATCACTTTTTAAGTGGCTCATTATTCAGGGACAGGTCAGAATAACCCCAGCGGTAGGTAGCGGAGAACCAGGACGGAGAATCTATATGATGAGAGAGGGCAAACCAATAGGCTCAGACCGCTATGCGTAAACGAGTCATTTTGACTTTCTCTCCTCAGAACGTGCACATGCCCGTCACCTATCGACTGGCTAAAGACTTCAATATCGCCTGTAATATTCTCCGGGCTCAGGTAGCTCCTGACGAAGTAGGGAAATTGGTGGTGGAGCTTTCTGGGGATATTGACCAGATGGAAGCCTCTCTGAACTGGATGCGGGAGCAAAGTATTCAGGTATCCCAACTAGGGCAGGAGATTTCCATTGATGAACAGTCCTGTGTCCACTGTGGTCTTTGTACGGCCGTATGTCCAACAGGAGCGCTGTCTCTCAACAAACAAACCTTCCAGCTTCAGTTCACCCGTAGCCGTTGCGTCGTCTGTGAACAATGTATTCCGGTCTGTCCCGTAGACGCTATTTCCCTAGAGCTATGAGGGACTGCATCGTTCTTGCCCTGGGCACCGTTCCCTACACTACGGCGTGGCTGTGGCAAAAAATGCTCTTAGACTGGAAAAGGCAAGACCGTAGCCGCCCTGATATTTTGATGCTCTTAGAACATCTCCCCGTCTATACCTTGGGCCAGGGAGCAGACCCCCACCACGTCCTATTTGCCCCAGGTGAAGCGGAACTCCATCGCATCGAACGCGGAGGAGAAGTCACCTACCATGCTCCCGGACAACTGGTAGGCTACCCGATCTTAGATCTCACCCGTCATGGCAAGGACCTCCATCACTATCTCCGTCAGCTTGAAGAAGTGCAGATTAGAGTTTTGGCACACTTGGGACTACCAGGAGAGCGCATCGCTGGATTAACCGGAGTGTGGTGTGAAGGTCGTAAAGTTTGCGCCCTAGGGATCAAGGTTTCTCGCTGGATCAGCATGCACGGATTTGCCTTGAATGTTTGCCTAGACCTCAAGGGATTTGAACGGATTGTACCCTGTGGAATCACCGGTCGGCCTGTAGGGTCCTTGCAGCAATGGTTCCCCAATGTAACGGTAGAACAAATCCAGCCTGTAGTCGCTCAGAACTTCGCCCATGTTTTCAACATCAAGCTCAGGGATGCCCTACCTAGCGACCATATACCGCTCTTACCGAAGACCTAAGCTTCTTTAGTAGCTCTTTGGAGCGCCGCAGCCAAACGCGCTTTTTTACGGCTCGCAGTATTTTTGTGGAGGACCCCATGACCTGCAGCCTTATCAATTTTGGAATAGGCTTCTGCAATGGTCGCATTGACTTGGGCTAGGCTCTCCGGTGTGTTATTTTGTCCGTAAGCTTCCACGGCCGTTAGGGATTTCTTAACCAAGGTCTTGATCGTAGACTTGTATTGAACATTACGCTGGCGGTTACGTTCCGCCACTTCCACGCGTTTGATAGCCGACTTAATATTGGGCACTGATCCGCTCCGTTCTCTGACAATCTCTAACTATAAAACATATGATGCCTTGCGTAACTAGCTAATGAGGAATACCTCTCCTGAAAGGCACTACTTCCAACAAATCTTTAAAGGTTGAGCCATGATCGTACGCTATGAACCCAACCGCACGCCATCTGCCCTGGATTGGCTGTACAGTTGCCTGCTCGTTCTCTGGACTTTGCCAACTTTGCTGGTGAACTCAGGGCAACAGAGCATGGCAGGGTCGGACGAAGGCTACTACGCACAGATGGCTCGTGAGATGTACCTCAGTGGCAACTGGCTCGCTCCTACCTTCTTGGGCAATCCCTATTTCGAAAAACCCCCTCTCAATCAATGGCTGATCGCCACCAGCTATACCCTATTCGGAGTCAGTGAGTGGAGTGCACGTTTTCCAAGCACCTTGGCCGCCATCCTGGGCGTACTGATGACCTACTTTATCGGGCGAGAATTTTTTGAAGCCCGCCGTGCTTTCTTGGGAGCCCTAATCTTGCCCACCATCTATCTATGGATGAGTAATGGGCGGTTAGCCGGGCAGGATGTCTTGCTAACCTTTCTGGAATTGATCGGCATTTGGTGCCTCCTCCAAGCTCCTAAATTTGGGCGCCGTTTTGTAGCGCTAGGGTGGGGCGTCATGCTGGGCCTCAGTATCCTACTCAAGAGTTCTATGGCTCTAGTTTCTGTTGTCGCCCTCCTGCCCTATCTTCTCCTGCAAAACAAACAACATAAACTAATCCAAAATTCCTATCTCTACCTTGGGGCAGGCATTGGTTTAGCCCTCTTTGGCCTATGGTACTGGCTGGCCAGTCAGGCTTACGGAAATGCTGTCTATGATGGGCTGTTTGGCATCCTCTTTTCTCTGAGCCAACGAGATTTTCACCATGTGGGGCCTTTCTACTATTTCTGGAACCTCCCGGCCAACACCTTCCCTTGGACTTTTTTTGCGTTGGCAGGAGCTTGGATTCTTTGGCAAGAGCAGAAACAATCCGATTTTTTACTCCTGACCTACCCCTTTACCTTCCTTTTAGTGCTACAGATTTTTCCTACAAAAACACCCTATTACTTAGTGCAGATTTGCCCTTTTTTGGCGCTATTGGCTGGAGTTGCTTTAGACCGACTCTGGCAACAGGCAACCAGGGAACCAGGTAGACGCGCTCCCAGCTACTCAGGGGCTTATACTTTGCGCTCTTCTCAAGGAATCGCCTGGTTGAGCTACTGGATAGCGGCCTTTGCCCTGCTGTTGCTCGTTCTGGTAGTAGTGCTCCATCTCTCCCCAAATCTAGTTCCTGGCGCATCTTTATATTTGCCTTTGGCCACAGCCCTAGGCGTGGTTTGGCTTTTACCTTGGGTCTGCTATATGAATCGGGACTGGTTGGGACAGTGGCTTCCCCTCTGGACAGGAAGTGTGATTGGGGCCCCCTGGCTAGCCTTGATCGTCGCAGGATGGACTACTTCCTTAGGGAACTACAGCCCTGCCTTTAAAGACTTTAGTCAGCAAAAATTGTCCACCTTAGTGAATCCCCAAGAACCGATTCATCTGGTTTACGAAGGGTATGGTGACCGTTTTGCGGAATTCGCCGCCCTCGCCTTCTACACACCCAATCCGGGCAATGAAATGACTGCCACCAAGGTTATTAACAATCAAGAGCAAAAAGTCTGGTGGCTCTCGCCAGAATCACGCCAAGCGTTAGACAAGGTTGGTTTTATTTATCAACCTTTGGCCCAGGTACAGGGCTGGACCTTAGCCCGTTCAGTACGCTAGTTTTTAAGCTCACTGTCCAAAAGACCTTGAAGCAGCTGCAAAGGTTGCTCTAAATTACCATTCAGGCTCTCTTGAAAAGTCACTAAAGCATTGCGTTGATCGAGCAAGACTTCTTGGGTTTGCTGGATAACCAGGATCTTTTCTTGGAGCTGCTGTTGCTGGTCTTGATAAGCACGCCATTGGTCCTGATAGGATACCTCCTGCGCTGCGAGTTGGTCCGTCAGTTCTTGCCATAAACTCTTTTGCTGCTGATGTTGCTGTTGCTGTTGCTGTACCTGCTGCCACCAAGAAGATAGGTCTTCTTCTTGAGTTTTAAGATACTGGGCAAGTTGGTGGACACGCTCTGCCATCTGATGCACAAGCGGCTCTAAAACATCAGCGGAAGGAGAAGGCTGAGGAGCCATTCCAGAGTTCTTCCTGAAAAGATCGATGTGCTTCTGCAAATCGTCTTCTGATTGTCTCAAGCGTTGTTGCTGCGGAAAGAGGCCTTCAATTAAAATCTGACAACGCTGCCGCTGGAAATCCAGATCATCACTGACTTCCTCGACATCATCGGCTGAAGCCCCTTCTTCCTGCATGAGCTGTAAACGGTCTTGCAGGCTCTGTACCTGTTGCTCTATTTCCAACAGTTCATGTGCTTGATCTTCAACCTGCTGGGCATAGCGACAAAGCTCTTGTCGCTTATTCTCAAATTCTGGAGGGAGCACTTCGCTAGGGGCAGTCGAACCAGCAGGCCCTACTTGCTCTTCTAAAAGCGCAGAAGCCTGACGCTGCTGGGTGTAGAGTTCGCCAAGGCTCTTGAGGAACTGCTGATACTTCTCGTAGTGCTGGCCATAAGCTTGAAATACACCCTCTGTTTGCTCCCATTGCAAACTTTGCGCAAGAGTTCCCTGGTTCTGGGACTGGAGCTCCTGATATAACCCCGCTAAGTTGAGCGTTTCAGCCTGATGGGCTTGTTGGACCTCAGCCGCCTGCTGCGCTTGAGCTTGGAGGTCAGCCAGCGTTTTATCCAAGTCTTCCAGCAGAGTATAGAAACTCTGCTGCTTGTCCTGCTGGTGGAGCTGTTGGGCTTGCAATATTTCCTGAAGAGATACTAATTTACCGTCTGCGGAGGCAAGTGCGCCTTTAGAGTGCTGACCGTTCGGCTGATTTTGTTGGGCCCAGGTCAATTGCTCAAAGCGCTCATGGGACTGCTCCAGCTCTACCTGCAAGGTTGCATTGGCAGTTTGGAGTGTTTGCCAGTGTTGGTCTTGCCCTTGAACTTTGTTCCTCAGTTCTTCTAGCTGATCACGCATATCGATGAGCTGCTGCTCTTTTTCCTCTAAGACGGAGCGAAGCTTAGACGACTCTGCTTGATCATGGTGAGTAACGTTCTCGCCTGCTAAGGCGTTTCCCTCCGATGGACTTTGCTGTATGCCCAATTCCTGCTGAAATAAAGCAAGGCGATTTTCCCAATCCAGCAGCTCCTGCTCCCGGTCTGAAAACGCTTTTGCTTGGAGATCAAGGGCATTCCGCCAAAGATCTATCTCACTGGACTGATTGCGCAAATTATCGGTGTAGCGAACAAAGCCTTGAAGAATGGCTACAAGATGGGGGGCTGCATCTTCTACACGCTGGAGCTGTCCTCCTTGCGTGATTTCTGCAATCACCATAGCGCCAAGCCCAAATCGGTTTAACAAATCCGAAGAAAACTGACCTTGGGTCGCTTTCCAAACATACTCGCCCTCTTCTTTCGCTAGCAGGTGAAGCTCCTGCTGGCCAAGAAAAGTTTTGCTCTTGCGCTGAATGATTCCTAAGTAGCGCACGTTTTGATTAGGGGTAAAGGTTAACGGGTCTTTGTAGATCAGTCTACCCTTTTCCCCTCCGGGTATTATTACAAACGTGTGAAATTCGAATGGGGCCTTAAACCCTCAGATACACAGAGAATTCACCGGATCTTCATACTAGACCGAGAGGTCTGAAAGGCTGCAGGGGGAAGACTGAGATCAGGCTACTCATAGTGTGTAACGACC
>Ga0208716_1000336_pt1 | contig 19849 bp, 9 predicted proteins | sample NGESurdeep092012_8_FD_184482 | JGI IMG/M metagenome (GOLD analysis project Ga0208716, IMG submission 184482) | Arctic peat soil microbial communities from Barrow, Alaska - NGEE Surface sample 415-3 deep-092012 (SPAdes) | ecosystem: Environmental > Terrestrial > Soil > Wetlands > Peat ...
CGGTGCCGGTGCTGCTGTCACCGAAGTCCCAGGCGTACGAGGCGACGGTGCCGTCCGCGTCCGACGACCCGGACCCGTCCACGGACAGGGCCAGACCGGCCGCAGTGGCGGTGAGCGCCGCGGTCGGTGCCTGGTTCGGCAGCACGCCGCCGGCCGCTTGGAAGTGCTGCGCGACCTGCTGCGGGGTGAGCACCGTGGAGTACACCGCTGCTTCGTCGATGGTGCCGGCGAAGAACGCGCTGGAGGAACCCCAGGTGTTGTCGCCACCGACCCGCCACTAACCCGTGTAGTTCTGGGCCTGCGTCTGCGGGTTGGTGCCGATCAGTGCGCCGTCGACGTACAGCTTGATCCCGTCGGAGCCCTGCGAGGCGACCACCTGGTGCCACTTTCCGTCGTTGTACGACGCCGGGGTGGTGACGGTGTTCGTCTGACCGGTCCAGGTACCGAAGACCAGCTTGCCGTCGTCCTGCATGTAGATGTGCCTGTCGTACCCGCCCGAGGTTCCGGTGTTGCTGCTGCCGAAGCCGACGATCTTGCCGCCCCTGGTGGTGGTGGTGAACCAGGCTTCCTCGGTGTAGGTGGTCGGGTTGGTGACGGCGTTGTCCGAGGCGATGAAGCCGTCGGAGCCGTTGAACGTCGCCGCGGTGTTGCCGGCGATCACGCCGGGCTCGCCCTTGGTCACGCCACCGCTATAAGTGCCCGGGTTGAGCGAGGCACTGGAGTCGGCCGCCTTGTTGCCGGTGCCGTCGGCCAGCCGCCAGAACAGGTCGGGCTGGGCGCTGTAAATCGCCGCGCCGTAGGTGTCTGCCGGGGCCGCCGGGATCGGCGAGGTGCGTCCGGAGGCCAGGTACTGGGCCATGACCTGATCCTTGGTCAGCGCGGTCGGGTAGATCGAGACCTCGTCGATGGAGCCGCTCAGGTAGTTGCTCGCCGGCTGATTGGGCCATCCGCCGAGGTTGTCGCCGCCGACCCGCCAGTAGCCGGTGTAGGGCTGGCCGCTGGTCACGTCGGTGCGCGAGGCGACCTTCAGGCCGTCGACGTAGAGCACCATCCCGTTCGGGCCGAGGCTGCTGACGATCTGGTGCCACTGGCCGTCGTTGTAGGTCTTGGTGGTGTTGACCGTGGCCACGCCGCCGGGGTAGACGCCGAACCAGATGTGGCCGTCGTTGTCCATGTAGGTGTGGCGGTCGTAGCTGCCCGACTCGCCGCCGCTCTGCTGGTTGCCGAAGCCGATGATCTTGCCGCCCGAGGTGGAGGTCGTGTTCACCCAGGCCTCGGTGGTGAAGGTGTCGGGACCGGTGACCGCGGACGGCGCGGAGACCAGGCCGTTGCGGGTGCCGTCGAACGTCGAGGCGGTGTTGGTGTCACCGGAAATCGCGCCGGCCGCGCCACGGGTCACCCCGGTGCCGACCTGGCCATCGGTGTAGCCGGCCCAGTCGTACGCCGTGGCCCCCGAGGACTCGCCGAGCCGCCAGAAGGTGCCGGCACCCTGCCCCAGCACGGTGCTCGAGTAGGCGCTCGGTTGCGCGTCGTTGGACACGGTGATCGTCGCGGTGTCGCCCGCGACCTGGTTGCCCGCGGAATCGGTGACGTACAAGCGGTACTTGTAGGTCGCGCCCGGCGTCAAACCGGTGTCGGTGAAGCCCAACATCGGGCGATTCCAGAAGGTCGAGTCGGCCGTGGTGGTGAACACCGGGGCCGCGGTGTTGCTGTTCCGTACCACCTTGTAGGTCAGCGTGGTGTCGTCCTGATCCCAGTTGGCCTGGAACGCAACGCGAACGGTCCCGGAAGACAGGGACACCAGGCTCGGCATGAACTTCGAGCCGGTCAGCATCGGAGCGCGCTTGGACGGCGCGATCGGCTTGACCGCGAAGCGGACCAGACCCTGCTGTGCCGTTCCGTTGACCGACGGGAATTCGCCGCCGATGGTCACGTACTGACCGTTGCCGTTGACGGTCCACCCGGCCTGGTTCTGGCCGGTGAAGCTACCGATCTTCAGCTCGGGGAACCAGTTGGTCACCGACGGGCTGGCGTTGCCGTACCAGTCGAAGTAACCCAGCGGGTCGTGGGCCAGCGTGCCGGTGGCGTTCGCGGTGAAGGCGATGGCGAAACGCTGATTCGTCGACCACGGGTCGGACTGCGGGAAGCCGCCGACATTGCCGCAGTAATGCGCGTGGCTGACCGTGTAGACGGTTCCACCGGTCGAGTAGGCGCCGTAGGTGTCTCCGTGGCAGTCCTCGATCCACTTGATCGCGCCGGAGTTCGGATCGGCCGAGAACGTGCCCTCCAGGTTGCCGCCGGGCCCGAAGACGAAGCCGGTCCCGAAGATCGAGGTGCCGTCGGTGCTCAGCGATTGAATCGCGGCACTGGCTCCCGCGTTGCGCACCTTCTCGGTGGCTGCCCACGGCAGCAACGCACCGGTGCTGGCGTCGACGGCGCCCAGCCCGTAGGCCGCCTCGCCCGCGAGGGTCTGGAAGGCCCCGCCGACGATGACCCTGGACTGGTCCGGAGTGATCGTCAGCGCGTTGACGTTGTAGTCCGCGCCGGGATTCCAGCCCAGCAGGGCGCCGTTGGATGCGTTGAAGGCGGCAAGCCGGTTGCGGGGCTGACCGTTGGCCGCGGTGAACTGCCCGCCGACGTACACGGTGCTGTTGGTGGCGACCACGGACTTGACTCTGGTTCCGATGTTGACGGTGAAGCCGCTGACCAGGGCACCGGTGGCGGTGTTGAAGGCCGCCACCCGGTTCTTGGTCACGCCGTTCACCGAGGTGAACTCACCAGCGATGTACAGCCGGGAACCGTCGGGTGACGCCGAGACGGACTGCACCACGCCGTTGACGACGGGCGCGAACGATGTGATCAGCGCGCCGGTGGTGATGTTGTACGCCAGCAGGTTGCTGCGTGGCGTCAGGTTGGTGCCGGCGGCTGCGCCCGCGGGTCGCGCGTTGGCGAAGTTGCCGCCGACGTAGACCGTGTTGCCGACAACCGCCTGCGACCAGGCGACTCCGTCGATCTGGACCGTCGGAAGGGCATCGGCGGTCACCGCGGTACTCGCCGGTTGAACCACGGGGGCGGGGTCGGCCGCCGCGGCGGTCGCCCCCACCACGCTGAACGCCACACCTGAGAAGGTCAGGGCGACGACGCTGACGAGGGACACCAGCTTTCGACGTCGGGACACGTGCTGATCCATGATTCTGCTTTCGGTAGGCCCGGGTGAGCGTGTCGCTGGAGGTGTCGGGCTGGAGGTGGCGGGCTGGAGGTGGCGGGCGAGCCGACCAACCGGACCGGCGCTGGTCATGCGGTACTGAACGTTCGAGTCACGAGTCACGCCGGTGAGTCAGGTCGGCCACGATGGAGTTGGACTCTTGGTGGCAACATGCTGGTGGGTAAGGCCGGTCGCACCCCGGGGGCTGACCTGGGGTGCGACCGCGGCTGGTGGGGGCAGATTCATCAGCCCTCTGCGCCGGACTTGCGCGACCGGCGGCCGGCGAGGAGCAAGCCGACCCCGACGACGAGCACGGCCACCGCGATCCACACGGTCAGCCCGACGTTGAAACCGGCGCCGGTGCTCGCCAGCGACGTCACGGAGTCGGTGGTCGACGCTGTGCTGACGGCGTCGACCGCGGTTGGGACCGCGGTGTCGGGTGTGACGGGCGGCGCCGGGTAGGCCGGAGCGGCCGATGCGATGGCAGGAAGCCAGCACAGGCCGAGCACGGCCAAGCTGGCTGCGGCGAGCAGCTTGCGGATCACGACAACTCCCTTGTGTCATTTGCGGACCCGCACGTCCAAATGTGTGGCAGATCCCCCTGTTGGCGCAAAGATACCACCGTAAGTAATCGATTCCATCGTTTGCACCGGTATCAGTGAGCCGACATACCCGAATGGGCTACAGGACTAATCACAGACAGGCGGCTGTTAGTTGACGTTGCGCTACCTCTTACCGGTTGCGAACGTTGGGGACGGGCGGGCTGGTCGGTGGTCCAGTCCGTGAAACCCCTCCGCTGATCGATCGGCGTTGGCCGAGGCAAGGGGTTGGACCACTGCCAGCAGAGACGGCCAGCTTTCGTCGCGGTCACGCCGCGCGAGTGGGATTCACCCTGACGAGTGATGAAGGATGCCCTGGCGGTGCCAGCAGACGGAGCGAGCGCGCCGATGGCGGTTGCAGAGAGTGCTCACGGTGCTGTCCACCACGGTCGTTGGAGCGTCAGGGACGGCCGAGGGCGCGGTAGGTCCACCCTGCCGCGCGCCAGGCGGCCGGGTCCAGCGCGTTGCGCCCGTCGAGCATGCGGCGGTGGGCGACAACGGCGCCATACGCGGCGGGATCCAGGCTGCGGTACTGGTCCCATTCGGTGAGCAGCAGCACCAGATCGGCTCCGGTCGCCGCCTCCTCGGCGGTCGGCGCATAGCGCAGGTCCGGCCACTTGCGCATGGCGTTCTCCACGGCCTGCGGATCGGTGACCACCACCGAGGCACCCTGAAGCTGCATCTGGGCGGCGACGTTGAGGGCCGGCGAGTCACGGATGTCGTCGCTGTTCGGTTTGAAGGCCAAGCCGAGGACGGCGATCCTGCGCCCGACGATCGAGCCGCCACACACCTCGCGAGCCAGATCGACCATCCGGACCCGGCGGCGCATGTTGATCGAGTCGATTTCCCGCAGGAACGCCAGGGCCTGATCCGCGCCGAGCTCGCCCGCCCTGGCCATGAAGGCCCTGATGTCCTTGGGCAGGCACCCGCCGCCGAAGCCGAGACCGGCATTCAGGAACCGCCGGCCGATGCGGCCGTCGTAGCCGATCGCGTCGGCCAGTTGCACCACATCGGCGCCGCTGGCCTCGCAGACCTCGGCCATCGCGTTGATGAACGAGATCTTGGTGGCCAGAAAGGAGTTCGCCGACGCCTTGACGAGTTCGGCGGTGGCGTAGTCGGTGACGACCAACGGCACGCCGTCGGCCAGTGGCGCCGCGTACACCTCGTCGAGCATCTTGCGGGCCTGATCTCCGTCGGCCCCGGCCGGCAGGCCGTACACCAGGCGGTCAGGGTGCAGGGTGTCCCGGACGGCGAAGCCCTCTCGCAGGAACTCCGGGTTCCAGGCCAGCAGGCTTCCGGGCGTCACCTCGGTGATGTCCTCGGCGAGGCGCCGGGCGGTGCCGACGGGCACGGTCGACTTCCCGACAACAAGGTCACCCGGCGTCAAGTGCGGTGCCAGCGCGCTGACCGCGGCGTCGACATAGGCAAGGTCGGCGGCGTACTCATTGCGCTTCTGCGGGGTTCCGACGCAGACGAAGTGCACCGTCGCGCCGCGGGCCTCGGCCATGTCTGCGGTGAAGGACAGCCGCCCGCTGGCCAGCGCGGACTGCAGCACCTCCTCGAATCCGGGCTCGAAGAACGGCGTGTGGCCCGACGCGAGCAGCTCGACCTTGGGCACGTCGACGTCGATCCCGGTCACCTCGTGACCCAGCTGCGCCATGCAGGCGGCGTGTACGGCCCCCAGATAGCCGCATCCGATCACGGTCAGCTTGGTCATGAGGCGTGCACTCCTGGGTCGGGTCGTGACCTGTCGGGGTCGGGTCGGCTCAGTTCTGGTCAGGGCAGCTGGAAGCCATCCCCCGAACCGGCTGCTTCCGATCCTCCCACGGCCGCAGGTCCGTCAGCCCGTGTTGCGCATTCCCGCAGCGACGCCGTTGATCGTCAGCAGCATCGCGCGCTGCAGTTCGGGATCGATCCCGGCGCCGTGATCGGCCTGTCTGATCCTGCTCAGAAGGTCGACCTGCAGGTAGGAGATGGGCGCAAGGTAGGGCTCGCGGACCGTCAACGTGCGCTTCAGCTCGGGCTGCCCGTCGAGCAGCGTCCGCTCCCCGGTGATCCGCAGGATCTCCGACACCGTGCGCTCGTGCTCGTCTTCGATGGCCTCGAACAGGTGCGCCAGGTGGTCGGGAACCAGCGATCGGACGTACAGCGCGGCGATCTCCAGATCGGTCTTGGCCAGCGTCATCTCCACGTTGGAGATGAAGGTGCGGAAGAAGTGCCAGTGTTCGTGCATCTCGGCGAGCTGCGGGCCGTCGCCGGCTTCCCGGGCGGCCCGCAGCCCCGAACCGACGCCGAACCAGCCGGGCACGATCTGCCGGGACTGCGTCCAACCGAAGACCCAGGGGATCGCCCGCAGACCGGAGATGCCCCCGCCGGAATCCGGTCGGCGGGCCGGCCGGGAGCCGATGTTCAGCGAGCCGAGCTGTTCGACGGGGGTGGACGCCAGGAAGTAGGCGGGCAGATCGGGGTCGTCGATCAGCTTGCGGTACGCGACAAACGCTGCGTCGCTCACCCTGACCATCAACTGGTCCCAGCCCAGCAGTTGAGCCGCGGTCTGCCGGGGCTCCTTGTGCAGCGCGCTGGCCCGCAGCGTCGCGGCGACGGTCAGCTCGAGGTTTTCCTTGGCCAGGTCGGGCAGCGCGTACTTGTCGCTGATCACCTCGCCCTGCTCGGTGAACTTGATCGCGCCGTCCAGGACGCCGTGCGGCTGCGCCAGAATCGAGTCGTAGGTGGGCCCGCCGCCGCGGCCCACGGTGCCACCACGACCGTGGAACAGGGTCAGGCACACGCAATGCCGCGCGGCCACGTCACGCAGCGAGCGCTGGGCCTGGTGGATCTCCCACTGGCTGGTGGTGATCCCGGCTTCCTTGTTGGAGTCCGAGTAGCCGAGCATCACCTCCTGCACGTCGCCCCGCAGCCGGACGATCTCCCGATACGTCGGGTCGGCAAGCATCTCCTCGACGACCTCGGCGGCTCGGCGCAGTTCTTCGACCGTCTCGAGCAGCGGGGCAAAGCCGATCGTCGCGTACGGACCTCGGTCAGGGTCGCCGGCCGTGCCGTGCACGTCGACCAGACCTGCCTCCCTGGCCAGCACCGCGGCCGCGAGGATGTCGTCCGATCCCTTGGTCATCGAGGTGATGTAGGTCTGGATGACCTCGGGCCCATAGGTTTGCTGCGCCGCCTTGATCTCTTCGAAGACGCTGAACGTCTTGCTCCCGGCCGCGTCCAGCGGCGCCGGAAGCGTGGTCAGGGGACGCCGGGAGGTCAGCTCCGCGGACAGCACGTCCCGACGTTCGCTCCTGGTGAGCTCGCTGTAGGGCCTGTCCAACTCGCCGAGGCGGTCGATCAACTGGGCCAGCACCTGGTGGTGCGCCTCCGAGTGCTCACGGATGTCCATCGTCGCCACGTGCAGACCGCTGACGGCCATCGTGCGCTGCACGGCCGCCACCATGCCGTCGGCGGCCAGTGCGCCGCCGTTCTCGGCCAGCGACCGGCTGACGATCCCCAGGTCGGCCAGCAATTCGCTGCGCTGTGAATAGTCCCGACCCGGTTCGTGTGCCCGACCGGCCGCCACCCGCGCCCTGGTGTTGATCAACTTCGCCTTGATGCACGTCAGCTTGAGCCGCAGTGGCTCCTCACTGTTCAGTTCCTTGACCTTGGGATCGAGCTTGGGCAGGTGGATCAGGTCGGCCTCGAGTGAATCGGCCAATTCCTGCGAGACCGGAACAATCTTGGTCGAGCTGGACAGGTTGATGATCAGGTCGTCGATCTTGCCGATGGCGATGCGGATCGCTGCCTGGTTCTGCAGTTCGAGCACCTCGTGGGTGATCGCCGCGGTCACGTTCGGGTTTCCGTCGCGATCGCCGCCGATCCAGGTACCCAGCGACAGCGGGGCCGCATCCGCCGGCAGGGTGACACCGTGCTCGGCGAGCTCTGCCGCCAGGTCCGCGGTGAGCTGCGGGATGGTGTCCCCGACGATGGCCTCCAGGTAGTACAGCGCGTTGCGGGCCTCGTCGACCGGTGAGGGACGGAACTGGCGGAGCTCGTCGGTCTGCCAGATCAGGTCGATCAGCTCGGCGAGTTGCCGGTCCTGTCGGGCTCGGGCGCCTGAGCCCGATGGCGTCCGGATGGCCAGGATGTGCGACAGGCTCCGCATCTTGATCAGCACGGACCGCCGGCTCGCCTCCGTGGGATGCGCGGTGAAAACGGGCTCTACGGCCAGCGAGGCAATGGCATCGGCGAGCTGATCAGGCCCGAGCGTTGCGGCGACCTCGGCCACGGCGGTGGCCAGGTATCCATCGGTCGCCGGGCGAGAGCGCAGGGCACGGACCCGGTGCACCTGTTCGGCGCCGTTCGCCAGCTGGAAGTACGTCGCAAAGGCCCGGACCAGATCCATGGCCGTCGAGATCGGCAGCTCGGCCAGGATCTCCCTGACCTGGTCGGTGGCCGCGCGGCGATCGGTCTCGGCGTCGGCCTCCAGCGCCTGTTTGGTCAGCGACCGCACCCGCTCGACCAGCGCCAGCAGCTCCGGTCCCTGCTGGCGGACCAGGGTCTGTCCGAGCAGCGAGGCCACCCGGCGGACGTCGGCTCGCAGTTCGGCGCCGTCCTCGCTGCCCTTGCGCGCCGCCGGCTGAGAAGGGGTGGGCTCGGCGAGGTGAGTGTTGGCGACGGACTTCTGCACGTCGAGATCGCTCATGCGTCGATACTGAACCACTCCCATGACGCGCGGATGACATGGGCTGCCCGGCGACGATCCCGACGATCGGTCGTCCGCAGGTTCGGCCGCCGGGTAACGACCGGGCCGGCAAACCCGATGAGCAGATTGGGACGACCCTGCCGACGTCAGCCCGCAATGGGCCATCGTGACGATACGGGTCGGTTGGCTCGCTCTCCGTCAGAGCTATTAGCCCGAACGGGTGAACGACGGGGGATTTGCCACAAGACATTTGGGTTATTCGGTCACCTCCGGTTATATTTGAACAGCCAAACGGGCCTATGTGCATGAGACGGGGACAGCTCAGCGCAGCCGTTCAACGTTGTGCAGTGCGACACTTGACCAAGCTCTAGGGGGCTGTTGCCGTGGGTAGGACCCGCAGTTGGAGGCGTGTCATACCGACTTCATCCGGTGTGCTCGCCCGTGCAGCCGCAGTCGGCGCGATGTCGTCGGCAGCTCTGGTTGTCGCTGCCACCACGGCCGGCGCAGCTGACGCGACCGCGACTGCCATGGACTCCTCCAGCCCGGCCGGTTACGCGGTCTTCGGAATACCGGTGGCGACCACCGTCTGGCTGCTTGCGGGCATGCTGGCGGTGCTGGCCGGCCTGATCGGGGCCGCACGCAGCGCGCGCCCCGGTCTGGTTGCTTCCGGCCGGCTGCTCACCGCCGGCGTCGATGACGCCGCCTTCGGCTCGGAGGGGCACGCCACTACGGGCGATGCCGAGGGTGACCGATCGTGACCCCCGCTGGGTCGGGGGCCCAGCCGATGCGCATCGCTCTGGTCGGGACCCGCGGGGTGCCCGCGCGCTACGGCGGGTTCGAGACCTGTGTCGAGGAAGTCGGAACCAGACTGGCCGCGCGCGGTCACGACGTCGTCGTGTACTGCCGCCGGCTCGCAGGAGACTCCTCGCACTCCGCACCGGAACCGAGCAGCTACCGCGGAATGTCCCTGGTCCATTTGGGTGCGCTCAAGCGCCGCAGCCTGGAGACGCTCAGCCACACCGGTCTGTCCGTCGCGCACCTGGCCCGCCATCGCAGCGACATCGCCGTCGTTTTCAACTCGGCGAACTCGCCCTGGCTGCCGGTCATCAAGATGTCACGGATTCCGGTGGCGACCCACGTCGACGGACTCGAGTGGCAGCGCGGTAAATGGGGTCCGGTCGGGCGTCGCTACTACCAGGTCGCCGAGCGCTTGGCGGTCTGGTGGTCCAAAGCGCTGATCGCCGATGCGGTCGGGATTGCGGACTACTACCGCGAAAAATTCGACGCCGATACCGACCTGATTTCCTATGGCGCGCCAAGGATCGAGGGCGATGCCTCCGACCGCATCGCCGAACTCGGGTTGCGCCGCGGGGGATTCCACCTCGTGGTCGCCCGATTCGAGCCGGAGAACCACGTCGACGTGATCGTCGACGGCTACCGCAAGAGCGCGGCCACCCTGCCGCTGATCGTGGTGGGATCCGCCCCCTATGCCGACGAGTACACCCGCAAGGTGCACGCATTGGCCGACGACCGGGTCCGGTTCCTTGGCGGCGTGTGGGACCAGGAGCTGCTGGACCAGCTCTACGCCAACAGCTTCACCTACCTGCACGGGCATTCCGTCGGCGGCACCAACCCCTCGCTGCTGCGCGCCCTCGGGGCAGGTGCGGCGACCACCGCCTTCGACGTCATCTTCAACCGCGAGGTGCTCGGCGAATCGGGGCTGTACTTCGCGGGCGCCGACGACGTCGCCAGGCTGGTGGAGCAGAGCGAGGCCGATGTCGAGGGCACCCGTGCCCGCGGGCAGCAGTCCGCGGAACGGGCGTCGCTCTACGACTGGGACGACGTCGCCGACCGGTACGAAGCACTGTGCCGGCGGTTGGTCGCGCAGCGGTCCGGTCGACGAGTGAAGGCACGCGGCAATCCCCCGGCGAATCCCCCGGCGAATCCCCCGGCGAATCCCCCGGCGAATCCCCCGGCGAATCCCCCGGCGAATTCTGTGGCGAATTCAGCGGGGGATTCACAGGTGAGTGTGCCTGCGTCATACGGGGTTTCGACGAACAAGCAATCAGCCGTTCGAATCATCGACCGGCTCCGACGGGGGAGTTCAGTGAGCAGCGAGCGAGTCGAGATGTACGCGGGGACCGGGGGTCACTCGTGACGAGCACCGACAGGGTCGGGCGCGATGTCATGGAGGATTCCGTCATGACATCGGCGCAGTCAGATCCCAGCACGGATTTCGGCAAACCCTCCTACGCGGAGGCGTTGCAGCGCTTGCGGTCCGCCCAGAAACCGTCCAAAGGCGCACCCGCCTACTCCCGTTTCGTCAATCGGCGGGCCGGTCGCTACTTCGCGGCCGCGGCCTTCCGTCTCGGTCTGACACCGAACGCCGTGACCGCGATCAGCGCGCTGTTCTCGTTCACCGGGATCGCACTGCTCGTGCTGGTGCCGCCGTCCTGGCCGCTCGGCGTGGCAGTGATGCTCGCGCTGGCCATCGGTTACGCGCTCGACTCGGCCGACGGCCAGCTCGCCCGGCTGCGCGGCGGCGGCAGCACGTCCGGTGAGTGGCTCGACCACATGATCGACGCCACCAAGATCTCCACCCTGCACCTGGCCGTGCTGATCTCCGCCTACCGGTTCTTCGACTTCGGCCAGAACGCCTGGCTGCTGGTGCCGATCGGTTTCACCGTGGTCGCCGCGGTGTCGTTCTTCGGGATGATCCTGAACGAGCAGCTCGAGCGGCGTGCCGCGCTCACCACCGGCGCCACCCGCACCCGCCCGCAGGCCACCTCGGCGCTGCGGTCGCTGCTGGTGATCCCGACCGACTACGGCGTGCTGTGCCTGATCTTCCTGCCGCTGGGCGCGCCGACGGTGTTCTTCGCCGCCTACACGCTGCTGTTCGTGGGCAGCGCCGGATACCTGGCGCTGGCTGCCGTCAAGTGGTTCCGCGTGATGCAGAGCTTGGATCGCCGTCCTACTGGCATGCCCACTCCCGAAGGAACGTCATGACCACCCGGCGCGCCACGGGTGCGTCCGTCCGCAGCGGTCACACTGTGCTGGCCGGCATCGTCGGTATCGGCCTGCTGCTCACCGCGGCCGCCTGCACCTCCTCGTCGACGGACGCCGCGTCCTCGTCTGCATCGTCTGTGTCCTCGGAGGGGACCTCGACGACGGAATCCGGCCCCGCCGAGGCCTCCCAGGTGTCGGATCCGTCATCCTCCTACAGCGGTGCCGCGCCGACCGTACCGTCCGATGGTGCGCCGGCCTCCGTTGCGGGACCCTCCGCCGACGCCGTCACCACGACGGCCCCGCCGGTGTCGACGTCCGGTGCGGCCCCGACTTCCGGTGACATCAACCAGGTGGTGCCCAATCGTGAACTGGTCACCAATTCGGCCGTGCCGCTCGACGCGGCGTCCGATCTCGGCGGGCAGATCAGCGCCAAGCTCACCGAGGTGAAGGCCATCGACGCGCAGGCAAAGGTTCCGGGCGAGATCAGCGGGCCGGCGGTGGCCATCACCGTCGAAATTTCCAACGATTCGCCCAACGCCATTGGCCTGGACAGCGTCAGCGTCGATGTGCAGGGAGCGGGCGGTGTTCCGACATCGCCGATCACCACAGATCCCGCGTCGCCGCTGTCCGGGGTGCTCGCACCGGGCGAGAAGAAGACAGGTGTCTATGTCTTCACCATGCCCGCCGACGTTCGGAACGGCGCTTCGGTGACCGTGCTCTATTCGACCGACGCACCTGTTGCTTTGTTCACCGCAAACGTACCCACGGGGTGATGGATGTATCGAGGCTGGTTTGTTTCGAAGGAGCGACTCAGACTCAGAACCGTCGGTAAACGCCTTCAGGCGAGTTTTTCCGTCGTTGTGCTGATCGCTACCAGTCTCGCAGTCGGGGTTGTTCTCTCACCGGCGGCTCACGCAGCGCCAGGACAGATCGGTGAGCGCAGCTCCGAGATCGTCACCGCCGACGGCCTGCCCACCGTGCAGGTCGACGGTGTGGTGTGGTCACAGGCCATCGTGGGCAACACTGTCTATGCGGGTGGCAGTTTCGCCAACGCCCGCCCGGCCGGCGCCGCTCCTGGCACCAACCTGACCGCTCGGGCCAACTTCCTGTCCTACGACCTGACCACCGGTGCGCTGAACACCGGCTTCGTGCCCAACACCAACGCCCAGGTCCTGGTGGTCGCGAAATCCCCTGACGGCTCGCGGGTGTACATCGGCGGCGACTTCACCGCCGTCAACGGCGTCACGCGGTACCGGATCGCGGCGTTCAACGCCTTGACCGGGGCGCTGATCACGGCCTTTGCGCCCAATGTGGGCGCCAAGGTCAAGTCGATCTCGGTGACCGATTCCGCGGTCTACGTCGGCGGCACCTTCACCACCGTGAGCGGTCAGCAGCGGGGCCGGCTGGTCGCGCTGAACCCGTCCAACGGTGCCGTGCTGGGCTGGAATCCCGGCGCCGACTACAACGTCAACGCCGTCCTGGTGACGCCGGACAAGTCGCGGGTGATCGTCGGCGGGCAGTTCCAGAACCTTGGCACCACACCCGCCTACGGGCTCGCCGCGGTGGACGCGACCACCGGCGCCGTGCTGCCGTGGGCCGCGACCTCGACGATCCAGGACGCCGGGCCCAATTCGGCCATTCTCGGGCTGACCACGGACGGCACGAACATCTATGGAAATGCTTATGTGTTCGGCACCGGCGGGAACTTCGAGGGAACGTTCGCGGCGGACCCCACCACGGGGGCCATCCAATGGATGGAAGACTGCCACGGCGACACCTATGCGAATTATCCGGCCGCGACCGTCGTCTACACGGTCAGCCACGCGCACTATTGCGGCAATATGGGCGGTTACGGCGAATCCGTCCCCCGCGGGCTCTACATGCACCATGCCGTGGCATTCACAAAGAAAGCCACCGGCACCATCACGCCGGATCCGCACGGCTACCCCAGCTGGGTGGGACAGCCGAGTCCTTCGCAGATCAACTGGTTCCCGGACATGGACAACGGCAGCTACACCGGGCAGAGTCAGGCCGCCTGGGCGGTCACCGGAAATGACCAGTACGTCGTGCTGGGAGGTGAATTCCCCACCGTCAACGGCATCGGCCAGCAGGGCATCGTGCGCTTTGCGGTGACGCCGATCGCACCCGCGAAACGGGGTCCGGTGCTCACCGGCAGCAAATTCATGCCGAGCCTCAATTCCTTTGCCGCCGGAACGGTCCGGGTGGCATTCCAGGCCAATTACGACCAGGACGACGTGACGCTCAATTACAGCGTTATCCGGGACGGCGACACCGAGCACCCGGTGTATCAGACGCCGGTACAGTCGACGTTCTTCAAACGGCCGAACATCGCCTTCACCGATGCCGGGCTGACACCCGGCACCACGTACCGCTACCGGCTCTACGTCACCGATGCGGCCGGCAACCAGGTCATCGGCGACACCGCGACGATCACCGCATCGGGAACGGGCAGCGCGAGCACCTACGCGAACCTCATCGCCGGCCAGGGCGCCTCGAACCTCTGGCGGCTCGGCGACCCGGCCGGCAGCACCGCCGTGAACTGGGCGGGATCGATGAACGGCACCACCGGCACCGGGCTGACCTTCGGCGCGCCCGGCGCTCTCGTCGGTGACCCCAACACGGCCGCGACGTTCAACGGAACCAACGCGGCCAGGGTCTATTCGCCCGTGCAGGCCAGCGCACCGACTGTGTTCAGCGCGTCCGCGTGGGTCAAGACGACGACGACCTCCGGTGGCCAGATCGTCGGGTACGGCGACTCGCAGACCGGCAACTCCACCATCACCGACCACATGATCTACATGGACAACACGGGCCGGTTCAACTTCGGCATGACGCCGCGCGGCAACGTCAGCATCGTCAGCCCGAAGGCCTACCGGGACGGACAGTGGCATCTCGTGGTCGCCACCCTCGGGCCCGACGGCATGCGCCTGTATGTCGACGGCGCGCAGGTCGCGGCACGGGCGGACACCATCTCCGGCAAGGACATCTTCGGCTACTGGCGGATCGGCGGCGACGCCATCGCGACCGGATGGTCGAACAAGCCGGCCAGCAACTTCTTCAACGGTTCCATCGACGAGGTGGCGATCTTCCCGACCGCGCTGACCAGCGTCCAGGTCGCCACCCAGTGGGCCATCGGCAAGGGCCAACCGCCGCCGAACACGCCTCCGGTCGCGGCCTTCACCTCCACCGCGACGGTGTTGACGGCGACCTTCGACGCTTCGGGTTCGGCCGATCCGGACGGCTCGGTCGCCTCCTACTCCTGGAACTTCGGTGACGGCACCACGGGCACCGGGGCCACCCCGTCGCACACCTACACCGCGACCGGCACGTACACCGTCGCTCTCACCGTCACCGACAACGGCGGCGCGACAACCACTGTCAGCCACCCGGTGAGCGTGACCGCGCCGAACGTGGTGCCGACGGCGGCGTTCGGCACGACCGTCTCGGGTGTGCAGGTGACGGTCGACGGCTCGGGTTCGACCGACACGGACGGGACGATCGTGTCCTACGCCTGGGACTTCGGGGACGGCACGACGGGGACCGGTGTCACCCCGCCCACGCACACCTACGGCGCCGACGGCACGTACACCATCTCGCTCACGGTCACCGATAACAGCGGCGCGACCGGAGCGGTCACCCACGGCGTCAGTGTCAGCGCGGTCAACGATCCGCCGGTGGCGGCGTTCATCTCGACCGTCAACGGTCTGACGGCCAACCTCGATGCCGGCGGCTCCACCGACCCCGATGGGTCGATCGCTTCCTACGCCTGGGATTTCGGCGACTCCACCACGGGAACCGGGTCAACCGCGAGCCACGCCTACGCGGCGGACGGCACCTACACCGTCGTGCTGACCGTGACGGATGACGCCGGGGCCACCGGCACCGCAACGCACGACGTCACGGTGGCAACCCCGCCGAACGTGCCGCCGACCGCCTCGTTCACCTCGTCGTCGTCGGGGCTCACCGCCTCCGTGAACGGCTCAGGGTCCACCGATCCCGACGGCACTGTCGTCGGGTACGCCTGGAACTTCGGGGACGGCGCCACCGCAACCGGGTCGGCGGCGTCGCACACCTACTCGGCGGGTGGCACGTTCCCGGTGACGCTGACGGTGACCGACGACGACGGTGCCACGGGCGCCGTCACCAAGTCGGTGACCGTCATCGATCCGGCCGCGCCGGTCGCGGTGGCCACGGACGCCTTCGCCCGCACCATCGCGAACGGTTTCGGTTCGGCCGACGTCGGCGGTTCCTGGACGGTGAACGGCAGCGCCGCGCTGTTCTCGATCAACGGTTCGTCCGGGCTGATCAGGATGGCCGCGGCGAACGCCGGCCCCTCGGCGATCCTGTCCGGGGTGTCCAGCAGCTCGGTGAGCGGGTCCTTCGACTTCGCGATGGACAAGGTGGCGACCGGCAGCGGGACGCAGGGCACGGTGATGGTCCGTCGGGTGGTGGCGACCAACACCGACTATCGGGTGAAACTGCGGCTGATGCCGACCTCGACCAGTGTGCAGATCTCCAAGGTCGTCGGTGGGGTCGAAACCAGCCTGCGCAACCAGACCGTCACCGGGCTGACCTACGCGGTCGGCGACACGGTGCGGGTCAGCTTCGCCGTCACCGGGACCAACCCGACGACGCTCTCGGCCAAGGCCTGGAAGGTCGGCACCAGCGAACCCGCGGCCTTCCAGACGACCGTGAACGACGCCGAGGCGTCCCTGCAGGGCCCCGGCGCCATCGGCCTGCAGGCCTACCTGTCCTCGAACGCGACCAACGCGCCCGTCGTCGGCCGCTTCGACAACCTCACCGTCACCACCCGGCCCTGACATTTCGGCCCTGGCATTTCGAGCCCTGACATTTCGAGCCCTGACATTTCGAGCCCTGACATTTCGAGCCCTGATAGTTCCAGCCCCGATATCCCGAGCACTGACAGCCCGATCCCGAAGTGCGGGCTGTCACGAACCACCCGTCCTGCCGCCTGACCGCCCTACCCAAGACCGGCACCGCCGGCCGAATGAAAGAAAGTTGAAAGTTGATCGATGGAGCAGCGCTCTTCACTGCGCAAGCGACTCGTCTCGCTGGCCAGTGTCCTGGCAGTGACGGTCGCCGGCCTGGCGATCACCGTGGTCGCGGCGCCCGCCGCCGCGGCCGACGTCAGCCCGGCCGCCGCTCCCGGTGCCGATGTCGTCACCGCCGATGCGTTGCCCACCGTGCAGATCGACGGCGTCGTGTGGTCCCAGGCGATCTCCGGGAACACCGTCTACGCCGGCGGCAGCTTCACCTCGGCCCGTCCCGCGGGTTCGGCCGCCGGGGTGAACACCACCCCGCGCACCAATCTGCTGTCCTACGACCTGACCACCGGGGTGCTGAACGCCGGGTTCGCGCCCGTGCTGGACGGCCAGGTGCAGGCGGTCGCCGCGGCGCCCGACGGCTCGCGCATCTACATCGCCGGCGACTTCACCACGGTCAACGGCCAGCCGGCCGGCAAGGTGGCCGCGCTGAACCCGACGAACGGCGCGCTGCTGAGCACCTTCAAGATCAACATCGCCACCCGGGTGAAGACCATCGCGGCCACCAACTCCACGGTCTACGTGGGTGGCCTGTTCACCGCGGCCAACGGCCAGGCCCGGAACCGGCTGGCCGCATATGCCGCCGTGAACGGCGCGCTGCTCGGCTGGGATCCGAACGCTGACGACAACGTCAACACGATGGTGGTCAGCCCCGACGGTACCAAGGTCTTCGTCGGTGGCTCCTTCCAGAACGTCGGTGGCCTGCCTGCGTATGGCCTTGCCGCATTGGACTCCAGTACCGGCGCAGTGCTGCCGTGGGCAGTGGGCAACACCGTTCGGAATGCCGGCACGAACGCGGCCATCACCAACCTGAGCACCGACGGCACGTCGATCTTCGGGACAGGCTACGTCTTCGGTGCCGGGGGGAACCTGGAAGGCACCTTCTCGGCGGACCCGAACGCGGGCGCGATCAACTGGATCGAGGACTGCCACGGCGATACCTACGGGGCATATTCGAACGGGCACACCGTGTTCACCGCGAGCCACGCGCACTACTGCGGCAACTTCGGAGGCTTCTACCAGTCCGACCCGTGGGGCACCAACATGAAGCACGGACTCGCTTTCACCACGGGCGCCACCGGGACGATCGGCCACGAGCCCGTCGGCTACTTCGACTGGTTCGGCAACCCCAGCCCCTCGATGGTGAACTGGTTCCCGACCTTCACCACCGGCACCTTCACCGGCCAGGACCAGGCTGCCTGGAGCGTCACCGGCAGCGGACAGTACATGATCATGGGCGGCGAGTTCCCGACGGTGAACGGCGCCGCCCAACAGGGTCTGGTGCGCTTTGCGGTCAAGCCGATCGCGCCCGCCAAGCGCGGCCCGCAGGCGACCGGCGTCAAGATGCTGCCGAACCTGGTGCAGACGGCGGCCAACCAGGTGAAGGTGACCTTCCCGGCCAACTGGGACCAGGATGACCTGACGCTGACCTACAAGGTCGTGCGGGACAGCAACACCACGACGCCGGTCTACACCACGACTGCAGATTCGACCTTCTGGAACCGGCCGAACCTCGGCTACGTGGATACCCTGCCGGCCGGCGAACCGATCGGCACCACCCACAAATACCGCATCTACAGCATCGACTCAGCGGGTAACCAGGTGGCCGGTGACACCGCCACCATCGCCACCACGGCCGGTCCGACACCGGGCGAGTACGCAGCGCTGGTGGCCTCGCAGGGTGCGTCGACGTACTGGCGGCTGGACGAACCGTCCGGCACCTCGGCGGTAGACACCCTTGGCTACAACGACGGTCTGGTGTCCGCGGGAGTGACGCGGGCGACCTCCGGGGCCCTGAACAACGACGCCGACACCGCGACGACCTTCAACAGCACCACCACCGGTCTGGCGGCCAGCCGCCAGCCGATCACCTCGCCGGACACCTTCACCACCGAGGCCTGGGTCAAGACGACCACCACCACCGGCGGCAAGATCATCGGCTTCGGCAACCTGCCGGTCGGCAACTCATCCTTCTACGACCGGCACGTGTACATGGACAACGCCGGCAAGATCTGGTTCGGCGTCAACAATGGCGCGCTGCGCACGGTGAACACCACCAAGTCTTACAACGACGGGCAGTGGCACCAGATCGTCAGCACGCTCGGCCCTGACGGCATGACCCTGTACGTGGACGGCCTGCGCGCCGCCAAGCGGACCGATGTCACCAACGGCAAGCCGATCACCGGCTTCTGGCGGGTCGGCGGGGACAACGTGAGCGGCTGGACTTCGAGGCCGACCAGCAACTACCTCAATGGCACCATCGACGAGGTCTCGATCTACCCGACCGTGCTCACCAAGGATCAGGTCCTTGCCCAGTACATCGCCTCGGGTCGGACGTCGCCGCTGCCACCCGCGCCGGCGGATGCCTACGGCGCCGCGGTCTACAACGACCAGCCGGACCTGTACTACCGGCTGGGCGAGGCCAACGGCACGGTGACCACCGACACCAGCGCGTCGATCAACCCGGGCACCTACTTCGGCACCAGCACCAAGGGTGTGGCCGGAGCGATCAACGGCGTGACCGACACCGCAGTGACCTTCAACGGCACCAACGGCTCGGCCGCATCGAACGCCAGCTTCACCAACCCCACGACCTATTCCGAGGAAGCGTGGTTCAAGACCAACACCACGCGCGGCGGGAAGATCATCGGGTTCGGCAGCAGCGCGAGCGGGCTGTCGTCCAGTTACGACCGGCACGTGTACATGCAGAACGACGGCAAGGTCGTCTTCGGCGCGTACACCGGCGTGCAGAACGTCGTCACCAGCCCGACCAGCTACAACAACAACCAGTGGCACCACGTGGTGGCCACCCAGGGCAGCGACGGCATGAAGCTGTACCTGGACGGCCAGCTGATCGGCTCGAACGCGGTGACCGGCGCGCAGAACTACACCGGTTTCTGGCGGGTCGGCGGCGACCGGACCTGGAACTCCACCAGCTCCTATTTCGCCGGCACGATCGACGAGGCAGCGGTGTACCCGACCGTGCTCAGCGCTCAGCGGGTCAACGCGCACTACAAGGCCAGCGGTCGGACGTTGGCGAACGTGCTGCCGACGGCCGCCTTCACCTCGACGGCGAACGGCCTGAACCTTTCGGTGGACGGCACCACCTCCACCGACTTCGAGGGCCCGGTGGCGTCGTACGCCTGGAACTACGGTGACGGATCCGCCGGCAGCGGAGCTACCGCGACGCACACTTACGCCCACGCCGGGGACTACCAGTTCACGCTGATGGTGACCGACGCCGACGGCGGCACGAACA
>Ga0208716_1000340_pt1 | contig 19750 bp, 11 predicted proteins | sample NGESurdeep092012_8_FD_184482 | JGI IMG/M metagenome (GOLD analysis project Ga0208716, IMG submission 184482) | Arctic peat soil microbial communities from Barrow, Alaska - NGEE Surface sample 415-3 deep-092012 (SPAdes) | ecosystem: Environmental > Terrestrial > Soil > Wetlands > Peat ...
GCCGGGCCACAGTCACACCCGCACCCCGGAATCAGCCCCAAGGGACGAAGCGAAACCCAGACTCCGCGACCACTCGCCGACTAACCACGGATCTGGGTCTGACGGCGTCCGGTCCGGACGCCGGACAGACGGTCCAGCGGCTCAACCTCGGCGATATCCCGACGGCCGCCCCTCCTCACGCGTGGAGGGGCTGGCGCCGAGCGGGCGTTGCGGGCGACCGTCGTCGGTGGGCGTCGGTCCGGGCTGGCAAGCCGGGCAGTAAAAGGCCGTCCGCTCCTTCAGCGGCGGCCCGATTGCCGCGACCCTCACCACCGCGCCGCACCGTTGGCAGGGCCGGCCCGACCTGCCGTGCACCCACGTCTCCAGCCCGCGGCGAGGATTGCCGGTGGTGCCCGGCACGGCCTGGGTGGCGCCGCGCAGCAACAGCCGGCGAACGGTGGATAGCAGGGCGGGAACATCGACCTCACCGATCGGGGTCCACGGCGAGATCCGTTGCACGAAAAGCGCTTCGGCCATGTACATGGTGCCGATCCCGGCCACCGTGGTCTGGTCCAGCAGCGCCGCGCCCACCTCCCGCGACGGATCGACGCCGAGCCGTCGCACCGCCTCCGCGCCGCCGCCGGGCTCGAAGTCGTCCGCCATGATGTCCGGGCCCAGATGGCCGATCAGCGTGCCCTCGGCGGTGGTCGGAACGAGGTCGAGCAGCCCCAGCCAGTTCCCGATGGCGGTCCATTCCGCACCGCCGAGCACGGCGCGGACACTGACCCTGTTGCGCGCCGGCCACGGCTGCGCGTCCCGGGCGTGCACGTACCAGCTGCCCTCCATCCGCAGGTGTGACCGCAGCGTGAGCGGCTCGGGCAGCACCGTCGGTATCCGGGGGACCGTCAGCGCCGGGTCGGCGGCGGCGATCCGGGTCAGGATGTGCTTGCCGTAGGCCACCACCTCGAGGACCTGCCGGCCGGCCAGGTCCGCCTCACCCAGACCGGGCCAGCGCAGTTCGCCGCGGACCAGCGACCGCCCGGCCAACGCGAGATGCAGCCGGCGTGCCGTGCGCAGCACGGTGTCACCCTCGGGCATTGATCACCTCGCCGAACACCGGTCCCGTCATCCGGCCGAGCAGCTGACCGCCGCTCACCTGGGCACACTGCGCAATCGCAGACCGCGGGGCGTCATGATGAAGCCCGCGCCGGTCAACGCCTCCGGCACCGGCCCGCCGACGGTCAGTGCCTCCGTGCCGTCGATCCGGGCAACGGTCAGCGACCCGATCCGCCCGGAGGCGACCCGCTCGGCCAGCGCGGCCGCCGCCGCGTCCAGCGCGTCCCGGTCCGCGGTGAATGACAGCAACGACCGCCCGCCGCGTTCGGCGTACAGCACCGCGGCCCCGTCGACGAGCACGACCAGGGCGCCGGCCCGGCGAGCGGCTCGGTGCCGCTCCACGCTGGCCGCATTGGCCGCGTTGGTCACGTTGGTCACGTTGGTCACGTTGGTCGCGGAGTTCTTGGTGACGACCTCGGTGGCGTCGGCGGCGGATGACGGCTCGGCGGAACCGCGATCCGGCCAGGGCAGTGCCGCCCCGTACGGGTTGGCGGGATCGGCGGCGGCCAGCACCAGGCCGCGGCCCGCGGTCTGCTCCTGATCGGGCCGGCCGGCGAACCCACGCACCCGGTCCACCGCACCGGCCGAGGCGAACTGCGCGGCACCCAGCCCCTCGACGAAATACCCGCGCCGGATTCGCCCGGTCTCCTCCAGGGTCGCCAGCACCCGGTACACCCCGGCGAACCCACCCGGGGTGCCCTCGGCGACCACGGCACCGCGGGTGACGATGCCGTGCCGGTCGAGCAGGACCTCGGCCGCCGCGGCGGCGCGCACCGTCGGGTCGGTTTCCGGGTCGGGCACCAGCGACCACCGGCCCACCACCGACGGCGGCGTTCCGCGCCGCACCCCGCCGGCCACTGAACCCGAGCGACCCGACCCACCCGCCCGGCCCGCGCGACCGGCAGAGAGCAGCGCCAGGCCGGACGGCCCGCGCAGCCGAGCCCTCGGCACGGGTGCGCGTGACCGGTGCGCGGTCTTCCCGCCGGTCAGCCTGGCTCGCAACGGCGCCAGCGTGTCGCTGGTGACCAGCCCGGCAAACACCAAGTCCCACAACGCTTCCGCGATCGCAGGGTCGGAGACGGATCCGCCGCGCGCCGCCGGCGATGCCGCGCCGATCGGGTCGGCCCCAGTGGGGTGGGTGCCCGCGACCGCCGTCGTCACGGCATCGGCCAGCGACCGGAAGAAGTGCGCGCCGCCGCCGGCCAGCATCTCCAGGATCGCCCGGTGCACCTCACCCCACGACGACCGTTCGACGGCGTCGGGGCCGGGCACCGGCAGGGTCAGGGCCAGCGAGTCCGCGGGGTGCAGGCTCACCCACCCGTCGTCGCCGGGCAGGCTGCCGTGGCCGGTCCACACCACATCGCCGGCGCTGGTCAGTTCGTCGAGCATCGCCGAGGTGTAACCGGGGACCCGGGCCGGCAGGATCAGCGACTCCAGCGCCGATGCCGGGACCAGCGCCCCGGCCAGCTGTTCGACGGCCCGGAGCAGCCCGTCGACCCCGCGCAGCGCCGCCACCCCCCGGACGATCCCGATCCCGTTCCAGGCCGGCAGAAACCGTGCCAGCGCTTGCCTTTCCACCGGTTCGACCTCGGCCCGCAGCGCGGCCAGCGACCTGCGCCGGAGCAACCGCAGCACCTCGGCGTCGACGAACTCCCGCCCCACCGGACCCTGGGTACCGCCGGCACCCAGCGGGCGGAACTCGCCTTCGGCCAGCCGCCCGGAGCCGGTGAGCCGGCGCAGTGCATCGGTGACGACCGCGACGCCCAGTCCGAAGCGCGCCGCCGGCTCGGCGGGAACGAAGGGACCGTGGGTGCGGGCGTACCGGCCGAGCAGCCGGCCGAGCGGGTCCGGGACCTGTTCGAGCAGCGACTCCGCGATCCCCGGCGGCAGCGCGGTGCCCAGCGCGTCCCGGAGCACCGCGGCGTCCGCCGGGTCGGCCCACCGGACCGCGCCGCCGATCCGCACCTCGATGGCGCGTCGGGTTCCTGTTAGCGCGGCCAGCTCGGCCTGCACGTCGTCCACCGAGCTGCGCAGATCGACCTCGGCCGTCGTCAGCGGCCCGAGAATCCTCAACAGGTCGGCGATCTCGTCCGCGTTCCGGGCGCGGCGGTTCTCCGCCAGGCGCTGCAGCTCCGCCTCGGTGTCGGCCAGTGCCTGCGGATCCAGCAGGTCCCGCAGGGCCAGACCGTCGCCGTGACCGAGCAATTCGGCCAGCAGCGTCGGATCCACGGTCAGCGCGGCCGCCCGCCGCTCGGCCAGCGGGGAGTCGCCCTCGTAGAGGAACTGCGCGACATAACCGAACAGCAGCGACGACGCGAAGGGCGACGGACTGCTGGTGGTCACCTCGACCACCCGGACGGTGCGGGACCGCAATTCGCGCATCACCTCGATGAGCGCAGGCACGTCGAAGACGTCGGACAGGCATTCCCGCACCGCCTCAGCGACGATCGGGAAAGACGGGTACGCCGAGGCCACCTCGAGCAGCTGGGTGGCCCGCTGCCGCTGCTGCCACAGCGGCTGGCGACGGCCGATCTGCCTGCGCGGCAACAGCAATGCCCGGGCGGCACACTCCCGGAACCGGGAGGCGAAGACGGCGGCGCCGCCGATCTCGGCGGTGACCTCGGCCTGCAGCGTCTCCGGATCCAGCACCACGAACTCGGAGAAATCCGGTGGGCCGTCCTCGTACTCGACGTCCGGCAGTCGCAGCACGATGCCGTCGTCGGCATGCATGGCCGCCACGTCGACGCCGTACCGTTCGCGCATCCTGGCGGCGATGATCAGCGCCCACGGGGCGTGCACGGCGGCCCCGTACGGGGAGTGCAGCACCACCCGCCAGTCACCAAGTTCGTCCCGGAACCGCTCCACCACCAGGGTTTTCTCGTCCGGGACGACGCCGGTGGCGTTCTGCTGCTCGGTCAGGTAGTCGATCAGGTTGCGCTGCGCGAAGTCATCGAGGCCGGCGTCGGCCAGCGTCTTTCGCGCGACCTCGGCGGAACCGGCGGCGATCTCCCGGACGAACGATCCGTGTGCCCTGCCCAGCTCGGCCGGACGGCCGAGGGTGTCGCCCTTCCAGAACGGCAGCCGGCCGGGCAGGCCGGGGGCCGGCAGCACCAGCACCTGATCGTGGGTGATGTCGACGATCCGCCAGGAGCTGGACCCCAGGGCGAAGACGTCACCGACCCGGGACTCGTACACCATCTCCTCGTCCAGCTCACCGACCCGGCGGCCCGCACCGGACCGGGAGTTGTCGCCGGCGAGAAACACCCCGTACAAACCCCGGTCTGGAATGGTGCCGCCGGAGGTGACCGCCAGCCGCTGGGCACCGGGCCGGCCGACCAGCTCGCCGGTGACCCGGTCCCAGGTCAGCCGCGGCCGCAACTCGGCGAACTGCTCGCTGGGATACCGACCGGAGAGCATGTCCAGCACCGATTCCAGCGCGCCCCTGCCCAGCGAGGCGAACGGCGCCGACCTGCGCAGCAACGCGTGCACCTCGTCCACGGTGATCGGGTCCATCGCGCAGATCGCCACGATCTGCTGGGCCGCGATATCGAGCGGGTTGGCGATCACCGCGAGCTTTTCGATGGCCCCGTCCCGCATCCGCCCGGCGACCACCGCGGCGGAGATCAGGTCGCCGCGGAACTTCGGGAACATGACCCCGTGGCTGGGTGCGCCGACCTGGTGCCCGGCCCGGCCGATGCGCTGCAGGCCACTGGCCACCGATGGCGGCGCCTCGACCTGGATGACCAGATCCACCGCGCCCATGTCGATGCCCAGCTCCAGCGACGAGGTGGCGACCACCGCCGGCAGCAGCCCGGTCTTGAGCTCCTCCTCGATCTGCGAACGTTGCTCCCTGGACACCGACCCGTGATGGGCCTTCGCCAGCAGGGCGGCGGCGCCTACCGACGAGCCGGACTGCGCCATCACCTGAGCGGCCGGTCCGGACCGCTCGGCGGAGTCGCGGAGGTCAGCCGCGTCCAGTCGCTCGGCGTGGATCTCGTTGAGCCGTGCCGTCAATCGTTCCGCGAGCCGCCGTGAGTTGGCGAAAACGATGGTGGAGCGATGACTTTCGATGAGATCGACGACCCGCTCCTCCACGTGCGGCCAGATCGAGGTGCGCGCCACCTCTCCGGCCGCCTTGCCGGTCAGGTCGTCGGTGGGCGACCCCATCGCGCTCATGTCCGGGACCGGCACCACCACATCCACGTCGATCTGTTTCGCCGACGGTGGTTGGACGATCGTCACCGGTCGGCCACCCGCGAGGAACCTGGCCACCTCGTCGACCGGGCGGACCGTTGCGGACAGCCCGACCCGTTGCGCGGGCCGGTCCAGCAGGGCGTCGAGCCGATCAAGCGAGACGGCCAGATGAGCGCCACGCTTGCTGCCGGCGACGGCGTGCACCTCGTCGATGATGACGGTGCGGACACCGCCCAACATCTCCCTGGCCCGGCTGGTGAGCAGCAGGAACAGCGATTCCGGTGTGGTGATCAGGATGTCGGCACCGTCCCTGGCGAACGCTCGCCGATCTCCGGACGGAGTGTCACCGGACCGGACCGCGACGGTGATCTGCGGCAGGGTGACGCCGCGGCGCGCCGCGACTGCCCCCACGCCGGCCAGCGGTGAGCGCAGGTTCCGTTCCACGTCCACCGCGAGGGCCTTCAGCGGGGACAGGTACAGCACCGAGCAGCGCTCGGCCGCCGTCGTTCGCGCGGGCGTCCGGTCAGCCTCCGCCGCGGCGAGGGTGCGATCGGCCGAGCCACGGGAGACCAGATCGTCGATGGCCGAAAGGAACGCCGCCAACGTCTTTCCCGATCCGGTGGGCGCAACCACCAGGGTGTGCTCGCCGCGGCCGATGGCGTCCCAGGCGCCGGCCTGCGCGGCGGTCGGTGCAGCGAAGGCGTCGGTGAACCAGTCCCGGACGAGCGGGTCGAATCGGCGCAGCGACTCGGCCGGGTCGGCAGCGGGAACCACCGCGGGATCCACCGGGGGGCGCACCGGATCGCCCGATGGCTCCGGCGGTTGAACGGCGCCGCGACGACGGCGGGGTTTGCGCGCGCCGCCGCCTGCTCCCCCTTCGCCGCTTGTCGGCGTGCTGCTGGTCATCTGGTCATTGTCCGTCCCGACCCCGACAGCCTCCGGATCGCCCGCTCAGCCGGCCGAGCCGCTGTCAGAATCCCCCTGCCACGGGCACGATGCTCACGGCGTGGGTGCCGTGACCATGCTGCAGCCAAGGGGTCGGCGCACACTGCACTGAGCATCACGAGGTCATCGCGGGCCGGATCGGCGACCCCCACCGGGCTGTCGACATGACGTCGGCGTTCGCCGTCAGCAAACCTGCTTGTGAGTGAGCGCTCACTCAGCTAGCGTCGGCCACCATGTCCCCCCCAGTGTCACGAGCCGCCCCGCTACCGCCCGAGGAACGCCGGGCCGCCATCGTCGCGGCCGCGATCCCGCTGGTCTGCGACCACGGCGCGGCCGTCACCACCCGGGAGATCGCCGAGGCCGCCGGCATCGCCGAGGGCACCATCTTCCGCGTCTTCCCGGACAAGGATGCGGTGATCGAGGCGGTCGTCGGAAGCGTGCTCGACCCGGCCCCGTACACCGCGGAACTCAAACGAATCGATCCCGCTGGATCGCTCGAGGAAGTACTGACCCAGGCCGTGAACGCCATGCGCCGCCGACTGGAAAGCGTCTGGCAGATCATGTGGATGCTGCGGATCTCCGGCCCGCCGGGCACCGACCGGGACCATTCCCGGTTCGCGCCCAGCAGCGGGCCGGACATGACCGAAGCCACCGACACCATGGCCGGGTTGCTGCTGCCCCACCGCGAGCAACTCCGCTTGGCGCCGGTCGAGGCGGCCCGGATGTTCCGACTGGTGACATTTTCCAGCGCGCATCCCGCCATCACCGACGGCCAGACGCTGTCCACCCAAGAGATCGTCGACCTGCTACTGCACGGCATCGGCCGGCAGAAAACAGTTTCCGCGGCAAAGCATTCAGCGCAAGACTCAACCGCCGACGAATCGGATCGATCCGACAGAGCCGACAGAGCCGACGCATCAGACCGTTCCGTTCACGCCCAACCAGTCGGAGCCCCATAATGCTGCTTCCCCTGCTGCGCCAATACCTGAGCGCCTACCGCGGACCACTCACCGCAGTGGTCATCTTCCAACTGATCGGGACGATCGCGTCGCTCTATCTGCCGGCCCTGAACGCCGACATCATCGACAACGGGGTGGCCAAGGGCGACACCAATTACATCCTGTCGACCGGCATGGTGATGCTCGCCGTCACGGTCCTGCAAATCATCTGCACGATCATCGCCGTCTACTTCGGGGCGCGCACCGCGATGGGATTCGGTCGTGACGTGCGCGCGGCACTGTTCCACCGGGTGGGCACGTTCTCCGATCGCGAGGTCGCCCATTTCGGCGCGCCGACACTGATCACCAGGAACACCAACGACGTCACGCAGGTGCAGATGCTGGTGCTGATGACCTGCACGCTGCTGGTGGCCGCGCCGATCATGTGCATCGGCGGCGTGATCATGGCGTTGCGCACCGACATGGGGCTTGCCTGGCTGCTGCTGGTCAGCGTGCCCGTGCTGATCATCGCGATCGGCCTCATCGTCTGGCGGATGATCCCGCAGTTCCGCGCCATGCAGGCGCGGATCGACGTGGTGAACCGGGTGCTGCGCGAGCAGATCGCCGGTGTGCGGGTCGTCCGGGCGTTCGTCCGCGAGCCCATCGAAACCACCCGATTCGCCAAGGCCAACAGCGATCTGACCGACACCTCAGTGCGGGCCGGCAGGTTGATGGCGCTGATGTTCCCGACGGTGATGTTGGTGCTCAACGCCTCCAGCGTCGCGGTGCTCTGGTTCGGTGGGCATCGGGTGGACAACGGCGAGATCCAGATCGGCGACTTGATGGCGTTCCTGAACTACCTCCTGCAGATCCTCATGTCGGTGATGATGGCGACGTTCATGGCCGTGATGGTGCCGCGCGCCTCGGTCAGCGCCGACCGGATCAGCGAGGTCCTGAAGACCGAATCCACTGTGCTGCCACCGGACTCGCCGGTCATGCCGGCCACCAATACCGGCGACCTGCAGATGACCGCCGTCGAGTTCTCCTACCCCGGCGCCAGTGCCCCGGTGCTGCTGGACATCAACCTGCGGGCCGGCCCCGGCACCACGACGGCGATCGTGGGCTCGACCGGCGCGGGCAAGACCACCCTGCTGTCGCTGATCCCGCGGCTGTTCGACGCGACCGCCGGTTCGGTGACCGTGGACGGGATCGATGTCCGGAAGCTCGATCCGGAAACGCTCTGGCGGCGGATCGGTCTGGTGCCGCAGAAGCCTTATCTGTTCTCCGGCACGGTGGCGTCCAACCTCCGGTACGGCAATCCCAACGCCACCGACGAGGAGCTCTGGACGGCGCTGGAGATCGCGCAGGCCAGGGATTTCGTGACCGCCATGCCCGAGGGGATCGACTCACCGATCACCCAGGGCGGCACCAACGTCTCCGGCGGTCAGCGGCAACGGCTGGCCATCGCACGAGCACTCGTCGTCCGGCCGATGATCTACCTGTTCGACGACTCGTTCTCCGCGCTGGACCTGGCCACCGACTCGCGGTTGCGGGCCGCACTCAAGCCCACCACCCGTGACGCGACCGTCGTCATCGTGGCGCAGCGGGTGTCGACCATCGCCGACGCGGACCAGATCATCGTGCTGGAAGACGGGCACATCGTCGGCGTCGGCACGTACGACGAACTCATGGAAACCTGCCCGACGTTCGTGGAGATCGTCGAGTCCCAGCTGTCCGCGGAGGTGGCGGCATGACGACCAAGACCCCGGCCGCGCCCGAGCGCCCGAAGTACGCCCCACCACCCCGGCGCGGGCCTGCCGGCGGGCCCTTCGGTGGGATGGGCATGCCAGCGGAGAAGTCGCTGAACTTCGTCCCGTCCGCAAAGCGGTTGCTGGGCAGGATGAAGCCGGAGCGCATCGGGCTGATCTTCGTCGTACTGCTGGGCGTGATCAGCGTGGTGTTCTCGGTGCTCGGCCCGAAGATCCTCGGCACGGCAACGGATATCATCTTCGACGGCATCGTCGGCAAGCAGTTGCCGTCAGGAATCACCCAGCAGCAGGCGATCGACTCCGCCCGCGCGCAGGGCGATACCAGCTTCGCCAGCCTGCTGTCCGGGATGACCGTCGTGCCCGGCCAGGGCATCGATTTCACCGCGCTGGGCAAGGTTCTGATGCTCGTGCTGGTGCTCTACGTCCTGGCCTCGATCTTCGCCTACCTGCAGGGCTGGTTGCTCAACGGCATCGTGCAACGCACCGTCTACAAGCTGCGCGAGGAGGTCGAGGACAAGCTGAACTCGTTGCCGCTGAAGTACCTCGATTCGCACCCACGCGGTGAGCTGCTGTCCCGGGTCACCAATGACATCGACAACATCTCGCAGTCGTTGCAGCAGACCCTGTCCCAGACGCTGACCTCGCTGCTCACGGTGGTCGGCGTGCTGGCCATGATGCTGATCATCTCGCCGCTGCTGGCCGTGGTGGCCCTGATCGCCATCCCACTGTCGTTGGTGCTGACCACCGTCATCGCCAAGCGGTCGCAACCGAAGTTCATTGCGCAGTGGCGCAGCACCGGCGAGCTCAACGCGCAGGTGGAGGAGACCTACACCGGACACAGCCTGGTCAAGGTCTTCGGCCGGCAGAAGGAGGTCGAGGAGCGCTTCGACGCCAAGAACGACGAGCTCTACCAGTCGTCCTTCGGCGCGCAGTTCATCTCGGGGCTGATCATGCCGTCGATGATGTTCATCGGGAACCTGACCTATGTCGCCATTGCGGTGGTCGGCGGGCTGCGGGTCGCCTCGGGGAGCATGAGCCTGGGTGACGTGCAGGCGTTCATCCAGTACTCCCGGCAGTTCACCCAGCCGTTGACGCAGCTCGCCTCGATGGCGAACGTGATGCAGTCCGGAGTCGCGTCGGCGGAGCGGGTCTTCGAGTTCCTCGATGCCGACGAGCAGTCCCCCGACCCGGCCGACCCGGCCCGGGTGCTGACCCCGCGTGGGCGGGTGGAGTTCGAGGACGTCTCCTTCCGGTACGACCCGGAAACACCGCTCATCGACGACCTCTCGCTGGTGGCCGCGCCCGGTCAGACGGTGGCGATCGTCGGGCCGACCGGTGCCGGCAAGACCACCCTGGTCAACCTGATCATGCGGTTCTACGAGCTGGACGGCGGCCGGATCACCCTGGACGGCGTCGATATCACCACCATGACGCGGGCCGACCTGCGTTGCCGGGTCGGAATGGTGTTGCAGGACACCTGGTTGTTCGCCGGAACGATCCGGGACAACATCGCCTACGGGCGACCCGGCGCGACCGAGGAGGAGATCCTGGAGGCGGCGCGGACCACCTACGTGGACCGCTTCGTGCACTCGCTACCGGACGGCTACGACACGCTGATCGACGACGAGGGCAGCAACATCAGCGCCGGTGAGAAGCAGTTGCTGACCATTGCCAGGGCGTTCCTGGCCGACCCGGCGCTGCTGATCCTCGACGAGGCAACGAGTTCCGTGGACACCCGCACCGAAGTCCTTGTGCAGCATGCGATGGCGGCGCTGCGCGCGGACCGGACCAGCTTCGTGATCGCCCACCGGCTCTCCACCATTCGCGACGCCGACCTGATCCTGGTGATGGAAAGCGGCGCGATCGTCGAGCAGGGCACGCACGCGCAGCTGCTCGAGCGGGATGGGGCGTACGCGGCGCTCTACAACGCGCAGTTCGCGGCGGCGGTGGTGGACGCCTGACGACGGTGTCGATGCCGATCCGCACGTTTCGATGCCGCCCCTTCGTCGCGCGACTCCGGTCCAGGAGCCGCGACGGAGGGGCACCTACCCGCCGCCTCGGGCAGTGGCCATCGGCAACACCTTCTGCACCATGAGGGTGTTGAACAAGTCCCGCTGTTCCGAATTGGGCAGGTGCGCAGAGTCGTCGAACCAGATCAGCTCCTTCGACGGTGCCCGCAGCGCCTGGAAGTATCTTTCGGCGATTTCGGCGGGACATTCTTTGTCATGCCGACCCTCCATCAACACCACTGGGACGGCCATCTCCGGGGTGCTGCTGAAGAGGTCCACCTCGAGCAGCTGGGGCCACAGCAACTTCATGGAGCCGAAAATCCCCCGGAAATAATTGACGCGGTCGGCCAGGGTGTATTCCCTGGAGAACAGCAGGCCGGCGATCACCGGACCGAACGCTCCGTTGCGACTGCCGTGCACCTCACCACCGAAACGCCCCAGTTGCCTGCGCTGCGTGACGGTCTTTGCTTGCCAATCACCGGTGTAGGGCGGTGGTCCGATGCGGACGAGGGTGTCGACCGCCCGCTGGTCGCCATGCTTCCTCGCCTGCTCCAACGTCCACCGATAGGAAAGTGCCTCGCCCTCCGCCATGTTCGCGAGCTGACCGATTCCGACATAGCAGTGATAGAGCGTTGGATACTTCGCGACGGCCATCGCGCCGACGACGCTGCCCCAGGAATGGCCCACCAGTATCAGCCGATCCTGGTGGTACTTCTTCAACAGGTACCTGGTCAGTTCGTGGGTATCCTCCACGAACTGATCGATGGTCATCTTCTCGACGTCATCGATGGCGCGATAGGACTTTCCCGCCCCCCGCTGGTCCCAATTGACGACGGTGAAGAACTTCTCCAGCGCCTTCGTGTTGCGCCTGTTCGACGTCAGCTGCGACGTCCCCGGCCCGCCGTGCAGGAACAACACGATCGGGTTGCCAATGTCCTCGGATCGCTCGAGAATCCACTGGTCATGTCCTCCGATGTGCACCTTTTCCAGCTCGGCGACGGTCCGCGCGGATTCAGCTCCTGCATTGCGGCGGATCCGCGGCGTGCCGGCCGGAAGGCTGAACCGAACGGCGGCCAGGCCGATCACACCGCCAACTGCGCCGACGGACGCACGGAACGCCCGGTGGCCACCTCCATCAGCGCACACATTCATACCCGCACCTCCTCAGTGGCGACCGTGGCCCTCGGATTGGCGCAGGGCCAGAGGAGGTGGACCCCGCTCGAGTGGGCAGGAAGTCCCACCGGCCGCGAGGGGCGACGCGCCGCCCATCGGGTTGCTGTGACGTGACCTTCCTGACGGTTGTCGTCGGTCCGTCCCGACTACCCGTACAGTGGTCGAAGATACCGACCAACCTGGCCGGCGTCGAGGTCGTTGCTGTGAACGCCAACGAAGGCGTCTCACCTTCTTGACGGATGTCTCCCTGATCGAACGGGCATCGCGAGTCGGCCCAGCACTGCGGCCACCGCTACCCCACCGACAGGACACCTGACTTCTTCATGACCAACCCTCGTTCTTCCGCGCGCGCTCGTTCCGCCGCGCCTTCCGCCCGCCGCACCCCCGCGGTCGGCGACCCCTCCGCTCCTCCCGCCGCTGACGGGAGGAACGGACGCCGGCACAACGGCTCCGAAACCCCTTCCCGCCCACGGGCTTCCCGCCCGGCAGGCCCGGCTGGTGCATTCTCCGTCGGCGCGTTCTCCTCCGGCGCGCAGAGCACCGGGCCGCTCACCACCGGCACCATGCCCGCCCTCTCCCGCCCCAGCTCCTCCCGGCCTGCCGACAGGCTCAATCGCCAGGCACCGGCGCCGGTCAGCGCCCTGCCCACCAGCCGTAACGAGGGCCGCAGGCGCCGCCAGCGCGGAGCGGAGTCCACTCTGCCGGCCAGCCGATCAACCAGGCCGGCAATCAGTTCGGCACCGGCCCGACTCCCCGCTTTCGTTCCCGCGGATCCCGGCCAGGAGGGCCTGAGCTTCGCCGAGCTGGGTGTACCGGCCACGCTCATCCCGGCGCTCACCGGACTCGGCGCCGTCGACCCGTTCCCGATCCAGTCCGCGACCCTGCCGGCCACGCTGGCCGGCCGGGACGTGCTCGGCCGGGGAAAGACGGGTTCGGGCAAGACCATCGCCTTCGCCATCCCGCTGGTCACCCGGCTCACCGGCGGGCAGCGCATCCCGCGCCGGCCGCGCGGACTGATCCTGCTGCCCACCAGGGAACTCGCCCTGCAGGTGCAGCGCACCGTGGAGCCGTTGGCGCAGGCCGCCGGGCTCCGCACCGTGGTGGTCTTCGGCGGCGTCGGCTACGGCAATCAAACGGCTGCGTTGCAGCGCGGCGTCGACATCGTCATCGCCTGCCCCGGCCGGTTGGAAGACCTGATCAGCCAACGGTTCTGCGACCTGAGCGCGGTCGAGGTGACCGTGCTGGACGAGGCCGATCACATGGCCGATCTCGGCTTCCTGCCCGGTGTCCGGCGCATCCTGCGGGCGACACCCGCTGGGGGCCAACGGATGCTGTTCTCCGCGACGCTGGACAACGGCATCTCCGTGCTGGTCAACGACTTCTTGTCGAACCCGGTGCTGCACGCGGTGGACGACGCGACCTCCCCGGTCGCGGGGATGAGCCATCATGTGTTCGCCGTCAGCTCGGCCGAGCGGACCCAGGTGATCAGGGAGCTGGCCGCCGGAAAGGGCCGCCGGTTGCTGTTCACCAGGACCAAGCACGGCGCCAAGAAGTGGGCGGCCACGCTGAGCAAGTACGGCATCCCGGCGGTCGACCTGCACGGCAACCTGTCGCAGGGCGCCCGCGAGCGCAATCTCGCCGCATTCTCCTCCGGGTCGGCCAAGGTGCTCGTCGCCACCGACATCGCCGCCCGCGGCATCCACGTCGACGACATCGAGTTGGTCGTGCACCTGGACCCGCCGACCGAGCACAAGGCCTACCTGCACCGGTCGGGGCGCACCGCCCGCGCCGGGGCGGGCGGCACCGTCGTCACGGTGATGCTGCCCGAGCAGGCCGACGACGTCCGCAAGCTGATGAAGCAGGCCGGCATCGCCGCCGCCACCATCCCGGTGACGCCGGGACACCCCGCGATCAACAAGATCGCCGGCTGACCGGCTCCACCCGCTGGCGCTCACGGGCGCCGGCGCGGTGATGTTCCTTCGGCGCCGGTTTTCGGGTCCCCGCCTTCGACTCGGCACCGCTTTTCACGACTGAGCGACGGTCTATTCTGGCGCCGGGAACATGAAACCGGAGCTCAGTGGGACTCCTGGCTTCCGGAGCGCGCCGTCGTGATCGGCATCGCGCCGTCCTGATCGGCACGGGCCGGGACGACGGGCAACCGGCGGCTCGCCCAGAGCTCGTCCGCTGGATCCAGCCGAGCGAAATACCCCTGTACCTGCTCGTCCGTGACATCCTCCAGCCGATCCGGGTCCCAGCGTGGCCCTCTGTCCCGCTCGATGAGCCTCGCCCGGATGCCTTCGGCCAGGTCGTGGTGGTGCAGGAAACTCACGCACACCCGCAGGTCCTGCGCGAGCACCTCGTCCAGCGTCATGGATGCTGCCCGGCGCACCGCCGCGAGAGTGACCTTGAGCGATGTCGGGCTCATGCTCGACAGATGCTCGCCGGTTTCCTGGGCCGACGGGGCGGGGTGCTCCAGCAAACGACGCAGGATCGTGCTGACGTCGTCGCCGGCGTAGCACTCGTCGATCCAATCTCGCTGGAACTGCATGGTCGACGGCGGTGGGTGCTCCCGGAAGTCTGCCAGGACGGCGATGTCGGTCGGCGGTGTCAAGGCATGTGTCCGCAACTGCTCGGTCAGCGCCGGCAGCCCGTCAGCGGGCAGGAACCGATCGGCCAGCCCGGCGGCGATCGCGTCGGCCGCCCCCAGCCGGGCGCCGGTCAGTGCTGCGTGGGTACCCAGCTCGCCCGGTGCCCTGGACAGCAGGTACAGCCCACCGACGTCCGGGGCCAGTCCGATCGCCGTCTCCGGCATACCGACCTGCGACGACTCGGTGACGATGCGGATGCTGCAGTGGCCCGAAATGCCCACCCCGCCGCCCAGGGTGATGCCCTCCATGTACGCGACGATCGGCTTGCCGAAGTGGGCCAGCTCCGAGTTCATCCGGTACTCGTCCGCCCAGAACGTCGGCGGCGCAATGGCTTCCCCGCGGATCCCGTCGTAGAGCAGCCGGATGTCGCCGCCTGCGCAGAGTCCCCGCTCGCCCGCACCGTCGATCAGGATCTGGGCAACCTGTCGATCTCCGGCCCACCGGGCCAGCGCCGACCGGACGTCGTTGATCATCTCCATGCTCAGCGCGTTGATGCGCTCCGGCCGGTTCAACGTGATGCGGCCAAGCCTGCCCTCGACCCGGATCAGAATTTCATCGGTGCGCACGGCCATGAGCACACCGTACGGACCGCATCGGACACTGTTTGAGCTGGGGCGCGGCTGGGAAACACACGCTGCACCTCAGCCGTTCTGCCCGACTCCGATCACCAGCCGTGGCCAAACCGATACAGAACGGCGGACGTTTCTGGTCTTTCAAGATGCGAATGATCCGAACAGTGGAAAGCTGTGAAAACCAATCAGTCCGGCGGAAGGGGACGCGGTGGGCGAGCACGGTGCGCCATCCAGTGGAGCGTCGATCTATGACGACGACGACAGTGGAGGAACGGGTGTCGTCCGTATCGCCAGCGTAGCGGCGTTGGGCGGCTTCCTCTTCGGCTACGACAGCGCGGTCATCAACGGCGCCAACTCGGCGATCGAATCGCAGTTCAACGCCGACGCGGCATCGCTCGGCTTCGCGGTCGCCTCGGCGCTGCTCGGCGCAGCGGCCGGCGCGGTGCTCGCCGGGCGGCTCGCCGACCACATCGGCCGGCTGATGGTCATGCGGATCGCCGCCATCCTCTTCTTCGTGGCCGCGTTGGGCACCGGCCTGGCGCCCAACCTGTGGATCCTCGTGCTGTTCCGGATCATCGGCGGCCTCGGCGTCGGTATCGCCTCGGTGATCGCGCCGGCCTACATCGCCGAGATTGCTCCGGCGAAGCTCCGCGGCCGGCTCGGCTCACTGCAGCAGCTCGCCATCGTCACCGGTATCTTCATCTCGCTGCTGGTCGACTTCATCATCGCCACGGTGGCCGGTAGCTCGAGCGCGGACTGGTGGCTGGGCCTCGAGGCCTGGCGATGGATGTTCATCGCCATGGTGGTCCCGGCGGTGGCCTACGGATTGCTGGCGTTGACCATCCCGGAGTCGCCGCGGTACCTGATCTCCAAGCACCGGATCCCGGAAGCCAAGGAGATCCTGAACAAGTTGCTCGGTTCGGTGAACCTGGACGCCAAGATCCAGCGGATCCGGGAAACCATGGAGCGGGAGAAGGAGCCGTCCTGGCACGACCTCAAGATGCCGGACACCGGCAAGATCGCCACCATCGTCTGGGTCGGCCTGGCGCTGTCGGTGTTCCAGCAGTTCGTCGGCATCAACGTGATCTTCTACTACTCCAACATCCTCTGGGAGGCCGTCGGCTTCACCGAGGACCAGTCCTTCGTCATCACGGTCATCTCGGCGACCATCAACATCCTCACCACGCTGATCGCTATCGCCACCATCGACAAGATCGGCCGCAAACCCCTGCTGCTCATCGGCTCTGTCGGCATGACGATCACGCTGGCCACGATGTCGATCATCTTCGGCACCGCGTCCACCTGTACCGCAGTCACCGCCACCTGCGACGCGAAGAACGTCGCCGACAAGGTTCCGGACCTCAGCACCGCCATTCTGGGGTCGTCATCCGCCAACGTGGCGCTGGTTGCCGCGAACCTGTTCGTCGTCGCGTTCGGAATGTCCTGGGGCCCGGTGGTGTGGGTGCTGCTCGGCGAGATGTTCCCGAACCGGATGCGCGCGGCCGCCCTATCGCTGGCCGCCGGCGCACAGTGGGTGGCCAACTGGATCATCACCGTCAGCTTCCCCACCTTGAAGGACTGGTCGCTGGCGCTGGCCTACGGCCTGTACGCCACGTTCGCGTTGCTGTCGTTCTTCTTCGTGCTGAAGTGGGTCGAGGAAACCAAGGGCAAGCAACTCGAGGACATGCACGGCTGACACCCGCTGGGCGCACCGGCTCAGCCCCGATCACCCCAAACCCGATCACCCACCCCGAACACCGGATCCCCGCACCCGCGGGGGTCCGGTGTCTCGTGTGTCAGCTCCGTGCAGCGAGCCGGGCGGTCGGAGTCACTGACGGGGATTCATTGCGTCGGCATCCAGGTCGTCGCGGCGCTGACCAGCGCGACCACGCCGGTGTCCAGTGTCGGCTGGATCAACGGGGCGAACTGCGGTGAGTGATTCGAGGGGATGTCGCGGGCCATCGTGCCCGCCGCGTACGCGGCCGCGAAGGTCGCCGGGTCGGTCCCGCCGAGCAGCCAGTACATGCACGGCGCGCCCGCGGCGGTCGCCAGCACTCCGACGTCCTCGCTGCCCGTGACGACGCCGGGGTCCATCACCCGCTGCACGCCGAACCTGGCCGTGAACGCCGCCCTGATCCGGTCCGTGGCGGCCGCGTCGTTCACGACGGCCGGGAAGCTCTGGATCGGCACGATGTCCGGGTCCCTCGGCGCCCCCGATGCCGACGCCTCCGCTGTCACGATGCGGGTGATGGCCGCCAGCACCCGATCCCGCACGTGCGGATCGAAGGTCCGCAGGGTCAGGCCGAGCTCGGCCTGGTCCGGGATCACGTTGTCCTTTGCCCCGGCGTGCAGCGATCCGATGGTCAGCACGGCCATCTCGGTGCCGGCCACTTCGCGGGAGACGACCGTTTGCAGGCGCAGCACGGCCGCCGCGGCCATCACGACGGGATCCACCGTGACTTCCGGGCGCGAGCCGTGCCCGCCGCGTCCGTACATCACGATCCGCAGGGCGTCGGCCGCAGCGAACGCCGGGCCGGCGTGCAGCGCGACCATGCCGGCGGCGAAGGGCCCGACATGCTGGCCCAGCACGACATCCGGCCGCCCGAACCGGTCGAAGAGCCCGTCGTCCACCATGGCGCGGGCCCCGGCTCCCAACTCCTCCGCCGGCTGGAAGACAGCCATCAGCGTCCCCGACCAGCCCGCACGGTCGGCAGCAAGCTCGGTGACCGCCGCCAGCAGGCAGGTGACGTGCATGTCGTGGCCGCAGGCGTGCATGAGCGGGACGTCCCGGCCGTCCGGATCGGTGCCGCGGGCCGTGCTGGCGTACGGCAGCCCGGTGTCCTCCTGCACGGGCAAGGCGTCCATGTCGGCGCGCATCAGAACGCTGGGGCCGGGGCCGTTGCGCAGCACGCCCACGACCCCGGTCCGCCCGATGCCGCTGGCGACCTGCAACCCGATCGCGCGCAACCGATCGGCGACGATTCCCGCCGTCCGGTCCTCCTGGAAGCTCAGCTCCGGATGCCGGTGCAGATCCCGATAGAACTCGTCCCACGTCGGGTCCGGCTCGCGGGCGCCGAGGGTGATGGTGTCGGACACGGTCGGCCTCCCGGGCGAGGACGCGCGGCGCGTCGCTCCGGGCGACGATATGCCGCGGCGACTCAGCCTCCGCTGGAGGGTGCAGTGGTCATCGGGGACGACATCGTCGACGACAGGAACGGTCCTACGCTGGACGCGTGGATGGGACCTGGATGACTTCAGTGCCGAGCCGCTGGTGCGCCGCCCGATCGACGTGCGGTAGATTCACGGATCACCGTCGGCCAAGCACAACACCGACCATCGTCGTCGGTGCCGCTTGGGCGACGACCCGCGAGTATTTCGGTTTCGGCGCGGCTCCTGATGCCCTCGCGGGTCGAACTCGGCGGCCGTGTCCTCGAGTGCCTTTCCGCGCCTGGACACCACGAAGCAGCGGTGACGTTCTACGACCCGTACACCGGGTTCCTGCTGACCGGCGACACGGTGTCTCCGGGACGGCTGCACGTCGGCGACTGGCCGGCGTTCACCCCGCAGCATCGAGAAGTCGATCGCGTTCTGCGAAACCCGTCCCGTCGCCTACGTTCTCGGCTGTCACATCGAGATGACCCGGCGGCCGGGCGTCGACTACCCGATCCGGACCACCTACCAGCCCGACGAACCCCCGTTGCAGATGACCGTCGGCCACTGCGCGATGTCCGGGCGGCGATCGACCCGATCGGAGAACGGCCGGGCCGGCACGCGTTCGCGGACTTCGTCATCTGCCGCTCCCGGGATGACGGCGCGTCGGTACGGACAGCTCCGACCGCTACTGCCGGGCAGCCATGACCGCGTAGTACCCCGGAATGTGCTCGGGTTCGCCGGTGCCCCGCAGTGGAATGGTCTCGATGTCCGCGGGGCCGTCGGCGACGACCACCCATTCCGAAGCGGGGAAGACGTTCACCCTTTCCGGCCCGCCGAAGTGGCCGGGGCGGGGCAGGTCGGCGATGGCTCGCTCGAGCGGCGCCGGGATATGCCGCGCCGTCGCCCCCAGGTGCTCCAGGTAACCCAGCGCGCTGCCCCGAAAGTTGGTCTCCGCCAGGAAGACCCGGCCCCGCACGCCGACCACCTGATGCAGGGTCCTGGCGAACGCGACACGTCCCGCCGGATCGAGGATGTGCAGCACACCGCGGACGAAGACGTTGGCGTCGGCCCCGATGTCGGCTCTGATCTTCTCGCCGGCGTCCGCAGCGGTGGCGCTCGCGGTAGCGGAGGAGGAACTGCATACCGCGTTGGCCGACCTGGACTCGCAACTGACGACGGGTGAGGTGGGACAGGTCCGGCTCGGCGACGCCGGGGAGCTGATCATCCCGCAACTCCCCGCCGAGGACACGCCCG
>Ga0208716_1000343_pt1 | contig 19712 bp, 20 predicted proteins | sample NGESurdeep092012_8_FD_184482 | JGI IMG/M metagenome (GOLD analysis project Ga0208716, IMG submission 184482) | Arctic peat soil microbial communities from Barrow, Alaska - NGEE Surface sample 415-3 deep-092012 (SPAdes) | ecosystem: Environmental > Terrestrial > Soil > Wetlands > Peat ...
CTCGGCCGACCACCGCACCGTCCTCGCTCTCTTCTCTCTCGACGGCCTCTCCCACCGCGAGATAGCCGAGACGCTCGGCATCCCGGAGGGGACGGTCTGGTCCCGGCTACACCTCGCCCGGAAGAAGCTAACAACCGAGCTCAGGGCACTCGGCTTTGACGCAAAACTCTGAGAATCGGCCGTCCTCCCGTGAAGGTTTCCTCGGTCGCCTACTCCAATGAGCGGGGGCAAGGGTTTCGATGAACGAAAACGCCTGCGACGGATTCGAAATCGCGATCGAGATGCGGCGGCACGGCGCCGCGGACGCGGAGGCCTCGCGCCGGCTCGATGCTCACCTCCAGGACTGCGCGAGCTGCCGATCCTTCGACAAACTCGGGGCGGAGACGGAAATCCGGCTTCGGGCGGACGCGGAGGAGGCGACGGGGAAAGTCGACCTCGAGCGGGTGCGCGCCCGGGGGCGCCGGGTCCTCCGCGGACACTGGACCGACTACGGCGCCTTCTTCCTGCTCCTGTCCCTCGCTTTTGCGACACGCGTCGCCCTGCGGGTCACCGGGATCGAGCAAGGCGACGTTGGATTCGGACCTGCCTTGGCGATCCTCGCCTTCATCCTGCCGTTCGTCGCGATGCGCCGCTCTCAGAGGGAATTGGAAGAAGCATGGAACTCCGATGTTATTTTCCACTTCCTTCGCAAGCACGTCGATGAGCGACTCAAAGGCTCCGTCGGCTTAGCCGTCGTCGGCATCGCCGTTTCGATTCTCTTCTTCATCGACCGCGTGGCCGGTGGTGGCGCGTTTCCGGCGGGCCTGGCCCGCGCGGTATTCGTCGGGTCCTTCGGCGCGCTCGGGCTCTTCGTCCTCATCGTTCGCGTTCCGCGACTCCTCCGCGAACGACGGGAGATCCCCGTTGTCCCCGACCCCTACGACTTGCCGCCGTCGACGTCGACGCTCGGGCTTTAATGATCGCCGAGACACGTACAGCCGGCGTCGAGGACGCCCGCCGTGACGCGACGCCATCCTTCGACGTCGTCTTCTCGGAGACCCATGGCCGCGTCCTCGGTCTTTGCCTCCACCTGACCGGAAACCGCGCGGATGCTGAGGATGCCGCGCAGGAGACGTACCTCGCGGTCACCAAGACCCTCGCGAAATTCCGCGGCGAATCGCGCGTTTCGACGTGGGTCTACCGCATCGCGATCCGGTCGGCGCTCCGCGTGAAGTCGCGCCGACCCGCCACCGAACCGCTGGAGGTCGAGCTGGCCTCGGAGCCGAGGGATCCCGCGATTGATCGGGAACGCTCCCGACAGATTCGTCGCGCGCTTTCCCGGCTCAGCTTCGAGCATAAGACCGTCCTCGCCCTCTTCTCCCTCGACGGCCTCTCCCACCGCGAGATAGCCGAGACGCTCGGCATCCCGGAGGGGACGGTCTGGTCCCGGCTACACCTCGCCCGGAAGAAGCTCGCGGCCGAGCTGAAGGCGCTCGGCTACGACATGGCGACCTGAAGCTGAGCCGTCACCCGACGAGTGGATTCCGCACGCTCAGATCGGGAAAGCGGCCGAAGTCCCGGTCGGCCGACCACAGCTCCCTCACGCCATGCAGGACACAGAGCGCCGCGATGCGCGCGTCGTGCACGCGAGGCCCCGCCACGCCGCTCGAGAGGATGATTCGGGAGAGCTTTTCCCAGTAACCGATCGCCTCTCCGAGGAGGACAAGAGATGGAGATTCCATCCAGATGGAGACCTGCTCCAGTGCCCGCTCGACAGGCGAAGGCGGGTTGAACACTTTCGGATGTGTCACGACCGCAAGAAATTCGTGAACACAGGGCCAGGGGATCGCCCAGGTTTCATCAGAGGACGCCAGGTTCGCGACGCAGGTTCGAGCCGCCTCGTATCCCTTCGATTCCGAGCGGTGGGCGTGGACCAGGATATTGGAGTCGACCGCGATCAACCGCCACGGCCCTCGTAAATCAGAGTCCGGATCTCCTCCCAGTTGGACAGATCGACCCCTGGCTGAAGGCCCTTTCCCTTGAAGCTGCCATCGCGCAGCCGGAATCGCCCTTTCCTCCTGCGCCCCGCGAGGACTTCGCGGAGACCCTCTTCGAGAAGGGAGCGCAGCGTTCGCCCTTCGCGAACCGCGGCCTCGCGCGCCTCGCGCATCAATGGGTCGCTGATCTCGACCGTCGTCTTCATATGGGAGACTATATCATCGCGTACAGTAACCCATACCAGGCAACCAGGAGACCGGCTCCCGGTGACCTTCGCCGGGCGCCTCGCGAGCGGGACTGAAACCCCAGCAGCCCCTCGCGCGTATCTTTGGAGATACCCTAAGTGGAGGAACGATGAAGGCACGCCTCGCCATTTCCGCACTCGCCCTCGCGGCCGCATTCGGGCCGTTCGCCCCCGCTGCGGAGCCGTCCGCCCCAACCCGCGCCCGAGTCCCTGTGGACTACAGAAAGCTGCCGAACGGCCTTAAAGTCGTCCTTTCGCCCGACCACACGTCACCGACCGCCGTCGTGGGCGTTTACTACAACATCGGCTTCCGCATCGAGCCAAGGGATCGAACAGGTTTCGCCCATCTTTTCGAGCACCTGATGTTCCAGGGCTCGAAAAATCTCGGAAAGATGGAGTTCATCAAGCTCGTCCAATCGAACGGCGGAATCCTGAACGGCTCGACGCGATTCGATTTCACGAACTACTTCGAGGTCGTCCCGGCGAACGCGCTGAAAACGGCTCTCTGGGCGGAAGCCGACCGGATGCGCGGCCTCGCGATCAACCAGGACAACCTCGTGAACCAGCAGGGCGTCGTGAAGAACGAGGTCAAGGTCAACGTCCGGAACCGCCCGTACGGCGGTTTCCCCTGGCTGGACGTTCCCCAGATCGCGAATGCGAACTGGTTCAACGCGCACAACTTCTATGGCGACCTCAAGGATCTGGACGCGGCCACGCTGGCGGACGCCGAATCGTTCTTCAAGGCGTTCTACGCACCGAACAACGCCGTCCTCGTCGTCACCGGGGATTTCGAGACGGAGGCCGCGTTCGCGCTCGCGAAGGAGTACTTCGGCTCGATTCCGGCTGTCGCACAGCCGCCCAAGCCCGATATCTCGGAGCCACGGCAGGACAAGGAGAAGAAGGCCAGCAAGAGCGACCCTCTGGCCCCGAGACCCGCGCTGGCCATCGCGTACCACGCGCCGGCGCGGAACACGCCGGAGTATTACGCCCTCGGCCTCCTCGACCAGATCCTCGCGGGTGGAAACGACAGCCGCCTGCATGAGGCGCTCGTCCGCCGCACCGGCCTGACCGGCGAGGTGGAGTCCTCTATCAACGCGCTCGGCAACATGTTCAACATCGCCGGTCCCACGCTGTGGACCGTCTCCCTGTTCCACGACCGCGACAAGTCCGCCGACGCCGTGCTCAAGACGTTCGACGAGGAGGTCGAGAAGGTCCGCTCGGCGCCCGTCGACAAGGCGACATTCGACCGGGCTCTCGTCAAGATGCGCTCCGATCTCTACGCAATGCAGGAGAGTTTCGTCGGATTCGGCCGCGCCGATCTCCTCGCGTCCTTCGCGCTCTTCGACGACGACCCCGAGCGCATCAATCACCTCGAAGAGAACTTCGCGAAGCTGACCCCGGAGCTCCTCCAGAAGACCGCACAGGAGTACCTCCGCAAGACCAACCGCACGATCCTGACCGTCGAGCCGAAGGCCGAGGAGCCGCCGAAGCTTCCCACCGCCTCCGACCCGAAGATGTGAGAAGAGAAGAGTGAAAGACGCCATGACGATTCGCCGTTTTCTCTCCGCCATCACCCTCGCGGCGCTCGTGGGCCTCCTCCCCGGCGCCCGAGCCGACGAACCGCCCCTGCGCGAGAAGCCGCCCGAGCCCGACGCGCCCCGCCCGTTCCGGCTCTCGACTCCCACGCGCTTCACGCTTCCGAACGGGCTCAAGGTCACGATGGTCCCGTACGGCTCCGTCCCGAAGGCGCTCGTGCGGCTCACCGTGCGGTCGGGCAACGTGAACGAATCCGAGAAGCAGGTCTGGCTCTCCGATCTCACCGGCGACCTCCTCCTGGAGGGCACGAAGACGCGGAGCGCGACCCGCATCGCGCAGGACGCCGCGGCAATGGGTGGCGAGGTCGCCGTCAACACGGGCGAAGACGCCACCTCGATCGGCGGCGAGGTCCTCTCCGAGTTCGCGTCGAGCATGGTCGCGCTCGTGGCTGATGTCGCCCAGAACCCAGCGTTCCCGGCATCCCAGCTCGCCCGTCTCAAGGCGAATCAGGCGCGCCGCCTCTCGCTCGCGAAGAGCGAGCCCGGTCAAATGGCGACGGAGGCGTTTCGCGCGGCCGTTTACCCCGGTCATCCCTACGGCCGAATCTTCCCGAAACCCGAGGAGCTGCAGGCGCTCACGCTCGACGACGCGAAGGCGTTCTACGCGGCGAACATCGGCGCCGATCGGGCGACGCTCTTCGTCGTCGGAGTCTTCGACGCGAAAGCGACGGAGGCCGCGATCCGGACCGCCTTCGCAAACTGGCGCAAGGCCACGTCGGCCATCCCCGCCCCGCCCGCCGCGTCCCAGAAACGCAAGTTCGTCGTCGTGGATCGGCCCGGCGCCTCGCAGTCGACGATCCAGCTCGGCCTCCTCGTCATCGATCCGACGAGCCCCGACTACACGTCGCTCCTCGTGACGAATGCGCTCCTCGGCGGTTCCTTCGGCTCGCGCATCACGAGCAACATCCGCGAGCAGAAAGGCTATACGTACTCGCCCAACAGCTCCGTGTCTTCACGACGCAAGACGGCGACCTGGGCGGAGACGGCCGACGTGACGACGAACGTCACAGGCCCCTCCCTGAAGGAGATCTTCGGGGAGATAGACCGCCTGCGGGCCGAGCCGCCCTCGTCGGCGGAGCTCAAGGGGATTCAGAACTACCTGGCGGGCGTGTTCGTCCTCCAGAACTCCTCGCGCACCGGAATCGTGAATCAGCTCTTTTTCCTGGAGCTCCACGGCCTTCCGGACTCGTACTTGACGGGCTTCCCGACGCGCGTCCATGCGGTCACGCCCGAGGAGGTCACGCGTATCGCGAAGACCTACATCAAGCCCGACGAGATGACGCTCGTCGTCGTCGGCGACCGCAAGGTGATCGACGAGCAGCTCAAGCCCTACCAGCCACCCGCGGCCCCCTGAGGGCGGTGGAACCTCCGCGCGGCCTTAGCGCCCGGTGAACTTCGCCGGGCGCTTCTCGAGGAAGGCGCCGACTCCTTCCTTCATGTCCTCCGTGGCCACGCAGAGTCCGAAAAGTGTCGCCTCGTGGTCTTCGGCGGCGGCAAAAGGCATTTCGAGGCCCGCGTTCACCGCGTCCAGCACGTAGCGAATCGCGACCGGGGCCTTCGAGAGGATCTTCTTCAGGATCTCCCGACTCGCCGGCAGAAGGTCGGTGGGCTCGACGACGCAATTCGCGAGCCCGATGCGGAAGGCCTCGTCGGCCGAGACCATGTCGCCCGTCAGAAGCATTTCGAGCGCCCGGCCCTTCCCCACGAGACGCGGCAGCCTCTGGCTCCCGCCGTAGCCCGGAATGATGCCGAGATTCACCTCGGGCTGGCCGAATTTCGCGTTCTTCGACGCGACGCGCAGCGTGCAGGCAAGCGCCACCTCGCAGCCGCCGCCGAGCGCGAAGCCGTTCACGGCCGCGATCACCGGCTTGCCGAGAGTTTCGATCGTGTCCAGGAGCGCCTGTCCCCTTCGCGCGAAAGCGCGGGCCGAGACGGGCGTGAATGTCCGGAAGATCGTGATGTCGGCGCCCGCGATGAACGCCTTTTCGCCCGCGCCGGTCAGGATCACGCCGCCGACGGCGTCGTCGCCCCGCGCGCTCTCGAAGGCGGTGGCAAGTCCCTCCATCACCTCCGGGTTGAGCGCGTTGAGCTTGTCGGGCCGGTTGACCGTGACCGTGAGAATGCGGTCTGCGATCTCGGTGAGAACGACGGACATCGTGGGCACCTCTTTCACGCGAACGGGTTTTCGTCCGCGCTCGGCCCGTACATGCCGGGCACGGGCACGTCGAGGAGGCGGAGATAGACGGAGAGCTGGCCGCGGTGATGTACCGAGTGGTTGAGGATCATGGTCCGCACGACGGCGAGACGCGGCATGGAGAAGACGGGCTTTCCGTTCATCGAGAGGGTCCAAAGCCCCATCGCCCGGGCGTCCTCGATCGCGTTCAAGGCCGCTTTCGCCTCCGCGATGGTCTTGTCGAAGAGGGCGAGGAGGCCGACCGTGGTCGGGGGTGGGAACGGGACGTCGACCGAGTTCACGCCGATGTCGAAGCCGTCCTCCTTGAGCGAGCTCGCCCAGCTCGGAATCGTCGCGACGTGCGTCGCGAGCTTCCCGAGCGTCATCGATTTCGGATGCGGTGCCCACTCATTCTTTCCTTCCGGCACGCGCTCCAGCATCTTCCGGGTCGAAGATGCCTCGCGGTCGAGCTCCATGATGTAGGGTTCGATCAACCTCATTTCCGGTTTCCTTTCTCGTCGTATTCGAAGAATCCCCGTCCGCTCTTTCTCCCGTAGCGGCCCGCCAGCACCATGCGCTTGAGGAGAGGCGGCGGCGCGAACCGCGCCTCGCGGTACTCGGCGAACATGATCTCCGCGATCGCGTACACCGTGTCGAGCCCGACGTAGTCGAGCAGCTCGAACGGGCCCATGGGATGGGCGCAGCCCAGCTTCATTCCCGTGTCGATGTCCTCGAGCGAGCCCACCCCCTGCTCGTGGGCGCGGATCGCGTCGAGGAGGAACGGCACGAGCAGCCGGTTCACCACGAATCCGGAGTTGTCACGAGCCGCGATGGGCGCCTTGCCGAGAGCGCGCGCGAATTCCGTGACGCGCGCGATCGTGTCGTCGGAGGTCTCGATCGCCCGGACCACCTCCACGAGCTTCATGACGGGAACCGGGTTGAAGAAGTGCAGCCCGGCAAAGCGATCGGGCCGCTTCGTCCCGGCCGCTATTTCCGCGATCGTGAGCGACGACGTGTTCGAGCAGAAGATCGTCTCCGGCCCGCAGATCCCGTCGAGCGCGCGATAGACCTCGCGCTTCGCCTCGAGATTCTCGACGATGGCCTCGATGACGAGATCGGAGGAAGAGATTTCTTCGAGTGAAGAAGAGAATCGCAGCCGCCCGCGAATCTCATCGCCTGTCTTGGCGTCCAGCTTGCCGCGTTCGATTGCCTTCGAAAGTGACTGCTCGATGCGGCGGCGGCCCGCGCCGAGCGCCTTCTCGTCGACCTCACGAACGACGACGTCGAACCCCGCCTTCGCGCACACCTCGGCGATTCCCGACCCCATGAGGCCGGCGCCAATCACGCCGACCTTTCGGATCCCGTTCACGAGAGCGCCTCCACGACCAGCGCGATCCCCTGGCCGCCGCCGATGCAGGCCGACGCGATGCCCCAGCGCTTGCCGCGGCGGCGCAGCTCCTTGAGAAGTGTGAGCGTCAGCCGCGCGCCGCTCGCCCCCAGCGGGTGGCCGAGGGCGATCGCACCGCCGTTCACGTTCAGTTTCGCGCGATCCACGCCGAGCTCCTTCACGACGCCGAGGATCTGCCCCGCGAACGCCTCGTTGATCTCGACGAGATCCATCTCCGAGAGCGACTTCCCCGCCTTCGCGAGGGCCGCGCGGCAGGCCGAGACCGGCCCGAGACCCATCTCGGCGGGATCGCAGCCCGTGACCGCTTCGGACACGAGGCGCCCGAGCGGGACGATTCCCTTCGCGCGGGCCCTCTCCTCCGTCGTGACGACCGCGGCCACGGCTCCGTCCACGATGCCCGACGCGTTGCCCGCCGTCACCATCCCGTCTTTCCCGAAAGCGGGCGACAGCTTCGCAAGACCCTCCAGAGTCGAGTCCGGAGTCAGGTGGTCGTCTTCCGTCACGGAGACGGTCTTGCGGCCCTTCTTCGCGTCGACGGGAACGATCTCTTGCGCGAGTCGTCCTTCCGCCCGGGCGGCGGCGGCCTTCTGCTGGCTCTCGAGGGCGAACGCGTCCTGCTCCGCGCGCGTGATTCCGAGGCGGCGCGCGATGTTGTCCGAGGTCTGCGCCATCGCGATACCCGGAACCGTGTCGAAAAGGCCGCTCAGGAGCGCGTCCTCGAGCTTGCCCTGCCCGAGCCGAAGCCCGGTGCGCGCGCCGCGGACCACGAAGGGCGACTGGCTCATGTTCTCGGTGCCGCCCGCGAGGACGGCGTCCGTCTCCCCGAGCAGAATGCGGTGCTTCGCCTGGATGATCGCCTCGAAGCCGGAGCCGCAGAGGCGATTCACCGTGAGCGCGGGGACTTCCTTCGGCACCCCCGACCGGAGGCCAACGTGGCGGGCGAGATAGATCGCGTCGGGAGAGGTCTGGAGCACGTTACCGAAGATCACGTGCCCGATCTCCCCGGGTTCGAAGCGCGCGCGCCGCAGCGCTTCCTGGGAAGCGGCAACGGCGAGGTCGGTGGCGGTCATGTCCGCGAAGAGGCCGTTGAAATCGGCCATCGGCGTGCGGACTCCTTCGGCAAAGACGATCGTGGTGGTCATGGCTTTTCCAATGCCTCCTGCGCGGCCGCGAGGCGGGCCCGGAACGGCTCGAGCGTCTTCATGTTCGCGCGGACGAAATCGGGCTCTCTGAGCTTCGACTCCCGGCGCACCCGTTCGGCTTCCGCCTCGAACTGGGCCGTCTGTTCGGCAAGCAGTTTTTGGGACCCCTCGTCCGCCGCGTCTGCCCGCCGGGCCTTCAGGTCGCCCAGGGTTTTCTCGAGCAGCGCCAGGGCCGACGCGTTGAGCCGCGCGGTCATCGCGACGGCGTCGGCTTCGAGCACGCGCTCTTTCACCCAGAGGAACTCCTCCACGTTCACGCCGCGGGCGCGCGCAGCGGCCACGTCGGCGGGCACCGTCGTGAGCGGATCGCCCGCCGGAGTGGGCCGGGCTCCGCGGAGGTCCAGGCGCACACGGTCCAGGATCGAGAGGTACGTCCCCACCTGAGCCGCCGTCACCCGGCCGTCGGCCGGAGGCCGGTACACGTCGCGCGTCTCGGCCCGGGAGAGCGGCGCGCTCGTGGGAATCCCCGGTCCGGTGTCCGGCGAGCCGCAGCCCACGCACACGGTCGCGAGGACCGCCACGACCCTGGAAAGGTGGCACCGCATCCCCGAATGATAGCCGCGTGGTACGATTTTTTGGTTCCATGCTGACGCAAGTCGGGAAGTACCAGATCGTCGAGAAGATCGGCGTGGGCGGGTTTGGCACCGTCTACAAGGGGCGGGATCCGTTCATCAAACGAAACGTCGCGATCAAGACCTGCCAGAGCGACGAAGAGGAGATCAAGAAGCGCTTCTTTCGCGAGGCCGAGTTCGCGGGCAACCTCCATCACCGCAACGTCACGACGATCTACGACTTCGGCGTCACCGACGACGGCACGCCCTACATCGTCCAGGAGTTCCTGACCGGCGATGACCTCGACAAGGCGATCAAGAAGAAGGAGCCGCTCACGCTCGCGCGCAAGCTCCAGATCCTGATCGACGTGTGCGACGGGCTCGGCTACGCGCATACGAGCGGCATCATCCACCGCGACATCAAGCCCTCGAACATCCGTATTCTCGAGGACGGAACCGTCAAGATCATGGATTTCGGCATCGCGAAGTCCCTGGTCTCGCAGTCGACGCTCACGCAGACCGGCATCACGCTGGGCACGGCGTCCTACCTCGCTCCGGAGCAGATCCGCGGCGAGGATCTCGACCCGCGAACGGACATTTTCTCGCTCGGCGTTGTCGCCTACGAGATCGTGACCGGGCAGAAGCCCTTCACGGGCGACCACATTTCCACGGTCCTCTACAAGATCATGAACGAGATGCCCGCGCCGCCGAGCTCGCTCGATCCGGCGCTGTCCCGCGGCCTCGACGCCATGGTCCTCAAGGCTCTCGAAAAAGACCGCACGAAGCGCTTCGCGTCCTGCGCCGAAATGCGCGCCGAGTGCCAGACGCTTCTCCAGACCGTCCCGGACGGGCCCGCGTTCCAGATGCCGGTCGAAAGGGACATGGACAAGACGCTCGCGACGCCGTCCGCCGGATTTCAGGTCTCGACCTCCGTTTCGCTCGGCGCGACCCCGACAGCCAGGGCCTCCCGCGTCCTCGATACGCCCCTCGGTCCGCCCGCGACCGCCCGGGCGACGGCCGGCGGCCTCGCGGACGTCCACCTCCGCACGGACGACGCTTCGGCAGGCCACCGAACCGCCCGCGAAGAGGGCGGATCGGCCTTGAAAGTGTTCCTTGCGGCGATCGTGCTCGTGGCGGTGGCGGGGGGCACCTGGTTCGTCGCGCAGAAGAAACACTCCGGGGCTCCGGTGACGCCCACTGCCGTTCCTCTGCCCGCGCCCTCCACGGCGGCCGCTCCGGCAGTCTCGGCCGAGACCGCTCCCCCTCAAGCAGCCGCGCCGACGGCCGCGCCCGTCAAGGTGAAGGAAGTCGCCACGACAGCACCCGTCACGTTCAAGTCGAACATCTACGCCGAGCTCTACATCAACGGAAAGCGCCAGAGCGCCAACCTCCCGAGGGCGACCACCATCACCCTCAAGCCGGGGCGGTATTCCGCCGTTTTCGATGCGCCGGGGTTCATGAAGATCACGAAGGAATTCGAGGTCTCCGGGGCCGGGCCCAAGGCCATGACCGTGCCCGGCGAGTTTCCGGGGCGCGGCATCGTCACGTTCACCGTGCTTCCGGCAAGGGCGGAGATCCGCCTGGACGGCGTCCTGTTCGGCGCCTCGACGGGCGGACCCATGAAGAAGACGCTCCGCGCCGGCCCCCACGAGATCAGCGTGAGCCTCGCCGGCTACAAGACCTTCACGAGGACGGTCGACGTCGCCGAAGACGACTCGTTCGCGATCCCCCGTATCGAGTTGAAGAAGGAATAGCTAGAATCTCGCTAGTGAAGCGAGTCCTCCTCTTCTCTCTTGCGTCCTGTCTCGCGGCACTCTTCCTCCTCGCCGCGTCCGCCCGCGCGCAGGAAGGCTCGGAATCGCTCGAAAAAGAGGCGCGAAAGGCCGTCAATGCCGGCCAGTTCCGCAAGGCCGCGCTCAAGTTCGAGAGCGCGGCTTCCGCCGCCGGCGATCCGCAGCGCCGCTCGCGCATGCTCGTGCAGGCCGGCTGGGCGCACTTGAACGACGGAAAGAAGTCCGACGCGCAGGATGCACTGAGGCGCGCGTTTACGGGCAGCCCCGACCTCGAGATCGTGGCCGACTTCTTCTCGCCCGAATTCGTGAAGCTCGCCGCCGATGTCCGCCGCGAGGCCGTCGTCGCAGTGCCGCCGCCCGCGGCCGACATCGGAGAATTGAAGCGCGTCGCGAAGGAGAAGCTCGCGGACGGCAACACCGAAGACGTCATTCATGACCTCCTCTACAACGTGCCGCGCGAAAAGCTCGATGCCGAAGCGATCGATCTCCTCGCCAAGGCGTACGAGAGGCAGGGCAAGTTCACCGAGGCCGCCCGCGTGCGCGCCACGGGCCCCGAGACCCCGAAGGGCGGGGCCTCGTCCTCCTCGGCGGCGTCGTCGTCCGCTCCCGCCGCTCCTGTCGCTTCCACAGTTGGAAAGACCGTTCCGGCGACCGGTCCGACACCCCCCGACTACCTTGCGCTCGGTCGGGGCGCGCTCTCTCGCGGCGACGCCCTGAACGCGCAGTCGACCGCAAACCGGGTCCTCGAGATCGACCCGCAGTCGAGCGACGCCTACCGCCTCCTCGGAAACGCCTACGCCCTGCGGGGCGAACGAGCCATCGCGAAAGCCAATCTCGAGCAATCGCTCCTGAAGAACGAGAAGAACGAGGGAACGCTCCTCGACCTCTACGAACTTTCGATGGGCGACAAGAACTGGGATGGCGCGCTCGACGCGCTCCGGCGGGCGACCGAAGTGAATCCCGAGAACGGAGCGAAGCTCCTTGCCCTCGGACGCAAGGCCCGCGCGGACGGGGACCTCGTCCACGCGCGACAGGTCTTCGCGACGGCTGCTGTAGCGTCGCCGAAGGACGTCTCCGTCCTGACCGAATACGCGAGCCTTCTCCTCCAGGCGAAGGACCTCGACGCCGCCCTCGAGCCCCTCATGAAGGCCGCCGCCGTCGAGCCGGACCGCGAGATCGTGCGCGCGAACCTCGCGTCGACTCTCCGCCGGAAAGGCCTCTGGAAGGATGCCGAGAAGGAATACCGCGAGGCCATTCGCGCGGACCCCGACTACGCCCCCGCCCTGCGCGGCCTCGGCACGCTTCTCCTGGAGCGCGGGCAGGCCGAGCAGGCCATCGAGCCGCTCAAGAAGGCCGTTCTGCGCGACCCGACGAACGCCGAGAGCGCATGGGCGCTCGCGCGGGCGCAGCGCCAGACGGGCGCACTGAAGGACGCCGCCGAGAGCCTCTCCGCGTCCGCCGCCCTCGACAAGGCGCCGCTCGACGACGAGGCCGGGGCCGTGGCCTACGAACGCGGACGTTACGAGGAAGCCGTCGGATTCTTCGACCGCGCGCTCGCGAAGGAGCCGGGCTCCGCCGTTTTCAAGGCAAACCGCGAGAAGGCGGCGGCGGCGGCGGCGTTCCTCAAGGGGTCGGGGATCAGCGTTCCGGAGAAGTAGAAGCCGTCAGTCCCCGACGGAAGGCGCCTCTTCGCCGTCCCGCATGACCGTCAAAAGGTCCGCGAGGATGCGCGCGGTCGCGCCCCAGATCGCGTGGCCCTTGTAGTGGTAGACGAGCGTCATCACGTCCTTGCCCTTCCACTTCACCGGCCGCTCCTCGACCACCATGGGATCGAGGAGATAGGCGAGCGGCACCTCGATGATCGACTCGACCTCGCCCGGCCGAGGCGCGAACGTGACCGGGTACGGGATCGCCCCGACGAACGGCGCGACCTCGAACTCGGTAACCGTGACGAGGCGCGGCAGGGCTCCCAGATTCCTCACGCCCTTTCGCGGAACTCCAATCTCTTCCTCGGTCTCCCGAACCGCCGTCTCCCAAAGGTTTGCGTCGGCCGCGTGCTTGCCGCCGCCCGGGAACGAGATCTGGCCCTTGTGGTGCTCGACCATCTCCGTCCGCTTCGTGAAGAGCGTCCAGAGCGCCTTCTCGCGCACGTAGAGAGGGATCAGGACGGCCGCCGGGCGCAGCGGAACCGTGCCCGCGCCCGGGGGCCGCTCGGAGACGAGCGGCCGCGCCGGCCAGCTTCGGCCGAGGCGCTGCCTCAGATCCAACATCCAGGGGCTGTAGGCCCCGTTTTCCAACTCCGTCATGACCCCGCTTCGGACGTGCCGAAACCCTGCCGGTCGGTCGCGGCCTTCTCGCCCCTCTTCACGAAGGTCTGGAGGTACGCCTCGATGAAGCCGTCGAGGTCGCCATCCAGGACGCGGTCCACGTCCCCGACCTCGTAGTTCGTGCGGTGGTCCTTGATGAGCCGGTAGGGGGCGAGCACGTACGAGCGGATCTGCGATCCGAAGCCGATCTCCATCTTCGTGCCCGCGCGGACGGCGTCTTTCGCGAGGCGTTCCTCGACGGCGCGCTGGTAGAGGCGCGACCTCAGGACTTTCATCGCCGAGTCCTTGTTCTTGTGCTGCGAGCGCTCGTTCTGGCACTGCGCGACGAGCCCGGTCGGCAGGTGCGTGATGCGGATCGCCGACTCGGTCTTGTTCACGTGCTGTCCGCCCTTGCCGCCGGCCCGGAACGTGTCGATCCGAAGGTCCTTGTCGTTGATCTCGACCTCGATCGTGTCGTCGATCTCCGGCGAGACGTAGACGGCCGCGAAGGACGTGTGGCGCCGGGCCGCGGCGTCGAAAGGCGAGATGCGCACGAGGCGGTGCACGCCGCGCTCGGCCTTCATGTGTCCGTAGGCGTATTCCCCCTCGAAGCGCAGCGTCGCGGTCTTGATGCCCGCGTCCTCGGCGTACGTCACCTCGAGAACGTCCGTCTTCCATCCGCGGCGCTCGCCGAAGCGGAGATACATCCTCATGAGCATGTCGGCCCAGTCCTGAGCCTCGGTCCCGCCCGCGCCCGCGTGGATCTCGACGAGCGCGGGCAGCGGATCCTCGTCATGCGTGAGTTTGAACGTGAGCTCCTTGCGGCGCGCCCAGGGCGCGATCGTGGCAAGCGCCGTGTCGGCATCCGCCTCGACTTTCTCGCCCGCGCGAAGGAACTCGCCGAGGATCTCGAGCTCCTCCTGCCGCTCCTTGAGATCCTTGTCGTCCGCGAGCACGCGCTCGGCGCGCTTCAGCTTGCGGAGCGTCTCCTGCGCCTCGAGGGCGTTCGTCCAGAAGGCGGGATCACCGGTCGTCCGTTCGAGCTCTTCCTTCTCTTTCGCGGCTTTGCGGACGTCAAAGATAGCCCCGGAGGGCGCTCACGGACGACGCGAGCTCGAGCAGGCGCTCAATGCGTTCTTCGTTCACGTGGAACTTCCTCCTGGGCGTTTCCGGGGCTCGAGAACCCGCGCGCGGAGGATACCGGCCAGAAGCCCTGCCGCGCAAACCCACGCGACGGCGTCGCCTACGGCAACCGCGGGCGGCGGCGCCGACGGGCGCTCGAGCGGCACCGAGAAGGCGCCCTTGACGTCGGGATCGAGCGTCACGAGGACGCGGCCCGTCGCGTCCACGGCGCCGCTGATCCCGGTGATCGCCGCGCGGACGAGCGGGCGGCCCGTCTCGATCGCGCGCACGACGGCCCCCTGAAAGTGTTGTCGTTGCGCCCCCGCGCGCCCGTACCACGCGTCGTTCGTGAGCGTGAAGAGGACATCCGCGCCCGCTCGGGTTTCGTCGCGCGCGATCCATGGGAAGAGGACTTCGTAACACACCGCGCCGCCCAGCCTCCAGGACCCGAGAGAGAGCACCGTCGTGCCGCTTCCGGGCGTGAAGGCCGAGGGAACGGCGCGGCTGATGGGCCGGATCTTCCGGAGAAGCCCGGCGAGCGGCACGTATTCGCCGAAGGGCACGAGGCGCTGCTTGAAATAGGGCGGGCGTAGGGCGCCGTCCTTCGTCACGAGGACCGCGGCGTTGTAGAACGCCGCGTCGGGATCGTCCGGGGCATCGGACCAGACCGTGCTCAGAAGGATCGCGATGTCGAGCTCCCGGCAGAGCGCGATGACCCTCTGGCGGTAGGCCTCGGAAAACGACCACGCGTAAGGCGACGCGCTCTCCGGCCACAGAACGAGGACGGGCCTGTCGTGCCGGCAGAGCCTTCGCGTCTGATCCTCGAGGTCGACGAAGAGGCGCTCGGCGGTTCCGGGCTCCCAGCGAAGTTCCTGCCTGACGTTTGGCTGGATGACGCCGACCACGAGGACTTCTCCCGCCGGATGCGGTCGTCGCGGTCCGGCCGCCGCCGCGAAAACGCCCGCGAGGGACGCGCCGACGAGCCACCCGAGGCGCAGGTTCCGGGCGGGGCGCGTCAGCGCGACGTACAGGGCGGCATTCAGAGACGCCACGAGGAGCGACGTCAAAAAGACGCCGCCGAGGGCCGCCGTGCCCATCAGCTGCGGGACGTCCGCGAGCGGGTTCGCGAGGAGCGCCCACGGGAAGCCGCCGAAAATGTACACGTACGTGCGGAAGAGCTCCTGAGAGGCCCACGAGGCGCCGAATGTCGCCACGAGGCCGGCGGCCGACCGGGGAGCGACCCAGGCGTAAAGGAGACCCATCACCGCGAAAGGCACCGCGCAGATCGCCGCCGCCGCCGCAAGCGCGAGTCCGGCGACGGGCCACGCCACGCCGCCGAACCGGTAGACCGTATAGGCGATCCACGGGATCGTCAGCGTCCAGAACACGAGCCCGAAAACGTACCCGAGGAATGCCGCCTGCTTCGGCTGCGCGCCGTCGAGCGCCGCAATCAGCGGGATCAATGCGACGGGCAGAAGAGGAAGTATCGAGAAGTTCGGAAAACACAGCGCCAGGAGGACGCCGCCGAAGCAGGCCCAGAGCAGTCGGGCTAATTTCTTAGAAGGTAAGAGGGGCAGCATCTTTCTTCGGCGCGAACTCTTCCGCCCGGTAGCTCGAGCGGACGAACGGGCCGGAGAAGACGGCCGAAAAGCCCAGCTCCATCCCCCGCGCCTCGAGCGACGCAAAGCGCTCGGGCGTCGCGTACTCCACGACCGGTAGATTCCAGGCGGACGGCCGCAGGTACTGCCCGACCGTGACGACGTCGACTCCGGCGGCGCGCAGCGCGCGGAACACGTCGACGACCTCTTCGTCTTCTTCCCCGAGGCCCAGCATGAGGCCCGACTTCGTCGTCATCGCGGGATGCCGTTCCTTCACGCGGGCGAGGAGGTCCAGGGACCTGCGAAAAACGGACTTCGGGCGCACGGCGTCGTAGAGGCGGGGAACGGTCTCCACGTTGTGGTTGTAGACGTCGGGGCCGGAATCGGCCACGCGGTCGATCTGGAGGGCGTTGCCCTGGAAGTCGGGCGTCAGCGCCTCGACCGTGCGCGCGCCGTCGTCTTCCTTCAGCGCCCGAACGACGGCCGCCCAGTGCGCCGAGCCCCCGTCCGCGAGGTCGTCGCGGTCGACAGACGTGACGACGATGTGCCGGATTCCCATTTCGTTGGCGGCCCGCACGAGCCGCGCGGGCTCCTCCGGGTCGAGGGAAGCGGGACGCCCGGACGTGATGTGGCAGAAGCCGCAGGCGCGGGTGCAGACGTCGCCCGCGATGAGGAACGTGGCCGTCCTCCGCTCGAAGCACTCCGTCCGGTTCGGGCAGCGCGCCTCCTCGCAGACTGTCGAGAGGCTTCCGCGCCGCATGCGCGACTTCATCTCGTGGAGGTCGAGGAGACGAAGCTTCTTCTCCCGGATCCACGGGGGCAGGCGGGGCTCGCCGCGGACGGGGAGAGAACGGAGCCGATGGCTCAAGGCACAACCAGGGGTCTGTTCTTGATCTGCTTGTCGGTGGTCTTGATCTTCTTCGCCGCCGCCTCCGCCTTCGCGCGGTCCTTGAACGGGCCCACGCGCACGCGGAACCAGCCGTCCTTGCCGGGCACGGCCGAGACGTCCGCCGCGAAACCTTCGTCCTTGAGACGTTTCCCGAGGTCGTCCGCGGCGGGCGCCTTCTTCGTAGCGAGCACCTGCACGTAGAACGGGCCCTTCGGGGCGTCCTTCTGACGCGCGAGGGGAGCGGCCGTCGAAACGGGAGGCGGCGGGGTGGGAACCGGCGTCGGCACGGGCACCGGCGTCGCCGCCGCCGCGGCAGCCTCCTTCAGGGCCGCCCGCTTCTCGGCGGCGAAGCCGAGCGCCTCTTCGGCGGGCCTCTCGACGGAGCTCCCGGATTTCCGGGCCTCGCGAGGGCCGTCCGACGGTGCGAGCGTCGGCACCGGTAGGTCCGAAGCGTTCGCCAGCGTCGCGACCGCGCCCGGGCCCTTTCGCGCCGCGGCGCCCGTTTTCATCCCGAAGAAGAAAGCCAGCGCGAGCGCCGCGAGGAGAAGAAAGAAGAAGAGTCCGGCCTGCCGGCCCGTGACCGAAATCTGATAGTGGACGGGCGGCCTCGCCGGCCGGTCCGACCGATCCTCGGGGCCCTCCGAAAGTCCAAGCGCGGTCATCCTTGCTTCTCGCCCTTCTTGAGAAAGGCCGAGATCAGGTCCATCGGCAACGGAAAGATGATCGTGGAGTTCTTCTCGGTCGCGATCTCCGTCAGCGTCTGCAGGTAGCGGAGCTGAAGCGTCGCGGGCTCGCGCCCGATGATCTCCGCGGCCTCGGAAAGCTGCTTGCTGGCCTCGAACTCTCCGGAGGCGTGGATGATCTTCGCGCGCTTTTCGCGCTCGGCTTCGGCCTGCTTCGCCATCGCGCGCTGCATCTCGATCGGCAGGTCGACGGCCTTCAGCTCCACCATCGTGACCTTGATGCCCCAGGGATCCGTGTGCTTGTCGAGGATCTCCTGCAGGCTCTCGTTCAGCTTGTCGCGCGAGGAGAGCAGCTCGTCGAGCGTCGCCTGGCCCAGAACCGAGCGCAGTGTGGTCTGGGAGAGCTGCGACGTGGCATACAGGTAGTTCTCCACCTTCACGACCGCCCTCGACGGATCCATGACGTGGAAATAGACGACCGCGTTCACCTTCACCGACACGTTGTCGCGCGTGATGACGTCCTGCGGCGGGACGTCGAGGACCACTGTGCGCAGCGAGATGCGCACCATCGTCTCGAAGGGCCAGAAGATGAGAGTCAGCCCGGGGCCCTTCGGGCTGGGCGAGAGACGACCCAGCCAGAAGGTCACGGCCCGCTCGTATTCATTGAGGACGTTGATCCACTTCGAGAGAAAGATCAGAGCGACGAAGAGAACCGGGACGAGGAGCGTCAGATTCGACATGAGTCTCCTTAAGCCCCTTTCGGGGCGGGACGGACGAGGACGAGAAGGCCGTCGAGACCGGTGATCTCGACGTTTTCGCCGGCGGCGACCGGCGCGGAGGAACGCGCCTCCCAGAGGGCGCCGTCGACGAAGATCTTGCCCATAGGAGCGAGAGTCGTGCGCGCGGCGACGACCTGGCCCACGAGAACGCCGGCGCCGGTGCGATCCGGCAACCGCTTCACGGCGAGCGCCCTGAACGAGAGGGCCGCGAGGATCGCCGCGGTCGTGACGGCGCCCGCGATGAGCGTCGCGAGCTCGCCGCGCGGAGCGCCGGCCCGGTCGGGAAACAGGAGGAGGCCGCCGAGCACGATCGCGATCGCGCCCCCCAGGGCGAGGACGCCGTGCGCCGCCAGCTTCACTTCGAGGAAGAAGAACAGGCCCCCGAGCAAGATGAGAAAGACGCCCGCCCCGTTGACGGGGAGGACCGACATCGCGAAGAGCGCGAGGACGAGGCAGATCGCGCCGAGGACGCCCGGCAGGATTCCGCCCGGATGGGAAAGCTCGGAGTAGAGGCCCACGAGACCGACGAGGAAGAGGATCCCGGCGATCGCCGGGCTCGCGATCACGCCGAGGATCCGTTCTCGCCGCGTCATCTCCCGCGACTCGGTCGCGAGACCGGCTGTCTTCAGGACGACGTCGGGCCTGCCGACGCGCTTCGCCGTGCGCCCGTCGAGCCGCGCGAGGAGCTCCGGAATGTCGCGCGCGATGACCTCGATCAGCTTGCGTTTTTCGGCCTCGGTCTCGGAGTACGACGTCGCCTCCGTAACGGCCTTGACGGCGTCGTCCACCGGGCGGCCGCGGGGCTCGGTGACGGAACGGAGCAGCGCCGAGACGTCCTCCCCCACTTTTTTCGCGATCGTCTTCGGGAGATCCTCGCCGCCTCCCCCGACGGGCGACGCGGCGCCCGCGTTCGTGCCCGGCGCCATCGCGGCGACATCGCACGACATGAGGATGAGGAACCCGGCCGAGGCGGCCTGCGCTCCGGCGGGCGCAACCCAGCCCACGACCGGCACGGGCGAGGCCAGGATCGCCCGAGTGATTTCCCGCGTGGAGTCGAGCCGCCCGCCCGGCGTGTCGATGCGCAGGATCACGAGGGGCGCGCCCGAGGTCCCCGCCTCCCGGATCGCGTCCGACACGAAGCGCGCGCTCACGGCGTGGATCTCGGAATTGAGATCGATGACGGGCACCGGCGCCGCGGCGAGGGCGGCCGATGCCGCCAGCGACCCGGAGAGCGCAAGAGCCGCGGAGAAGCGCACGACGGCATTATAGGTTCGTGTTAGAACGCACCGTGCGCTGGAAGCCGGTCGACGTTCTGACTGTCGTCTTCGCAAGCGCGCTTTTCGTCGTCGGCGTTCTCCGATACGGCGTCCTCGACGACCGCTCGGTGCTCCT
>Ga0208716_1000344_pt1 | contig 19702 bp, 15 predicted proteins | sample NGESurdeep092012_8_FD_184482 | JGI IMG/M metagenome (GOLD analysis project Ga0208716, IMG submission 184482) | Arctic peat soil microbial communities from Barrow, Alaska - NGEE Surface sample 415-3 deep-092012 (SPAdes) | ecosystem: Environmental > Terrestrial > Soil > Wetlands > Peat ...
GCCGCCTCGGTTGAGCACGTGGGGGATGAATGGGGTTGGTGGCGGGAGCGACGGGACTCGAACCCGCGACCTCCGGCGTGACAGGCCGGCGTTCTAACCAGCTGAACTACGCCCCCGCGAAAGCAACGAGCGGCCGGTCGACGAAGCTGGACCGGCCACCGTGCGGCGAAGTGGAATTGTAGCAAACGGGGCCTGAAGGTGCTACCGGGAGCGCGGCGTCTTGGGGCGCGGCGCCTTTGGGCGCCGCGCAAGCGCCTCTTCGTAGGTCGCGAGCACGCGCTCGGCGACGCTCGGCCAGGCGAACTGCTCTACCGTCCGCAAGCCAGCCTCGGTGAGCCGGCTGCGCAGGCCCTCGATCTTGAACACGCGCAGCAGCGACTCGGCGAGAGCGACGGCGTCGCCCGGCGGCACGAGCACGCCGGCGCCGCCGCCGCCGAGCACCGCCCGGTAGCCGGGCAGGTCCGAGGCGACCACCGGCAGGCCGGCGGCCATGCCCTCGGCGATCACGATGCCGAAGCTCTCGCCCTCGAGCGACGGCACGCAGAGCACCTCGGCCGCCGCCATCTCGTCGACCTTGTCCTCGTGCCCGACGCGGCCGAGCGCCGTGACCCCGGCCATCGGCCATTCGTAGCCGGGGCTCGGCTGCGGGGCGACGTCGATCACCTGGTCCCACGTGGGACCGACCAGTTGAAGCGTCGCCCGCGGCATCTGGCGGCGAACCATGGCGAACGCCTCGAGCAGCACGGCGATACCTTTGCGCGGCTCGGCGCGCCCGATGAAGAGCACGCGGCCGTGGCGCCGCGTGCCTCTGCGGGCGCGCTCGTAGAGCTCGATCGGTACACCGTTGGGGATGATCCTGAACTCGCCCGGGAAGTGCATGTCGGGGTACTCCCGCGCCGCCTCCGAGACGGCGATCCGCACGGCGATGTTCTCCATGACCCGCTTGGCCAGAGGGAAGAGCGTTGCGTAGAACGGCGAGCGGTCGAGCGCCGCGTGGAAGGTGCCCACTACGGGACACTGTGCGCGCAGCACCGCCATGGCGGCGACCGACGGCGTGCACGGTTCGTGCGCGTGCAGCACGTCGAAGCGCATCTCGGGCAGCACGCGGTCCATGCGTCGCAGGAGAAACGGTGACGGGTTGACCCACGCCTTCGAGCCGTTCGAAGGAAACGGCATGGCGCTGCCCATCGAGATGAAACGCTCGGGCAGCGCCGCCCGGGCGCCGGCGCGGCCGCTTTGCGGCGCCATGATCCACGCCTCGTGGCCTCTGAGCTCGAGTTGCGCAGCGAGGTTGGCGACGTGGTCGTTGACCCCGCCGGGGACGCTCCAGGAGTACGGCGAGACGAGCCCTACTCGCATTGATCTCCTCCCCGGTGCGTCGTTCAGTGGTCCCTGTCGGACCAGAACCGGTTCCACAATACCGCCGGATCGGTCGTTGGACCAACGTCGGACGACCCGCGTAGCCGCGCGAACACCATGATCGTGCCGGGCATCACACCCCAGAAGCCGGCGAGCGCCCGGCGCCTGATGAGTAGGCGGATGGGCAGCAGCCCGAGCGCGCCGAGGATGACCGCCTGCGGGTGGTAACCGATCTTCGTGCCGGCGACGATCCCCGTGCCGGCGATGAGCATCGCCGGCGTGTCGATCGCGAAGACGGCGCCGAGGGCGGTGGCGGCGCCGCGCCCGCCGACGACGAGCACATGCGCGAGCTCGGGCGCGATCGCCACCGCCCCGACGGTGTTCTCGCCGGCGCCGCCAAGCTTCGCCAGCGTCGCCGGCAGGTAGCCCTTGGCGAGGTCCATGCCGGCGACCAGGTAGCCGGCTTTGCGACCCAACACTTGGCGCACGTTGGCGGCGCCCGGCTTGCCGTCGCCGACGGCATCGATATCGATGCCGGCCAGGCGACGGGCGACCAGCCGGGCGCTCGGCACGCAGCCCACGGCGAAGGCGCCGCCGACCCACAGCAGCGAGCGGCTCACGGGCCAGCGGCGACTACTCCGCACGTTGCACCCCAGGCCGGCGGGTGCGCCCGCCGCGCAGGCCGAGGGCGACGGCGCCGCTCACCACGGGCAGCAGCCAGGTCATCGCCCGCCACAGGATCAGGCTGGCGACACGCAGACCGATGGGCACCTCGGGGGCGATGAGCAACAAGAACCCGCCTTCGGCGATGCCGGCGCCGCCGGGCAACGGCGAGAACACCATCAGTACCTGCAGCACGGCCTGGCCGACGACGATCGTCGGGATCGCGGCAAGATTGCGCTGGCCGAGCGCCGCGAAGATCAGCGGGATGATCGCGAACATCGCCAGCCAGTAGACGATCTGCCAGGCGATAACGCGCAGCGCCAGCGGCCAGCCGGCGCGGCGGAGCAGGTGGAGCGCCTCCTGAGTCGGTCTGAGGCGGCGGTGGATCGCCTCCGGCAGCAACCCGCCGCCCAGCGGCCGGCGCACGAACCACCAGCCGGCCGCCCAGCCGATGGCGAGCGCGACGAACACGCCGAGCAGGATCAAGCGCTGCAGCGGCGTCAGCGGTGAACGGATGCCGGGCAGGAACACGGCCAGGGCGATCACTGCCAGCGAGGAGGCGCGCACGATGCCCTTGAAGACGAGCACCGAGGTCGCCTCGGGCAGCGTCATGTCGAAGTCGCGCAGGAACCAGATCTGGTAGGGGATCTCGAGCCCGCCGAACGAGGTGGCGCCGCCGATGAGGTGCGCCTCCAGGTTGAGACCCATGAGGCGCGTGTACGGCGCCTCCGGCTTGATCACGCGCACCACCATCGTCAGCAGCCACGCGTCGGCGAAGAGATAGATCGCCACGCACGCGACCGCCGCCACGATGTAGCGCCAGAGCTGCACGGCGACGGTGGTCGAGCGCAGGTCGTGCATGAGGCGCGGGCTCAGCACGAGCACGATCGCCAGCGCCACGCCGAGTCCGAGCAACATGCCGATGGCCATCCGCATCCAGTGCAACCGGAACGGCGGCTGCATGCCTTTCGCGAACGGCGTCTCGGCCGGCAGCGTGGCGGCGACCCCTTCGAGCTCGGCCACGCGCTCGATCGACGGCGGGGGCACGAGCTCGCCGACTTTCGCGCTCGTCGCCGTGACGTCGGCGCTCGTCGCCGCGGCTTCGGCGGCGCTCACGAGAGGCGTGGCATCGTTCGCGTCGCCGCGGTCTGCGCTCGGCTCACGCCCGGTCGTCACCCCGCCCGGGTCCGGGCTCTCCGTGTCTGTCATCTGCCCACCGCCCGATCGAGCACGCGCCGATAGCGCTCGGCGACGAGCGCCGGGTCGTGGTACGAGAGCGCCAGCTCGCGCCCCGCCAGCGCCCGGCGAAGCCGTTCGGCGGGGCTCAGGCGGAGCAGCTCGGCGAGCGCCCCGGCCACTTCGTCCACCGATCGGCCGTCGACAAGGATGCCCGTCTCGCCGTTCTTCACGAACTCGGGGGCGCCGCCCGAGTCGCCGCCGACCACGGGCACACCGACCAGCGAGGCCTCCGCGAACACGAGACCGTAGCCTTCGACCTCGAGCCCGCCCCAGCGCGAGCGACAGGGAGAGGCGAAGACGTCGGCGGCGACGAGCCAGCGGTGCAGTTCGTCGCCGCTCACGGCGCCGGGCAGTTGCACGCGCCCGTCGAGGCCGCGGCGGCGGGCGCGTGCACGCAGCCGCCGCGCGAGACGCCCGCTGCCGACGAGCGCCAGGTGCAGGTCGGGGAACTCGGCCGAGAGCGGCGTCAGCGCGTCGAGCAGCTTGTCCTGGCCCTTGCGCGGCACGAGCCGGCCGACGCAGACGACAAGCGGGCCGTCGATACCGAACGCCGCCTTGGCGGCGTCGGCGTCGCCCGGCTCACGCAGAGCGAATGCCGCAAGGTCGAGCGCCGGTCGCGATACTTGCACCGGCGCCTTGCCTCTGGTCTGGCGCCGCGCCTTCGTCGCCGTGTATTCGCTGGTGCTGACGAGCAGCGCCGCGCGACGCAGCACGTAGCGCAGCAGCGACCCGACCACGGGGATCTTGGCCGGCAGCGTCACCTCGGCGCCCCCGAGAAAGATCATGTACGGCCGGCCGGTGCGCTTGCGCAGGGCCGGCCCCATGAGGCCCGCCGGCAGCGGGTGGCCGAGCTGCACCAGCTCGAGCTCGTGCTCTTCGATGAGGGCGGCCGCCTTGCGGACGAGCGCCGGCGTCGGCCAAAGGACCGAACTCGCGGCGCGCACGACCCGGTACGGGTGGGTGGCGTCGAACGCGGCCGCATCGCGATGAGCGGGAGCAAGCACGACGACGTCGGCCGGGTCGAGCGTGTTGATCAGTCCCCAGAACCAGGACTGGGCACCGCCGATGCGTGGTGGGAAGTCGTTGGTGATGAACAGCGACCTGGGAACGGCGCGCTCTGCAGACGTCTGCGGCACAAGCCTCCTCGCTCTGCCCCGTCTCCGGTGGCGGAAGTCGGGTCAAATATACCAGAGCGCGGTTCGTGAGCGGTTGGTGGGCGATGCTGGATTTGAACCAACGACCCCCTGCTTGTAAGGCAGGTGCTCTACCCCTGAGCTAATCGCCCGCGCGTAACGACGTGCCGCCGAGGATTATACAGTGCGGGCGACGCCGGCCCGCCCGTACAGACCGCGGCCCGCACAAACCGCGGCCCGCACAAAGAAACGGGGCGGGCGCCTCACGGCGCCCGCCCCACTCGTGTCCGGCTTTGTCAGTCTCTCGTCATCAGCCTCGCGTCGTCAACGTCTCGTCATCGCCGTCGCGTCGTCAGCCTCGCGTCACGGAGCCACCGGTGAGATCTCGCGCCACGTGTTGGTCACGACCTGTACGGCCAGCGTCCAGCGGTCTTTGAGCTTCACGATCGCCGAATCGTTGTAGTAGACGTTGGGCGTGCCTCGCATGTCGAGGTTGCTCTTGCAGATCAACATGCCGTGGATCGACGGCGTGCCGTGCGAGGATTCGAAGGTTCCTTCGGTGTACATCACACCCCAGAAAGTCTCGTTGCCGCCCATGTCGATGGTGACATTGTTGCCGCCGAGGATGAAGAGGATCCCCGGGCTGGTGGCAGAGTTGATGTCGATGTTGTTGCCGAGGTCCACGGTCGCGCCGTCGGCGACGTTGATCACCTTCACCCCGGAGAGGTCGGTCGGCATCTGCGCGCCGGCGGTGAGATCGTAGTAAGTGCCCATGTTCTTGGCCATCAGGATGATCTGCGCCACGACCGAGTCGGGCAGGATGCTCGACAACACCGGCACATCGCCGCCCGTTTTTTGCGTGATCGTGTTCACGAACACGCTCTGGTTGTCGACGCCGCCGGCGGCGTAGCCCGTCACCGACGGCTGATCGCCCTGGTCTTCGATCGTGATCTTGGGGTTGTTGCCGCCGCCGTTGCTGAGCAGGCTGGCGCCGGTGTACACAGCGACGCCACGGGGGAACTCGGTCTTGACGAACGTGCGCTGCACGAGCGCCTGGATGCGCACGGAGCGGTTGCCGACCATGCCCTGGCCTTCGACGTACATCAGGCTGTCGTCGTTGGCGTCGTAGTGGGCGTCGAGCCGGTTCACATGTTTGTCACCGTTCGTGTCGGAGTTGTCGTAGTAGACGGCGCTCACGAACGCGCCGACCGGCGGGTTGGGATACTCCGTGGTGCTCGAGAACTGGCTGCGGATCGTCGTCGCGTCGAGAACCGGCTGTATGCTCGCATCCGTCGGCCAGTAGCTTTGCAGCCCATGCGTCAGCGACATCTGATACATCATCCCGTCCACGGCCGCCTCGGCCACGCCCGCCGTCTTGTCGCGCACGCGCTGGTCGGCGGTGTTGGACTGTACGTTGCCGATGAAGGTGACCAGGGTGGTGGCCAGTATCGCGAGGGCGGCAACGATCCCGATCAGGAGAATCAGTGAGGCGCCGCTCTGTCTATGTAGTCTGAGGGTGTCCATCGGGCTGCCTTCCTAGTTTCGCTGGTTGCGCAGCTGGGCGGTCGACACGAGGTCGACGAAGACGGGCGCCTTGCGCGGGTTGACATCGACGAGGGTGTGGATCTGCACGGCGATCAGCTCGCGGCAGTTCTGCGTTCCGACACGAGACGGGTCGCTCTGCAGGTGCCCGTTGACGTCGTAGTAGTTGTACATGAAGAGCGGCGTGGGACTGCCGGGGATTGCCGTGGTGTTGACGACGTTCTTCAGTAGCAGGGAGGCACCCTCGCCCCTCGTCTCTTCGTTCGGCTGGTAACCGGCCGGCGTGTCGTTCAACGGGCTCATGTCGAAGGTGCCGCCGGTCATGTCGATGACGCCGTTGTGGTTCAGGTCTTCGAAGCGGTAGAGCTTGCCGTCGGAGTAGAGGCGGTAGACGACTAGGTGCGGCGCGGTCGGGACGGCGGTCAAGCTGCCGTTCACCAGGCTCCAGTCGGCGCTGTTGTTGCCGGCCTTGTTGAACGTCGTGAAGAAGGCAATCCAGTAGGTGCTCGCCCGATAGATGGCGGCCTCCGAAACGCCGGCGTCCGGGTAGCCGTACGGCGGCTGCTGCGCGTCGCGGACCTCGCGCTGCATGCGCGACAACGCCAGGCGGGCGTTGTCGCGCGACTCGCCGCTGTTCACCGCGAACACGAACGAGCGGTTCAGCGCGAACCACGAGAGCAACAGCATCGCCGAGACGATCACGGCAATCACCATGCCGATCAGCAGCTCGATCAGCGTGAGTCCGTTCTGGCTCTTGTCGGTGCGCGTCATGGGAACACCACGTCCGTCAGGGAGCCGTTGCCCCCACTGATCGTCGTGCCGTAGGGCTTGTTCGTGAATGCATTGAAGGGGCCGCTGTTCACGAACACGGTGTAGGGCCCGTCGGGGAGCGAGTAGAAGGTCACGGGGGGGTTGTTCTTCGGCAGCACCGCCGCGGGCGGAGGGTTGGTGCCGTTGTCGGTCCCCGGGTTGAGCTTCGTCCAGTAGTGGCCGGTGCTCGCGTTGATCACCCACACATTGTACGGCCCATTGTTGCCGTTCTTGATCGAGATCACGAGGTTGTGTTTGGGCTGCGGGTCGGTGGGCCCGCCGAGGACGGCGGCGCAGTACAGGCCGGGGCCGAAGCCGACGCTCGAGAACCCGTCGAATGCCCTGATCTTGTAGTACCACGACGCGCCATAGCCGGCAGTGGCGTCGTCGTAGGTGAGCGTCGCCGGCATCGTGACCGTCGCCAGTATCGGCTCCCAGGTCACGTTGTTCGCGCTCCGGTAGATCTCGTACTTGGAGATGCCCGTCGACGGCGTGCCCGGGTCGGTCGCCGCCGTCCAGGTGATACGCAGCGTCGGGGCGTTGGGCAGCTTGACCACAGCCAAGCCGCCCGGTGCGGTCGGCGCCGTCGTGTCCGGTGAGTTGGTGGGAGTCGCCGCGTTCGACACGGCGTACGTGCTGTACTTGCCGGTGGTCGCCAGTGCCCTGACGGCGTAGTAGTAGGTCTGGCCGTTCTGGGCGGTGACGTCGCCGTAACTCAGCACCGTCGTGGCGACCGTGGCGAGCTGGGTCCACGGACCCGATGCCGAAGCGCTGCGATAGACCACATAGTTGGCGAGGTCGCCGGCGCCCGAGGCGCTCCACGTGAGGTCGGCGCGCGCGTCGAAAGCCGTGGCAACGACGTTCGTCGGCGGCGCCGGCGACACCGCGTGGTGGATGATCGGATAGAGGTCCATCGGGCGGCCGGCGAAGCCGTCGCTCGACTTCGCGACGACACCGAAGTGGTAGGTGCCGTTGACGGCGAAGCTCGCGTCCCACGTCCAGTAGAACGCGTGCTGGGAGCCGTCATACCAGTAGCCGTTGAGCTGATTGGTGTCGGTGATCTTGACCAGCTGTGACGCGATCGTCGCGCCGCCGAACATGGAGATCGTGAATTGCGCGTTCGCCGGCGGCAGCCCGGCGGTCATGTCGATCGTCGCCTTGAGCGTCACCGTGGAGAGGTTGGCGTCGCCGAGCACGTTCTGCTCGTCGACGATCGGGTTGGTCGAGAAGTTGGCGATCGGCGGTCCGGAGTACTGCCGATAGACGATCGTCTGCAGTGACGCCGGCTTGACGGGGCCGGGAGGCGCCTTCCACGTGGCGGTCACCGAGACGATCTTGTACTGGGAGGTGATGCCGGACGAGCCGGCCGGGTACGAGGTCACCGAGTACGAGATCGTGATCGTGCGGTGCGCCTGCCCGGTACTGATCGTCGCGGTCGTGCTGAACTGGCCGTCGGCGAAGCTGCTGCTCTGCAGGTTCGCGAGCGAGATCGAGTCGTAGGAGAGCTGGCGGACCTTCTCGATCTTGTCCTGCGCCACGTTGAGCGACGTGAGACGCATCGTGTCGGCGAAGTTCTTGGTCTGGGCGCTGATGAACATCGGGATCATCGCCGCGAACACGATGCCCGCGAGCACGATCGTGACGAGCAATTCTACGAGGCTGAAGCCAGCTTCAGCGCGCTGTGGTCGCCTACTCATTCCCTGCCTCCGGATGCGAGGTTCTCCCTGTCGCAGTATCGGCCTCTTGCCGCCGAACCTGAGCGTTCCTGCTGGTATATCCGTCTACTTGTGTTGCCTTGGCGGGCGGCGAGCTCGCCCGCGTCGACGGCAAGCCCGTGTGCATCCCTACTAGTTGGCCATCGGCGCGGCATCTCCTCGCCGGATCGTCGATCATGACTCCACCGCCCGTTCGCACCTTGGTTCCCATTTCAGAGCGCCTTCACGGCGTGCACCACGATTCGCCAGGACTCGCCGTTCCAGTGAAGGACAAGAGGGACGACCGGACTGCCGTCGGTCGTAGTGGCCGTGCCGACCGCCCAGACGTCGTCGGTCGCGCGCGCGGCCACTCCCAGGATGCTGTCTTGGGCAGTCAGGCCCATCTCGTCGGCGCCGAATCGACGCCACGTGCTGCCATCCCAGTTCGCCAGACCGTCGAGCCCGCGGGCGCAGAGCCACACGTCTGACGACGAGACGGCCGACATGGTCGCGGCACTCGGGGCAGCGAACGGGGTGGGGACGGTGCGCCAGTGCGCACCGTCCCAATGCTGTACGGACTGGCCCGTGCTGATCCAGACGTCGTTCGCGGCGGTCGCCGTGACCGCGCTCGGTCCGCTGGACGCGTCATCGCTGCCGCTCGGGGTTGCCGTGACCGATGCCCACACGCTCCCGTTCCAATGAAGCACCAGATCGTGACCGTCGGCGGCGCTGCCCACGGCCCAAACGTCGGTCGGGGAGGAACCGGAGACCGAGCGCAGGACGACACCCGGCCCGGCAGCGGCTTGGGACGTGTCCGCCGCCCGCCACGTGAGCCCGTTCCAGTGGAGCACCAGGGGGCCGGCCGAACCGTCCGGCGCCCTGCCGACCGCCCAGACGTCGTTCGCGGCGGTCGCCGTGATCGCCGTCAGCTCGCCGTAAGCCGGAAGATCGTTGGCAATCGCCGCCCACACGCTGCCGTCCCAGTGCAGTGCCTCGCCGGCGTACGGATCGATCGCCCACGCCTGGCCGTCGCCGGCGACGGCGACCGCCGTCAGCGGGCCGATGTCGGGCGTCGGCACCTCGCGCCAGACCGTCCCGTCCCAGTGCATGATCAACGAGTGCAGCGCGCCGCCCTGGGCGCGGTCGGTGGTGTCGATCCGGTTGCCGACCGCCCAGGCGTCGGTCGCTGTGTGTGCCGCGACCGCGCTCAGCGAGTAGCCGGCAAGCGCGGGCTGCGCGCTGCTTGTGGGCGACGTGACCGGCACGGGGGTGGGCGGCAAGACGAAGGCAGCTGAGCCGCTCGCATCGGGGATCGGCAGGAGACCATTGGTGGCCGGCGGCCGGTTCGTCAACTGTGTCTCGACGGCGCCGACGGCGACCGCGGCGACGACGAGCAGTGCGGTCGCCCACACCAGGACGGTACGGGAACGCCACGGCGGCACGCGCGCCGGCGCCTGCCTGGCCGTCGCCGCCTCTTCGGCCGCGACACAGCGCTCGAGCTCGCCGCGCAAGTCGTTCAGGAAGTCGTCGAACCCGCTACTCATGATCCACTCCGAGGATCCGCAGATCCCGTGACAATCTCTTGAGGCCGCGGCTGACACGCTGGCGCACCAATGTCTCGTCGCAGCCGATCAGGCGCGCCGCATCCGCGTACGTGCGGCCGTCGACGACGCGCAGCAGCACGGCCTCGCGCAGCTCTCCCTTGAGCGTGTCGAGCACTGCCGCCACCTGTTCACGCACCTCCTGCAGATCGAGGAGCTCTTCGGCTCTCTCGATCGCATCGACCGACACGGGGAACTGTTCTATCCCCAGGCGCGCTCGCCAGTGCGACTCGACGCGCTGACGTCGGATGAACCGACTCAGCTGCCTGTGGGCGATGGTGTAGAGCCACGCGACGGCAGCCCCCGGTCCCGGATTGCGAAAGCCGGCGCGGCCGGCAAAAGCTTGTGCGAATGTCTCCGCCGTCAGGTCGGCCGCCACCTGCGGGTCGAAGGTGCGGCGGGCGAAGAAGGCGAGCAGGCCGCGAGAGTGCCGGTCGTAGAATGCAACGAATCGCTCCGGTCGTCCGACCGATCCTGCAAGAAGCTCTTCGTCGCTGAACCACTCCGCCCTCGATCCCGTCAAGTCTCCCCTTTGCTCAATAGGTGGACATTCGCGACGATTCTGTGACAGATCCGCCCGCAGCGCACGCAAATGCATCGGCAGAGAGACGTCTGGGGCTGAGGCTCTTGGTGGTGGAGCGGCGGTGCGGTCAGCGCAGCTGCTGGAGCTGGCCGAGCGTCTGCTGGAGGAGCTGTATCTGGCGGCCATACTCCGCCCAGTCGCCGGCGCGCTGGGCGGCCAAGGCGGCCTTGAACTGCTGGTCCGCCTGTGCGATGAGCTGGCGGCCCTGCGCCGACAGGCCGCCGGTACCCTGCGTCGGCGGGGTCGTGGGTGTGCCGGGGCCGCTCGGCGGCCCCGTCTGCGGCGCGGCGCCGAAGATCTCCGCGAGCGCCGCGCTCAGCGTGGGCTGCATCGAGACGACCTGGCGCCCACCGCCTTGCGTGCCGTCGGTGCTGGGCGCCCGATAGAAGACGATCACGCGTTTGAGCTGAGGCAACTTGGTCTGCTGTGACTGCAGGTAGAGCGGTTGCACGTAGAGCAGCGTCTCCGCGATCGGCACGATCACGAGATTGCCCATGATCACGGTCGAGCCGGACTGGTCCCACAGAGTGCGTTGCGCCGAGACGGTCGCGTCCTGGTTGATCGCCGCCTCGACCTGCGCCGGTCCGTAGACCGTCGTGCTCTTGCCGAAGACGAAGTTCACCGCATTCCCGTAGAAGGGCACATCGGACTCCGCGCCGAGCCACGAGACCATGTTGTCGCGGCCGTTGGGCACGAACGGCAGCATGATCAGGAACTCCTCCTTGGTGGCGCCGGGCAGCTTCATGATCACGTAGTAGGCGTTCATCGGCCCGGCGCCACTCAGCGCCACGCCCTCAGGTATCTGCCACTGGTCGCCCTTGTTGTAGAGCACCGAGGGGTCGTTGACGTGGTAGGTCGCGAACACCTGCGACTGCACGTTGAAGTAGTCCTCCGGATAGCGCACATGCTTCTGCAGATCAGCCGGCATCTGCGCCGCCGGCGTGAACATGCCGGGGAAGATCCGCTCGTAGGCGCGCAGCAGCGGGTCCGTGTCGTCGAACACGTAGAACGTCATCGTGCCGTTGTAGGCGTCGATCACGACTTTGACCGAGTTGCGGATGTAGTTGAGGTCACCTTGCCGCGTGGAGTACGGGTAGAGGTCGGTCGTTGTGTAGGCGTCGGCGATCCAGTACAGGCGGCCGCCGGAGATGACCATGTACGGGTCCTTGTCGAACTGCAGGAACGGCGCCGCCGCCTTGAGCCGGTCGGCGATGTTGTTGCGGATGATGATGCGGCTGTCGGCGTCGATCGCCGACGAGGTGAAGAACTTGATCGTGCCGAAGCGCGCGCAGAAGGCGAGGCGGTTGAGCGGCGACGAGATCGGGATGCCGCCGCTACCGTCGTAGCCCGTCGGCATCATCACGTCCCCATCGGGGCCGGGGTAGTCGAACTCCTGGACCTTGGTCCTGACGAGCGAGTAGCCGGTGCCGATCTCGCCGAAGTAGATGCGCGGCTCGGTGATCTCGAGCCCCGGCACGGAACGCACCGGGATGTCCTGCACGAGGAAGTTGGGCGAGCCGTCCGGCGCGAACTGATTGACGGCGGAGACCGTGACACCGTATCCGTGCGTGAACGTGATGTGCTGGTTGACCCACGTCTGTGCCGTCGCCGGCAGGCCACTGATGTTGAGCTCGCGCGGCGAGAGCATCGTCTGACGGTAGACGCCGTTGACCGTGTAGCGGTCGACATCGGCGTCGACGAACGTGTAGTACGGCCGCTGCTGCTGCAGCTGGATGTAGCTCGTGACCAGCGTCTGCGGATCCCACAAACGGATGTTGCGCACGGTGACGTCGTTCGTCGTGAGCGTGCCGGTGGTGATCGCCGTGTTCATCGCCAGCGGCTTCTGCACGATCTGGTCGAGCTTGTAGGCAGTGCGTGTGGCGGCGATGTTGTTGGCGATGTAGCCGCGCTCCTTGGCCAGCTCGTTCGGGTTGACGATGAGCGACTGCATGAGCGCCGGCACGACGCCCTGGAGCAGGATCAGGACGACGATCCACACGGCGATCGCGCCCGGCCAGTACTGGCGGCGGCGCCAGATGTTGACGAACAGCGCCGCCGCGAGCACGAAGCAGATCGCCATCTCGACACGGATGATCGGCAGCCGCGCGTGCACGTCGGTGTAGCCGGCGCCGAAGACGACGCCGGCCTTGGAGTAGAGCAGGTTCCAGGCTTTGAAGAGCTGGCCGATGCCGACGAGCACGAAGACGACGCCGAGCAAGGCCGAGAGATGGGCGACGGCGCGGCCCTGCAGGCGCACGTCGACGTCGGGCATGCCGCCGGGGCGCGGGCCGAGACCGCGCGGGCCGCCGTGATGGACTTCGTCCTCGCCGCCGGCCCGCGCCTTGGCCCGCACAGCGTACTCGACGCCGCCGAGGACGAGGTGCATGCCGGCGCTCGCCAGCATCGCGACGATCACGGCGGCGACGAGGAAGCTCTGCACGAAGTGCCACGCCGGCAGCGTGAACACGTAGAACGAGAGGTCGTGGTGGAAGATCGGATCTTTGATGCCGAAGGCGACGCCGTGCGCGGCGCGCGCGAACGTGAGCCAGTTCGACGAGACGGCGATGCCGGCGATCACGCCGGCGACGATCGCCAACGCCAGACCGAGGCGGCCGGCGAGCCGCTGGATGCTCTCGGGCGCGAATTCCACGAGATCGCCGCCGCCGGTGGTCTTGTAGCGCGGCGCGAGCCGGCGTGCGATGAAGATGTTGGCGTAGACCACGACGAAGAAGAGCGCGCCGAACGCCGCGCCCACCCCGAGCTGCCACCAGAACGAACGCCAGAAGACGACGCGCAGCGAGACCTCGCCGAACCAGAGCCAGTCCGTGTAGAAGCCGAGCGCGCGGAAGGCCACGGCGACGAGCACGAAGACGAGCGCGACGGCGGCGGCGATGCCGACGCGGCGACGGCTGACTGCTGCTGCCGCCGGGCGCTTGGGGCGCGGCCAGAGCGGAGTCACGTTGTTCATGGCGCCATTATGTCAGGTTCCCTGAAGGACTGCCCGCACGCCCGTCGTATTTCGCAAGGGGGGCGGTGCTGTCTGGACCGTATGACCATACGCAACGCCGCACCGGTTTCCCGCCACAGTCAGGGGGAATGGTAAAAATGATGGACGATCTCAGACTCGCAGTGGCGACGCATGACGACGTCACCGCGATCACGGTCGAGGGCAACCTCGACTTCTCCACTTCGGCGGCGCTGCGCGACGCCGTCGATTGCTGCGCCGACAGTCCGGCACACCACGTCGAGCTCCGTTTCGGCCACATCGGCCTGATGGACAGTTCGGGACTGGGAGCGCTGGTGTATGCGCATAAGCTGCTCCACCAGCGCGGCAAGGACTTCGTCCTGCTCGGCGACGATGCGGTCGTCAAGCGTCTGCTCAAGCGCACGTCGCTCGACCGCGTGTTCCGGCTGCGCCCGCTGGGCGCACCCGACCACGGACCGCGGGCGGCCAGCGCCTGACCGTCGCCTAGTTGTTGCCTGCCTCCGTCTCCCTGACGACCGCCAGAAACCCCTGCGCGAGCGCAGGGTCGAGCGCGCCGGACGCGCCCGCCCTGACGCGTGCCATCCCGTCGCCGCCTTCTTCGCCGGCGCCATCCCCCCACGAGCGGCAGACCGCGAAGGCGCGCGCCACGCGTGGTATCCCGGTGCCGCGCAGACCCTCGGGGTAGCCTCCGCCGTCCCAGCGTTCGCTGCCGTAGAGGAGCGCCTCGTAGGTGCGACTCTGCGCGTCGGCGAGCGCCCTGGGATCGTCCGGCGCGCTCACGTCGTCGCGCCGGCGGCCGCCGAGGATCGCCGCCACCTCGTCGCCCATGTGCGCCGCGAACTCGTACGCGGCGAGCGCCGTGACGAGGCCGCCGGTCTCCTCGGCGGTGAGACCGATGCGCTCGGCGAAACGCCGGCTGAGAGCGATCAGCCGGCTGTCGAGCAGCGACGCCGAAGTCTCGGTCTCGTCATAGACGCGGACGCGATCGCGACCGAACGACTTGGCTTGCAGGAGCGCCGCGTCGGCGGTGCGCAACACGCCGTCGGCGTCGCGTGACGACTGCGGATACGACGCCACGCCGATCGACATACTCACGCGCAGACCGACGGCGCCCGCATCGATCTCGCGGACCAGCGCGCAGACGCGTTCCGCCATCTTGCGCGCCTCCTGCCAGCTCGTTTGCGGCAGGATCATCACGAACTCCTCGCCGCCGTAGCGCGCCTGGTAGTCCGATTCGCGCGAGCAGAGGCGCAGCACGTCGGCGACGGCGCGCAGCACGACGTCGCCTTGCTGATGACCAACGGTGTCGTTGACCTCCTTGAAGTGGTCGAGGTCCATCATCAGCAGGCAGAAGGTCTCGTTGTAGCGCGCTGCGCGGCTCGCCGTCGCCTCGAGCGTCTCGCGAAAATGTCGGTAGTTGTGGATGCCGGTGAGGCCGTCGCTGATCGCCTGCACCTCCATCTCGTTGAACGAGCGCGCGTTCTGGATGGCGATCGCGGCGAGGTTGCCGAAGAGCTCGGCCATCTCGAACTCGCGCTGCTCGAAGTGGCGCGTGCCAAGCCGGTCGATGATGAGCACGCCGCTGACCTTGCCGAGGATCTGCAGCGGCACGAAGATCGAGGCCTGTGGCTCGGGTTCGGTGCCGGGCACCACGACGGCGCGCGGGTCGGCGTTCATGTCGTTGATCATCTGAGCCTCGTTGTGGCGCACGACCCAGCCGCTGACGCCCTGGCCGAGAGGCACCCGAAATGCCATGATCTCCTCGGCGAACTGGTCGCGAGCGAAGATCGTCACCAGTTCGTCGGTGGTTTCATCGACCAGCGAGATGTCGATCGTGTCGTAATCGACGAGCGCTTTAAGCGTGACGGCGATCTGCTCGAAGACGGCTTTCTGGTCGAGCGTGGAGAGCAGCGCCTCGCTCAGCTGCATGAGGTCGTGACGCAGGCGCAGGGCGCCCGCCAGCTCATGCGTCGCCGCCTCGAGCTGGCGGTACTGCCGTGCGTTCTCGATCGCAACGGCGGCGTGCGTGGCGAAGACCTCGAGCGTGTTGACGCGCGCCAGCGTGGGCAATTCGCGGTCCACCGGGTCGCCGAGGTCGAGCACGCCCATCAACTCGTCGGCCTTGTCGTAGATCGGCACGAACAGAGAGTCGTCGGTGTGCCACCCACCGCGCTTGCGCGGTCCCAGGTCCGGAGTGGGAAAGTAGAAGGCGTCGGCCGGGTCCCACTGGTACTCGCGATGGTCGATGAAGTACGAGCGGCCGATCTGGAAGCGCGGCTGGAACAGCCGCGCGAACACGTCGGCCGGCACGGGTGTGGCGAGTGCGAGCCGGTTGAGCTCGGGGTGGTAGCCGACGGCGGCGTAGCCGCGGAACACGTCGGCGCCCGGCTCGCGCACGTAGACGGTCGCCTCGCGATAGCCGAGAGTCTCGGCGATCGCGGTCGCGATCGTACGCACGACGGCACCCATGTCGAGATTTGCCTGGAGCTGCTTGGCGAGCTTGACGAGACCCCGCAGCAGCTCGACTTCGCCGTGCTCCGGTCGGCGCCCCGCGAACGGATTCTGCACTAGTCCGGACCCCTCCGGCCGCCCGTCATCACTGTTGTGTCGGTCCCGGGCGGACCTTAGTAGTGTACTCCCGTGCAGGCGATTCTCGCACGGAGCAGGGCGATTGAGTTGCCTGGGTTGGCGACGCGCGCCCTACTTGTCGTACGGCGCGAGCCTGAGGATCCGCCGCGCCTCGTCCGGCGTCGCCGTCTCGCGCCCCCACTCCTTCGCCAGCCGGGCGACGCGGCCGACGAGCGCGGCGTTCTCCTTGGCGAGCACGCCCTTGTGGTAGAAGACGTTGTCCTCGAAGCCGAGACGCACGTTGCCGCCGAGCGCCAGCGCCGTCATTGTCACTGGCATATGCCAGCGGCCGATGCCGGTGCACGTCCAGGTCGCCCCCTCGCTGGGGATCTGATCGACGAGGAAGACGAGGTTGCGCGGCTCGCCGCTCATGCTGCCCGGCACGCCGAGCACAAAGTCCCAGTGCGTCAGCGGTCCGGCCGGGCCGAGCTTCTTCACCAGCCTGAGCGCGTTGTCGATCTGCCCGGCCTCGAAGATCTCGAACTCGGGGCGCACGCCCTTGGCCTGCATCCGCCGGTAGAACTCCGTCATCAGCGCCGTGTCGTTGAAGAACACGTCGTCGCCGAAGTTGGCCGTGCCCGTGGTCAGCGAGGCCATCTCCGGGTCGAGCTCGAGCGGCTGCAGGCGCTCGTCCGCGGTCATCCCCATCGCGCCGCCGGTCGAGGTCTGGATGATGATGTCCGTGCGCTTGCGGATCTCCTCGATCGCCGCCGCGAACACCTCCCTGGCCTGCGTCGGGTCGGCGTTCGCGTCGCGCACGTGGAGGTGGAACATGCTGGCGCCGGCCTCGGTGCAGCGCGCCGCGTCGGCGCCGATCTCGACCGCGGTCACCGGCAGTGCCGGCTGTGCCTCCTTGGTCGTCTCGGCGCCGACACCGGCGACGGTGATGATCAGCTTGTCCATCTCAGTCCCCCTCGATCTGGAAAGGGGCGGGGTCGGCGACGCCGGCCCCGCCCACTGTCCTACTTCTTGTAGGGATGGCTCTCGGCGACGAACGCGAGCGCTTGCTCGACGACATCGAGCGCTCGCGCAAGGTCCTCCTCGGTGTGCCGGTAAGCGATGTACCAGTGGTGGTACGGCTGCACGAACAGTCCCCGGCGGATGCACTGCGTGTAGAACTCCGTCCGCCGCTCCTTGTAGTGCTCGTCAACCTTGTCGAAGGTGACGAACGGCATCGGCGGGATACCCGACATGGTCACCGGCACGCCCGAGGCGTCGACGATCTTCCCCAAGCGGTCGAGGAAGCGCGTGCCGCGTTCCCAGATCTTGTCCTGCACCTTCTCCCGCTCGAGGATGTCCATGCACGCCATCGCGGCGACCATCTCGAGGCTGTTGGGGAAGAAGGTCGAGCTCAGGAAGGCGGCCTTCTCGTAGACCGAGAGGATCTCGCGCTTGCCGACCACGGCGGCGATCGGATAGCCGTTGGCCATCGCCTTGCCGACCGTGGTCACGTCGGGGGCGACGCCGTAGCGTTGCTGGGCTCCGCCCATGGCGACACGAAAGCCCGTGCGGATCTCATCGAAGATCAGCACGGCGCCGTTCTGGTGCGTGATCTCCTTGACCTTCTCGAGGTAGCCCGGCGGCGGCGCGATGATCGGCAGCGCCATCGGGTGACCGACGGGCGTGATGATCACGCAGGCGACCTTGCCGAGATTCTCGGCGAAGACGCGCTCGAGATCGGCGATGTCGCCGTAGTGGAACTCCTTGGTGAGGTCGGCCACGGCCTGCGGCACGCCGCCGCGGTTCTCGACGCACCAGTCGCCCCAGCCGTGATAGCCACAGCGCGCGATCACGTCGCGGCCGGTGTAGGCGCGGGCGGCGCGCACGGCGGCGTTCGTCGCGTCGGAGCCGGTCTTGACGATGATCGTCTGCTCGCCGCAGGGCATCACGTTGGCGAGACGCTCCTCGAGCTCGTTCTGGATCGGCTGCACGAGGCTGAAGCAGAAGCCCAGATCCATGCGCGCCTTGACGGCGTCGTTGATCTCCGGCTCGACGTAGCCAAGGATGATCGGGCCGTAGGCGCAGAGCATGTCGATGTATTCGTTGCCGTCGACATCGAAGATGTGGCCGCCCTTGCCGTGCGTGATGAAGATCGGGTATTCGCCGACGACGAAGTTGTACGGTCGGCGGATGCCGCCGACGCCGCCGGGGGTGAGCCGCTGGGCGTCCTCGAACATCTGCATCGACTTGGCGAGATTGAGATGCGCGGCGCGCTCGACGTGTTTGGGACTCATGGTGACTCCTTCGTTCTGGAGGATGACTCGATTCTATGCCTTATGCGACGGCAGCTCAGCCGGGGTCGGTGAGCTGCCGGCCGACGGTGGCGCGGCACCGGCGCAGCCACCGGCGCGCCGCGCTCATGCCGGCATCACCTCTTCGGGCTCGCCGAAGACGATGACGAGGGCGCCGGCAACGATGATCAGCGCGCCGCCGCCGAGCGTCCAGCCGCCCGGCCGCTCGCCGAGCAGCAGGAGCGCGTAGAGCGGCGCCGAGACCGGCTCGAGATAGCCGAGGATCGACGAGTGCTGCACGCGCACGCGGGCCACGCCCTCCGTCCACATCGTGTAGGCGAGCGCCGTGCAGACGGTGCCGAGGACGAGGCCGACGAGCAGGTCGCGGCCGGTGAGGCGGTAACCGGCGCCGACGGTCTGCCAGAGCGCCAGCGGCAGGATGATGATCGTGTCGAGAATCGTCTCGGTGAGCACGATCGAGATCGTGTTCAGGCGGCGCGTGAGGTCCTTCATCACTATCTGGAAGACGGCGTAGCCGAGGCCGGCCGCGGTACCGAAGAAGAGGCCGAGCCCGGTGACGTTCACGGCCTTGCCGGTGAGCGCCGGCACGAGGATCGCCGAGAGCCCGCCGAGCGCAATAACCAAGGCGAAGTAGACGACGGGCTCCGTTCGCACGTGCAGCAGACGCGGCGCGATGACGGCGACCCACACCGGCGCCACGAAGAGCAGGAACATGGCGACGGCGACGTCGGTGTGGCGGATGGCGAGGAAGAAGAGCATCAGCGCGCCGGTGTCGAGCGCCGCCATCAGGAACAGCCGCGACGGCAGACCCGGTGCGCGCAGACCGGCGAGCGGGCGTCGGCGGGCGAAGACCACGCCGAGCACGACGCCCGCCGTGACCATGCGCGCCAGGAGCAGGAAGCTCTCCGGCGCCGAGGCGTAGTCGACGAGGGCGCCGATCGAACCCATGATCAGGTAGGAGACGGCGACCAGGGCGTAGCCCCAGCCCAACCGCCGCGAGCGCGATGCAGTGCTCATGCGAGCAGTTCCTGCTCGGCCTTGCCGAAGTACATCACGAGCACGCCGGCGGCGATGATCAGCGCGCCGCCGGCGACGGTCCACGACGACGGCACCTGGCTGAGCAAGACGAGCGCGTAGACCGGCGCGCTGACCGGCTCGAGGTAGCCCATGATCGAGGCATGTTGCACGGGGATGTGATGCATGCCGTCCATG
>Ga0208716_1000347_pt1 | contig 19576 bp, 22 predicted proteins | sample NGESurdeep092012_8_FD_184482 | JGI IMG/M metagenome (GOLD analysis project Ga0208716, IMG submission 184482) | Arctic peat soil microbial communities from Barrow, Alaska - NGEE Surface sample 415-3 deep-092012 (SPAdes) | ecosystem: Environmental > Terrestrial > Soil > Wetlands > Peat ...
GTTCTCGGTCCTGGCCACTCTGCCGGTGGTGGCGTTCGCCGAGATCGGGTTCGCCGTTGCCCTGGGTGTCCTGCTCGACACGCTGATCGTGCGCTCGGTGCTGGTGACGGCGCTGAACCTGGACGTCGGCCGGCACATGTGGTGGCCGAGCAGCCTTGCGAACAAACCGGATTCGGAAGAGCTACCTCGACCCGCCACGGTTACGCACCGGGGTGCGGCCTCAGGTGCCCTCAGGCGAACCCAGACCGACTGACCGTCAGTCGAGATCGTACGGGTCTGCGAGAACCCCCTTGCCCGCGAACAGCAGCTCAGCCGATGCGCTCGGCGACCTCCGGCGGGAAGCCACCGGTGGCCACCGGGCCCCAGCTGGTGGGCGTGATCCGGATCAGTGACTTGCCCTGCCGGGCCATGGCCCGCTTGTACTCGTCCCAGTCCGGATGTTCGCCGGCGATGGAACGAAAGTAGTCGACGAACGGCTCAGCAGCTTCGGGCATGTCGAGCACCTCGGCCGTGCCGTACACCTGAACCCAGGGCCCGTCGAAGTCGTCGGAAAGCACGCAGATGCTCACCTCGGGGTCGCGGCGGGTATTGCTCGCCTTCGCCCGTTGCGGGTACGTCGACACGACGATCCGGCCCTCAGGGTCCACGCCGCAGCTCACCGGGGAAAGCTGCGGTCTACCGTCGCCGCGCGTGGCCACATAGATCCCCTTGTGCCGGGGACGCAGGAAATCGAGGAGCTCCTCGTGGGAAACCTTGTCAGTGGTGGCAACCTTGGGCATGAACGCAATGGTAACGCCCGGCTGTCCCCGAGGCCCACTGGCAACCTGTCCATTGGGGCGGTCCGCAGCGGTGGACCAGAATCAGTAACCTCGACTGTGTGCACACACGTGAGCTGGGCAGGAAGGGTCGTCAGGTATCCATCGTTGGTCTGGGGTGCTGGCAGCTCGGTGGTGACTGGGGCCGGGTGGACGATGCGGACGCGATGGGCGTGCTGCACGCAGCGGTCGACGCCGGGGTGACGTTCCTCGATACCGCGGATGTCTACGGTGACGGCCGAAGTGAGGTCCTCATCGGGCGACTCTTGGCTGAGCGGCCCGACGCCGCCCTCACCGTTGCCACGAAGATGGGCCGACGGGCCGACCCACACGTTCCCGAGGCATTCACTCTCGAGGCCTTCCGGAACTGGACAGACCGCAGCCGGGCCAACCTTGGCGTCGAGGTGCTCGATCTTGTCCAGCTGCACTGTCCGCCGACGCCGGTGTTCTCTGATGACCGCGTCTTCGACGCTCTTGACACCCTGGTGCAGGAACAGCGCATCGCTGCCTATGGCGTTTCGGTGGAGACGTGTGAAGAGGCGCTCACTGCGATCGCCCGTTCTCACGTCGCCACGGTCCAGCTCATCCTCAACGTGTTCCGCCGCAAGCCGCTGGAGCGGGTCCTGCCGGCCGCACTCGAAGCGGGCGTCGGCATCATCGCGCGCGTGCCGCTGGCCAGCGGGCTCCTGTCCGGCAAGTACGACTTGTCCACCACTTTCGCGCCGGAGGACCACCGCACCTACAACCGCCACGGCGCGGCCTTCGACGTCGGCGAGACCTTCAGTGGCGTGCCGTTCGAGATCGGGGTGCGCGCGGCACGCAGTGTGGCCGCCCAAGCCCAGGGGACCCCCACCTCCCAGTTGGCACTGCGGTGGATCCTCGACCAGCCCGGCGTCAGCACCATCATCCCGGGTGCACGCAACGCGTCTCAGGTGAGTGGCAACGCCGCCGCCGCTGAGCTTGAACCGCTGTCGGCCGACGTACTGGATGCGCTACGCGATATCTACGACACGGAGATCCGCGAGCACGTGCATAACCGCTGGTGACCCACACCAGATGGGCTGGCATCGCGGTCAGTGGTAACTGCGCGTTGGGTGGACAGCTTGTTCTTCCCTGACAAAGCGCCCAGCGTAGATCGCATTGCGCCCGAGCGACGGCCCCGCCGGGGGCGTTCCTTGAAGGGCCGAGAGCTACAGGTCCTTGCGGCGGAACGCCTGCGCGGCAAACGCGACGAGAACGACAGCGAGCAGCAGCGAGGTCAGTACCGGCCACAGCACGGCGGCGTCCTTGCCGGCTGCGAGCGACGCGGGTTGGGTGGCCAGGGCTGCCGGTGAGTACGAGCCGAGGGGCTTCCAGATCGACGCGATCGACACCAGCGCGTAGATACCCAGGCCCGCGCCGGCAGCTCCAGCCGCAGACCCAATGAGGACCGAGAGAAGTGTCATCAGGGAAATGAAGAGCACGCCGAACACGAGCCACACCATCGCCGAGGACCACAGTGCCGATCCCGGCGCCTTCCCGAATACGGCCGCCGTGAGCCCCCAGGTGAGGAGAGTTCCCATGACAACCAGGACCGCGAGGAACACCGAGTGGACCGAAGCCTTGGCGATGACGAACGCGGCCCGCGATACCGGCTTGGTGAGCACAAGAACTGCCGTGCCGTTCCTGGTCTCCGCCGAGATGATGCTTCCGTAGATGATGATCAGTGCGAACAGGGCAATCTGCGACAAGTTCTTGACCCACTGGGTGTAGGAATCAAGATAGGTCGGTGTCGGCAGCTTGAGTCCACCGAGCTGGCTGCCGGCCAGCGCACCCACGATCTCCGGGGTGTACCGGGCGAGGACCGGGCCGGTCAGTGCGAAGAACAGCAGGATGCCGGGAAGCACCCAGATGCGCCACGTTCGCAGGATCTCGCGGACCTCCTTGGCTGCGAACACCACGAAACCGTTCACCGCTGCTCACCTCCGACGAGCTCGACGAAGACCTCCTCGAGACCCACCTCGCCAGCCTCCATGCGTGACATCCCCGTATTCCGCGCCGCCACCATGGCTGGAATCTCCCGTTGCGCTGTACCCACATCCGTCACCGTGATCTCGATGGCGCCATCGGGTCCCCGGGCCACTGCGGTCGCCCACTTCTGACGCCCGATCGCCTGCGCCAGCTCGTCGCCGCCGTCGGTGACCTCGATCACCACCTTCTGCACTCCGTAGCGTGCCTTGAGCTCGTCGATGGGTGCCTGGGCGACCACCCGACCGCGGTCGAGGATCGCCACTGTGTCGCACACCCGCTCGACGTCGGCAAGGATGTGCGTGGAGAAGAAGACGGTGGTGCGCCCCCGAAGCGAGGTGAGCATGTCGAGGACGTCCTTGCGCCCCATCGGGTCCAGCGCACTCGTCGGCTCGTCGAGAAGCAGCAGCTTCGGTGCGTTGACAAGGGCTTGGGCCACTCCAAGACGCTGTTTCATACCCCGCGAATATCCACCGATCTTCGTCTTCACATCGCCGAGCCCGGCCAGGTTGAGCAGCATTGCGACGCGCTCGTCAAGAACTGCCCCCCCGATCCCGAAGAGCCGTCCCGCAAAGCGGAGGAGCTCGTCGGCGGACATCCACTCATAGAACCCGGGAATATCGGGCAAGAACCCGATATCGGCGCGGACGTCGTTCCCAGCCAGCGCGACATCGTGGCCGAGTATCTGCACAGAACCGCTGGTGGCACGCGCGAGACCGGTCAGGATGCGGAGCGTGGTCGTCTTACCTGCTCCGTTCGGGCCGAGAAAACCGAAGATCGAGCCTTCCTCGATGACCAGGTCCACGGCATCCAGCGCGCGTTTCTCGCCGTAGGTTTTCGTCAGCCGTGTGGTCTGGATCGCTGCGCTCACCTCGGGCCGTCTTCCTTGCGTCGCCCGTAGAGAACATCGGCGATGTCCTCAGCGCGAACCGGCGGCGATGGGGGCGCCGCCGCATCGTGGGCAACGGGCGGCGGCTTGCGGCCGACCGCAAGGTAGAGGATCGGGCCAACGGTGTTCACCAGCAGGACGATCGCGACCCAGATCCACTTGTTCTCGAAGACCACCTGCGCAGTGGGTCGCCGGTACAGATCGAGCAGTGCGATGACGTCGAGCGTGATCTCCACTAAGGTCAGCACGCCCAGAACAACCAAGACCCAGACCGGAACCGCGGCAAGGTTCGTTCTCATCGCGCACCCCTTCGTTGAGACATCTGACAGATCATGTCGCTGTTCCGCGGCGCGAGCGATGCGCGACACACGAACGAGCAGGAACGGACCACAACGCTGGTACCCGGCTCTGACGCGGGCGCCGTCGAACGGGTTCGGTGGGCTGGATCAGGAGCGGCGCCGCCGACGTTCGGCACTTTGGCGCGCAGCCGCGCGGATCCGCCGCAAGGCCCGCCGTTGACTATCGATGACCGGAGGTGGTCGCCACGCCTGTTCCGGTGAGCGGACCGCGGCCTCCACCTCGATCCGCATTCGGTCCAGGTCCGTGAGCAGGGCTCCGTGCTGTTGCCAGACCGCCCGATCCGCACTTGACTCCTTGTGCAAGAGCTCGGCAAGGCGGTCGCGGCGACGGTGCAGTTCGGCGAGTCTTCGATCGACCTCCGTTCGGGCTGGGTCCTGGGCTTCGGTTCCGGAGGTCACCACCGGCACGTGTGCGATGGCGTCAGCCGCAGCGATGAGCACCTGCACGAGCGCCTCGCGGACCTGTGCGTCGTACACGGACTCCGCCTGTTCACTTGGTACGAAGTAAGTCCGGTCGAGGAGGGAACGGCACAGGTTTCGGATCGTGAGGTACGTGTGCTCAAGCCCGGTCAGCCCGGTGCGCAAGCGCGGTAATGCCTCGCGAGCCTCGGCAACGCGTGGGTTGAACCGGGCGCTGTCCTGGGCGCGGGCCAGGGTCCGGTCGGCGTGGTCGACCTCGTCACCGAGGCGTCGGGCCTGGTCCAGCATCCGGTCGGCCAACTCGCGGGACCACCCCGAACCCAGTTGATCGGCGAGCTGCCGGAGAAACTCCGCCATTCGTTCGGCCAGCTCAGCGATCGCGTCACTAGCCGGTTGCACATAGAGCGGGGCTGCGATCACCACGTTGACGGCGACGCCGACGCCGGCTCCGATCAGCGTCTCGTAAACCCGGTCCCGGGCTGCGCCCTCGGCGCCGCCCACTGCCAGCACCAGCATCGCCGAGATCGGGACCTCGAGGAGATGGTCGCCAAGGTGCAGGAGACGGCCGATGACCAGCGACCCAGCCACCACCACGCCCAGGCTCCACCAAGTCAGCCCGACCCAGGTGGCGACGCCGACCGCGATCAGCACTCCGGCCACCACGCTGACGACTCTCTGCAAACCGCTGGCCACGGTCTCGTACATCGTCAGCTGGACGACGAGCAGTGCGGTCAGGGGAGCTAGCACCGGCTGCGGGCTGGTCGTCAGGTGCTGGGCCAAGACGTAGGACAGAACGGCGGCAAGGGTCGTCTTCGCCGTCCGCAGCCCCGGCCGGCGTCCCCGCCGGAACAGCGCGGTGCGCATCTGACGCACGGCGTCGGATCCGCGCGATGACACCCGAACCCCTAACCAGCGGTCGTTCAGGCCGGGGGCCGGATGACGACCACCGAGCAGTGTGCGTGCCGCACCACCTGGGCGCTCACGGAGCCGAGCAGCAGAGAGGCGAACCCGCCGTGGCCGCGGGAGCCGACAACGACAAGGTCGGCCTCGTGGGACAGCTCCCGCAAGACGCCGGCCGGCTGCCCCTCGAGCAGCTCAGCGTGCACCTCCACCGGAGACGTGTCGCCGGCCGCCTCGATCGCGCTCGCGAGACGCTGCCTGGCCTCCTGCTCGAACATGACAGGGTCGGGCAGCCCGTAAGGCTCCGGCCCCATGCCGCCCGCGAGACCGCCGTAGGGGATTGCCCAGACCATGACGGCGCGCACATCGCCGCCGCCATGTACACGGGCCTCGGCAACAGCCCATCGCAGAGCCTCAAGACTCGCTGTCGATCCATCGACGCCCACGACGTATCGCCGCGGGGAGACCGCCTGCTGTTCGGACACCTTCGTTCCCTTCGCCCAGGTTTGGGAGCATTCCTAATCTCTACGTTACTGATCACTGGCCCAGTCGTCGGTTCCTTCATAGCCCAGCTTCAGAAGATCGCGGATCTCGCTGACCAGCGGCATCCGCGGGTTGGTGCGATGACAGGTCCTGGAACGCGTTCATGGCCACATTGGGCAGGGCCTTTCCTTGCATCGACAACCCTGTGGAGGCAGATTGTCGACATAGGCAGCGCTCGCTCGTACCCAGTCCGCGAGCACGCGGTCGCCCTCATCGACATGGTCGTCCTCCCCGATCGAAAGGCCAGCGCATGGCAGCCACGTTCGCCACCATCGACGAGTACATCAGCTCATTCCCCGACGACGTTCAGATCATCCTCCGGGAGGTTCGACAGGCGATCCTGAACGCTGCGCCCGCAGCCGACGAGACAATCAGCTATCAGATACCCACGATCACGCTCAGCGGCCGAAAGCTGGTGCACTTCGCGGCCTGGAAGCACCACATCGGCCTCTACCCGATACCCACAGCCGACGAAGCCTTCGAGCAGAAGATCGCGCCCTACCGAGCGGCCAGGGGAACGGCGAGATTTCCGCTCCAGAAGCCCATTCCCTACGACCTCATCGAACGGGTGGCAGGACTTCTCGTCGAACAGCGGACGTGAGCGTGGGGCAGCGCTCGTTCGTCCAGCACGCGCACCGCCCCTATGTCTCGGTCGGCAGGCTTATCGCGGTGACGGGCTACGGCTTGGTGTAGGCGTCCATCGCGGCTTTGAGGTTCTTGCCCATACGAGTGGGTCCGGTCAGTTCCACCCCGAGCGCAGCGCGAAGCTCAGCACCCCCCTTACTGTTGGCGCGGATGGCTGCGCTCAAGGCCCCAGCGACCTCTGGTGCGTGGTCCTTGAGTCCGTCAGGCAGCCCACCGTGAGGTGCGGCTGCATCCACCATGGCTCGGGCAAGTACATAGAGCAGGGTCGGCTGGTTTCTCAGTCATCGTCGTCCGTCAGTCTGGTTGTGACGGATCGTCACTCTTTGGTCTTGTTTGTCACGGATCTTAGGGCGTGCCCAGCGCGATGATGCCACCACCTCCCTTCACACCCAAGATCATGAGTGGAGGTGACTGGGCATATGCCCAGTCATGCCGATCGCTGACTCAGCTGCTCCCGGTCTTCTTCTTGTCGCGATCCGCCCGTAGCCGGTCGTTCGCGTCCTGCAGATCCAGGACCATGGCGACGCCGGCCAGGTTCACGCCGTTGGCGACCAAGTGGGTAATGCGGCGGAGCCGCTCCAGGTCCTCGCTGCTGTATCGGCGAGTGCCCCCGTCAGAGCGCGCCGGCTCGATCAGGCCCCGGCGCTCATACAGGCGGAGTGTCTGGGAACCCATGCCCACCAGCTCAGCGGCCACGGAGATGGCATACACACCGCGGCTTGGATCAGGCTCGGCGTTGGTCGCGGCCATCGGGATCACCTTCCATCAGGACCTGTAGCAGCCTCTTGAATTATAGTGACACAAGGCTATAAGAAATCTATGGAGATCGTGTCAGATAATGGGGCCCGGTCTGACTAGACTCAACAGCACAACCGGCAGTAGGGGAGTGATGAAGATGTTGATGCGCACTGATCCCTTCCGTGAGCGTGAACGTCTCACCCAGCAGGTGTTCGGCACCACCACCCGTCAAGCGGTTGACCATTCCAGTCGCGGAGAAGGCCAAGCCACGCAGGATCCAGATCGCCGGCACCGGCCTCGGCAAGGCCATCAAGTGATGACCGCGCCATGACCCTCGTGGAGTTCCTCGAGGCGCGACTCGCCGAGGACGAGCTGACGGCCACCGCCGCCATCGAAGGCTCCGCCGACTGGCATGCGTTCTATGCCTACAGGGACGTCAAGGACGGCGATGGCCATTACGTGGTACTCGCCGACGCCCAGTGTCCGACGGCTGAGCAAGCCGCGCACATCGCCCGGCACAGCCCTGACAGGATCCTCCGTCAGTGCGAGGCTGCACGGGCAGTCATCGCCGAGTTCCTGGGTCTTGATGCACTCGGCGACCTGTCCGGCCGCGCCGTGGCGGAAACTGCTCTCAAGCAGCTCGCCTCAGTGCATTCCGACCACGCCGACTTTGAAGAGGCCTGGCTCTGAACGGCTGCTCAGGGTGTCTGAGGTCCAGTCCTGCCAAATCCTCCCTGAAATGCGGTTAGGCGGGTGGGTGCTACTTCTGACACACCTTCAGGTGGGTCCTCCACGAGACGGATCCCGATATCCCTCACCCCGCCCGCCGACAGCCCTTGTCGGGTTTGGGTGCATTTGTCGGTGTCCCGATGAGTCCATCACCAGCCTTTCCGAGTAGTGTCCGAAATGAGCATGTGGCGCCTGAGCGGTGACTCTCGATCCTTCGGTTTCGGTCCCGCGCTGCGATGAGCCGCCAGCCGGCGGCGCAAACCGAGGGGCGCCAAAGATGTATGACCAGCCGTTGTTTCTGGCGACACTGTCAAGATTCGCCGTGGTTCTGCCGGTGCGCTACGACCTTGAGGCAGCCCTGAGTGAGCTCGCCGAGAGTGTCACTGCCGTCTTGGGCCTGTCCGGCAGCGGCGTCACCATGGCCGAGGACGGTCGGCTACGTCTCGTGACTGCGGTGAGTCAGGCTTCCGGGGAGCTGGAGCGAAGTCAGCAGGAGCAGCAGTCAGGCCCGTGCCGGGATGCCTACGAAACCGGTGAGGTTGTTCGGGTGACAGACGTCCGAGAGGAGTCCACCCGATGGCCGGAGTTCTCGGCCATCGCCACCCGCCTGGCCGTAGCCGGCGTCGCCGGGATCCCGATGCGGCTTGACGACAAGATCATCGGTGCCCTCAACCTCTACTCACCCGAGCCTCGGCAGTGGTCGGATGTGGACATCGCGGTGGCCGGGGTGCTGGCCGATGTGGCGACGAGCTACGTGGTCAACGCCTCCAAGCTGCGCCAGCAGCAGCAGCTGAGCGAGCAGCTGCAGGAAGCCCTGGAGTCAAGGGTCGTCATCGAACAGGCTAAGGGGATCACCGCCTACAAGAACGCGGTCCCCATCGATCAGGCCTACCAGCTGATGCGCCGCCACGCCCGCAACAACAACGCCAGCCTGCGGGTGGTCGCCGAGGCGATCGTGGCTGTGGGGCTGCAGGTCTGAGCGAGGTGGCCGTCAGAGGACTTGTCAGCTCGGAAGCTGCTCGGGTGTAACGTCTTAGTGCTGCGTCCCTCCGGACCCCGGGGGCGTCGTCTTCTACCCGTGCTGCTCCCGAAACTCGGTAGCTCGTGTCCTAACACCTGGGACCACCGAATCGAGTACGTCATGGCGCAGCAACCGAGCAGTTCGCACGACCTTTCCACCGATTTCGACCACCACGTCGTCCTGTTTCCCACCCGGCCGACGGGCGACGTCCTGACCGAGTCCGCAGCGCAGTCGACCGGCACTCAGACCACCGGGCTGCAGGGACGGGTCCGAATACACGTCATACGCGAGGTCATTGTCGCTGAGGTCTCCTGCCGGCTCAGTGAGGCCGTCGAGGAACTCGACCGGGCGATCCAGCTTGCTCTGGCCGACGGACCCCGCGGTGTGGTCTGCGACCTTTCGAACGTCCTCGAGGGTGCCGACCCGGTCGCGATCGAAGTGCTCGCGACGGCAGGGCGCCATGTTCGCGACTGGCCCGGGATCCCTGTGGCCGTGGCCTGCACTGACCCGAGGGTCCGGGAGGCGCTCCGTGCCCAACCCCTGAGTGGGCACCTGATCGTGACCTCGTCATTGTTCTCCGCGGTGTCAGCGGTGCTGGCGACACCCGCCCTGGCCGTTGAGTCGCGGCGGTTTGCCGCGCACCCGACTGCCCCCCGGGCAGCGCGGGAATTCGTCACCCGCACCCTGATGGGCTGGCAGCTGGGCCGGGTCATTCCCTTCGCAAGCCTGGTGATCAGCGAGCTCGTGTCCAGCTCGTCGATCAATGCCGGGACCGACATCGACCTGTCCGTCGTCTGGGACCGTGGGGCGCTGCGCCTGACGGTTCGTGACCACGGCCCCGCCCTGCCGGGTCAGCGACCTTCACCGCTCTATCTGCACGGGCGAAGGCTCACCGTCGTCGCCGGACTCTCACGCACCTTCGGCGTTCTGCCTACCTCCGACGGCGGCAAGGTCGTCTGGGCGGTGCTCGAGGCTCCCCGGCCGCACCCGACGGACAGCACGCACCTTTCTGCCGTGGAACGGCAGGAGTCACTCATACTCAACGACGCCCGCGGCCTGTCCGAGGTTCCGTTCCGCACCAGATGACTGCCGCACAGCAAGGCTCCGGACGTGTCCATGGTTGAGAAGCGCCCTACCCTCGTTCGGCCCCGATGGGTTCGGCCGTGTCGTGCAGGTGCCGGCGTACTCCCCGGTCAGGGCGCGCGATGAAGAAGTACAGCGCGCCCACGGCCGTAATCACGAACATGACCAGCAAAGTGATCCAGTCGAGGTTGAAATAGGCCCGCGGGCTCGTCAGCCCCGTCGGGGCGACCACGTTGACCAGCATCAGGGCAAGGTACACAGCGCCGGCGATACTCACCGGCCAGGCCCAGCGGCCGAGCCGGAACTGGCCCTCCGCTATCCACCCCCGAGACCGGGCGACCATCGAACCGATCACGGTCATCAGGAAGGACAGGTAGATGCCGCTGACCCCGAAGGACACCAAGGCCACCAGGGCGTTGACGTTGGCCGGATAGGTGATGAAGCCGATCTTGACGTCTTTGGTCGGAGAGGGGAACACCAGAAGGATGAACAGGATTGTGACCCCGGCTCCGACGAGCAGTGCGTTCACCGGGGTCTTGAACCGCTTGTTCACCCGGGCGATCCAGCCGGCCCCTGGGACTGCGCCATCGCGGGCGTAGGAGAAGGCCAGCCGGGCACCGGCCCCCTGGACGGATGTTCCGCACGAGAAGAAGGCGAAGATGATCAGCAGGAGCAAGCCGTCCTGCAGCCAGCTCGGTAGCTCGCTCAGGATGAACGGCACCCCACCCTTGGCGGTGTCGGCGACCGCGTGCGGGCCCGCCGGCATCGCCAGAAGCAGTGAGGCGACGAGGATGAACGAGGCGATACCGCCTCAGATCAGCGCGAGGCGCATGGCGCGAGGCGCATGGCGTCCCGCATCCTTGGTCTCCTCGGCGACGTCCCCGGCCGACTCGAAGCCGTAGAAGATGTAGACGTGCGCGAGCACGGCGATGAGTGCCGCCCCGGTGATCCAGTTGCCGCCGAAGTCGAGCCCCAGTGGGTTGCTGGCCGCGTGGGTGACCCCTTCGCTGGAGAACAGGAAACCGAGGCCATGGTGGAAGCCGTTGATGGCGAGGATGATCGCGATGCCCAGCGTGCCCAAGATCTCGACGTACACGCCGAACTGAGCAACCCGGCCCATGACCTTGGCGCCGGTGATGTTCAGCATGGTCTGGATGGCGAGCAGGATCAGCGTGATCACCAGGATCGTGCCGTGTTTGGTGGCGTCGAAGCTGGTGTTGAACCAGTTGTTGCTCAGCGAGACGACGTAGCTGACAACGCCGGTGTCCACGGCTGCGACCGTGACCAACAGGGCAATGCCGTAGAACCAGCCGACGAACCACCCGTAGCCTGGACCAACCGAGAACTTGCTGTACTGGTAAAGCGCTCCGGCCACCGGGTAGTGGCTCGCGAGCTCTCCGAACACGAGCGCGACGAACAGCATCCCGATCACCGGGATAGGCATCAGCCACAGGTATGCAGGGCCCCCGGTCCCAACGCCCAGGGCGAAGAGCGAGTAGATGCCCACCATGGGCGAGAGGTAGGTGAAAGCAACGCTGAAGTTGGCGAACAGCCCAGCACTCGATTCAGCTGAGGCTTGTAGCCGAGACTCTGCAGACGCGCATCCTCGCTTGGGAGGACGGTCGGAACCTCAGGAGTCGACTGGGACACGGGAACCTCCGTCGGAAGAGGACGATTAAGTGATGTTCCTCTGCGACTCTGCGCAATGTCAACGACGAAAGATGAAGTCTTCTTTGCCGGATTGAAATCGACTGATCGGCAATAAGAGGCACCGGCTGTGCCGGTTACATCAGCTCTTCTCTGGTACGCCAGAAATGAAGAGAGCCTGGTACGCCAGGAATGCGCGCAGCGATCAGGGAACTGCTACAAGAACGTCAAGCTCTCGGAGTTGATCGACAGCTAGGAACGTCGGTCGGAGAAGCGGGGATCGGTCTCCCACCAGGGGCGCTCGAGCACCGGCTCGACGGACGCGGCTGCGCGCGCGGCTGCGCGCGCGTCCAGGAGTGCATCCGTCCGACGGGCATCGGCGTCGTCGGCGCGAACCCACGACACGAAGACCGCCGCAAGCAAGGGCAGGCCGACGACCTCCGCGACAGCGATCATGGCGCCTCCGCCGAGCTTTTGGTCCAACGCCGGCCCGGGGCCCCACGTGCGGTTGGTGAAGCCTGCGATACCCGGCGCCAGCAGAGTCGGTGCGGTCATCACCAGAATTCCCGGGATCGCATCGAGCAGCCCGTCGACGAATGCAACCAGGGCTCGCACTGGATGGGTGCACCACGTCGGCAACAGTTCCTCGCTCAGCAGCGGAAGGACGACCAGCAGACCCGTGCCCAGCAGCTGCAGGTAGAGCACCTCACGCACCAGCGTGCTGGAGACCGACTCAGTGAAGTACCCCGTGAAGAAGACGACGATAAGCGACCCCACAGCCAGCAGCGAGCTCACCAGCGGAAGCATCAGGATCCGCGGAAGCAGCCCGCTCAGCGCATGACGTAGATGCCGAACGCCCCTGGCGCCTAATGCCTTTTCGGCCAAGCTGACGGGGTCCCCGAGCGCGAGTCCCATAGGCGTCACCGCGGACAGCACGGCCGCCTGGACCGCAGCCACCCAGAACAACGACGAGCGGTACACCGCGAATGCACCACACGTCCCGTAGACCAATGAGCCGATGCCCAGGATCATGAACATCGCGCTCCGCAGCCAGTGCCACTTCGCGGCGAGACGGCGCGCGGACCAGACAGACGGCATACACGCAGGTAAGGGCCATAGCGAGGCCAACGCCCAGTGGGTCGAACATCCAGGACGTCAGCATGGTTACGGGAGTCAGCGGAGGCAACACTTCTGCATCATGCATCAAATGCCACCTGGCTGAGAGACTGGAAGCAAAAGACGCAGATTCTTTTGTGTTCGCAGAGAGCACGGGAGTCATCGCCGGAGTAACGTGCCGCTGGTGAAGAAACAGGTCTACGAGAAAGAGCTCCTCCGTCTGCAGGCCGAGCTCGTTGTCCTGCAGGAGTGGGTGCGGGCTGAGAACCAGAGGGTCGTCGTGGTCTTCGAGGGTCGTGACGCCGCAGGCAAGGGCAGCACCGTCAAGCGGGTGACGCAGTACCTCAACCCTCGGGTGGCCCGTATCGCCGCGTTGCCCATTCCCACCGAACGCGAGAAGACAGAGTGGTACTTCCAGCGGTATATCGAGCATCTGCCGGCCGCCGGCGAGATCGTGCTCTTCGACCGCAGCTGGTACAACCGCGCCGGCGTCGAGTGGGTGATGAGTCTGTGCACGCCTGAGGAGCACCAGAGGTTCCTCCACCAGTGCCCGATCTTCGAGCGGCTGCTGGTCGAGGACGGAATCATCTTGCGCAAGTACTGGTTCTCCGTCAGTGACGGCGAGCAGGAGCGCCGGTTCCGCTCACGGGTGACCGACCCGATGCGGCAGTGGAAGCTCTCGCCGATGGACCTGGAGTCGATCACCCGTTGGGAGGACTATTCGAGGGCCAAGGACGAGATGTTTGTGCACACAGACATTCCCGAGTCACCCTGGCTCGTCGTCGAGAGTGACGACAAGCGACGCGCCCGGATCAACATGATCGCCCACCTGCTTTCGAGCATTCCTTACGAGAAGGTGGTGCGCCCGTCGTTGAAGCTTCCGAAGCGCCCACCGCCGACCGGGTATATCCGCACGCCGCGCAGCCTGCAGACCGAGGTGGCCGACCACGCGGCCACCGTTGAATGAGGCTTGAACCCGCATGGCACCTGCTCAACCGCCCCCTTCTTCAACACACGCCGCGTCCGGTAACACTGACTGGACCTGGCGCCGCGAGACGGCGCTGAGCCGGTTCCTGTCAACCGAGAGCGGCAGCGCGGCGGTGTTGCTGGCGGCCACCATCGCGGCACTGGTCTGGGCGAATGTCGCCGGCGTCTCGTACCAGGCCGTTTGGCACACCACGTTGTCGGTCCAGCTCGGCGGCTCGGGTGTGACGATGGACCTGGTTGGCTGGGTGAACAGCGGCCTGATGACGTTCTTCTTCTTTGTCGTGGGCCTTGAGGTCCGCCGCGAGTTCGACATGGGCGAGCTGCGTGAGAGGCGCCGAACAGTTCTGCCGGTCACCGCCGGGATCGTTGGCATGACCGTGGCAGTCCTGCTGTACCTGGTCGTCAACGCCGGTGAGTCCTCGGCGAGGGGCTGGGGCGTGGCCATGTCAACCGACACCGCCTTCGCCCTCGGGATGCTCGCTCTCATCGGCCCCCGGTTCCCTGAGCGACTGCGCGCCTTCCTGCTCACCGTGGTGGTCATCGACGACATGGTCGCGCTGCTGGTGATCGCAACGGTTTACACGAGCCACCTCAACGTGTCAGCGCTCTTGGCGGCCTTCGCCCTTTTTGCGGGAATCCTGGTATTGCTCCGGTTGCATGTTCGCTACGGCGCCGTCTACTTCACCGTCGGCATCGCCACCTGGGTTGCCCTGTATCTCTCGGGGGTCGACCCTGTCGTCGTGGGCCTCGCCATGGGGCTCCTGACCTACGCCAGCCCGGCCGGCCGCGAGGACCTCGAACGCGCCAGCGACAGGTTCCGCGACTTCCGCGAGCAACCCACCCCAGAGCTCGCCCGGTCCGCCCGGGCAGGTTTGCAGCGAGCCATCTCACCGAACGAACGGCTCCAGGATGCCTTCCACCCCTGGACCAGCTACGTCATCGTGCCGCTTTTCGCGCTGGCCAACGCGGGCATCACCATCCACGGCGATTTCCTGTCGCAGGCCTACCGGTCGCCGATCACCCTCGGCATCATCGGCGCCTACCTGATCGGCAAGCCGGTGGGCATTCTGGCCGGGTCATGGTTCGTGAGCCGGGTGACAGCCGGGCGGCTGCGTCCACCAGTGGGCTGGGTGGCGGTCGCTGGCGGCGGCACCATCGCCGGCATCGGCTTCACCGTGAGCTTGCTCATCGCCACGCTGGCGTTCAGCGGCCGGGACCTCGAGGAAGCCAAGCTCGGCATCCTGACGGCAGCCCTGGGCGCCGCAGGGCTGACCTGGCTGCTCTTCCGGATCACGGCCGCACTCTCACCTGCACGGCGGGCCCGCGCACTGCTGGGTACCGCCGAATCCATCATTGACCTTGCGGACCCGGTGCACCCGGACCGCGACCACGTCCGCGGTCCGAGCGAGGCCCCCGTCACTCTGGTCGAGTACGCGGACTTCGAGTGCCCCTACTGTGGCCAGGCCGAGCCGATCGTGCGCGAGCTGCTCGCCGACTTCGGCGACATCCGGTATGTGTGGCGGCACCTTCCGCTGCGGGACGTGCACCCGCGCGCACAGCTCGCTGCCGAGGGGGCGGAGGCAGCCGCCCAGCAGGGCGCCTTCTGGGCGATGCACGACCTCCTGCTCGATCATCAGGGTGCGTTGCACGCTCCGGACCTGGTGGACTATGCCGGACAGCTGAGCCTCGACGTCGGGCGTTTCACCGCGGACCTCCGCCGTCATGCCGGTGCGGGCCGCGTCGCCAAGGACGTGGACAGCGCCGACCTCAGCGGGGTCTCCGGCACTCCGACGTTCTTCATCAACGGCCGGCGCCACCACGGGTCGTACGACATCGAAACGCTGTCCAACGCGGTCCGTCTGGCCCGAGCCAAGGCTGCGATCACTCCGTAACGACACCAGTCCCCGCCAATTCCAACCTGCTGTTCACCCTGGAGCTGCGGCGGCGTCTTGGCGAGGCTGCGGCAGAGGCGATCGCGGTGGCCGCATATCCGGGCGTGGCCCATACCAATCTCGGTTCCCAGGGGCACGGCATCAGTCGAGCTGACCGGTCTGGACCCCACCTTCGATCGCTGAACGCTGTCGCCTTCGGTCGCCGAGGCTGTCGAGCTTGGTCTTCAGGGGCGCTCCTCCCTGCGTTTGCGCTGCCGCGACGCCCGCAGATGTCCGCCAAGAACCATCAGTGCAAAGCTCAAGGCGAAGATCGCCACCAGGACGGCAAAGCCACGTCCGACCCCGAAAGACTTCTTGGTGACGAGCGCATCGTGGGCGCCCATTGCGTGGAGATAAGTAGCTGTGGCCATGGCCACCAGGGGGGTATGCACGCAGCAATACTGCCGCAGCACAGGTCTGGCACCGCTCGGCACCCTCGCAGGATCTTAGTCAGCTGCGGGATCTCAGTGAGCGCACAGGATGAGCGGGCACGATGTTCCTGCCCGCCGCGGGTGGACACCTGCGGCCACCCTGAAGGAGATGTCCATGATCGAGGCCCTCGGCCTTACCAAGATCTACGGCCGCAAGAAGGCTGTTGACGACCTGACCTTCACGGTGCAACCGGGCGTCGTCACCGGGTTTCTCGGCCCGAACGGGGCAGGCAAGTCCACCACGATGCGAATGATCCTGGGCCTGGACGCCCCGACCGCCGGCACGGTTCGGGTGAACGGCAAGCTGTATCGCGAGCACTCGGCGCCGCTGCACGAGGTCGGCGCGTTGCTCGAGGCGCGCTCGATCCACACGGGCCGCAGCGCCTTCAACCACCTGCTGGCACTGGCTCAGACCGGGGGCATCTCCCGCGCACGAGTGGAAGAGGTCATCGACCTGGTGGGCCTGCGCGAGGTTGCCCGCAAGCGCGCGGGTGGCTTCTCCCTGGGGATGGGTCAGCGGCTCGGGATAGCCTCAGCCCTTCTGGGCGACCCGCATACGCTGATCCTTGACGAGCCGGTCAACGGGCTGGACCCGGACGGAATCCGCTGGATCCGCAACCTGCTGAAGTCACTGGCCGCTGAGGGCCGGACGGTCTTCGTCTCTTCGCACATGATGAGCGAGATGGCTCAGACCGCCCAGCATCTGATCGTCATCGGCCGGGGACGCCTTATCGCCGACACCAGCATGGAGGAGTTCATCGCCAGCTCCTCCCACAACCTGGTCCGGGTTCGCACCACCGACCCGGACAACCTGGCTGCGGTCCTGCGCGGTCCCGACGTCAGCGTCGTCACAGCTGCCGGCGACGCGCTGGAGGTGAGTGGCCTGAGCACCGACCAGATCGGGATCGCCGCCGGTCGGGCCGGCATCACCCTGCTTGAGCTGTCGGCTCAGAAGACCTCTCTCGAGGAAGCATTCATGGAACTGACCAAGGACGATGTGGAGTTCCACGGCGCCACGATGACCAATGAGGGCGTCAGCCCGCTCGAGACCGCCGGAGCCGACCGATGAGCACCGTTACCGCCACCTCGACCCGACCCTCCGCGGCGGCGCCGAAGAAGGTCACCCAGGCGCGGGTCCTCTTGTCTGAGTGGACCAAGATCCGGTCCCTGCGCTCGACGGTCTTCTCCCTCTTGGCCGCGGTCGTGTTCATCGTCGGGCTCTCCATCCTGGTGCCATCGGTGACCGTCTCGCACTGGCCACCTCGCGACCTGCGCGAAGCGGCGGGCTTTGATCCCACGACTCGAACCCTGAGCGGAATTTTTCTCGCGCAGCTGGCGATCGGTGTTCTTGGCGTGCTGCTCATCACGGGGGAGTACGCCACCGGGATGATCCGGGCGACCTTCGCAGCAGTGCCTTCCCGTCTTCCGGTGCTGTGGGCCAAAGCCGCCGTGTTCGCGACAGTGACGCTCGTGCTGATGGTCCCGACCGTGCTCGGAGCCTTCCTGATCGGCCAGTCAATCCTGAAGTCCAAGCATCTTCAGGCAAACCTGAGCGACCCGGGAGTCCTTCGCGCGGTGATCGGTGCCGCTCTCTTCCTCACCGTTGTCGGGCTGCTGGGGATCGGCCTTGGGGCACTTCTACGCAACACCGCCGCCGGTATCTCGACCCTGTTCGGACTGCTCTTCGTCCTGCCCATCATCGTGCGGTTCCTGCCGTCGTCCTGGTCGGATCCGATCAACAAGTACCTGCCGAGCAACGCAGGGGAGGCCATTACCCGGGTGCACACAGATCCCGCAGCGTTGGCGCCCTGGACCGGGTTCGGGCTCTTCTGCGCCTACGCCCTGGTCGTTCTGGTTGCTGCGGCCATCAGTCTGCGCCGACGCGACGCCTGACATGGCCTGACCTACCGGCGCGGCTGACTTTCGCGGTGTACTGGGAGCATGCGACGGAGCGCGCAGGAGAGCTCTGCGGAGGTCACCTCGACCGACCCGGACAGGGACCGTTTCATCGACCTCGTCCGGGTCACCTCCATGGTCGTCGTGGTCGTGCTCCACTGGCTGAGCGTCATGCCTGCTCTGCAGGAGGGAAGGGTCGTCAGGATGGGCTCGAACCACACCCTGGCGCACAACGAGCCCCGCGACCTTCTCGGCGCGTACGACCACATGGTCTCCCTGGGATATCCGGCGGGCCAGATGACAGTACTGGCAACAGCATGGGTGCAGCCACGGTGATTGAAGCGGCTCCCGAGCTCACCGCGGTGGGCGCTTTGGTCGCCGACAGTGCCTTCGCCGACCTCTCCAGCGCTATGAAGGGAGGTCTCACCCGGTTTACCTTCCTGCCAGGGTTGCTGGCAGTCCCCGCGATGGAGGTCTCCCGGGCTTTCGGGGTGCTGCCAACCCTCAGCCCGGTGGACGTGGTCCGGTCACTGCCGAAGAGGGCCTTCCTCTTCCTGCACGCAAGCGGCGATCCCTTGCTGGGTGTGGCCAACGCCCACCGCCTCTTCGCGGCATCCTCGAACCGCGCGTCCCGGCTTGACGTCATCGCCGGCCACGACCACATGGACACCTACACCCACAACCCCGCGCGGTACATGACCGTCCTGCTTGCCTTCATCGACCAACAGCTGGCCCACCCCGCACAGTCCTGACCGACGAACGATGGCTGAGGGTGCCACCGAACCGCGAGGGATCCCTCGGCCGCTGTCAGAGCGAACCTACCGGTACCTTGCTTTCAGGTCGCTCACCCGCAGATGCCTCTGGGCCGGGAGGAGTGACCTCTGTGGGCAGTGGTGAAGAGGAGCGGTTCATCCCCGACATGATCATGCCGATGAACGACGGTCGTCCCTGCAGCTTGGAACGGACGTCAAACGCGACGGCCAGGAGCAGGACCATGCCCTTGATGATCTGGATGAAGTTCGAGTCGACGCTCAGGTTTGCCAGGCCGAGGTTGAGCACACCCATCACCAGACCACCGACCATCGAGCCCGAGACCGTGCCGATTCCACCGGCGACGGCGGCTCCGCCGATGAACACGGCAGCGATGGCGTCGAGCTCGAAGCCGACACCGTCCTTGGGGTTGGCAGCGTTGAGGTATGCCGTGAAGACCATGCCGGCGACTCCTGACAGCAACCCCATGTTGACCATGACCATGAAGTCGATCCGCTTGGTGTTCACACCGGAGAGCCCGGCTGCCAGGGAGTTGCCACCGACGGAGTAGATATGACGGCCGAAGACGGTCTTGCGCGTGACGAAGGTGTAGATCGCGACCAGCAGGCCCAGGATGAGACCGACGACCGGAACGCCCTTGTAGGAGGC
>Ga0208716_1000349_pt1 | contig 19518 bp, 17 predicted proteins | sample NGESurdeep092012_8_FD_184482 | JGI IMG/M metagenome (GOLD analysis project Ga0208716, IMG submission 184482) | Arctic peat soil microbial communities from Barrow, Alaska - NGEE Surface sample 415-3 deep-092012 (SPAdes) | ecosystem: Environmental > Terrestrial > Soil > Wetlands > Peat ...
CGGTACCCGCGACCGGCGCTTGTGGTGTGAATGCTTCGGGCCGGATCTTCGTAAGATTGGTGGAACCGCTATTCGGGAGAAAGCGTGCCGGCCCGGCGGCAAGGCGCGGACACGGCACGGGCGAAAGCTCTCCCGCGTGAGGGCTCACGCATGAAGGCGTAGCCGCAACCTGCGCCTCACGCACAACCTGCGCCTCACGCGCAATGCGCGGACTCTGGTACCATCAACCGTCGCGCCAGGCGGCGCCTACTTTGGCTGCCTGCCGCTTCCGTTTGCAGCACAGAGGTCTTCGAACTTGGCCAAGACGCCCCGAGGCTGGACCGGCGCCCGCACGCCGTCAGCGATCAAGCGGGTCCGCCAGGCAGAGCGCCGGCGGGCCATCAATCAACCGCGCAAGAGCGCGGCGAAGACATACGCCGCCAACGCGGTCAGGGTCGCCACCGGCACCGCCGAAGGCGATGCCGCCACGGCGTTGGCCGAGGCCATGAGAAGCGTCGAGTCGCTGACCATCGACGCCAAGGACCGTGCCACGCTGCTGGTCGGTGTGCTGAATGTCGCCCTCGACGAGGTCCGCACCAAAGGTGCTCGACCGGACATTGTGATCGCCGGAGTGCCGGCGGCGGAGCCGTCCCTGAGGCAAGGGCTCGAGTCCGGGTACCGCGAGCTGGCCGAGTATGCCGACGACCGCGAGGACAGGGTGCGTCTGGTCGACCAGGCCAACTCGGTCCGAAGCTGGACGATCCAATGAGTCGGGACAACGCAGTGAGGTCGAACGGCTCAGTGGACTCAGACAGCGCAACGAGCTGGACAGCACAATGACCACATGTCCCAGCTGTCACGTCGCCGTCGAAGACTCCGAGGAGTACTGCGAGGCCTGCGGGGCCGAGCTCAGCCCCACGGTCGCTACGACCGAGCCGCCGCTGGCCGAAGGGGCCACAGGAACGTTCCCGATGGACACCAACCTGGCTGGGACCGCGTCCACCTGCCCGGCCTGCGGTGGTGAGGTGGCCGGCGATGGGTATTGCGGCACGTGCGGTGCGCGCGCGCCAAAACGTCGGGATCACTTCAGTGAGCAACCCGCTGCGTGGGTTGCCGCGGTATGTGACCGGGGCCTGCGGCATACCCGCAACGAGGACGCCGTAGCCCTTGCGGCTGACACCGAGCCGGGGTCGCGCGCGGTGCTCGTCGTCTGCGACGGGGTGTCGAGCTCCGTCGACTCGGACCTGGCCAGCCTCGCCGCGGCGAGGGCGGCCCGGGACGTGCTCGTGACCTCGCGCCCGCGCGGCATGGGCACGGGGCTCTCACAAGTCGCCGCGATGATCGCGCGCCTCGGAGCGGCGGCGGACGCCGCCAGCGAAGCCGTGCTCGAGGTGACCCGGGACGCCAAGTCGATAGCGGCATTGGATGGAGCGGCGGGGAATCCCCCTGCAGTTCCCAGTCCGGCCTCATGCACATTCGTGGCCGCTGTGGTGGACCACGATCTGCTCGTGGTCGGCTCCGTGGGCGACAGCCGGGCCTACTGGATTCCGGATGGGGGCACAGCGATCGCGCTGACCCTGGATGACTCGTTCGCCCAGTTGCAGATAGCGGCCGGGGTCCCCCGCAGTGAAGCCGAGTCGGGCCCCCAGTCGCACGCCATCACGAGATGGCTGGGAGCTGACGCGCCGGGCCACAAGCCGGCGACGGCCACCATGACACTCTCCGAGCCGGGTTGGCTTCTGGTGTGTTCAGATGGACTCTGGAACTACTGCTCGGCGGCGCAGGACCTGGCCGACCTGGTACGACAGACCATCAGCACCTCACCCGCAGCCGCCGAGCCGCTGGGCCTGGCGGAGGCACTCGTCAGCTGGGCCAAGGCCCAGGGCGGCCAGGACAACATCAGCGCAGCCCTGGCCCGAATCCAACCGGGCTGACAGTCGGCCCAAGGGCGGTCCACAGGCCGCCCGCACTCCCGTTTCCATTCGTCCCCCCGCTCCACCCCGAGAGGAAGCCCCACGAGATGGCTGATTTCAGCGCCGAGGTCTATCAGAACGAGTTCCTGCCCGACGGTGGCACGGACGTGCACGCCGTCGTCACAGTGACCTGTACCGGCGCGGGTGCGGCGGGGCAGGTCGGCGAGGGGGATGCCGCCGAGATCGTCATCGTCGACACGTCAGGCTCGATGGGCGAGGTCAACATCCGGATGGCCCAGCAAGCAGCAGCCGCCGCCATCGACCAGATCATCGACGGCACCTGGTTCGCCGTCATCGCAGGCACCCACGAGGCGCGGATGGCGTTCCCCGCCGGACGCTCCGAGCTGGGCATGGTCCAGATGAATGCCGCCAGCCGCGAGTCCGCGAAGCGCGCCGTGTCGTCGTTCCGTGCCGACGGTGGCACGGCCATGGGCACCTGGCTGACCATGGCGGCCCGGGTCTTCGCCACGGTTCCGTCCCTCGCGCAGAAGCACGCCATCCTGCTGACCGACGGAGAGAACCAGCACGAGACGCCCGAGCAGCTGACGGCGGCGATCGAGGCAGCACAGGGCCAGTTCCAGTGCGACTGCCGCGGTGTCGGATCCGCCTGGCAGGTGGCAGAAGTTCGCCGGATCGCCCAGGCGCTGATGGGAACCGTGGACATCATCCCGACGGGCGCCCAGATGGCTGCGACCTTCGAGACGCTGATGCGCCAGTCCATGAGTCGGGGGGTCGCCTCGGCGACGTTGCGGGTCTGGGCTCCGCAGGGCGCCCAGGTGTTGTTCGTTCGCCAGGTCTCCCCGACGGTCGAGGACCTGACCTCCCGCCGGCAGGAGGTCAATGCGTTGACCGGAGCTTTCCCGACCGGGTCGTGGGGGGATGAGTCACGCGACTACCACGTGGCAATCCGCCTGGCAGCAAAGGGAATCGGCCAGGAGCAGCTCGCCGCGCGGGTGCAGCTGGCGGTCGGCGAGAAGGTGGTCGCTCAGGGGCTGGTCAAGGCGATGTGGTCCAACGACGACACCCTGACCACCCGGATCAACCCAGAGGTCGCGCACTACACCGGGCAGACCGAGCTCGCCGACGCCATCCAGGAAGGGCTGGCGGCCAAGGCGATGGGCGACGACGCAACGGCGACCGCGAAGCTGGGCCGCGCGGTGCAGCTTGCTGCGGAGACGGGTAACGACGAGGCAACCGCCAAGCTGAAGAAGGTGGTCGACATCGACGACCCGAACGCCGGAACCGTGCGTTTGCGCCGCAGTGTCGACAAACTGGACGAGATGGCGTTGGATACCGCTTCGACCAAGACGACACGCGTGAAGAAATGAGAGCGACACAGATGAGCAACAGGCGATGAGCACCACCACCTGTCCGAACGGTCACCCGTCCGCGTCATCGGACTACTGCGACACCTGTGGTGCTCCCATCGGCGAGTCCCCGGCGTCGGACGTGAAGAGCGCCTCGAGCTCGAGCCCTGCTACCACGACATCAGAGACCAGCGCACCCTGCCCGAACTGCGCGCTGGTGAACACCGCCGATGCACTGTTCTGCGAGGGTTGCGGCTACGACTTCACAACCGGGACCATGCCCCGCCAGTCGGCTCCGACGAACCCCCTCGATCTGGGTGCCGCACCCGCACAACCAGCTGTTCCGGACTCCGTGGCACCGGCGATCGAGGTCGAGTGGGTGGCCGAGGTGTGGATCGACCCGGACTGGTACGCCGAGCAGCACGCTGAGGAACCGTGCCCGTCCCCCGGGCTGCCGGTGGTCGTGCCGTTGCGGACCCAGAGCCTGCTGATCGGACGCACTTCGCGGAGCCGCAACATCCACCCTGAGATCGAGTGTGCCGCGGACATCGGCGTGAGCAGACGCCACGCCCAGCTGACCACCGATGGGCAGCGCTGGTGGGTCGAGGATCTGCAGAGCTCCAACGGCACCTACGTCGGAGCCGCGAGCACGGCACTGCCCACCGACCCTCTGCCTCCGGGTCAACGTCGAGAGCTGGCCCAGGACGACCGCATCTATGTCGGCGCCTGGACGTGCATCGTCGTCCGGCGGGCCACCCCCGAAGAGCAAGCCGGACAGGTCTGAGGTCACAGCCCGGCATACCGCCTGAGTCGTCCATTCCGGCGTCAGATCCTGTGTCCGCGAGCGGGTGACTGACTGCCTCGCCACACTGATAGGTGTCGTCGGGCGGTGGGTAGGGTCGGACCATGGGGCTCAGGATTCACGACGTCGCACACTCCTTCGGCGACAGGCTGGCCCTCGACGGAGTGAGCTTTGACGTCGCGCCAGGGGTCATCACCGGGCTGCTGGGGCCGAACGGGGCAGGAAAGACCACCCTGCTGCGGATCATGCTCGGGGTGTTGAGCCCCGACCGCGGCGAGGTGTTGTACGACGGTCGTCCCGTGGGCGAGCAGGACCGCCGCCATTGGGGCTACATGTCGCAAGAACGCGGACTCTATCCAGGTATGCCGGCCGGTGACCAGGTCGCCCACTTCGGGCGTTTGCACGGGCTGTCCCGCCGTGACGCAATCAGCAGAGCGCACGCGCTGCTCGCGGAGCTGGACCTGGAAGACCGGTGGAACGACCGCACCGACAAGCTCTCAGGCGGCATGCAGCAACGCCTCCAGCTGGCCACGTCCCTGGTGCACGATCCTGAAGTCATCGTGCTCGACGAGCCGTTCGCCGGCCTGGACCCGGTTGCTGTGGAGAGCTTGTCCGAGACCCTGCGCCTGCGGTCCCGCGATGGCCGCACGGTGCTCTTCTCCAGCCACCAGCTCGACCTCGTGCAGGATCTCTGCGAGGACATCGCCATGGTCGACCGCGGCCGGACGGTTCTCCTGGGCAGCGTGGCAAGGCTCAGGGCGTCATCGGGCCGGCGGCAGCTGAGGCTGCACGTCGAGGCACCGAACCACGACTGGCTGCTCGCCTACCCGGACATCACCGTGGTCAGCGACGAGGCCGACGAGCTGCGCCTGGCGGTCCCGCCGGGCATCGACCCGCTCGAGGTGCTCGACGCGGCAAGGGCCGCCGGACAGGTGGTCGACTTCGGGCTCGACCTGCCCACCCTCTCGCAGCTCTTCCTGACTGCCGCAGACCAGACCCTCGACCCGTCAGGGGTGCGCTGATGCGCGCCTGGTGGCGCGGCACCTCGCTGGTTGCTGAACGTGGACTCGTCGAGAACGTCAGATCTCGATCCTTCAAGGTCGTCACCGGGCTGTTGCTGCTCCTGTCCATCGCCGCCGTCACGATCCCGCAGATCCTCAGCGGGGGAGGCACGACGTACACGCTCGCAACCATCGGCAAGGCCCCCGCGCAAGTGGTCGCCGCGCTGAACGCGGCCGGCAAATCAGCCGACTTCACTGTCAAGTACGTGTCCCGCATGGACGAGGCCGCGATCCGCCGAGCCGTGCGTGACGGGGTCGCGACGGCCGGGCTGGCCGCCGGGACGCTCTACACCGCGTCCCCGTCGGCAGGAACCTTCCCTGTCATGGTGGCCCAGGCCGAGGTCACACTCGAGACCTCACGCCAGTTGTCCGCTGCGGGGCTGAGCCCGCAGCAGGTCGCAGACCTCCAGTCGATCCGACCGCCCAGGCAGGTCATCGTCGGGCGGGTTAACGACGAGGGGCGCGCCGCCGCTGGCTTGGCCGTCGGGATCGTCCTGTACCTGGCGCTCACCTTCGCCGGAAACGCGATCGCCACGACCGTCGCGACGGAGAAGTCCACTCGCATCTCCGAAGTGCTGCTCGCCGTCCTGCGTCCCAGCCAGGTCCTCGTCGGCACCGTGATGGCAGTCGGCACGGCCACCCTCGTGCAACTGCTCGTGCTCGCGACACCGCTAGCCGTCGCGGTGCAGGTCACCGACAAGATCGGAGTCCCCACAGTCGCGGCCGGCGACATGGGGCTTGCCGTGGCGTGGTTTGTGCTCGGGTTCGCGCTCTACGCGTTCCTGTTCGCGGCCGCCGCGGCCCTGGTCAACAAGATCACCGAGGTCAGCTCCGCGATCACACCGGTCATAATCCTCCTCGCCGCGGGCTACATGCTGGCAGTCACAGTCGTCATGTCAGATCCAAACGGTGGCTGGGGCGTCGCCCTGTCGACGTTCCCGCTGACCGCACCGCTGGCAATGCCGATCAGATGGGCATCCGGCGAGGTCCCTGTCTGGCAGCTCGTGCTCGCCATGGCACTGACCGCAGCCACCGCGGTGCTCCTCGTCTGGGTCGCCTCATCCATCTACCGCCGCGCCCTGCTCATCACCGGCCACCGGGTGAAGCTGCGTGAGGTGATCAGCAGCCGTCCCGCTTCCTGAGGCTGGGTTCGCAAGAACCTGACGCCTGGCCCTCAAGAACCGCCTTTTGGCTGGCGCCGGAACCTCAGGAGCGCTGTATCGGCTGGCGCAGAATGGTGCGGAGCTTCTCCGGTGCCGACGTGCGTGGATCCCCCAGGTAGATCTCGTGGTGCCGGCCACGAGGCTTGGACCCGTGCTCGGCGATCGCCTTGTGCAGAGCAATGATGCTGGCGGGCTCGGTCGCGTAGGGGCCGACGTGCATGATCTGCGCGCTGGGCCCTTCTGCCCATCGCTCATATCGCAACGCCGACAGGGAGGCGATGTCCTTCTTGGCCTTCGCCTCAGCGATGGCCTGCTCGATCATGGCCGCATCAATCGGCGCAAGCTGCATGATCATCGCCTTCCAACGCCACTCGTCGCGATCCGACTCATTCATGTTTGCCTCGCCGGCCGCAATGCGTTCCATCGTTGCCTGAGCCTCGGCTCCCTCCACCCACCACAACGCCTCGAGCGCCATCACGCGAGGCGCCTCACCCGTAGCCTTCTTCAGGGCGAAGTGTGCGCCGTAGCTCACCGAGTAAAGGGCCTGCATGGCGTCGTGGAACGCCTCGTCGACGGGGCCGCCCACACCGTCAATGACGAGGAACCCCAGCTCCGGGACATCGACGAGCTCGACCCTCCCCCTTCGCACGTTGTACAAGGCGTCGATCAGCGGGTCTCCGGTGCTCTTCATGACTTCGAGCCTCGACCCGGGTCAGTCGGGGGAAGCCGCGTGAGCAGGCGCCCGCTCATCCCAGTTGGCCCGGTTGATATCTCTGTAGTCCGGCACACCATGCATCCTGGCACGGTGCCCGCAACAAGTCCCCCGGATCGGGTCTCCACGGCCCGTGGGGAGCATCCAACTCTGGGTGCGGGCAGCCAGAGGCTACGCCAAAGTGGGTTTCGGCATCATGGTTCTGCAAGACACCCCCAACGAGGGCCGGCGGTCATCACGGCTCACTTCAAAGGGTGGGTGTCCGATCCGCTGGACCAGCCAGGCAGAAGGTGAAGCTCAGCTCAGAGTCAACTCGGCTCAGAAGGAACGCAACTCAGAAGGAACGCGATTCAGAGCTTGTGCATCTTGGGGGTAGGCGTGGACACACGTCGCGTGCCTGCCCCGAAGTCCGCATCAACGGCAACGGTTCCGCTGACCGAGACGATGCGGCCCAGGCCGTGGCGGTCGTGTGCGACGCGGTCGCCGACACAAAACACCTCGTCCGGCGGGATCGCATCCCGGGCGGCATTGAAGGGACTGGCAGGCAGGCGGCGTCGTTGCACGGGAGGGGGCATGCACCCATTATCCTCCCTTCCTGGGGGTTGCGCTGACCCGGACACGGTTTGACCCTCATTGCGGCGCGACCGCGGACAAGCGGGATAGAGTAGTCAGCCGTCCAGAAGTTCCCCGATCACAGACCCAAAAACACCGTGGTGAAGATCGACATCAGCGGTGGTGGTGACCGGCGACATCAGCGCCATGTTGTGGAACGGCGTGAGCAGGATGCCACGGTTCAAGAGGTACAGATGGATGAGGTCCTCGAGCTCAGCGTCGGCGGTGACCGCCGACTCGGTGCCGTTGCGCGGGGCGGGGTTCGCAAAGCGGTATTCCGCGCGCGCACCGAGCTGACTCAGCGACCAGGGCAGGTGACACTGATCGATCACCGACTGCACGCCGGCCGCGAAATACGTTGCGGTGTTGATCATCTGTTCGAAAGCATCGTCGGTCAGGACGTGCTCCAAAGTCGCCCGGGTGGCCGCGATCGACAGCGGGTTTCCGGCCAGGGTGCCACCCACGCCGCCCATGTCGACCAGGTCGAGGTCGCGGCGCGCCAGGGCTCGGTCGGCGAACTCGGCAGTCAGCCCATAAGCGCCCATCGGGATCCCCCCAGCGATCGACTTGCCGATGATCAGGATGTCGGGCTCCAGCCCCCACGCCCTGGTGGCTCCACCCGGCCCCGCCGAGAAGGTGTGGGTCTCGTCGTTGATGAGCAGCACGGAATACCGGCGAGTCAGCTCTCGAACGCCCTCGAGATAGCCAGGCTCCGGCAGGACGATCCCGATATTGGTCAGAGCCGGCTCCATCAGAACGGCCGCCACATCGCCATGGGCGAGCTGACGTTCCAGACCCTCGAGATCGTTGAACTCGACAACCCGCGAGGTGAGCGTGACATCGACCGGCTCGCCCACGTTGCCGGGCCTGCTCATCCCCTCACCGTCGGGGCCGACCACGATGAGCGACTCGTCCACGCTGCCGTGGTAGCAGTAGCTGTTGAAGAGGATCTTGGGGCGACCGGTCATCGCCCGCGCCAGCCGGATGGCCCAACGGTTGGCGTCGGTGGCGGTGAGCGAGAAGCTCCAGCGTTCGAGCCCGAACCGGCGGGTGAGCTCGGCGCCCACCCATTCGGCGTCCTCTGTGGGCAGCATCGTCGTGATGCCACCCTGGGTGGCGATGCGCTGCTGTATGGCGGCCACAGTCGCCTCGGGCGAGTGCCCAGCCATCGCACCGGTGTCGCCGAGCGCAAAGTCGACGTACTCGAAGCCGTCGATGTCCCACACGCGGTTGCCCCGCGCCCGCTCCAGGTAGATCGGGAAGCCCCCGGCGTTCTTGTTCATCCACGTCATGGGCACCCGGCCGAACAGATGGTCGGAACGACCGTAGGCCGCGGCGGCCCTGGGGTGCCGGGCCAAGAAGTCGTGCCGCTCGCGGTCGTAGATCTCGGTAAGTCTGGCGCGATCGATCATGGGCCTCTGCTCCTTGAATTCCTGAGGAAATCGACCCTGACGCGGAGCACGACACCTGGTGAGGTATTCGGGGGATAGTGCCCCCGATCAGTGTGCCGGCTATCGAGTCGGTGTCGTCAGTGGGGAGAAGCGGCGCAGGCGCAGGCTGTTGCTCACCACGAACACCGAGCTGAATGCCATGGCCGCACCTGCGATGAGGGGGTTGAGCAGGCCGAGTGCGGCCAGGGGGATGGCTGCGATGTTGTAGGCGAACGCCCAGAAGAGGTTGCCCTTGATCGTCCTCAGGGTGGAACGGGACAACCGGATGGCATCCGCTGCCGAACGCAGGTCCCCGCGGACCAGGGTCAGGTCTGAGGCCTCGATGGCCACATCGCTGCCAGTGCCCATGGCCAGTCCGAGGTCGGCCTGGGCAAGTGCGGCGGCGTCGTTCACCCCGTCACCCACCATCGCCACGATGCTTCCCTCTGCCTGTAACGCTTTCACCGCAGAGACCTTGTCGGCCGGCAGAACCTCGGCGATGACGTCCTGGGGCTCGATGCCAACCAGGGCTGCGACCGCGTGGGCAGCCCGGGTGTTGTCACCGGTGAGCAGGATTGGTCGAAGCCCGAGGGTGCGGAACTGCGCGATGGCCTCCGCGGAGGTGTCCTTGATGGTGTCGGCCACCACGATGACTCCGCGGGCCGCGCCGTCCCAGGCAACCCAGACGGGGGTCTGGCCGTCGGCTTCCGCAGCCTCGGCGGACGCGATCAGGTCGGCGGGGGCCTTGATGGACCACTCCTGCTCGAGCCAGTTGCGGCGACCAACCAGGACTGCGCGACCATCCACGACCCCGGTGACTCCCCGGCCGTCGTGATTGCTGAAGCCTTCGACCGCGGGAAGCGCATTACCTGTGGCCCATGACGCCGATGACGCCTGCATGGCCGGGATCGCAGCCCTGGCCGCATCTGCGATGGCCTTGGCGATGGGGTGCTCGGAGGCGTCCTCGAGGGCGCCGGCCAGTGTCTGGACCTCGGCCACGGTCTCGTCTGCGGCCACGTGGACCGCGGCGACGCTCATCCGCCCGGTCGTGACGGTGCCGGTCTTGTCGAGCACGATCGTGTCGACCAGACGGGTGGACTCCAGGACCTGCGGGCCCTTGATGAGGATGCCGAGCTGGGCGCCGCGGCCGGTGCCGACCAGCAGGGCCGTCGGGGTGGCCAGCCCCAGGGCGCAGGGGCAGGCGATGATCAGAACCGCAACGGCCGCGCTGAACGCCGCCGTCGGGGAGTGGGTGATCTGCAGCCAGGCCACCAGAGTGGCCAGGGACAGCAGGATCACGACCGGGACGAAGATGCCGGACACCCGGTCGGCCAGCCGCTGGACCTGCGCCTTGCCGTTCTGGGCGTCCTCCACCAGACGGGCTATCTGCGCCAGCTGGGTGTCCGCGCCAACCCGGGTCGCCCGTACGATCAGCCGCCCGCCCGCGTTGACGGTGGCACCGACCACGGCGTCGCCGGGGCCGACCTCCACCGGGACCGGCTCACCGGTCAACATCGAGGCATCGACGGCCGACGTACCCTCGACGACCATCCCGTCGGTGGCGATCTGCTCCCCCGGACGGACGCTGAAGACATCGCCCACGACGAGCTGGTCGGTCGGGATCCTGACCTCGATGCCGCCTCGCAGGACCGCGACGTCCTTGGCGCCCAGATTCAACAGGGCCCGCAGTGCCGCGCCGGAGCGCTTCTTGGCCCTGGCCTCGAAGTAGCGACCGGACAGGATCAACACGGTGACCACCGAGGCGACCTCGAGGTAGATGTTGTTCGTTGCGCTGTCGCGTGAGGGCAGGAGCTCGAAGGTCATCCGGGTGCCGGGCATCCCGGCGCCACCGAAGAACAGCGCCCACAGCGACCACAGCCACGCGGCGCTGACACCCACAGAGATCAAGGTGTCCATCGTCGCCGCACCGTGCAGGGCGTTGGTGAACGCGGCACGGTGGAACGGGAACGCCCCCCAGACCACGACCGGGGAGGCCAGAGTCAGGGCCAGCCACTGCCAGTTGTCGAACTGCAGCCCCGGGATCATCGACATCAGCAGCACAGGCAGGCTCAGGACCGCCGAGATCACCAGCCGCTGACGCAGCCGGGAGACCTCATCGTCCTTCTCATCCTGCTCAGCGTCACCCGACCCCGCCGCGGCGGCGCCGCTGACCTTCGGAACAGGCAGCACAGCGGTGTACCCGGTCGCCTCGATCGTGGCGACGAGGTCCTGCGGCGAGACGGTCCCGGCATACGTCACCTTGGCCTTCTCGGTGGCGTAGTTGACGGTCGCACTGACACCGTCGAGCTTGTTCAGCTTCTTCTCGATCCGGGCGGCACAGGAAGCACAGGTCATCCCGCCGATGACGAGTTCGACACTCTGAGCCTCGGCGAGCTGGTCGGCGGTGGCGGTCATGATTTCCTCTTCTCCCGCGCCTGCTCAGGCGACGGGTTGTGTCAGTCAGTGAGTGAGGTGCGGTCAGACCTTGGCAAGCTTGTAGTCGCCGGCCTCGTCCAGGGCCAAGGCCACCTCGTCGTCGGTGAGCTCGTTGTCCGTGATGACTCGCAGAGTGGAGGTGCCGTCGACGACGAGGTCGATCTGCACGTCCGTGACCCCTGCCAGCACGCTCAGCTCACTGGTGATGGCGCCGACGCAGTGCCCGCAGGTCAGTCCGGTGACGGGGAAGGTCTGGGTGGTCATGATGTTCTCCTTGGTGAGAGTGTCATTTGGCTTGATCGACTCGGTGTCCGGTCGACTCGTGCTTGATGTCTGGTCGGCTCGTGTTTGATCGGCTCTTCCTGGGTCATCGGCTGCTCATGGTTCAGGAGCGCACCAGACGCGCGATGGCGGTTGAGGCTTCCTTGAGCTTGTCCGATGCGGTGTCCCCCCCGGTGTGAATGGCGTCGCTGACACAGTGGCTGAGGTGCTCGTCGAGCAGGGCCAGGGCGACTGCCTCCAGTGCCTTGGTCGCCGCTGAGATCTGGGTGAGCACATCGATGCAGTAAGTGTCCTCCTCGACCATCCGCTGCACACCACGGACCTGACCCTCGATCCGGCGCAGCCGCTTCAGGTGGGCATCCTTGTTCGAGTGGTATCCCGGCTCGGTCTTGTCCATGGTTCTCACTCCTTTGCATGTACCCGGTGGGGGTATATCTCCTTGGCCTAAGGATACCCCGTACGGGTATATTTCCTCAACCGCGACAGAAACCTCAACCGCGACAGCAACCACAGCTGCGACAGCAACCACAGCTGCGACAGCAACGAGCGCACGCCGACGTCGGCGTGCGCTCGTTGACGACCCGGGGTCAGCGGGTTGGCTTGGCCCGGCGCGTGAGCTCCGCCAACAGCGGTCGCACCGTCTCGTGCACCTCGGGCTCCTCCCACTCGCGCCGAACCGTGCGGTCACCGTGCTGGATCTCGAGCTGGTAGGTGAACTGGTCCGCCCCGCCGGGCCGGCTCACGCCGGGGCCCCGAAGATCCTCGGCGAGCAGCTTGGAGACGACAACCTGCTGGTCTGCGGGAAGTTCGACCGTATCGACCGTGGCGACCATATTCAGACCGGCGATACCACCGCTGCGGACGAGCTTCACCTGCACGACCACTCCACAGCGCCGACCACGCTCGAGTCCAGCAGGCTGGAGTCAGTGACCATGAGTGTCAGCGAACCCGGACCTTGACTGCGTCCCAGCCGGCTTTCACCGCCTGCGCCTCCTTGCTGGTGGTGCCGTACCGGGACCTGGCGTGACGCAGAGTCACTCCTGCGAACAGTGTGAACGTGGTCTTGGGCGTCACCTTGGGATCCAGCAGCGCGTCGTACCAGATGTTCCCCGGCGCCTCCCAGACATTGCCGCCGAGCGTGGTGGCCGTGACGTAGAACGCGTGGTTGGGGATGCCGGAGTTGGTGTGGACACCACCGTTGTCAGCGGAGGTGTTCACGTAGTGATCCATGTCGGCCGGTTGGTCGTCGTACTTGTTCGCGGTGCCCGGCGCCTTCATCGAGCGCAGTGCGGGCGCGAGCTGGGGGCCGACGATGTCCTTGCCGATGAGCCAGTCGGCCTTCGCCGCGGTCTGTTGCAGGTGGTACTGCTTGACCAGCGATCCGAACACGTCCGAGATCGACTCGTTCAACGCGCCGGACTGGCCGGAGTAGATCAGGTTCGCCTCGTGCTGGGTGACCCCGTGGGTGAGCTCGTGACCGATCACGTCCAGGCCCTTGGTGGTGTCGGTCAACAGCTGGCCGTCGCCGTCACCGAAGAACATGTGGCCGGCGCCGTCCCAGAACGCGTTGTCGTAGGCGCTGCCGTAGTGGACCAGACCCTCGATGGGCATGCCCTGGTCGTCGATGGAGTCGCGGTGGAAGATGTCCCAGAACAGCTTGTACGTGAGACCGAAACCGTCGTATGCCTGGTTGACCGAGACGTCGCTGACCTTGCCTTGCCCCTCTTTGCGAACCAGCGTTCCAGGGGTGGTTAACGTCGAGTGCGCCTGGTCGTAGATGCTCCGGTTCGGCGTGCCACCCGCTCCCACGGTCATGGCACCTATCGGGCGGGCGATCTGACGGGCCGCGAGCTCGGCGCGGCGCAGCCGGAAGCTGTGGTCCAGCTCGATGGTCGAGAGGATGGCCCCCCGATTCTCGTCGGTGGACTCGAGAGCGAGCTTGTGCAAGAGGTCGGGGGAAAGAATGCAGGCAAGGGCTTGGTGACTCATGGGTTGTACCTCCGAGATCGCATGCTCTGGGCAGGTCCGCCTGTGAGTGCAGGCGAAAAAAGTATGGCGCACCGTACCTGGGGGCGCTACCCCGAAGACCCGCAGGCGGGCATCCTGACACGAGGCAACGATGGTGACCTGGCTTGTTCAGCGCTGTTCACAGGTGCGCTGACGGTTCATGGCCGGCGTGGCCGCTGGCCTCGAACTGGAACGTGGAGTGCTTGACGTCGAAATGGCCGGCCAGGCAGCGCTGCAGCTCGTCGAGCAGGGCAGGCAGGTGTCCGTCCTGGAAGCAGGAGTCGTCCACCACGACGTGCGCGGTCAACACGGGCAGGCCGGTAGCGACCTGGCTGGCGTGCAGGTCGTGCACCGCCTGAACCCGGGCGACCTGGAGCAGATGTTCGCGAACCTCGCTCAGCTCCAGACCCCTGGGCGTGGACTCCAGCAGAACGTCGACGCTCTCGCGCAGGATCTTCAGGGTTCGCGGAATGATCAGCGCGCCGATGAGCAGCGAAGCCAAGGCGTCGGCACGGAGCAAGCCTGCGACCGCGATGAGCAAGGCGGCGATGAGCACGGCCATGGAGCCGAGCGTGTCGTTGGCGACCTCGAGGAAGGCGGCCCGCATGTTCAGGTTCTCCGACCGCACTCCGACCAGGACGGCAATACCGATCAGGTTGCCGACCAGTCCGATCACCCCGAAGGCCACCATCGCCCCGGAAGCCACTTCGGGGGGCTCGATCAGTCTGCGGATGGCCTCGACGATGACGAACCCGCCCACCGCCAGGAGCATCGCAGCCTGTCCCACGGCCGCAAGCACCTCGGCTCGGCGGTACCCCCAGGTGCGGGCCAGTGTCGCCGGTCGCTGGGCCAGCACCGAGGCGGCCCAGGCCAGGGTCAGGCCGGCCACATCGGAGAGCATGTGGCCGGCGTCGGCCAGCAGCGCCAGGCTTCCGGAAACCGCTGCGCCGATGACCTCTGCGATCAGGACGGCGACAGTGATGATCAGCACCGTCCTGAGCCGGCCCCGATGGTCGGCTGGCTGGTCGGCAGTCTGGTTGCTGCGTTCCGGCTGCATCTCAACCCCTCCGCTCATCCGTGTCAGGTCACTGGCAAGAGGTTCGGGCGCTTGCAGGTGACGTCGTCCCCCGAGGCCTGCCCGCGCACATGTTCCCAGACCCACGGGAACAGGTGCGAGCCGACCCAGGCGGCCTCATTGACGGCTACCCGCAACCGGCTCGCCTTCGGCACCGGTGGCGGCTCCGCCCGCCAGTCCTCCACCTCGTACCCGGCAGCCTCAGCCAGTGCCGCGGCGATGCGACGGTGCCCTTCGCTGTTGCCATGAAGCCTGTCGGTGTGCCAGAAAGCGGGATGGCTCGTGGCGGGCACCGAGGCGAGGTCAACGACGATGGAGCCGTAGCGCTCACGACACTGCAGCGAGACCGAGTTCAGGAACTGCAGTCGCCCGCGCAGCACGACCGCGAGCGGCGCGACGCGCTCCATGTCCGGCATCGTGAAGGTGAGGACCTGAGCACCCATCGCGGACAGCTCAGCGTGCATCGCGAACAGGTCATCGCGAAGCGCGTCGCGGTTGAACCTGGGTCGCAGCACATCGTTGACCCCGGCCACCACCACAGCGAAGTCGGGAGCCAGGTCCAGCGCCGGCCGCAGCTGCGTCTCGCGAACCTCACGCGACGTCTGCCCGCGGACCGCGAGGTTGGCGTAAAGCAGGCCGGGATGGATCACGTCCAGGTGGCGGGCGAACCGATCAGCCCACCCGATGTATACCCCGTCCGGGCCGGGGTCCTCGAGGCCCTCAACAGTGCTGTCACCGATCGCTACAAGGCGAAGGGCCATACCGTGCTCCTCACGATCGCTATCAAGGCCTCAGAACCTACCGGGCCGGCATCCAAAAATCACGCGTAGACCGCGAGTGGGGAGTGGGTCTGGAAACACGAAACTGAATGCCATGTATGACGTCCAGTGTGGCGCGACAACACGGACGGAGGAGCGTAAGCGACGTGAGCCACGAGGCACACGCGCGGCACCGTTGAGGTGGCGTGTTCCAGGCAGACGGGCAGGCAAGTGGCTAACGTCAAGGCATCGAAAGCGTGCCTGGATTGTCCGCAAGGCGAACTGAGAAACACCGACCAGGAGGAGCGACACCGTGAAGGCGATCGTCCAGGACAGGTACGGCTCACCCGACGTCCTGGAGCTCAGGGACATCGGCACGCCGGTTGCAGGGGACGACGAAGTGCTGGTGCGTGTTCGCGCGGCCGCCGTGAACCCTCCCGACTGGGCCGGCGTCACCGGCGTGCCGTACATCGTCCGCGCGGTGTTCGGGCTACGCAAGCCACGGACCGGGGTACGGGGTTCGGATATGGCGGGGGTCGTCGCGGCAGTCGGCAAGAACGTGACGCGGCTCCACATCGGGGATGAGGTCTTCGGCGCAGGGGTCGGCGCCTTCGCCGAGTTCGCCGTCGCCCCTGAGAGGAATCTTGTGCCGAAGCCAGCCAACATCACGTTCGAGCAGGCCGCAGCCGTTCCTATGTCCATGCTCACCGCCTTTACTGGTCTGCGCGACCTAGGCAGGGTCCAGCCCGGGCACAAGGTCCTGATCAACGGCGCGGGAGGAGGCATCGGCACGTTCGCCGTGCAGATCGCCAAGTCGTTCGGCGCAGAAGTGACCGGCGTATGCAGCACGACGAAGTTGGACCTGGTCCGATCAATCGGCGCCGATCACGTCATCGACTACGCGCAGGAAGACTTCACCCAGGGGGACGAGCGCTACGACGTCATCCTCGACAACGTGTCGAAGCACTCGTTGTCACAGCTCCGGAGAGCGCTGACCCCCAAGGGGCTGCTCGTGCCCAACGGCGGCCGGTTTGACAAGCGCTGGCTGGCCAACGCGCCGGTCCTTCTCGTCGAGGCGCCACTGCTGTCGCTGTTCGTGCCCCAGAGCATCCGCACGATCCAGCTGGCTCCGAACCAGGATGACCTGCTCGCCCTGAGAGAGCTCCTGGAATCCGGCAAGGTCACGCCGGTCGTCGGCCGGACGTACCCGCTGAGCCGGACCCCTGAGGCTATTGGCTGTTTCGGAGAGGGGCACGCTCGGGGAAAAGTGATCATCACCCCATGAGGAGCAGACCATCTCCGGCCGGGCGGTGGCTGACATTCTCAACGACGGGGTCGGGGTGTCAGATGCTGTTGCCGTCGTGGCGTGTCACGGGTGAAAACCACTGACACTCATTGTGACAACCATTGACGCTCTGACGACAGCTTCACTTCGTGATGCCCGGCAGCGTCAGAAGTTGGTGGCCATGTTCGTGAAGCGGGAGTAGTGCCCCTGGAACGCGACCGTAATCGTGTCAGTCGGGCCGTTGCGGTGCTTGGCAACAATGAGGTCGGCCTCGCCTTCGCGTGGTGACTCACGTTCATACATCGACTCGCGATGAAGCAGGATCACAAGATCAGCGTCCTGCTCGATGCTGTTATGGACGGCGATGCCGTTCGCGATGAAGTTGTGGGTGCCAAGAACCGTTGCGTCAAAGACCTCCTCGACACCGTCGGGCTCGATGGACACGACCGAGTCCCACAACACGTCGTTAACGGCTTCGAGGTCCAGGCCCGCCGCATCCAGCAGCCGAACGACCTGACCCAGACTCTGCTCGGGGTCGTGATGCTGTGCGCCCACTGGCCCGTCGTTCGTCGGGGTGATGTCAGGGTGGGCCATCACCTCACCGACACGGCCCCACACGGGGGCGGTCGTCCCAGCCCCGGGCCTGTTGCCTGAACTTGCGCGCACGATGCCCAACAGGGCCAGCCCGTCAGCAGTCCGTTCGCCATGAACGTCGATCTCCTGGAGAAAGCGCCGCTGGTCGTCCACGCCACTGACGTCGAGCGTGAAGCCGTTGCGTGCCTCGTATATCCGACCCGAGATACCGAATCGCAACAGGAGCCGAGAGACGTCCTCCAGAAGTCGACATGACTGTGAGGTCAGATAGATGCGCCCACCTTTGCCGGAGCAGTGCCGGCGAACCGAGCCGTCCAGCGCCCACAAAAGCTTGATGAAGACGCCGATCTGACGCTTGGGTGAGTGGAACACCGCCGCGGGGACGGCGCCACCTGCCGTCCGGCAAAGGCTGTCTGCGAGCAGGGCGAGTTCACCGTCGTCCTGCCAGTCTCTGAGCTCGTGCGGGGCCGGCACGTGCCGCGGCACGGCGACCCGGGAACCGGTGCGCAAGTCGCCCAGGTGGGTCCAGCCCTCGTAGGCCAGAAACGGGTGATTCTCGGTCGCACGAATCGTCTTGCCCGAGGCCAGTCTCAGGCGGAAGACCGGCTTGATCCCGGTCGGGAACACGTGGGTTAAATGCCTTCGCACGTAACGCAGAGAGTCATCCAGGGCCCACACCGGAACATCAGTGGCGCCCTCGGCGTACAGCTCGCCCATCGAAGTCTCGGCGCCGGTGTCTGCCCTCAGGATCCGTGAGTCGGCGGTGAGGCAACCCGACTCACGAAGGTCGCTCATCTGAGGCCTCTTGTCGGTGCGCTGCTCGCTGCCACGGTTCAGCTGCGAAATGGCGATAACGGGGACCTCGAGCTCCTTGGCCAGGAGCTTGAGGGCACGGGAAAACTCCGAGACCTCTTGCTGGCGGCTCTCGACCCGCTTGCCGGAGCTCATCAGCTGCAGGTAGTCGATGATCACCAGGCGCAGGTTGTCACGCTGCTTGAGACGCCGGCACTTGGCCCGGATCTCCATCAGCGACATGTTCGGCGAGTCGTCAATGAACAGAGGTGCATCGGAGACCTCGCCCATCGTGCGTGCCAGTCTGGTCCAGTCCTCGTCGCGCATCGTGCCCTTGCGCATGTTCTGCAGCTGGATCGAGGCCTCGGCCGAGAGTAGACGCATCGTAATCTCCGTACGACTCATCTCGAGACTGAACAGGACGGTAGCCATCTTGTGCTTGATGGCCGCCGACCGTGCGATATCCAAACCCCAGGTCGATTTTCCGACGGCCGGCCTCGCGGCGACGACGATCATCTGACCCGGGTGCAGGCCGTTGGTGAGGTTGTCGAAGTCGGTGAATCCCGTCGGGACACCGGTCATCTCACCGGTCTTGCCCGAGGCGGCCTCGATCTCGTCGACGGTTGCCTCAAGCACATCGCCGAGCCTCGCGTAGTCATCGCCGCCACGCTTGTCCGCCACCGCATAGATCTCGGCCTGAGCGGCGTTGACGATGTCCACGACGTCGCCGCCGCCCTGGCCATAGCCCATCTGGACGATCTTGGTTCCGGCATCGACCAGCCGCCGCAGCACCGCCCGCTCAGCCACGATCTCCGCGTAGTACCCGGCGTTGGCCGCGGTCGGAACCTCGGAGATCAGCTGGTGCAGATAGGCCTGGCCGCCGACCCGGGTCAGGTCGCCGCGCTTGGTGAGCTCGTCGGAGACGGTGATGGCGTCGGCCGGCTCGCCGCGGCTGTAGAGGTCCAGGATCGCGTCGTAGATCAGCTCGTGAGCCGGGCGGTAGAAGTCGGTCCCCTTGAGGCCCTCGACACAGTCGGCGATCGCGTCCTTGGAGAGCAGCATGCCGCCGATGACGCTCTGCTCAGCGTGAACATCCTGGGGAGGCAGCCGGGCGTCCGATCCGTAGGAGGACTGGGTGGGTCCGTCAAACGACTTGATGTTCAGCTCCGCGAGCGACACGAGCGTCCCCCCTTCGATACCGACCCTGCAAGCGGACTGTGACCAGCACACCACCCGGGTCTGACAACCCC
>Ga0208716_1000350_pt1 | contig 19508 bp, 19 predicted proteins | sample NGESurdeep092012_8_FD_184482 | JGI IMG/M metagenome (GOLD analysis project Ga0208716, IMG submission 184482) | Arctic peat soil microbial communities from Barrow, Alaska - NGEE Surface sample 415-3 deep-092012 (SPAdes) | ecosystem: Environmental > Terrestrial > Soil > Wetlands > Peat ...
CATCGCCCTGGCTCATCACGCGATCGCCATCCATCATGGTAGGAACCTGACCCAAAGCATTGATTTTGAGGAATTTTGGATCGCCAAGTTGCACTTTTTCTAACTCGTAAGGCTCACCAATCCATTCAAGAACGATATGAGTTGCGAGCGCGCAGGTACCGGGCGCATAAAACAATTTGATCATAATTTCCTCTCGATTGGCAAGTCGTACTGGCAGATTACTGGGATCGTAGTCGGTGGATGTGAATTCCGGAAACTATGGCAGCTTCTTTATTGATTACCCAAAGTGCTTTGAGTTGTCAACTCAGTCTTCTGATTTTCCTGGTTCTTTCGGATTTTGTGGAGTAGAAGCTTGAAACCAGCTTTCCAAAAGAGTTCTGTAGAAATAGGCTTGCCCAGGAAAATGGACTGCTTAGCGTTGGGTTTTCGCGCTTGCAACCCAAACCCCAAATTCAAATCGGTGTTCTGCATTTAAGGCTCTGAACGGGTTTCAATACCAGGACGACTGGTTGCAGAATCTACTCATTGCTGCTTCGACGAACGATTACAGACCGTGACTTTCGGGTCTCTCCACAAAATCCGAAAGAACCAGGAATGTACCGCCGGGAATCCAAACCATATCCAATTTTGGCGGTCTGCCGGGCGGCTTGAATGAGGATGAAGACTTCGATTGCATCGGGGATCGCGACATAGGGGCAACTCCTTATGATTCATCGCATTGGACTTCCGGACTGCTGGAACAGGAATTTTGTTCAGGCCCGGTCTGGAAAGTTGCAAAGACACCCGACGCATCGAACACAACCTGGTCGTATTGCCAGAGCCGCTTGAAGAATTTCAGAGCACGCTTCTCACGGTCTCCGTCTGTGGCGAGCTGGATAATATCGTCGATCGTTCGTTGGCCGTCGATCGCACTCAGCAGCCGATCCTCAGCCGCATTAATGGGCATGATAAGGTCGGGATAGGTGTGGGCCCGGTTGATCAAAACCCCTACAGCACCGGGGGGGACCCGTTCGCGGATGCAGAGGGTCCAGGGTAGACGGATCGGGATGTAGTACCGCCAACGATCGTGCTTACGCGACATAGCATGGGTATCGTCAAACTGGATGGGTTCACGTTCGCCTGGGTAATCATGACGGTAAGCAATGAATTTATGCTTAGTCATCGTTCCCCGGAAAAGTTCCATGGCAGCGTACTGAGATTGGGCAGTTAGCTCGCCGAGACGGGCAGCGTGCGGTGTCTGGGACACGGCCCCACACTGAGGCAGATAGGGAGCCTGCTCAACCCACCGCCCAAAGGTCATGCCACAGCGATCGAGCCAGTCATACAATTGCGGCACGCTATAGGCGCGGTCTTGAGGATGGAGCAGGGCATCGGCTAGGGCGTCGGGATGCTTAAAATCCTTAGCCTGGCGCAAGACGCTGGCGATTGGATGATCGGCAGGTAGGGCCTCCAGCGTGGCCCCCAAATCCTGGAGATCCTTATTCGACGCCTCGAGGCCCAACAAGCGGCAGTACGCTTGCATCATGTAGATGCCCGTGCGCCCGTAGCACGCATACACCATTAAATCCATCGCCCCTTCGGGCTTGAGGACATCCTGGAGAGCGCGCAGGCCGAGGTCGGGGTCGGGCAGATGATGGAGCACCCCACTACAGATAATCTGATCGAAGGTTTGCCCCAACTCCTGGACACGCTCGATCGGCAACTGATGGAGTTCAAGATTTTCTAAGTTGTATTTACACTGGAGATTGCGCGTAAGGTGCAGACTTGTTTCGCTGATATCGATCGCCGTGACTCGGGCATCCGGTTCGCGAAGGGCAATCGTTGCTGCTTGGGAGGTACCACAACCCGCCACCAGGATCTCCAGTTTGCTGCACAGCTTCTCCGTTGGAAAGATTGTGTGAAACAATGCTCGACGCCGATCCGGATTCTGGTATAGCTCAAGGTGCCGATCCAGGTTGGTAAGCGGGGCCGGATAGGGCATCCGCTCGTAGAAAGAGCGAACTTCCTTGGAGACCTGGGATTCAGTGGACATTGGCTTCTACTTCCCTCATGCTTTATAGTCCAGCGAAGTTGAGCAAGTATAAAACGACGCAGCCCACATCGAACAATGCGGCCGTGGTTGCAAGCCAGGTTCTGGGATTCAGCCTAAACCATAACTGAGCCGAAATCACCACTTTTTCAGCGATCGCCACAATCATTACCGGAACGCGAATAGCGGGAGCAAAAGCGCTGTAGACCAGCAATGCCCCCACCAGAAAGAGCAATAATCCCCAATGTCTTGCCAGTAAGAGGATGCCCGGTTCTGTTGTCTCAATCCCCAGCAAAAGTTTTAGTCCAGGCTGGGGTAACAGAAATAGGGCAATCGCCCCCATAGTTAGCAACCCAGTGACAATCAAAATGGGTTCAATCAAAGAAGTTACCAAAGGTCTGAATCCTTATTTCTAAGCAAGCGGCAATGCTTTTGCATCATGTAGATGTGAGTGTGAACTTAAACGCCAAAAAACAGCTTGATCACCTCACGTTTACCCTGTCCCCTAACGAGTTCCCTCACAATTGCGTAACCTAATAAGAGTGCCCAGACCCAAATATTAACCGCCCAAAAGTGTGGCCAAACTACTTCCTGTTGCATATGCTGATTGGCAAGACTCCAACTTTGATGTTTCACCAGCATCGGAATCAGAACCTCTAAATACCGGAGGAATAGAGCAATCAGTAGATAAATAAACGTCTTCCAAACAATATTGTAGATTAGGGGTTTATTAGGAAATCGGTTGATAAAGGGGAGCTTGTCAGCAATCAGAATTGCCTTTCCTAGTACAAGAGCACTTACAGTAACCAGCGCCGTGGTTGAAACATGGACACTATACTCACGCAGGATCAGAGCCTCGGTGAAAGCGACCAAGTGCAAGGCAATGAAGAAGAAAATCGTCACGGGTAGTATTTCTAAGAATTCAGTCTTGAGCGTTTTGATAATGTTAGACATACCCATTCCTAGAGTTAAGAAAGTCGGTGTAGAAAATAGTCTTCAGCTAAATAGAAAGGCTCCTACCGCTGGCGATAGGTAGCCTTTCCATCAACTTAATGAAGAACTAAGCAACCGTTAGTGAGCACCACCCTGAGACACGAGCTTCTCTAGCACCTGATCGATGCTGAAGCTGGCTGCCTTTTGCCGAGGCGGATAGGCCACAAAGGTCTTCAGGAAATCTCCGACAAACTTCTGTGCTGGCACGAAGAGATAGACGTGATCGATCATCCAATCATAGTAGGTGTTCGACGTGATGTTCGCCCGTTCGTAGGGATCGGTACGCAGGTTGAACAGTAGCGGAACCCTTAGTACGACCAGTGGCTCTGCCCAGATCCGGAGCGTGCCCACGACCCGCTGCTCCATGAAAACGATCTTCCAATTGTCATAGCGCATTGCCATCAGGTCGCCGTCATCGGAAAAGTAGAAGTACTCGACGCGTGGGCTCTTCTTCACCTCGCCCTTGAAATAAGGCAGGAAGTTGTAGCCATCGAGATGAACTTTAAAGGTTTTATTCCCCGCCTTATGTCCCGTTAGCAGTTTCTCCTTAATATCCGGATCGCCCGCCGCCGCCACCAGGGTTGGCATCCAGTCCAGGTTGCTGATGATCTCGTTGCAAATGCTGCCGGGCTTAGTCACTCCAGGCCAGCGCACCAGCCAGGGCACCCGGAACGCACCTTCCCAGTTAGAGTCTTTCTCGTTACGGAAGGGGGTCATGCCACCGTCGGGCCAGGAATTCATATGAGGACCGTTGTCGGTGCCGTAAATGACGATTGTATTGTCGGCGATGCCAAGCTCATCGACCTGATTGAGCAGCTCTCCAACGAACTTGTCGTGATCGATCATGACATCGTGGTATTCCGACTGCCAGCGTCCCGATTGACCCAAACTCTCGGGCGTAGCATGGGTGCGAAAGTGCATATGCGATGCGTTAACCCACGCAAAGAACGGCTGATCGGCTTTGACTTGGCGAGCGATAAAGTCCTTAGCCTTGGCAACAACCTCGTCGTCGATCGTCTCCATCCGTTTTTTTGTCAATTGTCCGGTGTCTACAATCGTTTGAGTACCATCTGCATTTGCTTTGCAATCCAGTACACCGCGCGGACCAAAATTCTGCCGGAAGTTGGGATAGTCTTCTGCTGTCGGATAGTCGCGGAGTTCTGGCTCTTCGCAGGCGTTCAGGTGATACAGGAAGCCATAAAACTCATCAAACCCATGATTAGTAGGTAAAAACTCGTCCTTATCACCCAGGTGGTTCTTGCCGAACTGACCGGTGGAGTAGCCCAAGGGCTTCAGCAGCTCGGCAATGGTAGGATCTTCCGCCCGTAGACCTAGGTCGGCTCCCGGCAAACCCACCTTGCTGAGGCCAGTGCGAAAGACACTTTGCCCGGTGATAAACGACGACCGTCCTGCCGTACAGCTCTGCTCGGCGTAAGCATCAGTGAACAGCATCCCTTCGTGGGCTACGCGATCGATGTTGGGCGTTGTATAGCCCATCAAGCCGTGGGTGTAACAACTGAGGTTCGACTGCCCGATGTCATCTCCCCAGATGACCAGAATGTTTGGTTTACCGGTGGGCATTGGTTTTCTCCTTTTATAATTTCTCAAAGAGATTTCAGTAACAGAGTATGGTTCTGCTTTGCAAAGATAAAGACAACCTTACAAATCGTCTTACTCGCTCTCCCTCAGGATTGATAGCCCGGCAAACAGGACTGCATGATAAGAAAAAAGTAAAAGGGAAAAAGACAAAGCCACGACCGATCAAGGTCAGTTAGACTTGCTTTAGGAGAAAACTATGAACCAACTTACGATCGAACTGCCTCCGCCCTCTTTTAGTCTCATCGAACGGACGTTAAAATAAAATCCCGTTACATGGACGCCAGAAAATTTATCCCATCGGACTTCGGCATACGTGCTTGGATACAATCACTTTACTGATACTTGGTGGCTCGTTCGATTTCTCGCTTGGCTTCCTTCTTCTTAAGGTCTTCCCGTTTGTCATAGAGCTTTTTGCCTCGTGCTATTCCCAGGTCTACTTTGATCCACCCATCTTTGAGATACATCTTAAGCGGCACGAGGGTCAGGCCCTTTTCATCCACAGAACCTAGGAGTTTGCGAATCTCTGCACGATGCATCAAGAGTTTGCGGTCACGGGTAGGATCATGCCCAAACATTTGGCCAGGAGACTGTGCCAGTGGGGAAATATGCATATTGAGCAAATAGACTTCTCCCCTGCGAACCCGAGCAAAAGCATCGCGCAAGTTAACCCGCCCGGCTCTAATGGATTTGACTTCGCTCCCCTGAAGCTCAATCCCGGCCTGAAAAGTTTGTAAGATCTCAAAATCAGCGCGGGCTTTACGGTTATCGGCTAAGAGTTTAGTGCCTTCTGTTTTTGTCATGACTCAAATAGGTGCATTCCTCTATTGTAAGAGGGCACAGCCCCTGCACCCTGTAGCCTCGCAAATTCTACCAACGGATATGTTTAGCGGAAGCGTCCCGTATAATCAATGGCGGAAGCTTGGGGTATTCTTTGTGTTTCGTTTCGCTTTTTCTGTTCGTTTGATGTTAGTTCCTGCCTTTGCCTTGATGCTTGTGGGCTGCAGTACTCCTCCCCAAAGTGCCAATGCGGGGGTTCCATCCACAGGTGCAGAAAATACGTCCACTACAAAAGTAGAAACCTTTGACAATCTGCCAAAACTCAAAGGATCGGCGACGGTAGTGATGGAAACAACCAAAGGAACGATTACGATTGCCTTAGATGGGGATAACGCACCGGTTACCGCTGGAAATTTTGCTGATTTAGTGAGACGTGGATTCTATAACGGCCTTACCTTCCATCGAGTAGAAAAAGATCCCCAACCTTTCGTCATTCAAGGGGGAGACCCCAAAGGGAATGGCACCGGTGGCTTCATTGACCCTAAAACCAAAACAGAGCGAACTATTCCTCTAGAAATCAAGACCGCTGGGGATACGCAGCCTGTCTACAATACAGAAGTAGTTCCTTCCACGCCTGCAAAAAAATTAGTGCTTCCCCATAGCCGAGGGGCAATTGCTATGGCTCGTAGCGCACCTCTAGGCTCTGCTTCCTCCCAGTTCTATTTCACCCTCGCTCCCATCGATTTCCTGGATGGCCACTATGCGGTCTTCGGCAAAATCGTCAAAGGGGAAGAGGTGATCGACAAAATTGTGGTCGGGGACAAAATTACCAAAGCAACCCTGAGCAAAGGTGCTGAGAATATCCAGCAACCTAAATAGTCGCAACCGTTCTCGTGTATGTCCTATGCTCGAAGGATGACTGCTGTTGCTGTCACGGGATTGGGCATGGTCCACGGTCTTGGTTCGGATACGCTGGCTATTTGGCAAGCTATTCTTCAAGGAATTCCTGTTTGGCAAGAGTTCCGAGGCTACCCGGTAAGCTGTACTTCCCTGCCTTGGGATATAGCCCATCGGACTAGTATTCTAGGACTGGAAGCCGCCCAAAGAGCTCTGCTCAATAGTGGCTTGTCACCTCCCCTAGATGAAGACTGGGGCTTGGTTTTGGGTACCAGTAGAGGCAATCCTCTAGATTTGGAGCGAGCCTGCCAAACCAAACTGGCTCCACCTGAATGGTTGGAATGTTTACCCCATAGTCTGAGCACAATGATTGCTCAAAAAATGAATATTCAGGGGCCCGTAGAGACCTTGAGTGTAGCCTGTGCTTCTGGGGCTTGGGCGATTGGCTGGGGATACCGCCTCATCCAAGGGGGTTATTGCCAAAGAGTTTTGGTCGGTGGGGCAGAATCTCCGTTGACGACCTTGGGGCTGGCCAGTTTCCAGAAGATGGGGCTTTTGGCTTCAGAATCGCCCAAACCTTTCGACCGAAAACATACAGGGTTTTGGCCCGCCGAAAGTGCTGCTTTTTTAGTCTTGGAAAATAAGGCTCTAGCCCAACAACGGGGCGCCAAAGTGTACGGGGAAATTCGAGGCTTCGGGGCTACGACCGATGCATGTCATCCCTATAGTCCAGATTCCAAGGGCACCCAAGCAGAACGAGCCATTCAACAGGCACTCAAAGAAGCAGGCTTAATACCTGGACAAATCGATTTAATTAGTCCTCATGGGACCGGAACTCGGCAAAACGACGAGATGGAAGCAGCCTTAATCTCCCGAATCTACGGTCCCAACATTCCGATTAGCGCAACTAAAGGAATCACTGGGCATAGCCTGGGGGCAACCGGAGCGTTAGAGTGTGCACTCTGTTTGCTGGCTATGGAGCAGCGCATAATACCACCATCGGTAGGATTAACGAATCCGATAGCCCCTCTCGATTTTGTATGCTCCCTGCAAAAACGAGCGCTACATCATGCCATCAGCCACAGCTTTGGTTTTGGGGGGCAGAATGTAGCTATAGTGTTCAGTAGTCAGCAATGAATACCTAGTTTCGGAAGGTCTTTGCGGCAACGCATTCTAGGAAAACTAGCTTTTGCTTCGTTTATAAGCGCTTGGAAATAGGGACTTCCTCACAAACCCGGAAGCGCATTAGATTAGTATGAATCGAGTTTTTATGATATCCTATCTTCTGATGGGAAGTGGTTATCAAACTGCGAAATATGGATTACGAATTTGTCAATTGCGATGAGCGAGAGAAGGCGAATAAACCCTTTATCAGTCAAGTGGCAGAACCCCATATAGATTCAATTATCAATGCTCGACACAAGTGGAAGCAGAAAATGCAATGGACACGAGAAGGGGCCTATAATGTGTGCAAATTAGAGCAAGTATGGCAAGTAATGAATGAATGGGAGGAGAAATGGCCAGAGCTAGCGATGCCTAAGCTAGAAAAAGTAGCTTAATAATTTGATGCCTCCATGCTAATACAATACACTTCCTATGCGACTCCTGACGTGGCCTCTGGCCTTTTGTACCGCTATTTATCCGTTTGTCTTTGTGCCTCGGTCCTTTTCTCGTTGGTCGGAAATAACGCGGATAGCAGTTTTAGCCCATGAGGAAGCCCATCACCGTCAGCAGAAAGTGATGGGCCTATGGCGTTTTGGTTGGCGCTACTATCTGGACCGACGGTTTCGTTGGCGGGTGGAATCCTGGGGCTATCGCCGAGAATTTTGGGTCTATCTGAAACTAGGTTACAACCCAGACCCGGCCTACTATGCCCAAGTACTCTCCGGCAAACTTTACGGTTTCATGGTCAGCTACGAGGAAGCCTTGGTTTGGAGCGAGAAAACCCTACAGCACCTGAAGAGTGCGCGTTGTCGGTGATGAGATTATGAACTACGGAGGGGATGTTTCAAGTTGCCCCAGACGTTGGCCAGTCGCCCAACTGAGCAGCAGCCCTACTTCCGATTGCTGGATCCGCTCGCGGCTTTGAAGCTTGAGCTCTCTCGCCAAATGGCCCAAAGCCTCACCAGCCTGGGCGATCAGGTCTTCTGTAGGAGCTATAGCTTCCAGGTGCAGATAGTAACCGGAGTAAGGCCCCATACCTTCCAAATGTTCCAGCAATACTTTGGTTGGTACCCGATCGATTGCCCCTAACCAAATCCGCGATTCTTTGTAGACTACGGGCACACCATTATGTTTGGTTTGTCCCATAAAGGCTTCATAGACCAGGCTAGAGATTTCTTCTTGGACATCGGTCCGGCTCTGGCTTGTCTTCACTGTCAGATAGTAACGAACTTTATTCTCATTCATCTCACGGCAGAGTCGCTGATAGCTATCACTGCTAAATAATTCGAGATAGTGATTGGTTTGATGGAGGGTATCTCGTAAAACAAACCCCAGCTTGTCTAAATCCTGTTCAATGCGTTGGCGTTTGCGGCTACCAATCAGATAGCGGTATTCCACATTGACTGTGCCCAAACGCAAGGGGTTATCAAACAGCGGTTGGTCATAGTCTACCCCCGGCCACAAGACCAATTCATCCAGGGTGGCAATGGTGTTGGGGGTATTCAATAGGTCTCGCTGCTGATGAAAACGGGCGAGGGCTTCAGCTCGATCTGCTTGGATGCATGCAGTCAATAAGGGAAAGGGTTGATGCCAGGGAGTAGGGGCTGCCGGGATCAAGCGGGGATGGAGAAAACCCAAGAGAACATCACAGTCATGAATGATGCCGAGTTCTTCTTGAAGCTTCTTCAACTCTTTGACGAAAGAGCGAAAGGCTTTTCCGTAGCAGGTATCAAAAAATTCAGCGGGATAACGCAGTTTCTTAATCACAATTCTGAGGTCATGCAGTATTTCAGCCTCATCGGTGTGCCAACCTGGATGTTTCCATAGATCCGATAACTGTTCCCGTAACCATGTCGGCAGGATATGAAAGAGGGTTTGATCATGAGGCCCTTTGAGGGCTGGGGCTTCTAGGTAGTGATGATAGGCCTGGATGAATTCTGTATATTCGTCTGCATCCAGGCTGCGGAGCATTTCCTTCCGTTGTTCATTGCGTTGGGTATGCAGGTAATCCAGAAGGCGATGGAGACGATGGCCTTCGTCCGGGTCTGTAATGCGCGGAAGATAATGGAGGCCCAAAGTTTCTATCTGGACATCCAGATCTCGGACTACTCCTAGATCCTGGGCTGTAGGGGTCAGGCGTTTTCGTTGAGCGGCTTTGGGTAGCTTAAGCACAGGTTCACTGAGTCTCAGGGCAGCCCGCAAACGGCGCATTCCCACCCGCATTTGGTGTAATTCTTCAATATCTTGCCCTTCTCGGGTCCCTGCCTCATGGTTGAGGACTTTCTGGACCTGTTCTGTGACCAAATGAATAGCGGCTTCTCCGAAGCTACTGCTGGCCTGGATTTCTTTGCCCATCGTGGTTTTTAGTGCTCTCACAAAGTCTCAATTATGTCTGATGGAGGTTCAAAGGTTTTGAAATATATCGAAATATTCACTCAGTGCTTTCTCGGACACGGCAGCGCTAGGGTGTGTCCACTTTTTTATAGGGTTCAACAGGCTGAATAGACTTTAGAGCTAAAGCGGTAACGCCCAAGGCCACAGCAATCCAAAGACCTGAAGTCCAATAGGGGGCTGTGTATCCTAAGTAATCAAAAGCAGCTCCTGCCCAGAGGGGACCAAGCACCATCGCTAGACTGACCATCGCTTGAGTACCCCCCAGTGCTCTTCCTTGTTCTTGGGCAGGCGTTCGGGCCGATATTAAGCCCCGTAAGGTAGGGCTAGCCAATCCGACTCCGAGGGCGAAAAGGGTCTGCGTGGCATAGAGCCAGTTGGCCGTTGGCAGAAAGGCAATCGAAAACACGCTGATGCTACAAAAGGCTAAACCCCATAACGCTAGGGTTTCTTCCCCAAAGCGAGGGATCAGCTTACGAATCAGCCCACCTTGGACGAGCGAAGAAACAACGCCGATATAGGCAAACAATTGTGCATTTTTCACGGGGTCCCACTGGAATTGGTCGCGGGTGAACACGGCAAAATTGTTTTGGAAGCCTGCAAAAGCGAAGTTGAAGAGAAAAAAACCAAAGACCAACGCCCGAATATTTTTATCCTGAGCAATATTTCCTAGCTGTCCAATCGGATTCAGCTCTGACCAGATCGATTGCAGTTTGCCCTGCTGGCGTTTCTCTTTGGGGAGGGATTCTGGAAGCGTGAAATAGCCGAGAATCACGTTCGCTAAAGCCAATCCCGCCGCTACAAAAACAGGTAGGTTCAAATCAATTTGGCTTAAAGCTCCCCCAATCGCAGGGCCGAGGATAAAGCCTAAGCCAAAGGCTGCACCAATCAGACCAAAGTTTTTTGAACGGTCCTCGGGCTTGGAAATATCCACGATATAGGCTTGAGCCGTAGAAACCACTCCACCCGTGATCCCATCAATAATCCTACCGAGAAACATCATCCATAGGGCATGGGCTAGCCCAAAAATGAGATACCCCAAGCTCGTGCCCAACATGCACATCAAAAGTACCGGACGACGTCCGTAACGGTCAGATAAGGCACCGATTCCAGGAGCGGCAACAAACTGGGCAAGGGAAAAACTAGCCCCCAAGAGACCAATAGTCAGGGCATCAGACCGAAAGCGCTCTACCAAAAAAGGCAGAATCGGAACGAGTAGGCTCCCTCCCATGAAGTCAATGAAAATCGTTAGGAAGATGAAGACGACCGGAGATGGGCGGGATAGCTTCACAGAGGGCGTCTCCAAAAAGAAGCCAAGGATGCGCTAGCAATCTTGATACAAAAGTTCATACTCATAGCATAGGGGCTTGTCAGCCCTAATATGCAGCCAAAATCCCTAACCCAATGAAAAGCAGTTGTCTTGGGGATTGTCCTAGGCTAAGGGCGTGGAGTATACTTAGCACTCGGAAGGCATGAGTGCTAATTTCGCAATTTGAGGCGTACAGACGCGCCCCTGTAAGACCTTACACAAATAAGGAGAACAAAGGTATGGCAACTTTGAGTGTGAGTGCTACCACCCTAAAGCCCCTTGGCGACCGGGTGTTGGTCAAAGTACTGGAGCAGGAAGATAAAACGTCGGGGGGCATTTTGCTGCCTGATACCGCTAGAGAAAAACCCCAGCTCGGAGAAGTGACTGCGGTTGGCCCCGGTCGCAAAACTGAGGAAGGCAATGTGGTGCCTACCGAAGTCAAAGTCGGGGATAAAGTCCTCTATGCCAAGTATGCAGGGACTGAAATAAAGATTGCAAGCAGTGATTACCTATTGCTGACAGAAAAAGACATTCTGGCTATTGCCGAATAAGCTACGCACATTTCAAGGAGAAAACGAATCTATGGCTAAGCAAATTGTGTTTGATGAGCAGGCTCGTCGTGCCCTCGAGCGGGGCGTGAATGCTTTGGCCGATGCAGTGCGGGTGACCCTGGGTCCCAAAGGCCGCAACGTCGTCCTAGAGAAGAAATTCGGTGCTCCTCAAATCATCAACGATGGGGTCACCATCGCCAAGGAAATTGAATTAGAAGACCGTTTAGAAAACACCGGAGCCCAACTGATCCGGGAAGTAGCCTCCAAGACCAATGATGTGGCTGGAGACGGAACTACCACCGCTACCGTGTTGGCTCAGGCGATGATCCGCGAAGGTCTGCGCAATGTGGCTGCTGGCGCTAACCCGATTGCTTTGAAGCGTGGGATGGAAAAAACCGTAGCTCGTTTGGTTCTCGAGATTGCCAAAGTTGCTAAGCCGGTAGAAGACAACAAAACGATTGCCGAAGTTGCTACCATCTCGGCCGGTAACGATGAAGAAACCGGAAAGATGATCGCCCAGGCTATGGAAAAGGTCGGTAAAGAAGGCGTCATCACCGTAGAAGAATCGAAGTCCCTGAATACCGAGTTGGAAATTGTAGAAGGAATGCAGTTCGAGAAAGGCTATATTTCTCCCTACTTCATGACCGATCCTGAGCGGATGATTGCTGAACTCAACGATCCACTTTTGTTGATTACCGACAAGAAAATCTCGATTATTCAGGAATTGGTGCCGGTTCTAGAAAAAGTAGCCCGTGCAGGTAAGCCCCTCCTGATTATTGCAGAAGATATTGAAGGAGAGGCTCTAGCGACCCTGGTGGTCAACCGTCTGCGTGGTGTCCTGAATGTAGCTGCCGTCAAGGCTCCTGGCTTTGGGGACCGTCGTAAGGCAATGATGCAGGATATCGCTATCCTGACCGGCGGACAGCTTATTTCTGAAGAAATCGGCTTGAAACTGGACAGCATCACCCTCGATGACTTGGGTTCTGCCCGCAAGGTGACAATCACCAAGGACAAAACCACGATTGTGGCGGGTACGGAAAATCAAGATGCTGTACAAAAGCGGGTTTCTCAAATCCGTCAGCAGATTGAAGAATCTGATTCTGATTTCGACCGTGAAAAACTCCAAGAGCGTCTGGCCAAACTGGCTGGTGGTGTAGCCGTCATCAAAGTAGGTGCGGCTACAGAAACTGAGCTGAAAGACCGTAAGTTACGTTTGGAAGATGCTCTGAACGCGACCCGTGCTGCGGTGGAAGAAGGAATTGTTCCTGGTGGTGGAACGACCTTACTCCATCTGACCAAGAAAATTGCTGAAATCAAAGCCTCTCTTCCTCTTGAGGAGCAGTTGGGTGCGGATATTATCGGCAAGTCTTTGGAATCTCCGGTTCGTCAGATTGCTGAGAACGCTGGTTTGGAAGGCTCTGTCATTGTCGAGAAGGTGAGAGATAAAGAATTCTCCATCGGCTTTGATGCCTTGGGCGGTGAGTTCGTCAACATGCTAGAAAAAGGTATTGTCGACCCCGCTAAAGTAGTCCGTTCTACCCTGCAGAATGCTTCCAGTATCGCTTCTATGGTCATCACCACCGAAGCGCTGGTTGTAGAGAAGCCTGAGAAGGGTGGCGGTGGCGCTCCTGATATGGGCGGCATGGGCGGCATGGGTGGAATGGGTGGAATGGGTGGAATGGGTGGTATGGGTGGCATGATGTAGGCCCCTACAACCTCACTTTGATTAAAAATGTCTCCATCCTGCGGGGTGGAGGCTTTTTTTCTCAGTATTCTGATCAAGAAGCTCTCTGCTATCTAGTGGACTGGAGTTTCCTGAATAGATAAAGTGACTCTATTTGGGTATAGCTACAATTGGAAACTGCACAACCTCATGGATTGACCTCAAGTTGGATACGCTTGTGAATACCTCGTGGGTAGAAGAAACCCTCAATAAACTCTCACTCGAAGCACTTATTGGTCAGTTATTCGTGGTGCGGACCGGAGGATATCTCCTAGACCATCAGAACCAATACCCTGACCGAGAGCTCAATACACCCCAGCTCATCCAAGCTTTGGAACTAGGCGTTGGAGGCATTCTTATCTTTGGCGGGGCGGTGGGGGATACAGCCCTGAAAATTCAATGGCTCCAGAAACGCAGTCAGGTTCCACTGCTGGTTTGCGCTGACTTGGAAGGAGGTTTGGGCGAACAGGTCCAAGGCGGCAGTGAACTCTCTGCGGCGATGGGCTTGGGGGCTACGGGCTCGTTGGCGTTGGTGGAACAAGCTGCCTATGTGACGGGTATTGAAGCTAAAGCGATTGGGATTAATTGGGTACTCGGTCCCGTGGCGGATGTGAATAGTAATCCCCATAATCCGGTGATTGGGGCGCGGTCCTTTGGGGCTGACCCTGAGCATGTAGCCGATTGCGTCACGGCCTATTTGAAGGGACTGCACAGAGCGAAGGTGCTGGGAACCGTTAAACATTTTCCAGGCCACGGAGACACCGATTTAGACTCTCACTTGGACTTGCCCCCCGTACAGCGGACCCTCGAACAATTGGATACAACCGACTGGGTGCCCTTTAAAAAAGCTGTTGCCGAAGGTACCGATGGCATTATGAGCGCCCATCTGACCTTTCCTCTGATCCCAGAATCAAGCACACTGCCTGCTACATTTTCACCATATTTTTTAACAGAGGTCTTGCGCAAACAATGGTCCTACGATGGTTTGATTGTCACCGACGCCTTGACCATGCAGGCAATTACAGACCGTTACAATTCGGAAGAAGCATCTCTGCGTGCTTTCAAGGCTGGTGCGGATATCTTACTGATGCCCCAAGTATTTCCTGAAGCCCACCAAAGAATGTGTAAAGCATTGCGTGCTGGAGAAATCAGTATCGGACGAGTGAAAGCGTCCGTGCGCCGCATCCTAGAGGCTAAATCAAAAGTCGGCGCCCCTAGCCAAGAGCCACTCTTAGATAGCATTCTCCTTCATGTAAGCATCCCTGAACATAGAGCCCTGGCACAAACTACTGCTCAGAAAAGTATCTGTCGGCTGAATGACGTACCGTTGCCAGATCTGGCTAGTTGGAAGAAACGGGTGAATATCGTACTGGTGGATAGCCGTTTCAATTCTCCCTGGAATGAAGACAGCCCGATGCTGACCTGGTCTGCCCCTGACACCACTGTTAGAAACTTTTTGATAGACCCTAACCTATCTATTCAACGATTTAATCTCATCGAAGAAGCCTGTAAAAATGCAGACGGTGTTTTGATTCATATTCTGTTAGAAACAGGACCTTATGCAGGGCGTTCCGGCCTGCCTCGTTCTTTAGTGAAATTCTTCCAGCGTCTACTCCCTCCCCGGATCTACATCAGCTATACCAGTCCCTATCTATTGATCGATTTGCCCTCTAGTTTTCCAGCCATTGCCGTATTTGGTCAGAATGCCATACACCAAGAAGCTGTTTTGGCTGCCCTCAATGGTGAAACAGAACTCCAAGAACATCATTCTTTCTGGTTGTCTAGATAAAACCTCTCCCCCAACCCCTCTCTGCCTGCGGAGAGGGGTTAGGGGAGAGGTTCTAGGTGGGTAGCTTAAGGGAAGAAGCATCTGGCATTTTCTCTATGAGCACCGGCGATTCTCCCAAATTTCCATTTCGTTCAATCCCTCAGGACATTGAGCGTCCTGGGTCTGCTAGTGATCTCACTCGGGTTCCGCCGCCCCCTCCTGCCCCTCCTCGTCGACCCTTAACAGAGAAATCTTCCATTCCTTTCGAGACGGCACCTCCCCCTCCTCCCGTGAGAGAGCGTTCCTTACAGCAGCCCTATGCCGCGCCCATACCTACTGCGGAGCCTATGGTGGCACCCAGTATTAGTCAGGCTCCCTTCATGAGGCCTGTAGACGAGGTGAACACAGAACGGGACCGCATCCATGAATTAGCAAATGCTCTAGAGCCTTTCGAAAATGCTGCTGAAGAACTCATAGTTTTAGAAATTGAATCCTCGAACGAGCTGACCTTCGATACTCCTCCCATAACCAAATCGCATGCTGCCGACCTTGAGGAACTCATTCGTGAGGCTCAGGCCTATCGGGTGTCTGATATTCACCTAGGCGTTCAAGAAAGACCTCGTTTTCGCCGTCGGGGGCAAATGGAATATACTGCCTATCCCCCCACGACTGATGAAGTATTTTTCGGGTGGTGGCAAGACGTATTGACTCCTGAGCAAATTGCTGAATTTAAGCGGACCAAAGAATTAGATACGGCCATCTTCTATCCAGGATTTGCCCGCTGTCGGGTCAATCTCTTTCAAAGCTTGCACGGACCATCTGCTGTAATGCGTCTAATTGACCTAGAAATACCTTCGATGGAGGAGCTCCAGCTGCCTGAAGCGCTGAAAACGATTGCAGGACAGCACAAAGGATTGGTCCTAGTGACTGGACCAACAGGGTCTGGAAAATCCACAACCTTGGCCGCGATGATCCGCCACCTGAATGAAAATCACTGCAAGCACATCATCTCTATCGAAGACCCGATTGAATATGTACATACTTCGATTCGTTCTCTGATCCGTCAGCGGGAAGTCGGAATGCATACCCTGGAATTTGAAAATGCACTGCGGGCTTCTCTGCGGGAAGACCCCGATATTATTCTGATTGGGGAAATGCGCGACCGGATTACCGTAGATATCGCGCTGAAAGCTGCCCAGACCGGACACTTGGTTTTTGGCACCCTCCATACCAACAGTGCGGTATCTACCATTGAGCGTCTTCTCAATATCTACAGTCCTGCGGAACAAGAACCAATGCGCCACCAAATTGCAGAGTCTTTGGTGGCTGTCATCGCGCAGGTTCTCGTGAAAACCACCGATGGGAAGCGCTGCGCTGCTCATGAAATCATGATTAATACCGACGCAGCCCGTGACTATATCAAGGGCAACAAAGTAGATGAGCTGGACTCTTTGATCCCTCAATGTACCTTCGATGGCATGCAGACGATGAATCAAGCCCTTTATAAGCTTTATCAAGACGAACGAATCACGGCTGAAACTGCTACGGAAGCCTCCCCACGTCCCAATGAAATGCGCCAACAACTACGGGGCAAGATGGACAACACTCGGATGGTTTAGGCGATAGTACACTTTTCTAAAATTACTTATTCCGTTAACGTAGAGAGGCACAGTATTTCTAAGAAGGTAGCGTCATGCATGACCGCGACTACCGCTTTGCCGTTAGTACAAAAGGATGTACACTGCTGAACTGCTGCCGATGAAACAGATTTTTCAGACCAAAGGTTTTACCATGACCGAAAGATCTTACTAATATGAACCGAACCCAAGCCTACACGGTATTGAATTTACTCGAAGATGCCACAGAAGCTCAGGTCCGCAGCCAATTTTTCAAGCTCTGGCAGCACTGGTCAGGGATAGAAATTGCTGATGAGCCTCAAGAGCAAAAACTTAATGATTTGATTACGGCGAGAGATCTTTTGTTGGGTTCCTCGGAATCAGCAGAACAGGAAGAAGAACAGGAAGAAGAAAATAAGGAAGCAGCAGACCATCTTTTGGCTGGGGCACACCTGACGTTGATTGGAGCTGACGATGATGAAGAGCTCAAGAATCTTCCTGAAGAAATTACTGTTTTGCTCTACCAAAAGTATGGGCAAGAAGGAATTCATACCCTACGTTTTGGTAATGAAAATGTGGTCCTTGCTTTTGAAAATAGTTTTACGGCTCGACGCTACAGTCAAGCTCTGGCCAAGCGAGATCTCCCCAAGCCCGAGGTAGAGAATTTCTTTGCCCAGGAAATTGTTGATTTCTGTAGATCTTCTGGCCATGGCCTTTTATTGGTCCCTTCTGACCAATTCCTCGAACCTCCCGATGCTGTAGATGATGATCTGAAAGGCTTCTAATTTAGCGCTTTTTTACAGGCTGGTTACTAATCGGATATTGTTGCCAACCAGCACTGTCATAGTGCCACCATTCGCTGTCTAAAACCGTGAAGCCAGATGATTGCATGGCTTCTAGCAGAATTTGGTAGTTGGCTTTGGCTGCTGGTGTCCAGGTGGCTTCAGAATCAGGGTCAGCTTTTTCAGAAAAATCATCAAATTCAGTGGGCATCTCGATAGCTTCCCCTGTTTTCTTGACCAGGGTAGTATCTACCGCAGCCCCTCGATTATGTCGAGAACCCGTCTTCGGATCTGCAACATAGCGGCTATCGTGAACGATTTCCCACATCTTCTTCTGGACAGATAGAGGACGATAGCAGTCCCAGAGCTTGAGACTGTATCCCTTCTCCAATAGAGATTTTTGGACCTGGAGGAGTTGGGTGGCTACGGGGCGACGCAAGAGACAGGTGGCTGAGGGATAAACTTTTTGCTTGAGGAAATTATTAGCCGTGGCGTATCGCAGATCCAGAACAATAGTTGGATCTAACTTCGCCACATCGACCCACTGCGTTTGGGCATGGGCAGGACCTGTCCAGACACCGATAAGCCCCAAGACAGAAACGAGAAGGCCCCCCCGGCCCCCCAACCTTGGGGGGAGAAACATCCTTAGCTTACTTCTAGCAATGGATGCCGATTCTTTGCACGGCCTACAAAGTCTCCCCCCTTTTGAAGGGGGGCTAGGGGGGATCAAGTCGTAGCAGCAGCTGACGCTATGAGGATTTAGGGGGTTAGTATGTGGTAGCTGATTCATAATCTTTTATTTCAAGGCAGCAATGCCCGCTTGGTCAAGGATTTCTGGGATCAATTCTTCTTTGCGAATAGCCATCAAATGGACTCCCTGACATAATTGACGCGCATCACGGACTTGCTCTGCGCAGATTTTGACCCCCTCTTCTAAGGGATTCTCTGCTTTGTCTAACCGATCAATAATATGGGCTGGAATTTCCACCCCAGGTAAAAATTTGTTAATAAACCGGGCATTTTTCCCGGATTTCAACAGAAAAATCCCTGCCAAAATAGGCTTGCCGCTGGCATGACCCAACTTGGTCATAAACTTGTCTAACTTATCGAAATCGGTGATCAGTTGGCTTTGAAAGAATTGAGCCCCAGCCGCTAATTTCCGGTTAAATCTGCCTTCTAAACCAGACCAACTGGGCAACTGAGGGTCTACCGCCGCTCCAGCAAAAAAGCTTGTAGGGCCTTCTAGGGGATGATCAGTCCAGTCTAGACCCTGATTTAATTTATCAATGCCCTTTAGGAGCCTTACCGCTTCCCATTCACAGACGGAGCGGGCCTTGGGATGGTCGCCTACGCCGATCGGGTCCCCGGTAAGCGCCAAGATAGACCGGATGCCCAGGGCATGGGCCCCCAGTAAATCTCCTTGAAGAGCGATACTATTGCGGTCTCGACAAGCTAGCTGACAAATCGGTTCTATCCCAATCGAGAGGAGCAACACGGAAGCACATACCGGACTCATCCGCATCACGGCCCGATTGGAATCGGTGAGGTTGATCCCATGGACTCGATTTTTTAAGAGCTGGGCTTTCTCTAGGAAAGGCTGGGCATTTGCCCCCTTGGGAGGAGTAATCTCAGCAGTGATTAAAAAATCACCCTTCTCTACACTCTGTCGAAACGATTGGGGGCTATGAAACATGAATCTTCTATGGCATCCGGGCCATTATCGCCTAAATTGCTCTGCCTGTTCTGCTTTCCACGATACAGGCAATCGAGACCGAGGGGCGTACCCACTTGGGGTATAGGAAACCAGACGGAGAGGTTACTGGCAAAAGTATCGAAGAATACATAAAAGGGTATGCCTTACTCTGAGATGTTTATAAGCTCTACCGGCCAAAAGTGCACGGTAAACCTT